>Ga0247841_10005887_pt1 | contig 19451 bp, 16 predicted proteins | sample LaCruzMarch2015__2_FD_192410 | JGI IMG/M metagenome (GOLD analysis project Ga0247841, IMG submission 192410) | Freshwater microbial communities from meromictic Lake La Cruz, Castile-La Mancha, Spain - LaCruzMarch2015_18m | ecosystem: Environmental > Aquatic > Freshwater > Lake | place: Spain... | reverse complement strand
GATCAGGGCCAAATGCGCGCAACGATTGGTCGGAAGAGAACACGTGAGGAGAAATCCTATCTCCGCGCCTCCGTGGTGAAGCTTGTTTTGCTTGGGTTGCGGGTTTCCCGCATTAGCATGCAAGCTGAATGAGGCCCTGATGCGCCCTTCGCCCGGGCGAAAGAGTCCGACTGGACATGCTGGAACCAAAATACTGCAGGCCCAGGCCCGTAGAGTTGGATGTACAGATGAAATATCGCAACATCTTCCTTGCCACGTTGGCTTCAGTCGTGCTTGTATCGCTGATTGACGCCTTTACAAACGCAATTGACATCGCTAAGTACTCGTGGGACTTTCGCCATTACATAGCGCTCGCCGAACAAGGTTTTAAGGCCCAGCCCCTGTTAAGTCCGTTCGCCTACCGTTATCCTACCCCATTCATCGCCATGGCGCTGAGGTCGTTCTGCGGCATTCCGACAGAAATGGGGTTCAAGGCCGTTGCTTATCTGGGAGCGATACTTCAGCTTGTCGGCGTTTTTATATTTGTCCAACATTTCACAAAATCCAGAAAAAGCGCTTACGTCGCTCTGCTGACCACCGCCTTAGCGTTTTGCAATGTGAAATCCCTGATGTTCGACGTATATAGACCGGATCACATGGCATACGTCCTTGTCATCCTGGGATTCTACTGCGGCCTGACCTCCCGCTTTTACGGGCTCCTGCTTATAACAGCCATCGGCGTGCAATTCCGCGAATTTGCGATTCTGCCGCTGATTGCGTTCATTACGGCACTTGCCGCGGGTGGCCAGTGGCGGGCATTGCGACGCTATGTGTTACCAGCCTTAATTTGCTTCCTGGTTGCCGTGGCCTTGCCTCGCCTCCTGATTCCGGTCACCGGCAGCGTCCAATCCGTATCCAGCCTTCGGTCGGTTTTCACGATTCCTTTCGATTTCAAAAGAGACCTGAATCTTGCCTACAGTATTATTGCTTACCTTCTTCCTACGCTGATGCTGATCAACACCCAGCGCGTCCGATTAATTCTGGCCCAGCTTCCCGCCGAGGTTAAGCGCTTTGTGCTGATCTACGCCTTGCTCGTAATCCTGCTCAGCATGTACGGGGGCAGTGACCTGCTGCGATTCGTGACCTATTTATTTATTGTGCAGGCGCTGCTCGTCGGGCTGCTGAGCCGCCTGGCCTCCGGGACGGAGATCATAACCATGCTGATGGCGACATTCATTTTCAACCGGATCTGGCTGCCCCTGCCTGTCTGGGACATGGACAAATACCTGGATTTCTGGGGCGGCTACGCCTCGCGTGTAAATTGGGCTACCTTTTCGCGATGCGTGGAGTTGGTCGTCTTTATTGCGCTTAGCGTGCTAATCCGCCGGATTAGCAGCCAAACTGTTCCTAAGGACACGGCCCAGGTGTCACGCCCAGGTTGACTCCCGCCAGCTGAGGCACTATACTCACAGCAATTCGCAGAGCACTGAAATATCTTCCGCACCCCGGAATGGTTTCAATAAAATTCAGCCATGAAAAAACTCTCCCAGGCGGCGCATCATATTGAAGGCCAGCCGATGTTCAAGCTTCTCGCGCGGGCCCAGGAAATGGAGCGGCGCGGGAAAGAAATTGTGCATTTCGAAATCGGCGACCCTGATTTCGGCACCCCGCCTAATATTGTTGAAGCCGCTTGCGCGTCCTTGCACAAGTCCGAAACTCACTACATCAGCTCCATGGGGCTGAACGATATGCGCGCGGCGGTCCGGCAGGTCACAAAGACATCCCGCGGATTCGCCCCGGATCTGGATCAGGTGCTCATTACGCCCGGGGCCAACATTGTGATTTATTATGCGGTGCGCTGCCTCGTGGAAGCCGGCGAAGACGTGGTGATCCCTTCGCCGTATTTTCCGACGTATCTATCGGTGCTTCATTTTTGCGGTGTGAACCCGGTTTTCATTCCTTTGAAAGAAGAGAACGAGTTCCGGATGAATCCCCGGGATATCCGGTCCCGCATTACCGCCAAGACACGCCTGATTATAATCAACTCGCCGCATAATCCAACGGGATCGGTCATGACCCGGCAGGAGCTGGATGAGGTTTATGACATCGCGGAAGAAAACGACGTGTACCTGCTGAGCGACGAGGTATATTCCCGCATGATTTACACGCCGCCTGGAGCGTTTTATTCGCCATCCATGCGCGACCAATGCAAGCGCCGCACCATTATTACCAATGGATTCAGCAAGGCCTTTGCGATGACCGGATGGCGCTTGGGGTGTGTCATCGGCCCGGCCGATGTGATAGATAAGATGGGATTGCTGCTCCAGACGACTGCGTCATGCGTGCCCCCATTTATTCAGCGCGCGGGGCTTGAAGCCATGCTGGGGCCGCAGGATCATGTCTGGAAGATGATCAAAGAATACCGGGAAAGAAGGGACCTCCTGGTTCAGCGGCTTAACAATTTGCCCGGCGTGACTTGCTTGAAACCCGAAGGAGCCTTTTATGTATTCCCCAATATCCAGGGCACGGGCATGGATGACGAAACCTTTGCCGAAGTGATGCTGGAGGAGGCTGGGGTCGCCATGCTCCCGGGATCGAATTTTGGACCGGACGGCCGGGGTTACGTCCGGATGTGTTACGCCAACAGTCCCGCCAATATCATCAAGGGCGTGGAACGCATGGAACAATGCCTGCGAAAGAAGGGGCCCCATGTCAAGAGTCGCTGATTTTATTGCCGACTATATTTACAACCTGGGCATCCATGATGTTTTCATGGTTTCCGGCGGGGGCATGATGTTTTTGTCGGACGGGCTCATCTGCCATCCGCATCTGAAAGCCATCTGCAATCATCATGAACAAGCCGCCGCGATGGCTGCTGTGTCCTATGCCCGGCTTACTCAAAATTTAGGCGCGGCCTGCCTGACGACAGGCTGCGGCGGCACGAATGCCATCACCGGCCTGCTGGGAGCCTGGCAGGACAGTACGCCTTGCCTGTTTATCTCGGGGCAGTGCAAGCGCAAAGAAACCATCCGCAATAGCGGCCTGGCCTTACGGCAATTTGGCGTCCAAGAAGCCGATATTATTTCGATTGTCGGGTCGTTGACTAAATACGCCGTCATGGTGAATGATCCCCTGGAGATCAAGTATCACCTGGACAAGGCGGTCTATTTAGCCAAATCCGGCCGGCCGGGACCGGTCTGGCTGGATATTCCCATGGACGTGCAAGCGGCGGAAATTCAGCCGAACATGCTGAAAGGCTTTTCCCCCGCGGAACTGGTTCAGGATAAATCCGCGCCGACGGATGCCGAAATAGCGCAGGTGGCGTCCTTGTTGAAGACCGCCCGACGACCGGTGGTCATTGCCGGCCAGGGGATTCGCCTCGCAAAGGCGATCGCGCAATTCCAGTCATTTATTGAGACCTTTCAGATTCCTTTTGTTGTTTCCCACCTGGGAATCGATTGCCTTCCTTCCGCACACCCCCTCTATATCGGCCGCATCGGCAACAAAGGGGATCGCGCCGGAAATTTTACGGTTCAGAATGCGGACCTGGTTCTCGCCATCGGCTCGCGGCTGAGCGTCAGTTCCACGGGGCATGAATATCAGACTTTTGCCCGGGAAGCCAAAATTGTCGTGGTTGATATCGATCCGGTCGAACACGCCAAAAAAACGGTTCGCATTGACCTGTTGATTCAATCAGATGCCGCCCTGTTTTTGGAGGCGCTTAACCGGTCGGCGGAGAAAATCGATACACAGGCATGGTCCGCGAAATGCCAGGCATGGAAAGCCAAATGGCCGGTTTGCCTGCCTGGTTATGATCGGAAGGGTCCGGTCAATCTTTACTATTTTATTGATTGTCTCGCGCGCCAGTTGAAACCGGACGCGGTGGTCGTCTCCGATGCCGGCTCGTCGTTCTACGTGTGTTCCCAGGCACTTCAGCTCAAGGCGCGCCAGCGCTATATCACATCGGGGGCCCAGGCTGACATGGGGTACACATTGCCGGCCACGATCGGCGCCAGCGTGGCCAGGGACCGGGGCGAGGTAATCGGGGTCACCGGGGATGGCTCGCTCCAGATGAACATCCAGGAGCTCCAGACGGTCGTGCATTACAACCTGCCGATCAAGTTGTTCGTGTGGAACAACGACGGCTATCTCTCCATCCGGGCTACGCAAAATAAATTTTTCAAGGGGCGCCTGATCGGCACCGATAAGACCTCCGGCGTGTCGTTTCCAAACTTGGAACGGATTGCCAAGGCCTATGGCATCCATTATGTCAGGATCGCGGATAACCTGGAGACCGAAGACCGTATTCGGGAGGTGCTGGCTTATCCCCATGCCGTCGTCTGTGAAGCCATGTGTGACCGGGATCAGGAAATCATCCCATCGGTGTCCTCGTATAAGAGGCCGAATGGCACCCTGGCTTCCCGCCCACTTGAGGACATGTATCCTTTCCTTGATCGCGAGGAATTAAAGCGGGAAATGATTATTCCGCCACTTAACGAAGACCCTTGATAGCTATTCACCACGTGCTGTTTAATCGCACCCTCAGTTACATGGGTGAAAGACGTGGCATAACAGGATTGGGTATCGTGCATCCGGTGTAGCTGCCGTTCGACAGAACGGCAATCCGCGGTTCTATCGAACCGCATCTACACTGCCGGCCCGCAGTCGCTACGCGACAGCGTTGCGGGCGGGCAGGTCTGTGATATCCGTGGTAAAATATCTTCGGATATGATACTGAGTAGTTGCAAAAACCATGCTTATTCTTGCTCGGACAAAACGGGAAAATTTATGAAAACAATCAGCATTGTCACCCCCTGTTATAATGAAGCGGAAAATGTCCGCGAAGTTTACGAGGCCGTCGCTCGCGTTTTCGAATCTTTGCCCGCCTATGACTACGAGCACATCTTTATTGACAACGCCTCGCAGGACCGCACCGTGGCCATTCTGAAAGAAATTGCCCTCCGGGACAAACGGGTCAAAATCATCGTCAACTCCCGCAACTTCGGCCATATCCGCTCGCCGTTCCACGCCTATCTGCAGGCGCACGGCGACGCGGTCGTCAGTCTGGTGGCCGATTTGCAGGATCCGCCGGCACTAATCAAGGATTTTATCCGGAAGTGGGAAGAGGGTTATAAAATCGTGATCGGGGTTAAGCAACATAGCGAAGAATCACGCTTGATCTTTGCCCTGCGCAAGACCTATTACCGCCTGCTGAGCCGCCTGTCGCACGTGGATCTGATCGAACAATTCACGGGCTTCGGGCTCTATGACCGCCAGGTGATCGAAATTATCCGTAATATTAACGAGCCCTATCCCTACTTCCGCGGCTTGATTGCCGAGATCGGGTTTGAAAGCGCCAAGATCGAATATGTTCAGCCGATCCGGAAACGAGGGACGACTAACAATAATTTTTATACGCTGCTGGACATGGCCCTGCTGGGCATGACCAGTTACTCCAAGGTGCCCCTGCGACTGGCCGTGATCCTGGGGTTCTGCTCGGCCGTAATCAGCCTGTTTGTGGCCCTGTTTTATCTGATCTACAAACTGATCTTCTGGCAGGATTTTTCGGTGGGGCTGGCCCCTCTGGTGGTAGGCATCTTTTTCTTCTCATCCGTGCAATTATTCTTCCTGGGAATCGTCGGCGAATATGTCGGCTCGATCCACACCTATGTTCAGAAACGCCCCTTGGTGGTCGAGCGGGAACGGATTAATTTCTAACCCATCGCCCATCACCCGCACGATGTGTTCCTTATCATCGCAGCCTCATTCAGCCGGCAGCATTCCAATCGGGATTTATGGCAACAGATAGATCGCCCGCTTCACGGGATCCGACGGGTCCAACTGCTTATAGTGGGTCTGAATGTAGCTGATTATTTTTCCACCGTAATCACGCATCCGGTATCCCCAGACCCGCCATTCAGGATCCAAGAGGATCAGCTTGGGGCGGTTCCGATTTAAGTCTTCGATAATCAGATCGGCGTATTGATCGACAACCCATGGCGTTATGCCACACCAGCGGCTGGCTGGAATCAGGTGATTGTCAATAAAGAGATAATTGCTTAAACCGGCGGACCAAATCATGTCCGCGTCGCGGGTGTTGGTTTGAAGATAATGGTCATAGGCCGTCGGAAATAGCGGGCGTTGCCGGAGCGGGGCGATCTTGAATTGCGCACCGTTGAGATAAACCGGCAGGGTCACGCCAAGGAAAAGCATCAGCATGCCCAGGCACGCAAACCACGCCCAGAGCTTCGGGCGCTCCAGCCAGGACAGCACCACGCCAAAAACCAGGAGTGATACGACGAAATACGGCATCGAATGAAAGCCGGTATAGCCCGAACCGCCAAAGCCCCGAATGCCCGTAGCCGCCAGGAACAGGAAAAGGATCAGGGCCGCCAGAGCGTGGCGCCGGAAAAGACCGACAAGAAATATAATGTTGGTGGCGGCCAGCAACAGGCTAAGTGTCATAACACCACGGGTCAGGCCTTCCGTCAGCGCCGCCCATATATGCAACGGCCAAGCCAGAGGCAAGGATAGAAACGGCGCACTTGCGCTTGTGCCCAGACCAATGTAACGACTATACACCGTGCGGTTCAAGAGGTAAGCCATTTCGTAAAAGTTGCGCAGGTTGCCAGTGGCCGCATACCAGGCCAGAAGCAGGCCGAACGGGACGGCCAGCACCAGCAGGAACAGCCCCCCCTGACGGAAACGATCTTTGAACGTGGCGCGCGAAATGCCCCGTAGTTCCCCTACCCCAAACCCAAGCAGGATGAAGAACACCGCATAAACACTGACAAAACATGACATCACAGCTACAAACACGCAGAGCGAAATGACGATCATGCGGCTGAGCGACAAGGTGCGCACCTGCAGATAGCGCAGGTATTCGATCAAGAGGACAACCAGGGCCTGGGCCGTGAAAACCTCGGCCAGAATCAGATGTCCCAGGCTGATCGGCGCGAGCAGTGGATACGCCGTCATGAAAAACAGCAGAACCTGCTTTTTAACACTGGCGGCATAAGCCCAGTAAATGACCAGCCAGAAAAGCAGCAAGGTCCCGTTGAATGCGAGCCGGAATCCGATGACACTGTTGACCCCCATGAGCGCAAACAGCGATGTGAAATAATACGGGAAGGGCATATGCTGCGAGAAATAAGCCTTGTAAATATCGCCGCCCCGGGCCACGCATAAGGCGCCCAGCATGTTGTCGCCCTCATCAGACGGAAATGGGGCATAACTCAGCAGGCCGGCCAGCAAAATTGCGGCCACCATCAAAAAGGGCGCCACGGCCAGTGTTTTACGGAAGATGCTATTCATGCGAATCCCGGCGTATGAGAACTCCGCAACCAAATTAACCCGTCCCGTTAACCGCGGCAACCAACCTTGCGGTGGACAATGCATTAATGGTACAGTATATGTCAACTCCGGCAGGGATTCAATCTTATTATTGGCATGACTAAATCATTCATAACGTGGGTTGCGGCCGTTAGAGATGCGCTGATTATTCTGTTGTTTGTCGCCGCTGCCGTCTGGATTTGGCGCGCACTGTCGCCCGGATGGTTTCTTATCATCTGTCTATCGGCCCTGGCCTTCATGGCGGGCATAGCTTGGCGGGATGGATTGGTTGCCGCGCATGGCGCATGGACTTGGGTACGACAGCATCACCGGATGGCCATCATATATCTCGGCACGCGCCTTGGATTGGCATTGCTCCTTGCTGCCCTTGCGGGAGGCATGGGATGGCTATTCCCGCATATTTCACCAACAGGTTTACGGATCACCTATTTCAACGGTGTCGCGTTTGAGCAACGGGTTTGCTGCCGCACGGTACGCCAGCTTTTCCGTGATTATGGCGAACGGGCGCCGGCCCGGGGCGTGCACACCGGTAATTATTCCGTTCGCGGGGAAGGCGTATTGCGCGCGCCCGTTACGGCGGATTACAGTTTTTACAGCCAAAGCGATGACGGCTTACGATTGATAATTGACGGAAACATCGTGATTGACGCCTGGCGCGACCAGAAATGGGCTGCCAGCGGCACGGCCGGCAACATGGCCTTAACGGCCGGCGACCACTCCTTGCGGTTGGAGTATTACAACCGTAACGGCCAAGGCGCCTGGCGGATTAAATGGGCCGGCGGCCCGATCCCCAAAAACACCGTCCTGGGCGCCCCATATCTGCGGAAGCAGCCGTAATGTTTGTTACTACCAAGGATAGGTTTTCATTGCATCCCGGCAGGGTTGTGTTAGAATAAACTCTGTTTTCTCTTGGCGCGACATAGCTATTGCTTCAGGAGCATGAACAGCATGCCGATAGAACAAAACAAAAACAGCAATTACCCGGCAGATCAGTCCGTCAGCGTGGTGGTGCCGGTATATCGCTCCGAAGCGTCCCTACATCCTCTGGTGGAACGACTGCTGACCGTGTTGCAGAAGCGCCCGGCCAAGTTCGAAATCATCCTGGTCAACGACAGCAGTCCTGACCGTTGTTGGGCCTTGATCGAGGACTTGGCCCGCGCCGTCCCTCACATCCGGGGCATTAATCTCATGCGCAACTTCGGCCAGCAGAATGCCCTGCTCTGCGGCATACGCGCGGCGCAGTATGATGTGATTGTCACCATGGACGCGGATCTCCAGCATCCGCCGGAAGAAATTCCCGGCCTGCTGGCCAAATTGGCGGATGGCTATGACCTCGTCTATGGCGTGCCCGCCAAGGCCAAGCATAGTGTCGTCCGGCGCCTGGCTTCGCGCCTGATGCGCATTATCGTGCTCCACTCCCTGGGCATTACCAACGCCTCGCAAATCAGCGCGCTGCGCGCCTTTCGCACGCAATTGCGCAATGCTTTTGCGACGTTTCAGGGACCGTTTGTATCTATTGACGTTCTGCTCTCCTGGGGCACGCGGCGCTTCACTTCCATCGCGGTGCGCCATGATCAGCGCATTCACGGAAACTCCAGCTATTCGTTTTCCAAGCTGGTAGCCCTTGGTTGTGACGTGATCACCGGCTTTTCGACGTTGCCGCTTCGATTGGCCAGTTGGATCGGATTCTTTTTTACGCTGTTCGGGATCGGCATCCTGATTTACGTGGTAGGCCTCTACCTGATCATGGGCTATAGTGTCCCCGGCTTTCCATTCCTGGCTTCCATTATCGCCATTTTTGCCGGCGCCCAGCTTTTTGCCCTGGGAATTATTGGAGAATACCTGGCACGCATGCATTTCCGGTTGATGGATAAACCTGCCTACGTGGTGCGCGAGGAGACATCTTCTCAGGAGACGAGTAGCCAAGATGACAAGTGAACCCTGCCTGTTTCTTCAATGGGATACGGATTTCTTCGGTTTTCGTATTGCGCGTGCGGATGTCCCTGCCCTGGACGAACGGATTATTAAGGCGATTTCTAATTGGTGCGAACGCCAACGAATCGAATGCCTGTATTTTATAGCCCGCGCGGAAGATCGCCAAACCATCCGTCAGGCCGAGCGCAATGGCTTTCGCCTGGTTGAAATCCGCCTGAATATGGAACGATCCTTGCAGGAGTGGAATCCCGATACCCGGCCGAGAGCCGCCGGGGATGTGCTGATCCGTCCTGCCAGGCCTGGGGACGTTCCCGTCTGCCAGGATATTGCGCGCACCAGTTATGTTGATTCGCGTTATTACTTTGACGAACATTTTCCGGAAGAAAAATGGCAGGCATATTACGCCGCCTGGGTCAAGAAAAGCCTGGAGGGCGGCGCCGAGCTTGCCCTGGTGGCTGAAAAAGACCATGAAGTCGTCGGGTACATCACGGGCGTGCTCGCCAAAGAAAAACCGGAAGCCCAGTATGAACTGACCGGGGTGCGCGACACTGCCCGCGAAGCCGGTGTGGGCCAGGAATTATTCCGCGCCGGGTTGGATTGGTTCGTGCGTCACAAAATCGAATACGTCTGGCTGGCAACCCAGGGCCGCAACGTACCCACCCAGCGCATGGTACAGCGCAATGGCTTTATTACCCGCTCCTGCCAGCTCTACTATCACAAATGGTTTGTTGAATAAAGGAACAATGCCAACGCCATTTCGAATTCTGTTGGTCAACGCGATCGGAACGCATTCGTGGCAGGAACGCCGGCAGGCAATGTTGGGGCTCGGCTACCTCGCCGCCGGCGTTCGCCGCGCCATCCCTGACACATCCTTCGAGTTCCGCGTCGTTGACGAAAACATCCCGCCGGCGGCAGAGCAGTTCAATCCCCAGCTGGCCGGCATCAGCTTCGTCTCCCAAAATGTAAATATTGCATTGCGCTATGCCGGTGAATTCGGCCGCCGCCGCATTCCCGTAGTCATGGGCGGCGTGCACATATCCGTTCTGCCCCGTTGTCTACCGCAAAACGCAATGGCCGCCTGCCTGGGCGAGGGCGAGCAAACCTTCGCCGAACTGGTCCAGGCCGTCATGGGGGGGAAAACGGATGGTCAAACCCTGAAAACAATCCCAGGCATCGCCTATTGGGAAGGAGACACACTTATTCAGACCGCGGATCGGCCCTGCCTGGCCGATCTCGACACCTTGCCGTTCCCGGACCGCAGCTTGTTCCCGATTTATACGCACACCCCGATTTTTACATCACGCGGGTGTCCTTATCGGTGTACGTTCTGCTCCTCCGCGCGTTTCTGGGATAAGGTTCGCTTTCACTCCGCCGACTATATCGCCGATGAGATTGACCTGCTGGCCCGCCAATTTGGCGTGAACTTTATTTCATTGTATGACGACTTGTTTATTGCCAAGATTGACCGGATCGAGTCCCTGGTCCGTCTGCTGGAAAAACGCCGGCTACTCAACAGAATCGGGTTCAGTTGCAATTGCCGCGCTAATCTGGTGAATCATGACTTGGCCGAGCTGCTGGTGCGCCTGGGCGTTAAATATGTGACGATGGGCTTGGAATCCGGCGATGAACAAACACTGCGTTATCTGAAAGGCGACAATGTGACTGTCGCCCAAAACCGGGAAGCGGTTCGCATTCTCAGGGAACACGGTCTCCGGATTAACGCGTACTTCATTATTGGCTCGCCCCGGGAAACCGGCGCTCAAATCATGAACACCTACAATTTTATCCGGCAATACAAGCCAGACCTTGTGGAGGTAAATATACTGACTCCGTTTCCCGGCACGCCGGTCTGGGAATACGCTAAAGACCGGAACCTGGTGGCGGAGGAATCTTTTGACTGGACTAAATTAAGTGTCTGTATTTATAACCATGCGGACAAATTTGTCCTGCTCTCCGAGGTATTGACCCGCGCCGCATTCGTTGGTTTTTACAAAAAAATGCGGCGCCTGCAATTCCGGCGGAACCTGATCGGAATTTGCCGCCACCCCATGCTCAAAGACATTACTCGGATGTTGATTGATATTATCGCGCAATATTGCCGCCAGTGGTTGCATATCGCCCCGCGGTCCCAACTCCTGCCCGCCGAAAAGCCGGCGCCGGATGCTGTATGAAACGTCAATCTAAAATCATAAAATCGGAGCTTCGCGGCCCGCCACGTCGCCCCGTAGCGGGGCAAGTGGCCCCTTTGCCGCAGATGGGGCCTTCCGCAATGACCCGATCTTGCTACGCCATCCCCTTTAACCGTCCCGGCTTCGTCGGCAACGAACAGGCTTACATGGCTCAGGCCGTCGCCAACGGCCAGATTTCCGGCGACGGCGAGTTCACGCGCCGATGCCATGCTTTCCTTGAAAAAGAGCTTGGCGTACCCAAGGCGCTATTGACCACCTCCTGCACTCACGCGTTGGAAATGACGGCCCTCCTGCTCAATATCCAGCCGGGCGATGAGGTCATCGTGCCCGCTTTCACTTTCGTTTCCACGGTCAATGCCTTTGTGCTCCGCGGCGCCCGCCCGGTGTTCAGCGATATCCGGCCGGACACGCTCAACCTGGATGAAGCACGCCTGGAACGGCTGATCACGCCACGCACCAAAGCCATCGTTCCCGTGCATTACGCCGGCGTGGGCTGTGAAATGGATGCAATTTTATCCATCGCCGGCCGACATGGCATTCCCGTAGTGGAGGACAATGCCCACGGCCTGCTGGGCCGCTATAAAGGCCGTTGGCTGGGAACCTTCGGATGCCTGGCCACCCAGAGTTTTCACGAGACCAAAAACTTTACGTGTGGCGAAGGCGGCGCCCTGCTGATCAACGATCCCCGCTATGTTGAGCGGGCCGAAATCCTGAGGGAAAAAGGGACTAACCGCAGCCAGGTGTTCCGGGGTCAAGCCGATAAATATTCATGGATTGACATAGGGTCCAGCTATCTGCCCTCCGACCTGCTGGCGGCTTTCCTGCTGGCCCAGTTCGACGCCCGGGACTATATTCAAGCCCAACGTCGGCGCCTCTGGGAATTTTACGCCGCACACCTGCGCGAATGGGCCCTCCGGCACGACGTTAGCCTGCCGTCGATCCCGGCTTATTGCGACCAGCCTTATCACATGTTCTACCTGCTCATGCCGTCCCTGGCCGCGCGGCAGGCGCTGATTGACCGCCTGAAAGCCCATCGCATCCTGGCCGTCTTTCATTACCTGCCCTTGCACCTCTCGGCCATGGGCCGCCAATTCGGCGGCCAGCCGGGCGATTGCCCGGTCACGGAATCGGTCAGCGACCGCCTGGTGCGTCTGCCCTTTTATATCGGGCTTAGTGAAGCGGACCAGGCTGGCATAGTGGCTGCCGTTACTGGTCTGGCATAGATTCGAATTCCCCGATCCCATGCGGGAGATTGCGGAATGTAGATTAAGATGCGGATAAAAAAAGTCCCGGCGCAACCCGTTATGAACCTGAAACCAGCCCATTTGAAGCGCATCGGGCAGATCATCCTGACTTTTCTGCCATTCGTCTTCCTGTTAGCCTGCATTTTTCGATTTGCCATTGATATGCCTTACATGGACGAGTGGGACATCGTCCCCATCCTGCAAAAATTCTTTGAGGGCTCGTTGACCCTGGGGGACCTGTTTGCGCAGCACAACGAAGGCCGGGTCTTTTTCCCACGGCTGGTTCTGATCCCGCTGGCCTATTTCACGGACTGGAACATTAACGCCGAAGTCGCCGGCATTGTGATTGTCGCCGGGCTGATTTTCCTGCTCCTGGCAAGCCAGGCGCTGCGCACCTGCCGGGAATGCAACGTCCGGCGCCCGGCATGGCTTCTGGTCATTATCGCTTTCCTCTACTTTTCCGTGATCCAATACGAATTATGGACGTTCGGGTTTACGCTGATCGGGTTCATCAGCATTGCCGCCGTCATCATTGGATTGAGGCTCCTCGCCCACCCCGCGTTTTCCTGGCTGCGCTTCCTGGGTATCCTGCTGGCCGGCACGGTGGCGATGTATTCCTATTGCTTCGGCATTGTATTCTGGGGCGTGGGACTGCTGATCCTGTTGGCCGTCTTGCGGGAAGAGCAGAGATATCGAATTGCGCCACTGGCCGTCTGGATCGGTTGGGCCGCCGCCCTGCTGGCGCTCTATTTCTTTTATGATAAATATGAGAAACCGCCCTGGTCGCCGCCCGTTTTCTTTTTTTTCAACCACGCGGACGTCTTTTTAGGCTACTTCTGCGCGGTGCTGGGCGGCGCAATCGCTAACACCGCGCAGTTGCCGGTCTGGGTGCCCGTCACGCTCGGCGCAATCGGATGCATCCTGTTTGGCGTGACCAGCCTGGTGTGCCTCTGGCGGGAGCCGCACACATCCCGGGCGGCATCTTTCTGGGTGGCCCTCGGGAGCTATGGCGCACTGGGCGCACTGGCGGTTGCCGTTGGCCGGTCGGCCAACGGCATTCCCCACGCCCTGGAAAGCCGGTACATCCTCCTGTCGAATCTGTTCTGGATCGGCACGCTGGCGCTGACCTTCATCGCTTTCGAATTCGCTTGGCGCGCGCGCGCCTTGCGGAGCTTCCACCGTTATATGATCGGCCTCAAGACGGTGCTTGTCATATGCCTGCTCGTCTGCGCCGGGCTATTTGCGTCGTCCTCGGCCAATGCCCTGGCGCTCTGGCAGGCAAAGTATGACTCCCTGGTTGTCGTCCGCGATGAGCTCTTGTGCTTCGCCCCGGATCAATCCCTGCTGGCGCGGACTTTCCTGGATCCGGTCAAGCTGAAACGACGGATGGAGTTCCTGACCCGGCGCCAGCTCTCCGCATTCCGAGAAAAGAAATTGTTCCGGGAATACAAGGTGATTCCAGTTCAAGCGGGCTACATTGAAACCACCTGGTCCAATTCCCTGCCGGCAGCCGGATTTCAGCCTAACCTGTTTTACGCTTCCGGCCACGCGTATGATCCGGGATTGCAGCAACCCGCCCGGGGCGTTTTGTTCGTAAATACGCAGGATGTGATCGTGGCCCGAACCCACGTGAATGCCGCCACAGTTTTTTCACAGTCATCCTGGGATATTGCGCTTTCCACCGCCAAATTCCCCGCGGGGACTGTCCGGCTGCAGCTGTACACCGTGCTCAAGGACGGCGACCTCATTGCGCCAATCGGCGCCCTGGATCTCGATATTCCGCCCCCCGTAAATACCCAGGCCCTGGCGCCAATCGTTTTTGCGGACCATGGCGCAGATGTTGTCGGCTCCACCGATCGCATGCGCATAGCCGATGACCAGGTGTATGGCATCGGCTGGGCAAGGAATCCGGCAACCGGTAAGCCCGGCCGCTGGATTATCGTGACCGACGAGGCGACAAACATCCTGGCATATACCGAGGTGGCGGAAAACCGCGACGATGTCGCCCGGCAATTGCGAAATTCCGAAATGCTCAGGTCCGGCTGGCGGTTCGCCTTTCATCAATCCCGGCTTGAACCGGGACCGCATTTCTTGCAAGCCTGGCTTTTCCTGCCGGAAGAGCACAAAGCCTTGAAACTGCCGAATAACTTCATGGTTGCCATCCCTCGCGCTGCTGAAGCCAAAATATCTACAGCTGGAGACTCATCCGCAAACCCACATACGCCAAGCCCTGGCCCCTGCGTGGCCAGCCGGTAGCGCTCGCTGATTTTCCAGTCGAACCCCGGGAGCGGGATCGCAAGAAAAGACCCTTCAAACCCGAAACCTGCGTTCAAAAGGCCAAAGACCGACACATGAAAGACATCGAACACGAACCAACAATTCATTGTAGAAATGACAGAGAAATAGTATGATTTACTCATGAATAGAGCATTCACCAGAACCGGCCGCCTATCGGACAAGAGGCAAGACGACTTCATTCCTGGTTCGCCCAGCAGCCGCCTCGCACTTGTCTGGCCACTGACCCGGGAAGTAACATCTTTAAGCAAGCATCACAATGTTGAACGAAGACTACAAAGAGATGTTGCAGTGCTTAGTCGCCGAGGACGTTAAGTTCCTCCTGATGGGCGCGTATGCTTTGGCGGCTCACGGCTATCCACGCGCAACGATGGATATTGACGTGTGGGTAATGCCCTCACCAGAAAACGCGGCCGCCGTGCTGCGCGCACTGCGCCGATTTGGCGCTCCTCTGCACGGATTGACCATTGCCAACCTCCGGAAAGACGACACCATTTTCCAGATTGGGGTCGCCCCCAGGCGGATTGATATTATCACCGGGGCCTCCGGACTCCATTTTAAAGATGCATTCACACGCTCTGCCAAGATCAATATCGAAGGCATTCCGGTCCGTATTCCATCAATCGATGATCTCATCCGAAACAAGAAAGCGTCAGGACGAACCAAGGACTTGGCGGACGCTGAGGTTCTGGAATCCCTGAAGATCTCCGAACAAGACAAATCCAACGTACGCGGTAACCCGCGCCGCTGATTTGCCGCGTCCGGGCAACATAACGCATCATCCTGGAGTCCCGGCAGCCATGGTAATTATGCGCTTGCCAAGGTCCGGCCCGGTTTCAAAATAAATGTGGATGGTGTTGCCCGGGAGCCAGTCACCGGAGCGTTCGGCCCATTCGATCACGACGATCCCTTCTGTACCGAGGTAATTTTCAAAATCAATGCTTAACAGTTCCTGCGGATCACTGATCCGGTAAAGATCCATGTGAACTAACGGGCACCGACCGCGATATTCGTTCACAATCGTAAAGGTGGGGCTGGTCACGGCTTGCCGGACGCCCAGCGCCCGGGCCAACCCCTGGACAAAGCACGTCTTGCCGCTGCCCAATTCCCCGTGCAGGGCCAGCACGGCGCCGTTCTTTCCGCCGGAGGCGGATCCGCCTCCCGCCGTCGCTTCCGCCAGCAGGCGGATCCGCTTAGGCGGAAAAGCTATGGCGGGCACGCTAGCAAACAATTCCGCGGCGAGGGCCGCGGCCAAAGCCTGAGTCTCCTCCGGGCTATTAGAAATGACTTTTTTAGAAATGGTTGTTGGGTTCACGGTTCACCGTTCAACGGTTACTGAAACCAGAGACAAAACAATCTGCAATATACCTTATCTGTCCGGTACGGCCATGAAAAACAAGAAGATGTAAAGATTCACCACAGAGCTCTGAGAAAGGCTCTGTCTCCTTGATTTCCGCGCCTCAAGGCCTCCGTGGTGCGGCTTGTTTTGTTTGGGTTGCGGGCAAGGCCATCATTAGTTAAGTCACTGATCAGACAACCGTGAACCTCTGAACCATTGAACCGCAAAACCGGCATGGTTATCTGAAATGTTCATAGCCGGTCGCTTTCAGCCGCACCCTCCGCCCATGTGCATCCACGCACTCGATGACGTCACGGCGATCTGTGATCCGCCCGATGGACGCACATGGCGTCCTGAAAGTTTTCGGCCAAGCCCGGATCAGAGCCGCCATGTTGGCCGGCGACACCGTGAACAACAATTCATAGTCCTCGCCATCGCAAAAGGCATGCCGCAGAGCTATCCGCCGCGAAGTCGATTCCTTAATCGTCGGCGTCAGGGGAATTTTCGTCAGAAACAATTCGGCCCCCACGTGGCTTTGCCGAATGAGATGCCGAAGATCGGTCGCCAAGCCATCACTGAGATCAATCATGGCCGTGGCCCAGTGTCGCCTCTGGAGCCAGCGGCCTTCCGCCAGGCGCGGCTGAAACACCAGGTGTTTTCCATGGCGACTGCCTCCAAGCGCACCGGTGACAAACAGATAATCGCCCGAGCGCGCGCCGGACCGCAAGACGGCCTGCCCCCGCGGAACACGGCCCACGCCAAATATGTGCGCTTCCAGGCGCGGCCCGCTTGTTAAGTCGCCGCCGACAATGGCCACCCGGCAATGCCGGGCCAGCCGGCTCAGTCCGGAATAAATGCTTGTTACCCGCGCCGCGGACATGGCGACCGGCACCACGAGATTAACAAGCGCCCAGAGCGGCTCCCCGCCCATGGCGGCGATATCGCTCAGGACGCGCGCCAGCGCTTTATGGCCCACTGCCGCGCCCGGCGCGGCCGGGGTAAAATGCACACCTTCAATCACGGGATCGGATTTAAGCAAGCAATCATAGCGCGCGCCGGCCGCCGTTCGCACCACGGCGCAATCATCGCCCGGCCCCACCACCACATCGGCACGCCCCGGCCCGCCTGCGCCGAGGCTATGGCGGGAAGGCAGGGTGCGCACCAAGCGCTGAACCATGGCCCGTTCGCCGATGGCGCCTACGGTGTTATCCCGTGATTTTATTATGCGTCCCATAGTTCGTTCTCCGATTCATCGTGCCGATCAGGATTGGAGCAACTTTGCCGTTCTCACGAACGACCCCTACAACCGATCTGGTGTAGAGGCGATTCGAGACCCCGCTTCGGGTGGCGAGAACCGCAAAGGATTGTAACTCTCCGCCTTCAGCCTTCAGCCTTCAGCCTTCAGCCTTCAGCCTTCAGCCTACGGCCTACGGCCAACCGCCTTCTTGATCGTTTTCCCAAACGGCGGCTTCAGAATGCCACGCTCACAGATAATCGCCGTGATTAACCGGGCCGGGGTGACGTCAAACGCGGGGGCGTAGACCTTCACATGTTCCGGGGCCGTTCTCTTCCCAAACCCGCAGGTGATTTCATCGGCGCCGCGTTCCTCGATGGGAATGGCATTGCCGGTTGTCAGTTTTCGATCGAAGGTGGAGGACGGCGCCAGCACATAAAAGGGAATCCGGTGGGCCTGCGCCAGGACGGCCACACCGTAGGTTCCAATTTTATTGGCACTGTCACCGTTGGCGGCAATGCGGTCGGCGCCGACCATAACCAGGTCAATGCGTCCTTCCTTCATGACCTGGGCCGCCATGTTATCGCAAATCAGGGTTACATCAATCCCGGCGCGCATGAGCTCCCAGGCCGTCAACCGGGCGCCCTGCAGGAGCGGACGGGTTTCATCGGCATAGACATGAATGCATTTACCCTGTTCCTGGGCCATATATATGGGCGCCAGGGCGGTGCCGAACTGGGAGGTGGCCAGGCCGCCGGCATTGCAATGCGTCAGAACGGTCTGGCCGTCTTTCAGGAGGCCGGCCCCGTGCCGGCCGATGGCACGGCACATGGCCAGATCTTCCTTCAGGATGGCCAGGGCTTCCTCGATCAACCGCAATTTCAAGTCGACCGGTGACAGGCGAGAGTCCGCGCGCGCCCGGCGCCGCATACGGTCAAGGGCCCAGAACAGATTGACGGCCGTCGGCCGCGAGGTGGCCAGATAATCAGCCGCCTGATCCACTTCGGCCGCGAGCGCCGTGCCGGTCACGGAGCGGGACTTCTGGACGGCCACGACCACGCCCAGCGCCGCCGCGATTCCAATGGCCGGCGCGCCGCGCACCTGCAGAGTTTTTATCGCCGTCCACACCTGCCGCAGATCCCGGGTTTCCAGGATGATCAGTTCGTTGGGCAGGCGGGTTTGATCCACCATCCGGATCTTCCCCGGTACAAGCCTCTCCGGCTGGTCCGCAATCCATTCTATTGTTTTTATCGGTTCCATACTCATACCAACGCAGTCTTTACCCTCAACTTAAGTATACATCTCTCACGCTGATGCGAAAAGGCACTAACAGGGCCGGCGACTTTCCGGCGCTTTTCGCCAGTCAAGTCCACAGGCGTTGTTAGGCATCCTCCACAAATATAACTCTTACAACATCTGAAAGCACTCTCGCTCTATGTCTGTGTTCTTCGCCGTCTGGAATGAATACTCCGTCACCTTCCTCAAAAATTTGGGTGTCATCTCCGAACTCGATCTCAAACCGGCCTTTCAGAATATAGCCATAATGCCCCTTGGCGCACCAGTGTAACGGCATTGCCTTGGAGTACTCAACCAATCTCACCTTCTTTCCGGAATGAGTGACAACCTTCTGACGCACCCCGTCCATGGCCGATTCCCAAGGAAGGGATCCAAAATCAATCTGGTATTTCTGCATGATTTCCACTTTCGCGTGTGCTGAAGAGCCTCATATTGGCGACAAAACAAGAACTGGTTCTTTATCCGCCTTCCATGAGAAGGCTTGTCAAGAAGCGACCGACGTGGCGGGCGCTGGTTTTTAATCCTGAGGCATGTCATGCTTCCATTCGCACTCTATAATGGGTCATTATTAATGGCCCGGTGCATGG
>Ga0247841_10005885_pt1 | contig 19458 bp, 37 predicted proteins | sample LaCruzMarch2015__2_FD_192410 | JGI IMG/M metagenome (GOLD analysis project Ga0247841, IMG submission 192410) | Freshwater microbial communities from meromictic Lake La Cruz, Castile-La Mancha, Spain - LaCruzMarch2015_18m | ecosystem: Environmental > Aquatic > Freshwater > Lake | place: Spain... | reverse complement strand
TTCTAAACTATTGCTTGGAAGTCTGCCAGTTGCAGCCAATGTCTCTGGTTTTCTTGCACCTTTCCAATCCCTTGTAGCTGGGGTTGGAAGCATTTTTTCTTTATTGCTTCTCCTGCTTTTAGAGTTGTATTCGCCATAGTTTATTGTCATTTGAAGATCTCCTGCCCCGCCAACTTTGCCAGTATGATCTGTTCCACACATACCTCTCGGCGTTGGCAACATTGCTATCTTATCCATCAGACCAACACTATGACTATCTTTGCCATCTTTGTTTTTTCTACGTCCAGATTCCGTCAATTCCATTTTTGTGTGTTCTACTTCTTGGGTGGTTGGGGTTGGGAACAAACTTCCGTCTTCTATGGAAACGGTTTTTGTAGACAACTGATATAACAAACGGTGGGATGTTGTAAATTTTTCCTTCCAAAACAAAGAACATTTGTTTGAATGCCAATCATTTGTTAACAAAAGGTAACCGACACATAATTTTAACGGAAGATTATGCCTGTTGGAGTTTTCGTATGATTTCAGGCACTTTTTACCAGATATGGTTGTTGTATTCAATGCTTCGTTTACTTCTTGCATTGGGAAAAGATTGTTGGAAGAATTTTCCAGTAAAGGAGTCAACGGCAAACCTTCTAAATTTCTTGGTCCGTAAAACAATTGTTCCCTGAGATTCATTGATAAATAACTTCTTCCTGGGCGAGCCTTTTGGTTGTACCCAACTATCTTTTCTAGTTGTTTTGGCTCTAACGAATCCAATGTGTTCGGAGTTGACAATAATCCATTCCATGTTTTTTGATCTGTTTTTTTCATTTCGTCCAAATTTTTTATCCCAACTAAATGGCAAAGTTCAGCCACTACCACATCCACAAGAAGTACCTGAATTTTGGACTTACCAGAACGCAATAGGGCATTTACAACACCTCTATGCGGGGACATTCCTCTATTGTGGGTTCCAGGACAGGGCGTGGGAAGTAGTGCTTTCCAAAGCAAATTTTTATGTGGCGACACAAATTAGTTACCCTTTTCGTTTTTAATGGTTTCTTCGGCAACCAATATAGCCTTGAAAATTTCCATTGCCACTTGTGGGACTATTGCGTTGCCCAAAGCCTTCAATCTTTCAACACGATGCCCCGCCTTACTCAACTTAAATCCGTCCAGTTCAACGGATAACCCTGCATCCACTCGACAAAATTCGGTTGCAACTTCAATCCAGTTTTGATTCCAAGATTCGGTGTTGTCTGTTGATTCTCTACCTGCGGATTCTCCACCCACAATGTTCCCGCAACATCTTCCGTTGTTGGGGTTGGTAATGTTTTGTTCCCCATCAATATGTCCGTCAGACACGCTCCGTATCCCGCATTCGTTTTCCCTGGCTCCTGTGCCCTTGCGGTTGGCAACAAACCAGACTCGATCCCTGCGGTGGGGAGCGTTTTTGGCAACAGCTGGTATAATGAACGGTTGGACATCGTAACCTTCTCCTTCCAAATCAAGGCACACTTGTTCGAATACCAATCCCTTGTTGATAGTAAGCAAGCCACGCACATTCTCTGCAACAACCCATGTTGGTTTAAACTCTTGTATGACCCTAAACATTTCCGGCCAGAGGTGGCGGTTATCATCTGTCCCTTGTCTCTTGCCTGCACAAGAAAATGGTTGGCATGGGAATCCGCCTGTAAGGAGGTCAATTTGGGGTAAGCCAATCTCGTTGCTAGATGAGTTGATTTGTTGGGTGGTCTGTCGGATGTCCTTGGTAACCCCATTATTCCGTCGCTTGCTTTCGGAGTTGGCAACATCATCTCCCAAACTTCTGGATTTCCCAATGTCCAGTTTGTCACTCCCTTTGCCTTCCAAGACTTGCTCGTTCTCTTTGTGCAATAATCGCTCTGTTGTGGTGTTGGTAATAGTGCTATCTTTCCCGACAGCATTGATGCTGTTCCATCTTTTCGTAGTTGCCCCTTCCAATCCCCCGCTATTGGTGTCGGCAACAAACCGTTCTTTTGTGACTTGTCTGATGTCGCCATATATTACGCTATCCTTTCCGAAATTTTTTTTTATTACTTCTTGGCAAAAACGATTGTTGTCGCAAAAAAGAATGTTCCTATATTTGCCACCCCATACGCACTTGGCGGCATACGCAAAACCACCAATGCCTGAAAAAAGGTCTATATGATTCATACTACATATCTCCCATATTATACGACAATCTTATGTTTTTCACATTTGTTTTATTTTTAATAAAATTACTGTTTAGTTACTATCCGTCCCGCCAAGCTTCTTCATATGTTTCCAATTTAACATCTTCATTTAAAAGTTGTTTTATTTGCTTTTTGACATCTTCTTTAAATTCTTTGCCAGTTTGCTCGTCTTTAACCTTGCTCCATGAACGCCCTATATAATAGTTATCTTCTGGTGGGCAATGAATTGAAAGGTCAAGTTTTTGGTCTGCAATCATTTTGTCGGCTATTTCATACATACAATCGTCATCAAATTTCTTCTTCAATTTTTCCACAGTATCTTCGTCCAATATTGTTCCATAAATACAAAACGATGTTGTACTTGAATTTGATACAAGACATTCTCTAATTTTCATCACATTCTCCTATTAATTGTTGCTTTACTGATTTATCCCAAGTTTAAATATTCGCACATTTCTTTAAAAGCGTCTAAATCTTCAGGACTACCATGGCTTCTATCAAAACAAAAAACTTTAGAATTTTTCGGTATTGTTACGATAGATGAAAAAACTTTTCCATCATCAAGTTCAATAAGAGCATCATAAAAACTAAATTTAGTATCGTTTGCAATAAATTTACCATCGTTTTTTTGAATAAAATCTGCAATTTCTTGTGTTACCTTAATTACACATTGCCCTTCGCCGTATTCTATATTATTAGATGTTGCATATATCTGTTTGTCGCCAATTTTTTTGGGGAGAGAATGCATTTTGTTACCAATAATTACAAAACTTGACGAACTTGAATTGCTTACAAGACATTCTCTAATTTTCATTATGCTATCCTTTGCAATATAAATTTTTCTTGGCTATATCTGACTTTCTTCCAACTTTTGTATATAAAGTCATTATACAACTTTTTCTGATAATCCAAGACTTCTTTTTTGGTCTTTAAGTAACTATCTTTTGCTGGATACAACTCAACCACCAAAAAACAACCAATATTTGCTATACTGTTGATTTGACAAAATAATTTTTCGCCTTCCTTGTCACTCAAAAACATAAACACATAATTGCACAAAATAAGTCTTGCACTCATAGAATCTGCTGGTATGTTGTCCTTCCCAAGAACACATTTTGTTCCGAAATCTCCAGCCATATCTAATGACAAAATGTTTTTAAAGCCAATGGACTTAAGGTAGTTAGTGTTTCTCCCATTGCCACACCCACAATCAATAACCAAATCGTTTTTTAAACTGCTGAACAACTTTATGTTCTTTAAAAGATAGGGGCAGGGAGATTTTCTGCCACAACGGATACACCAACGGTCATTAAGATATTTTCGGCTCATTGTTTCACATCCAAAATAAAAGCATTAAAAACCACACAACAACAAACACTACTCCTAATAACAAACCAGAATATAAAATAATATTGCTTATCTTTTTAAGAAAATTTATTTCTTTAATAGATTTCAAAATTGGTGACAGAAGAACTTGTTCCATTACTTTTTTTTCCTCGCATTAAAACTATCAATATGTTTCAAAATTTTTTTCTCGTCAACAGAACCAGCATCTGGAAAGTTTTGCGTGAAAATACGAACAACATCGGTTTGATTTTCTGAAGAATATGTAACAACATAAGCTATAGCTTCTTCTGGAGTAGTAAATTTTCTCACGAATTTTGAATCCCAAGACTCAACAGGATACATTTGTTCCTTGCTATATCTTATGAAAAGAAAATTGTCAATGCAACCTTCAATTTTTCCTACAGAATCTGGAAAAAATCCATACACACCCCATTTTTTAGACATCATTTTTTTCTCCTCATACAAACACTAAAATCATTGGGTTTATTTCGTATCCATTTAATTATACAAAAATATATTAAAATAAATAAAGGATATTTACTCATTTGTAAAGTATAATATATACATGAAGGCAAAATTTGTCAAGAACAAAACTCAATTCAATATACGTCTAAATAAAGATGAGTTTTTAATGGTAAAAATATTGAAAGAAAAATATTCTCTCAATATTTCACAATGTTTCAAGAATTTTTTAAAAGAAAAACTTAAAAAAAATGAAAAAGAAATGTGAAATTTGTGGAAAGAAATACACTTCGCATCATATTTCCCGTCATATTATTAGACAACACTCAATATCTCCGTCTGAATATTATTTAAAATATATTAATTCCAAAAAAGGAAAATGTGTTGTTTGTGATAAACCAACTTTGTTTAGAGGGATAAACGAAGGTTTTTTAAAGCACTGTTCTTTTAAATGTTCTAATTCCGATCCCGCAAAAATATCTAAAACAGAAAAAGTTTGCTTATTAAAATATGGTGTAAAAAATATTTTTCAACATCAACCAACAAAAAATAAAATAAAAAACAAAATGATTAAAAAATACGGTGTTGACAATATATCTAAACTAAACTCAATAAAACAAAAGAAAGAAGCTACTGTAATAAAAAACTTTGGCAAAAACTATGGTGCCATTTTGTTTAAGAAAAGAATTAAAACTTGTTTGGAAAAATATGGTGCTGAACATTATAATCAAACTACAGTTGGAATTTACAAATCCATCAACACTTCATATAAAAAGAAACAATACGAACTTCCATCTGGTAAAATAATATATAAACAGGGATACGAACCAAATCTATTAGACCATATTTTTTCTAATAAACTTCTTTTAGAAAAAGAAATTGTTTACCAACCCAAAGGGATAAAATACCTTGCAATAGATAATAAAATAAGATATTATTTTCCAGACTTTTATATTCCGAAATTCAATCTAATTACAGAGTGCAAATCAACATGGACACTAAAAACCGATAAAAATATTGAAAGAAAAAAAGAAGCAACCATAAAAATGGGATTTGATTATATTCGTGTTGTTAATAATGTTTTTGATAAATTTGATAAAAAAATATTAGCAATCAAATAATTTTTATCCACGCCTTTTTTTATTTTTCATACAAATACCAAAACACTTATTTTTTCTTACCCACTCAATCCATTTATTTATTTTTTCGTTTTCCAAAAGCTTTTCAAGTGTATTATATTCTTTGGCAAGTTGTTTATTTGTAAAAAGTTTGTGAACCATATTCCCGCAATCAATACAAACAAAAATGCCTTCTATTTTTGCACCATGTTTTGACCTAGGAACAAGATGATGTTTTTCTAGATGTTCTTGAGGAGTTTCTCGCTGGCAAATTTGGCAGTTCATGTCTTTATGCCGTTCAGTATTATACTGCTTAGCATATCAATCCAATGTTTCTTGAAAATCATTTGAACGAATCATCTTCTCTGCTTTTTTATGAAATTTAAACATATCTTCAGAAGTCCAGATAATAGATTTAATCAGTTCCAATCTTTGGTCGTCAGTCAGTTCTACAAACAAGGAACTAATATCTCCTATTGTCATTGGCACTTCTTCTTCGTTGGCTACGGCATCATCAATAATTGTTGAAATAATCTTGCGTATTTTTTCATCGTTGCAACTATCAAACAATTGCCCTATTTGATACATTTGAACATCTATTTTTGTCTGGCAATGTTTTTCTGCATCATTCATTATATTTTTCCTAGTCAAGATACCTAATCATTCCTGTTGCCCCAGCTTCGTTGTTAATCTGAGCCTGATGCCATCCGGTCAATCGAACAGTAGCATGATCTGGATGGGAAATTCTTCCACGAACATATATTAATGCATTCGCCGTCATTGGTCGCCATGGTTGCTTCTTATTTTCTGGCGACAATGCTATATGTTCTTTTTGGGTTAACTGTCTGCCGCCAAGAACATAAACAGTTTCACCACCAGACCGATATAATTCTTCGCACATATGAGGCTTATTCCCAGCTGATCGTTGTAGGGGTTCGTTTTTTAAAATCATTTTTGGATTCGGATTGAAATTAGTTGGAATGAAAAACCATTCGCCCTGACGAACTATTGACCCACCATTTGATGTCTTGTTGCGGTGAGTGTTTTTAATTCTTTTTGACAACTTGACACCATGTTGCATATTGACAACTTGTGAAGGCTTTAAGTTTTCAATTGCCTGTACAACTGTTGAAACTTTCCTATCTGCAATTGGAGAAACAAACCAATGCCTCTCATCATGACCACAAAGCATTTTATATTTAATGCCCAAATCTTCTACCATCAATAATAAATGACGAAGTTCGGGTTGAATATCTAGAACATTAACTGCAGGAGAATCTTCACCAGATATGCGAATCTCAAATTTTTCTTCTTTCCCCTTACCCCTGACATCAATGGAAAAACCACCACTCCTGCTTGGATTAGCAAGACCACGGAAACTAAGTCTATTTCGTTGAACATTTACTTGTTGAACATCACATACTGCTCCCAACCTGCTGAACTTATTTTTTAACATTTGAACAACTTCGCTCATCTTATCTCCTTTGATTTTTAAAAAATGACTAACCAACAGCGTTGATTCTCTAGTAGCCGAAATTCTGTTTTTCAATCAACATTTTTCTCTTGTCTTGCAACAAGGCGATTTTCACCGCTGCACCAACCCGACCATCTTTGACCTGCTCACCATCTAGGTCTGTTTGGCTTGCTGGCTCCGAAGTTTTAACGGCTATCTGTATAACCTCCTTCGTTAAGCAGTTCCAGTTTCGAGCTTCCTCTATTGGTTAGTTTTTAAAATCTATTCTTTGGCACAGTAATCTTATATTTCTCAATAGCCCTGTTCATAATTGCTATAGGAGAAAAATCTTCTCCACCAAGAACAGCAGTTAATGTAGATGGACTAAAACCAGAAACCAAAGCTACATCACATTTGTTTTTAGAAGGACTCCCCGCATAGCCAGCCAAGTCCCAATAAATAATCTTTGGGACATCATATCCTTCTTTTTTCCACTCATCCATACAGGCATCTACAACCGTCTTGTCTGTGTTTAGTGTTCCTTCATCAAACTGCATATCTGAAAGAATCAACAACACATTGGGCATATGACTTTTTGTTACCTTAAACATCTTTGCCATATCCAAAAGACCCATCAATGCTTTTTCAATATTTGTGCTTGCAACATTGCCATTACCGCAATTAACAGTTTCTGAAAACATTTGTTTAGACCAATCTACCAAACAATAGCCTTCAGAAAATTCCAAAAACTTCCTATAAAATGGGTTCTTTTTTCCCAACCTGTCAGAGCAATACAATCCAAGAGACCTGCAAACATCAAGTCTAGTAATACCACTAGATATTTCTGCACCATCCATAGAACCACTAAAATCGCAAATTGACATAATTCTATAGTTTGACTTTTCCATAAAATTAGGCAATGCTGCAAATTGAGCATCGGCAATAGTTCTATCGCCGTTTCTTGCCGTAACCAAGCATTGATACGGAAACAGAACCTGGGCATGAATTAGTTCGGAAACATCTTCTGCCTTTTCTAACGACTTTTTATATTTCGCAAAACCGTCTGGGTCTTTCTCGCCAAAAGCATTTGTGTATCTGCTCATTGCAACAGATGGCACAGTTTTGTAATCAATTTCATTGCATTTTCCAGAACACAACTTGTTTTCAACAATATGATCTTTTCTTTTAGTAGCCAATAGTTTTCTCAACTGGGCTTCATTCATATCCAATGCTTTTTGAAGATTCTTATCTTCTCTTTTAGCCCACTTGCAAGCCAAAATATTGGTTTCGTGTTTATCGTCCATAATAGCCTTGCCCCATAAATCACTTGCCCATTCTCCAACAGGCGTCCCATACAAAGACTTCAAATCATCCCATCTCCCATAAAGAGGAATCAATTCAATATTTTCTTCAACCCAATGAGAATGGTTTTGTGCAAGCCAATTAATACAATCTCTGAATCCAGATCTATTGCCAGCACCATTTTGACGGTCTCTCAACCAAAATAAAAGTTTCATTGCCTTGGTTGCGTTTTTATCCCATACCTTCTTGAACAACTCCAAGGCAGTTGTTTCCCCACCATAATAAGTTGTTGCATCCTTGTTGCTACGAAGAGAACCAGCCTTGGAAAAGAAATCAAGTAAAGGATTACCAGAATTTTCGTGCAAAACATCTTGGTTGTGACCATAGATAAATTTTGCTACTTTTCTGACTTTCTTTCTTTTAAAGCTTGTCTTGATTGCACTCTTCATCATTCTCCTTTATTGTGTTTGGCGGTTCGTAAGAAAAAACAGGATGGTATTTGTTCCATATTTGGTTTGTTTGCTGTAACCATCCTTAAATTGGTTCTTGTTTCAAAACTAAATATCAATATACAATATCTAAACAAAAATGCAAGAACAAAATTAAACTATTTTATTTAACAGGAGCAACAGACCTTTGCAGGGCTGGAGATCTTTGGGCATCAAATTGTGGCTTTGTTCCAGCTTCCAAAATCGCCATAATTTCTTCTGCTGTCAACTTGTCAATTCCAGATACGAAGATGTCGGTTCTCCACCGGTAATTATTTTTTAGCGTGTCATAATATCTCAATGTAGCCTTGTCCGTAATGTCGGAAATAACCGTCAATCCGCCAGCAACCATTTGGGCAATAATTTCTGGGGTAAAAAATGCCCTAGTGTTGGCGTTTGAACCAACAATGAAGAAGTTTGCCCTATAAATGTTGGCGGCAGGAATAGAACCCTGCTGAACTACAATAATGGTTGGATTTTTAGTGTGAGAAACCCTGATCGGATTTGGGAAGTTAGTTGCACACCCAGTTAAAAAAACAACCAATATTAAAGAAATCATCAATAAGCCCATTATGTTTTTCATATTGTCTCCTTTATGCTACATTATACAACCTTTTCACATTCAACCACAAACAATTTTCCTTTAAAAAGTTTAGGAAGTCTATTGATAATTTTTTGTTCTTTATTATATTTCTCAACAAGGTCTTTTGCATCAGTAGAAACAATCTTAAAACCATTCTTTTCAAGAATTGGAGAAATTTCTGCTAAATTTGTGCTACCAATGATGTGTCCACTTCTATGCTTCGTTCCTAGTTTTCTCCATTGATAAACACCATTTTCTTCTTCCTTGAGTATAAGTTTGCCACTAGGACAAAGAACCCTGTGTATTTCTTGCAGGTTTTTATCGTAATTTTCCCTTTTGCAATACATAAGGACATGTTGAACAATCGCTAATTCTGCAGAACCATCTTCATAAGGAATTCTGGTGTTCCAACCGCCCCAAGGTTTTACTCCAAGACTCTTGAATTGTTCCCATCTAGGGTCTATGTTTTCAAAACCCTCCAACACATTGTCTTCTGATCCTAGGTTTAGTTTCAGCATAAGTTATACCTTATTCAAATATTTTTGCTTAAAATCCTTTATTTTTGTTGTCAAATAATGATCAATATCTATAATTGCCATACGAAATTGTTCTGGAAACTTGGTGGTCATATCAACAAAAGATTTTTTTGAAAAACCCTTATCAGACTCAACAGACTCAATTAGAAATACATCATAAAATGTTGCGGTGTCAAACTGGTTAAGATTTTCACCAATTAATTTAAATATTTCTTTTGTTATTGGAAAGAAATCAATACCAGTATCTTCGTGACCGTAAAAATAGTATTTGTTTTCAGGAAAATCTTTCACAGAAGGATACATATAAAACAAATCATATGCTCCAATTTTATTATGAAAAACCACAAAAGATGTGCTACTAGAATTGCTTACCAAACCTTCTCTGATTTTCATACCTTAACCCCATCTTTAGCCACAGTTTTAACTTCAACTGTTTTTGCTTTAACTTCTTCTTTTTTCTTTTTGCGATTGGCTTCGTTTTTTAGTTTCATTATTGTTTCTGCCGTCGCCAATCTGATGTCGTATTTTTTTTCAAGATGCCCAACCTTTTTTTCGTCTAAACAGCAACATTTCTTGAATTTTTTGTTACTTCCGCAGGGACAATAATCGTTACCCCTAATTCTGGGTTTCCACTTTGTTTTCCTAACATAAGTTTCTTTAGGTTCTTTTCCTACTTGGGCATTATTTTCAACTGGCGTAAGACCCATTGCTTTCATACCGTCTTCCGCTTGCTTCTCAATTTCCGCTTCTGTACCATTAAACGGTTCGGTTCTCGGAACATCTTGAGCCTTGAGAGCTTCTTCAGCTTCTGGACTTATTTCTTTTACAACTTGGTCTTTTTTGCCACTAAACAGTTTGTTCCACATCTTCATTTTATTTCTCCTTACTTGTTATTATTTTCTTACTCCAATTATTTTTCCGCAATTATGGCACTCATATTGATAAACATATTCTTCGCTATGAGAAGAACCAATAGCCATAATTCTACCGCATTTCGGGCATTTCATATTTTTAACCCTGCTACTTTTCTTAACACATCTGCAACCGTAGCTATTCTGGCAATTGTACCACCATTTGCACTAAAGCGCTCGGAAGCTTCTTCTTGGTACTTCTTTTCAAACTCTTCTGGATAAATTCTAATCAAACAGTCATCCAAACATTGAGCAGCATCCATTAGGGTTGCTGGATCTATAGATACCGTTTTTTTGTTGCCTTTTTTCATTTGTACCAATCTGGATGCAATTCTTTTAAAGCCTTATCGTATGCATCATCTGTTCCTTCGCATTCGTTTTCCGTATCCCAATCCTGCTCTTCTAATGCAAGAATAATACCTTTATAAAGACGGAATCGCACTTTAGGATCTTTGATCTCTTTTTGCACAACTTCAATGATTCCGTCCATTACTTGACTGCCAGATGCCCATCCCATAATTTTACTCCTTACTTATTATTTTTTCTTCAAAATTTGGGCATTCCCACATAGGAGTGACCAAATTAAATTGCTTGCAGTTCTTGAAAACAGCATTGGCAATAGGACAGTTTTTGTGTCTATTGATGGTGTCTAATTTCTTGCAAACCATACACAAACAGTATTCTCTGTGCTTGCCAATCAAATCAGAGCGAACCCAAACCTTGTTGCCATGGTGCATATATTTTTCATACTTCATATTTTACTCCTTGTTCTATTATTTAAACAATAATGGTGCAACAGTATTAACAAAAAACAAAAATAAAAACATAACAACGATTATAGTTACACATATGATATTAAATGTTCCTAATTTTGATACAACACGCACCCAATATTCATAAAACTTTTTCATAAGTTCGGTAAAAATATTAATCCCATCCAAGACGGTGATGCCATCCTTCTGTCCCGTAAAAGTCTTCGTCAGATGCTTCTTCTACTAATGCTTCTAATTGACTAACATATCGTAAAAATTCTCCTAGCTCTTCTACTGTAGCTTTGGCAACCAGCATTTTGCCCCTAATTATATCTATTTGCTTTTCGGTTTTCATATTGTTTCTTTCTCATTTAGACGATCATATTTCATAGCATATTGGCTTCTTGCCGTGATACGCTATTACATCAACCATTCTCCAATTATCTTTATCTAAATCGCAGATGCTCCTAATGGAATAATACTCTCCGCTGATCTCCCATATTTTCACGTCTATAAAACACGGAAAATTTATACCCATCATTAATATATCGTGAGTCCATCCATTAAATAACATTGTGGCTTGATCAATTAAAGTCATATAATTCTGCATTATATATTAAAAGCTGGACATTTTCTACACCCAGAACATTTATCTTGTCCACTTTTTTATTTTTTTATCTTTAGAATCATTAAAATGTCTACATCTAAATCCTTTGTAAATTTCCTTATTGCCATTGGCACATTCATAAAGACAACACGCAACTAATCGTAATTTAGTATAAGAACGGCAAAATTCTTTCAATCCCTTTACATAAAATTCTTCTTCGTTAGGAAATATTATTACATATTTTTTGGATTGCAAACTTTTTTCACCACTTCTTCCATACAAGGGATTATTTTTGCCCCTATATTTTTCTGGATTTTTTAACCATTTTCTTTTAAAAGGGTTGTTGTTTCCTCTTAATTTATTTTTCCAATTTTCAAGTCCTTCTGGGCCTAATTTATTGATCCAACATTTCTTTTTTAGTTCTTCTTTTGTCATTTTCTTTTGATAGTTATTGTCTCCCTTTAAATTTTCTTTTAGCCATTTTTCTTTTTCGCCTTCTGTCATTTGTTTTAAAAAATGTTTATTGCCAGAAAGCAAGTGTCCTTTACCATACATAGGATTATTAACGCCACTAATGTGTTGTGATATCCAGAGTTTCTTTTTGTTTTTGGACAATCTATTTAGCCAATGTTCTTTTCCGTTTCCTTTAAAACCGTGTATGCTTTTGCCACCAACTGTTAAATTATAGCCATTGTTTTTAGTATTGTATTTTTTAATAAAAATTTTTTCATATTTATCTAAATCACTTATATCGCATTCCTTTAAAATTTCCCATTTAAAATTTTTAAAGCCGAATTTTTTAATTGCACTATAAAACAAACGACATTTTCCTTCCATTCTTTTATGAATTTTTTTTCTTAACTCAAAATTTATTGTTTGTCCTACATATGCCTTACCATTAATAAGGTTTGTTGCTTTATAAATACACCCTTTAATATTCATTATTTTATTATACATTAATTTCATCAAACAATAAACATTTTCTGCAACCGCTTTTATAAGCAGTATTTTTCAATTTTTCTCTATTTTTAACCACTTTAGGATCATACCATATATCTTCTATAAAATTATGAGAATTAACAACATCTAGCCCTTTCTCCCAACCAAGTTCCCCTTCCGCAAAGCTACAAGGATAATAATGACCAAAAACATTAATATAAGCTGACATTGAGTTAGATTCACAACTTTCACATCTTTGTAATATATATTTTTTCTGTTCGTTACTCAATGCGGTTGTTTCATTTATAACCATTTCAAAATTAATAGCAGAACAACTATCAAACCCCATATTGAGATCTTTTAAGAAGCAAAAATGAATCAACTTGCCATATTCTTCTGGAGTTAATTGTGAAAATTTATTTTTTGCCCTTCCTTTTGGTTTAACTTTTAAAAAAACAGCAGCGTTTAATCCTCTTAACCTAGGGTCTTTTTCAACATCGTTTAATACTTCATAAATGAATGGTAGCGTTTCTCGGCTAGTCATTAAATGCATATTAGTTTGTTTAATTGATAGGTTAATAAATTTTTGAATAGTATTATAGCCTATATTTTTATCATTGGGATAAACAGATATAGCACATGCCCCAATAAATTTTGATATTTCTATTGCCAAATCGTCGGTCAAATCTATTCCCGATAAAGTAAAATTAGGAACAACACCAATTTCCCTACAATATTTTAGCATTTTAATAAAATCTGGATTGGTTTGAACTCCAGTTATTCCAAGTGCTATTTGGGTAAGTTGGTTATTTTTATTAACTTTATCAATAATGTTTTTAAAGGTATCAAAACTCATATTTGTTGGTTTGTCATTAGTGTTTCCCTTATAGCACCAATCACAATTATTAGGACAACCATTGACGCTTATTTCTAAATCTAGTATTTCAGGTCCCAATGGAGCATAATCTGGATCATCTTGCTCTAATTTCCCATATCTCTCGAACCTACCAGATTTTTTATTAAAATTGTAATTGTAGTCTTCTGACCTAACCTTCTTCATAAAAGGATAATCAAAAACAGAAAATTTAGACCCATTAATGTAATATGTTTGGATTTTCATATTAATGATGACTTACGACTATATGTGGCAAGCTCTTGAATATTTCTCCGTGTTCCATTGTACAAAAGAATTCGCCATCGTTGTCACTATACTCAAATATGTATATGGTCTTGCCAGCATTATCTTCCATAAATTTCTTGGCATCAATCTTGGCAAGTTTGCTCTTTAAGAAATGTTGCTTCTTCCAAACAGCATTTGATTTCTCAAAGTAATCTGTTCTACATTTTTTATATTCTTTGCAGGTATCGCACCATTCGCTGTGCTTTTTGTTCCACTCATCTTTTTCTTTTTGGGAAAGTTCAGAATAATTTTTTGGCTGATTCATTCTGTATTTGCTAATAATTCTGCGTTCTTTATCCCAATGTTCTTGTTGCATCCTGTCTTCTTTGACAAAAAGTCTAGCAAGCTCTGCAAGAAGTTTTTCATCATTGCCATAATACCTGTCCTTGCCAACCCACCCATAATCATAACTATCACTAAACATATTGCCATCGTGCCTAGTATAATAATATCTTTGGGAAATCAAATCTGCTATTTGTTTAAGAGTTGTCTTTTTATTTTTGCCAATATCTTCAAAAACCGCTTTGACAATAGCACTAGTATCTGCTTTATTATCATAACAGTCAATGGTTTTACCCAACTCCATATGCATTGTTGCACTCACTTCCTCAACAGATTTTGGTTTGTTGGGGAAAGCAACAATAAAGGACGAAGAACTTGAATTGCTTACAAGACATTCTCTTATTTTCATTTAGATTTGTTACCTTTCTTTAGAAATTTAATAAAGTCTCCCTTTTTAGGTTTTGAAGTAGAGCCATCAAGACAAGGGAATGTATCTGGGAACACATTACTAACATCTTTAGCTATTGATGTTTTGTCAAAAAGTTTTTTCACAGAGTCGCCGTCTTGGGGAGTAGAAACTATATTTATTTTACCTGCTTTATTCATCTCTTTTAAGAAATTTTCTTTCAACATCGCAATGTCTTTTGTTGTAGGTTTTTTGACATCTTCATTATCATCATCTTCACGCCTAAACTCAACCTTATAGCTGGTATCAAAGCAGAAATACATAATGATTTCCTTCAACAAATCTTCCATACCTTCGTTAAAGTCATTATGCATAGAAGTAAAATAAGAAAATTCTATACCGTCTTTGGAAATTTCTGTTTTAATTCTCCTGTGCTTTAAAACAAATTCAACAAGTTTCTTGTTGGTTGAGCATTTGTCTAGTTCTGCCAAGTCTTTCTTGCAAGACAAAATATGGTCTTTGTGCATTTTGTCCATAAATTTAGACATACCACTTTTATCATATATTTTACTGCGTTTTTGCCAATCTTTTATGGCTTTTTTAAGATTGTTTTTAATTTCCTGGTCAAGAACTCTTTTATTAAATGCTTCAAACCAATAACCAGAAACCATCATATCCACAAAATCGTCAAACTTCAAGTCCTTAACTCTGAAGAAATAACTGCTAGAACTGGAATTGCTCACCAAACCTTCTCTTATTTTCATAACTTTCTCCTTTTATTTAACTAAAAATATATTTGACAATATCTTGTTTGGAACAAAGCCCCATATTGCCATCTCTGTGTTTAAGAACTTTATATTTATTATTTTCTTTTGCAAAAATAAAATCAACCCTACTCCATAATTTCTTATCGTTAATTTTATCGGGACAATTGTTTGCAGAATTATCGCCAAGTATAATTATATTTTTTGTTTTCATTTATTAAATACAAATGTATCAGAAATAAAAATATTGTCAACTACTTATTTTCTTTAATGCAATCAACCCTTCTTTTCAGTTCCTTCATTCTTGCATCCCTATTTTTAATTGAGCCATTCCAAGAAATTTCCCAAACAATAGCGTGTAGTAATTCCACCAACATTATCAAAGGAGTAAATTTTGTTTTAATAACCTTTTTGTTAGCCAAATCATAACTTTCTATTATATTTGAAACCTTCACTTCTAAATTGGCTATTTTATACAAAGGAGTAAAATCTAAACCATATTTTGTACAGCCAATTTTATCTGCCTTCCCAATACCGTGAAAATCCCAATGCAACACTTCATCTTCTTTTTCTTCACCAACCATATCCCCGCCACAATATACTTCCAAATATTTTACATCAAGTTTTTCCTTTGCCTTATTTTTAATATTTATTTCATCTATGTATTCTTCCAAATATGAACATTTTAATATTTTCTTTAACTTCCCAATGGACACTTTTGAATTCTTTATGCAATTGAAAATGTCTTTGAGCGTAAACGATTTGGTTATATTCACATATTGGGTCAAATCGTCAAAACTAAATTTTAAGTTTTTATTTATTATTATTTTTTTCATTTGTTCTCCATAAATCTAAACAATACTTATAATTGTCTTCAAGCCATCGTTCTGCATTTTGTCCAAAATACCTAAAATCACCATTATTGTCTTCTTTACATCCCACTACTTGTTTTGGCAAATGAGACCAAATACCAATCCATGAAACTGCTGGAACATTCATCTTATTATTACACTCTGGGCATGTCGGCATCTGCAACCAAACCCCACCTACAGCAGATTGCCACTTATGACCTTTGGCACACTTAAATTTAATGCCAAGCAAATATACACCTTTTTTCATTTTATTTTATTATAGGGCAAACCGCAAATTCAACAATATTCGTCCCCTTTTGCACATAAAGAATATAATTTGTAACAACTTCATACCTTGGTGGATGAGTTACCAAAATAGCATTAACAGCTTGAATTTCTAGATAACCGTTGCCGTTGGTTGCCCAAACTGAATCTGGTCCGCTCATATAACCAGGCACAAAATTTGTTTTAACTACACATTCGACAAAAACAACATTATCAATATTTTGTATTTTTTTAAACAAATCAGTATTAGAAATCCAATAACAAAACAAAATATATAAAACAATAACTGTCGGAACAGTAAATAACGGGGTGTCTAATATGTCTCTAATTTTCATTTCTCTCCTTTTGTTTTCTTCTCCCAGGGAAAATCAAACCATTTTTCGTGTTCAACTTTTTTACCGTAAAAAATTGGAAGAAAATTAGAACTCGCCCTTACATACAAAGACGCAGTTCTTAATGTTCCGTCATCATAAGAAATTGAATATTTATTATGCATTTCTTCAAGAACCGCTCTAAATGTTTTGCCACTATCGGAAATGTCGTCCATAACAAGAATACTTTCCTTCCCATAACCATTAATTGGAATACTAATGTCACCAACCTTGACCGATCCTGTATTGTGCATATATATGTTACTCGCCTGCCAATCATCTTCATATAATTTTGCAGTTACAGTAAATAAACTTACCTTATCAAAATAGTTGCAAAGAAGCCTAGCTGGAACAACACCACCCCTCAAAATAGTAATGATTACACTTGGATAAAAAGCAACGGCAATCATTTTTTGAGCAATACTTGAAATCAAATTTTCAACTTCTTCCCAAGAAACCTTTATATTGTCGCCCATCTTACTTATTTCCTATATTAAATCTCTTTTTACATTTTGGACATTTCATCTTTTTTAACGGAACATCACACAATGGGCAATAACTCCACAAACATGTGCTTTGCATATCTGGAGTCAACTTGCATTTTTCACAATAGCCATCAATCAATCTTTCCTGGCAAGGTGGGTCATCATGGTGCAATACCCACTTGTGTTCTTGTTTAGAGTTCATATTCTTTTTGCTCCACTTGCGTCCATAATGTCCCCGAAATCATTGCACTTGTCAATCTTATCTTTCTCCAGCACTATCCACTCACACATACAAGCAGGAAACGAAGAACCAACATTCTTTTGGTGCCAATCCACTTCATGCTGAAGAGACTTAAAAAAAGATTTGGGTGGATACTTTTTACCAGACGCTTTCCACTTTTCATTTGTTTCTATATCCTTCCTGCACCCTTTGCAAACACAGTTATTAGCAACCCATTTCCAAGCAGATTCTTTCGTTGTGAAACCGCTCTTGGACGGGTCTTTCCTACCATTACGAGCAGGCAAATAGAGTGCAATAAAGTTTTTCTTTTTCATAAATTGGATGTTGCTAATCAGACACACAGTTAATTAGATAGGTTAATTCGCCCTTGAAATCTTCCATTTTTTCTTCTTCTTCAATGAACTCAACTATTTCTTCTGGCAAGGCTTTTATAAAGGACTTGACCAAATCTTTAGTTGTCATATCGCTGGAATATTCAGTCTTTTTTCTTTCTACTGCTTCATAAACGATTAAAGTGTCACCATCATATCCATCTGAAAAGCATTTCTCGCCATCGTCATCAACATTGTCCCAACAAGTATCTCCAAGATAAAAACCTTCGCCATCTGAAGTTGCTTCTGGAACAACCGCTTCGTTCATTTCTTTGTGCTTGTCAGATGGATTTGCCAATCTATATTCAACCCAAACAAAGCCCTTATTGTCGGCAATTTGTTTAAGTTCTTTTTGTGTTAATATTTTATCGCCCTTTTTGTATTTAGGCATATAATGTTCTCTATTTTATTTGGCATCGCATTTTACTTCGTCCCTAGGCACACAACCATACTCTTTAGAACCGACAAGTGGTGCTAATGCTCCATATTGCCTAACAACATTTTCTGGACATTGAGATAAATAGAGACAAGCCAAATTTACTGCACAGCCAAAGGTATTGCCCGAATGCCCATCACTAATGTCAACCCTTTTCTTTTGCTCTTCCCAAGGCAAATCTTTCCACTTTATAATTTCATCTGCAGTTTTTAAAACATTGGCAATCTTAAGAGCTTCCTTGCAACAAAACATTTCGTAGTTTTCGTACTCCCACCTGAAATTTGGGTTGTTTTTCCTGAACTTATCTATTCGTTTCTTGAACAGGTCTGGCAAACTATCATAGTCTTTGTCCATTTTTTTCTTGTTCTTCTTAAATACCTTCATTTTATCTTTGTCTGCTTTTTCACACATCTTCCTATGGTCTTCTTCTGCCTGTTGGGGTGTCCTATAATACATAATATGACCATCAATTTCAATTCCTCTTCAAGGCCAACCAAAACCCTTGCCATAAAATCTTGCCGTCATTCCTGTCTTGGGAATAAAATCGCCGTTCTTAACACAGCATATCATGGCCCCACGGTCAACTGCCAACTCCCACGAATCCTTGTCATAATCGGTTACTTTTTCCAATATGTGGTCTTGAAACTCGTTGTCCATCTTTTTAATTTCCAACGATGCTTTGGTTATTTTATGAATTTTCTTTTCTCTCATTTTTCTCCTTTGTTAAACATTTTTTCAGAGTTTCTTTTTGGAGTTCAGTCGTTTTAGTTTCCTCAATCATTGCTGTTTCCGAAAACCACCAATCATCAACAGATTTTGGAAGTTCTACTCCGTGCTTTTCAGCATCGTGTAAAACATAGAATATTTCAACTGGTGGTTTTGTGTTTGTTGTTTTCATGTTTTTTGTCTCTTTTTAAATGTTTGTGTCTTATGATAATAAATATTTCCTATTCTGGTCTTTTTACCAATTGGGCAATTTAGATTAATAGCCAAATGCTCTCCTCTTTCTTTGCCACACAAACAACACTTATCTGTTAATTTATTTTTTGACATAAAAACAAGGTATATAACCATTTTTTATTGCTTTTGT
>Ga0247841_10005884_pt1 | contig 19461 bp, 5 predicted proteins | sample LaCruzMarch2015__2_FD_192410 | JGI IMG/M metagenome (GOLD analysis project Ga0247841, IMG submission 192410) | Freshwater microbial communities from meromictic Lake La Cruz, Castile-La Mancha, Spain - LaCruzMarch2015_18m | ecosystem: Environmental > Aquatic > Freshwater > Lake | place: Spain... | reverse complement strand
TACGGGCGTACGATCAATCGTCCGGAATTCAGGGAAATTGCTCCTTTTGCTTTCTATAATTTCCAGGAAAATGTGGTTGTTTACGGTAACGATTCACTTCAATCATGCTACATTGACAACTTTGACCTCCGCTACGAATGGTATCCATCGTCGGGAGAAATGGTCACGATTGGCGCTTTTTACAAGTCGTTCGACCGGCCTATCGAAGCAACATGGATTCCCAGTTCAAGTGGAGAATGGGATTTAAAATATCTGAACGCAATCAATGCCTGGAGCCTTGGGGCAGAAATTGACATCAGGAAGAGTTTTCAGAGTCTGGGGAAAAAACATAATTTTCTCAGATACTTTAAAAACTTCTCGGTTGTGCTCAATGCCTCCGTTATTAAATGCAGGGTAGAGACTGACCTGGATTTTGTGCGCGACAACAACCGGCCCATGTATGGGCAGTCTCCTTTTATCGTAAATGCCGGTTTGTATTACCAGTCAGACAAAACAGGTATTTCCATGAGTCTTTTATACAATGTATTCGGAAAGAGGATTATCGGGATCGGTACACCTGAAATTCCCAATTCATATGAAATGCCGCGAAATATAATCGATTTTACCTTTCTTAAGAGATTCGAATCCGGTTTGATGCTCAAATTCGGATTAAAAGACATTTTAAATCAGGAAGTACTGGTTCAGCAGGTAATGAAAACTGAAGGACTTCCAGATGCCATTATTAAAGTTAAAGCTTTCAGGCCAGGAAGATCTGTTTCTGTTGGCGTGTCATACACATTTTAATTATCAAACACTTACTCTTTCCTGCTGCAGAGCGTGGTTAAGGGTAAAAGAAATAAAAACAAACATATTGCCCATTATGAAAAGATCATATACCGTTCTATTTTTTTTATTGGCTTTTCTTTTCTCACAAGGACAAACACTTACAGTTTCGGTCACGATTGCAACTGCCAATATCGGCGACACTGTATTTATACCGGTCAAACTTACCGGTGCAAGTAACTCCGGCATTCCTATCAGCAGCGCCAATATCCAGATTACCTACGATACAGCTGTATTGACGTATCATTCTCTCACAAATTTTTATACCGCCACTCCTCAGAATCAGTGGTTTTTTTCGGGTTATAACGGTTTGGTTTCAGCAAACTGGCTTGAACCAAGCATTGATACACTTGCAATACCTGATAGTACGACGCTCTATGAAATTAAATTCATTAAAAAGGCAGGAAGCACTCCATTGACCTTTGTGGTCTATGAGTTCACAGATGTTATCTATAATCTGATTCCAACAACCCCCATTCATGGCGCGGTAAATGCTCCGGTTATATACCACCAGGCAATTTTCAGGGTAAATATGCAGAACCAGGTTGTTTCCCCAAACGGAGTGCACCTGGCGGGCAGTTTCAACAACTGGAGTTGCTCGGAGACACTGATGTCGCCGGAGACCGGCAGTATTTATTCCGCGACTGTAATATTACCTGAGAACCAGTCCTATACCTATCGTTTTGTGAATGGAGACACATTAACGGCCATGGAAACTGTACCTGCGGAATGTGGTGTTTTGAACAGTTCGGGCGAATACGAACGCATCATGGCCCTGGCGTCAAATGATACGACGCTGAATCAGGTATGTTTCGGAATGTGTGTCGATTGTCCGCTTAATGTATCGGTTACATTCAGGGTAAATATGCAGAACCAGGTTGTTTCCCCAAACGGAGTGCACCTGGCCGGCAGTTTCAACAACTGGAGTTGCTCGGAGACGCTGATGTCGCAGGAGACCGGCAGTATTTATTCAGCGACTGTAATTTTACCTGAGAACCAGTCCTATACTTATCGTTTTGTGAATGGCGACACATTAACTGCGATGGAAACAGTACCTGCGGAATGTGGTGTTCTGAATATTTCGGGCGAATACGAGCGCATCATGGCCCTGGCGTCAAATGATACGACCCTGAATCAGGTATGTTTCGGAATGTGTATCGATTGTCCGCTTAATGTATCGGTTACTTTCAGGGTAAATATGCAGAACCAGGTTGTTTCCTCAAATGGTGTGCACCTGGCCGGCAGTTTCAACAACTGGAGTTGCTCGGAGACTTTGATGTCGCCGGAGACCGGCAATATTTATTCAGCGACTGTAATATTACCTGAGAACCAGTCCTATACCTATCGTTTTGTGAATGGCGACACATTAACTGCGATGGAAACAGTACCTGTGGAATGTGGTGTTTTGAATAGTTCGGGCGAATACGAGCGTATCATGACCCTGGTGTCAAATGATACGACCCTGAATCAGGTATGTTTCGGAATGTGTGCCGATTGTCCGCTTAATGTATCGGTTACTTTCAGGGTAAATATGCAGAACCAGGTTGTTTCTCCAAATGGAGTGCACCTGGCCGGCAGTTTCAACAACTGGAGTTGCTCGGAGACACTGATGTCGCCGGAGACCGGCAGTATTTATTCAGCGACCGTTGTTTTGCCTGAGAACCAGTCCTATACGTATCGTTTTGTGAATGGCGACACATTAACTGCGATGGAAACAGTACCTGTGGAATGTGGTGTTTTGAACAGTTCGGGCGAATACGAGCGCATCATGACCCTGGCCTCAAATGATACGACGATGAATCAGGTATGTTTCGGAATGTGTGCCGATTGTCCGCTTAATGTATCGGTTACTTTCAGGGTAAATATGCAGAACCAGGTTGTTTCCCCAAATGGAGTGCACCTGGCCGGCAGTTTTAACAACTGGAGCTATTCCCAGACATCCATGAATCAGGTCGGCGGTTTTATTTATGAAACTTCTGTAATTCTTGAAGAAGGATCCTCCCTTGAATTTCTTTTTGTGAACGGGAACAGTATTGCCGGCGCCGAAATCGTACCTGATGTTTGTGCCGTAAACGGGAAACGATATATGACGGTTCCAAATCATGATTCTGTTTTAATTGCCTATTGTTTTGACAGTTGTTCTGCATGTACCAATGTTGTTCAATACACCAATGTTACCTTCAAGGTCGACATGCGGCTTGTTGACACCATATCACCCAATGGGGTTTTTATTGCAGGCTCATTTCAGGGATGGCTACCAGGTATGACAGCCATGATAACGTCGGGGGACAGTATTTACAGTTTTTCCGACAGTCTTCGTGCAGGACAAACGGTGCAATATAAGTTTGTCAACGGGAATACCGGCGATGAATATGAAATTGTTCCTCTCCCATGTGCCGTAAATGGAAACCGCGAAATCACCATTCCCGTCAACGACACAATTTTGCCTCTTGTTTGTTTTAGTTCCTGCGATAGTTGCCTGATCACCGGATCACCGGATCATGGTTCATTGATCAAATCGCGGCTCATGCAAAATTCCCCGAACCCCTGTAATGATTATACAACTATCAGCTTCCGGCTTCACGACTCGGGGAAGGTTAACATTAACTTGTTCGATCTGACTGGCAGAAAAACAGCGGTTCTGTCTGAAGGACATTACAATGCAGGCACTTACAAAGTTCAGGTCGAAACAAAACAGATAAAATCAGGAATCTATTATTATCAATTGAACTTCGAAGGCACTTCAGTGTTTTCAGAAAGTAAAAAAATGGTCGTGGTGCATTAAAGAGAATATTGACAGAAAAAACTAACCATAAAATTAATAATTGTAAATCGATTGAAAATTAAAAATTGAACTTAAAACAAAACCTATGAAAAGAACATTGATTACTCTTACCCTTATGTTATGGGTGTTATTGGCGGGTCAGGCGCAGATAACCGATCCTTTTTTTGAAAAAGTAACCTATGTGGGAGCCTTTGGCAAGACCGACTGGACCCAGGGATGGTCAAATTTCAACCCACAGAACACAGTTTACCCTTCAACCACGGTTGTTATCGGGGATGGCACCCATGTTGGAAGCGCAGCGGCTCCTGCAGCGAATGTGATCAGTACCGATACACACTGGTCGTCAAGTAATTCGCCCCTGGTTGGCAATGCATCTTTTTCCAATTCAAATCTTTCCAATTCATTCTTTGAACCAGTCAATTTTATAGGTGCATTCGGTACCTACGACTGGACTCAGGGCTGGGCCAACTGGGATCCCCAGAATGCGGCATATCCGGCAACGACAGTAACTGTAAATGCTGGTCACATAACAACTAATACTACCTGGACTTCTGGCAATGTTTACAAACTCAACGGATGGGTTTATGTTGACAACGGAGTGACTCTTACCATCCAGCCTGGAACGATAATCCGTGGCGATGCTACTACCCAGGGAGCTCTGATTATTGAGCGCGGAGGAAAACTCAACGCCATTGGAACCGTTACCCAGCCCATTGTGTTCACATCGAATAAGGCAGCAGGAAGTCGTGGATATGGAGACTGGGGAGGAATTATTATTTGCGGATATTCAACAATCAACCAGCCTGGCGGAACTGCTGTTATTGAAGGCGGAGTGGGCGCGGTATATGGTGGCGGCACCTCGCCAAACAATGCCGACAACTCAGGTACACTGAAATATGTTCGTATCGAATTTCCCGGTATTGCATTTGCAGCCAATAATGAAATCAACGGACTAACTTTGGGTGGGGTTGGCAGTGGTACAACCATTGATTATATCCAGGTTTCCTATAGTGGAGATGATGCTTATGAGTGGTTTGGCGGAACGGTAAATGCAAAACACCTCATTACGCTTCGTGCATGGGATGATGATTTTGATACTGACAATGGTTTTTCTGGTAAAATCCAGTTTGCTGTTTCCCTGCGTGATCCTAACATTGCTGATGTTTCAGGTTCAAACGGGTTCGAATCAGACAATGATGCAACAGGAAGCAACAATCTGCCCATCACCCATCCCATCTTTTCCAATGTGAGCATTTTCGGGCCACTGGCGACCTCTTCAACAACCATCAACACTAACTACAAGCGTGCGATGCACCTGCGCAGGAATACCACTACCAGTATTTATAATTCTGTGTTCTGTGGTTACCCGGTTGGACTATATATTGATGGAAATAACACGCAGGCAAATGCCATTGCAAACATTCTGCAGATTGAGAACTCCTATCTGGCCGGCATGACCACCAACTTTGCAGTGCCTTCAGGCCAAACGTGGGATGCTACTGCTGAACAAACCTGGTTTTCAGATGCCAGTCGTCATAATAACACCTTTGTGAACAATACAGACCTGAGCCTTGTAGATCCTTTTAACCTCACAGCGCCTAATTTCCTTCCTGCAAAGACTGTTTACAAGCTCAACGGCTGGATCTTTGTAAGGAACAATGCCACGCTGACCATTGACCCGGGTACCATAATCCGTGGCGATAAAAACGCTCAGGGAACCCTGATCATTGAAAAAACCGGCAAACTGATTGCAAATGGTACTGAACTTGAGCCGATCGTATTCACATCTGGCGAAGTTGCAGGTACCCGGAGTTATGGCGATTGGGGAGGTATTATCATGTGCGGACAATCGGTCATTAACCAGACTGGCGGCAGTGCAACCATCGAAGGAGGCGTGGGCTCAACCTATGGCGGAGCCAATGTAGCTGACAATTCAGGAAGTCTTAAATATCTCCGTATCGAATTCCCGGGTATTGCCTTTGCAGCCAACAACGAAATCAATGGTTTGACCATGGGTGGCGTTGGTTCAGGAACGACCCTTGATTATATCCAGGTTTCCTATTGCGGCGACGACTCATATGAATGGTTTGGCGGAAGTGTAAATGCAAAGCATCTGATTGCATTCAGGGGCTGGGATGATGAATTTGATACTGACAATGGTTTCAGTGGAATGGTTCAGTTTGCAGTTGGCCTGAGAGATCCAAACGTGGCCGATGTTTCCGGATCGAATGGTTTTGAATCAGATAACGATGCGACAGGTTCGGGAAACACACCATTGACTACCCCGGTTTTCAGTAATTTTAGTCTTTTTGGACCGCAACCCACAGTTGGCGCTGCATGCAACAGTAATTTCAAACGGTCGCAGCATCTTCGCCGTAACACAACAATCAAGGTTCACAACTCCATCTTCCTCGGATGGCCGACAGGATTGTATATTGATGGTAACACTACCCAGGCAAATGCCATTGCTAACCTCCTTCAGGAAGAGAATAATTTTCTTGCAGGGATGGTAACAAATTTTGATGTTCCCGCCGGTCAAACCTGGAACCCGGCTGCTGAGCAGACCTGGTTCATGGATGCTGCCCGTCACAACAACACATACACCAATGCTTCTGATCTTCAGATTGTTGATGGTTTCAATCTCACATCTCCCAACTTTTTGCCGCAAACAGCTTCTCCGGTTTGGGGCGCATCACGCTGGTCAAGAACCATTTCTGGTGTTGTTACCTATGACAATACTGCATCGACAGTAATGAACAATGCTTCAGTTTACCTTAAGACCCAGGCTGGTGCTACCGTTGAAACAACCACTACCAACGCTTCAGGTGCCTTCACATTGTTTGCTATCGATGGTGTTTACGTTCTTGATGCCTCTTCTGCAAAAACATGGGGTGGATTGAATCTTCAGGACGTAATTGATGTCCGCAAGAAAATTTCTAATCTCATTACATTCACTGCGATTCAGACTAAGACTGCCGATGTAAATCAGAGTAATAGTGTCAATCTTCAGGATCCGATCGTAATGCGTCAGAAAATTGCCAACGTGAATCCGTTGAACTCATGGAAAATAGCCAATTATGTTTTTGAAACGCCCACCGTTACCGTAAGCGGTTCAAGTGTGGTGCAAAATTTCAAGGCCTTGGCCGGTGGCGATGTAAACCGTAGCTGGACACCTCCGGCAAAATAAGTTTTTTGAAATTATTCGAAAATGCCTCAAATAAAAACAGGCAATACAATTGTTTCTCGTGGATTTTTACAGGTTCAATCGTGGATTTCCGAAAATAATGGGTAACCGATATTGAGATTTCATGATGAGTCAGTAAAAATCCACGGGAAATTTTATAAATTATAAATGAGAGAAAGATGAAGAAAGTACTGATTACAATTTTTATGATATTGACAATTTCTGCACTGAATGCGCAGATAACATTAACTGTTGGCAGCGCCTTACTGCAAACGCCGGGAACCGACATTCATATTCCGGTTTCGGTGCAGGGGCTGAATGCAGCAACGGGTGGAATACCGGTTACGGGGATCGAATTGCATATAAAGTATACCAACAGCATCCTGGTTTATGATACCACGGTGAATTTCAATGCCATTGTGCCTGCGTCACAATGGTATTATGGCGCTAACGATGTTGAATACAGCGCCAACTGGGTGGAGCCCGGGTTAAATAAGCTCAATATCCCTGATAATACAGTGCTTTTTGAGATTGTTTTTCAATATCTCGGTAATAACACCGACCTTATTTTCGACAGTACGCGTTGTATCCTGCTCGATTCAGCATTCGAGATCATACCAAACGTTCACTATGTTAATGGCAGGGTAACCCCGTCCCAGGGATCCGGTGGATCGAGATGGAATGGAACCGGGGAATGGAACTCCACTGCCAACTGGAGCAATGGTATTCCGGGCGACAGCACCGATGCAATCATTGAAACCGGTAATGTTCATATCCTTTCCAATGCAGTTTGCAAGTCATTCACAATCAACCAGGGAGCTGAAGTAAATCTGCCGCCGGGTTTTTCTTTTACAATAAACAAGGATTATGTAAATAGCGGGTTATTCAACATGTTGTCTGATGCAACTGGCACAGGATCAGTAATTGTGAAGGGGGTTGTTTCAGGACAAGGGACCAACAACTTTGGACGTTATCTTGATTTTTCTTCAGGATCTGCCCACCTGGTTTCTTCACCGGTTACATCAGCCTTAGCAGGTGTTTTCGGAACCAATTTAGCTGAGAAATACATTGAAAGTACGGCTTCCTGGCAAACATTATTACCTGGCGACAATCTTATTCCCGGCCTTGGTTATCGGGTTAACGGATCAATTCCAGCTACGTTTACTTTTCAGGGAATTTTCAATACAACTGACATCACCGCATCCAATCTTTCCTACACAACCTCTTTATCCCCTGAAACCCGTGGATTGAACCTGCTTGGAAATCCATTTCCTTCTGCAATTCAATGGGAACAAGGGGGTTGGTCAAGAACAAACCTCGATTACGCCGTGTATGTGTGGAAGGGTTATAAGTATGTTACCTGGAACGGAGTTACCGGCGCCCTTACAGATGGAATCATTCCGGCTATGCAGGGCTTCCTTGTAAGAAGCAATGCTCTGGCAGGAGCGCTAACCATTCCTTCCGATGCACGGATTCACAGTACTGAACCTTATAACAAAGGCACTGAATCGCTGGAAAACCTGATTTCTTTAAAACTTGAGAACACATCCGGAGATGGTTATTTTGACGAAACTTTTATTCATGTTGTTCCTGGTTCCAGCGCTGGTTACGATGGCGCCAATGACGCCTGGAAATTGTTCGGGAATAATTCCCATCCACAGATTTATACAACCGGAACCGATCAGAGTAACCTATCGATCAATACATTCCCTGATTTTACCTCTGTTCCTGTCGAATTCAGGGTTGGAAATGCAGGATCCTATAAAATTTCATTTATCAATTTTGAAAGTTTTAATCTAAATCAACCATTATATTTTGAGGATAAAAAAACCAGCAGTATAATAAACATAAAAAATACCAATGAATTTGTTTTTTCAACTGATGTGTTAACAGAACCAGGAAGGTTTATTCTGCATTTCCAGGAGGTTGGCTTGAACGATTTTGTGCAGGATCATTTTTCTGTATGGATTTCAGGTCATAGCGTTCATGTTGTTTGCGCCAACAGGAGTATGCTCATTGATCAATGTGAGTTGTTTAATTCAATGGGGCAGCTGGTAAGCAGGATTGGCACGATGGAAACACCGGCTGAATTCATGATTCAGGATAATCTGCATGGGTTGTATATTCTCAGGATCAAGACACAGGAAGGATCCTTTACAAAGAAAATCCTGATAAGCAGGATTCCGTAAAGATTTTATGAAGATATAGATTTATTACGATGCCCGAAAGCATATGTACAGTTCAAACAGTATCTACATACTTTGTTAAATGTAAAAATTACAATATGAAAAAAATACACCTATTATTGGCTTTTTTGCTGCTGACGGTTTTCTCCTTTGGTCAGTTATCCCTGACTGTCCCAACACTCACGGCTACACCCGGAGCAACCATCAGTATCCCGGTCACCCTATCGGGCGCCGGCAGTTCAGGTACCCCCATCAGTGGCGCTGATATCAGTGTTACTTATGATACAGCAGTTCTTTCGTATGATACGATCATTAATTTTTACGCAGGAATGCCTGCCAGCCAATGGTATTATTCCGGGAATTTCAGTTCGACCTGCAATGCATTTACTGCGTCAGCCAACTGGTTGCATCCGTCATTGGGAACAATTGCGATTCCTGATGGTACCATTCTTTATGAGATCCGTTTTGTTTATAAGGGCGGAAGCTCACCACTTACTTTTTGTGTTTATGATTTCCTGAATGCAGCTTTTGACCTTATTCCTACGACTCCTGTTAACGGGAGTGTCGGCCCGGAGGTTGTTCCATTGCTTTCAGGGCCTGAAAACGTTTGCACAGGGGCAACAGGTAATGTATACACCACTGATGCGGGACAGGCCAACTACAATTGGAATGTAACCGGCGGAACAATTACTGCCGGCGGGGGCGCTAATTCCAATGCTGTTACTGTAACCTGGCCAGCCGCAGGATCAAATAGTGTCAGTGTTTCTTATACAGGTAGTACTCTGGCAAATCTTCCCGTTTCGGTAAATCCACTGCTTCCTGTTTCGGTGGCGATTACCGCTTCAGCGAACCAGATCTGTACCGGAACTTCCGTTACATTCACTGCAACACCCGCTAACGGAGGGGTAAGTCCTGCCTACCAGTGGAAGAAGAACGGTTCCAATGTCGGATCGAATCAGGCGACCTACACATATGCACCTGCAAACAACGATCTTATAACGTGTGTGTTAACATCAGATTTGTCCTGCACTGCCGGTAATCCTGCAACATCCAACAGTATCACCATGGCGGTGACTTCGATGGTAAATGTGAGTGTTGCCATTGCGGCCTCTGCCAATCCTGTCACATTGGGAACTTCGGTAACGTTTACTGCGACTCCAACAAATGGAGGGACATTCCCTGTTTACCAGTGGAAAGTGAACGGAGTGGTGGCCGGAACAAACACAGCCACCCTTACCTATACCCCGGCCAACGGCGATATCGTATTTTGCTTGCTCACCTCTAATTATAACTGCGTCAACAACCCGATCGCCACTTCGAATTTGATCACCATGACGGTTAATACGCCGCCGGTCAACCCGTTGGTGATAACCCTGCCCAATAAATTGGCAATACCGGGAACCACCCTGGTCTTCCCGGTCAAATTAAAAGGGGCAAGCGCCACGGGTACTCCGATCAGCAGTGCAAATATCCAGATCAGTTATGATCCTGCCGTGCTCGATTACGACACCCTCATCAATTTCTACAACGCAATGCCGGCATCCCAGTGGTTTTTCTCAGGAAACAATAACCTGGTTTCAGCCAACTGGATGGAACCCTCTCTCCTGACCCTTGCCATCCCCGACAGTACCACGTTGTTTGAGATCAGGTTCACCTATCTTGGCGGAACCGGCCAGTTGCCATTTGTCGTCACCGAATTTACCAATGCCGCATTCGACTTCATCCCGACAACTTCCTACAATGGAAGCATTACCCCGGCATTCGCACAAACCGGATATGTCGCAGGCGACTTCCACCAGCATACCACCTATACCGACGGATCATACAGTTTTGCTCATGTAATGGCCAAGAACAACCAGTATAACCTGGATTGGTGGGCCAACAGCGAACATGGCGGCGGTTTCAACCGCGATGGAGAGGTTTCAGGGACTGACCTTGGAACGACGGTTTACTGGGACAGCTATTCACCGAATCCTATTTTAGGAACAGTTACCTCATCAAGTGGCCACCAGAACATGTGGAGGTGGCAGTCGATCAGAGATTATTCTTTCGAGAATGTTCTTTCGGCTCGCAACACCTATTCCAACCGCATGATTTTCCAGGGTTACGAAATGAATGTACCTGGTCATGAGCATGCGAGCATGGGCCTGATCAACAACCAGTTTCTTGCAACACCCAATTGCAATCCTTTGGCGGAATTTGAGTTCAAGTTCGATAACAGTGATGTGGACTTGATCGGAGGAGTTGCCCAGGGCTGGACCAAGAGCACGCTCAGCGGTCATGCAAAGGCCGTGGAAGCCATTACCTGGCTTCAGACCAACTACCCGAATACGAGCTACGTGATAGCAGCTCACCCTGAACGCAAAAACCTGAACAACATAGCCGGATTCCGCGACATGAACAATGCCGGACCCGATGTGTGTTTCGGTTTTGAAAGCATGCCGGGTCACCAGAGAGGACCCGACCGTGGAGAATACAAAGCAAGCAATGGTACAGTGGGTACCTTTACTTATGGCGGTTGCGGAATTTATGCGGGAAAGGTGGGCGGATTATGGGATGCCATGCTTTCGGAAGGTCGCGGTTGGTGGTTATTTGCCAGCAGTGATTTTCACAGCCTTACAGCCGACTTCTATCCTGGCGAATACCAGAAGACCTATACCTATGTCAATAACCGTTACAGCCCTCAGAGCTATGTCGATGGCCTGCGTTCGGGAAACAGTTACATTGTGAATGGCGACTTGATCGACAGTCTGCAGTTCCGCATTGGCGAAAGCGCTGCCATGCCGGTTTACGCTTCGATGGGAGAAACATTTGTTAACACTGACGGATCGGTTGTGATCAAGATCAAGGTACGCGATCCGCAAACGCCCAATAACAACACCTTTAGCAGCTACACCAATCCCGAACTAAACCATATCGACCTCATCATGGGTCGGGTTCACGGACTGGTTGCTCCGGGTTCAACAAATTACTCGGTCGACACTGTAGCAACAACCGGCGTTATTGCCCGATTCGATGCAACAGGCGGAGTGACCTCACCGAACGGTGTTGTGAGTCAGGCCTGGACCGATCTTGGCAACGGATGGAAAGAGATCAACTACGCTTACATTGGTTTGGCCGATACTGCCTATTTCAGGATCAGAGGTACCAATCTCGGCCTGGGTGTGCAAAATGAGACGGATGCCAACGGCAATCCTTTGTCAGATGGTCTAATGGCACCAAACAACCCGGAAAAGGCTTATGCTGACCTGTGGTTTTATTCAAATCCAATCTATGTTGCTGGACCGGCAAGTCCTTCTCTTAATGGACCAGCCACTGTGTGCTATGGTTCAACAGGTGTTATTTACACAACCGATCCGGGACAAAGCAATTATGCCTGGACAATTTCGGGTGGTACCATCACATCAGGAAGCGGTACGGCTATCGTTACGGTTAGTTGGCCCACCTCCGGCACACACACCATCAGTGTAACATATGGTTCGGCCCCAACCACGGTTCTTCAGGTAACTGTTACTACTCCGCTAATTGCAAGCGCATCGGCAGGGACTATTACATGTAGCGGTGGAACTACCAATGTCATTGTGAGTGCAACGGGCGGTACTGTGCCATACAATGGTACCGGTACGTTCACCATGGGAGCTGGTACATTCACTTTTATCGTGACCGATGCCATCGGATGTACTGGTTCAACAACCATTACTATTACCGAGCCTCCGATGTTCACCTTGAAATCAACAGTTGCCAGCAACAATGGAGCAGAAATTTCGGCCTTTGATCCATCGACAAACAGGGTGTTCACCATCGCCGGTCCGGCGTTGGAGTATTACACCCTAAGCAATGCAGGTGTTTTAGCAGGACCGAACAACATGCCATTTGGATTTACTCCAGCGGCTGGTACTACCGCTGTGCCAAACTCGATAGCTGTGAAAAATGGCATTGTCGCCGTTTCATTTGCGATCGTTGGCGCTAACAACGCACAACAGCCCGGAAGTTTAGCTTTCTATAATTCTGCAACTGCTTCTTACATCTCCAACGTAACCGTTGGTTATCTGCCTGACATGGTTGCCTTTACTTCTGATGGAACCCGTGTGCTCACGGCCAATGAAGGAGAACCCAACAGTTATGGACAACCTACTTCTTTCGACCCTGAAGGATCAGTTTCTATCATCAATATCGCGGGAGGCGTGGCTTCTGCATCGGTGATAACCGCTGGATTTTCCAGCTATAATCCCCAGATCGATGCCCTAAGGGCTGCAGGAGTCCGTATTTACGGCCCTGGCGCTACAGTGGCCATGGACCTGGAACCCGAATACCTGACGTTCTCACCCGACGGAACTACCGCATATGTAACACTTCAGGAAAACAACGCGGTCGCTAAACTCGATATCGCGAGTGCTACAATTACCGATATCTATCCTTTAGGGCTTAAGGATTACAGCCTGCCAGGAAATGGTATCGATGCAAGCGACCGAGACGTGAACGGCACTTCCGGCGGCGGTGGAAAGATCAACATACAGAACTGGCCTGTGAGAGGGATGTACGAACCAGATGCAATTGCTACATTCTCAACCGGTGGTAATACCTATTATTTAACGGCCAATGAGGGCGATGCCAGGGATTACACCGGCTATACCGAGGAAGTGCGTGTAAGTGATGGCTCTTATGTGTTGGATCCTGTTGTTTTCCCCAATGCAACCACATTGAAGATGGCCCAAAATCTGGGAAGGTTGAATGTTTCGAAGGCGACGGGAAATACCGATGGAGACACTCAATTTGAGGAAATCCATTCCCTTGGCGCCCGTTCCTTCACAATATGGAACAGTTCGTTCAGCAGGGTATACGACAGCCAGGATCAGATGGAACAGATCACCGCCTTGCGTTATAAGACAGGCTTCAACTCTGATGGAACTTCGGCAACTTTCGATGGCCGCAGTGACAACAAGGGACCCGAACCCGAAGGACTTACCGTAGGTACGGTTAACGGGATACCTTATGCATTTGTTGGCAGCGAGCGTACAGGCGACATTTTTATCTATGATATCAGCAATCCGCTGGCCCCCGTGTTAAAACAATACATCAACACCCTGGCCGATCTGGGCGTTGAAGGTGTAGCTTTCGTTGCGGCCGAGCAGAGCCCAACCGGAAAAGCTTTGTTCATCACCAGCGCTGAGGTTAGTAAAACCGTAACTGTTTATGAAATGAGTGCCGCGCCTGTCATTACCTTACTGGGTAATGCAACAGAACAGGTTTGCCTCAACGCTACTTATACCGATGCCGGAGCCACTGCCATGGATTCACAAGGCAACAACCTCACCGGCAGCATTGTAATCACCGGTTCGGTGAATACAGCAATTCCGGGAACCTACACTATTACCTACAATGTGACCGATGCTTGTGGAATTGCTGCTTTACCGGTAACACGTTCAGTGAATGTTATTCCAATTTCAGCTGTCGGTGTTTCAATAGCGGTTAATGAAAATCCAGTTTGCAATGGCGTTCAGGTCACTATCACGGCGACCCCAACCAATGGCGGTAATATGCCTTTGTTTCAGTGGAAGAAAAACGGAATAAATGTGGGCACGAATAATGCTGTCTTTTCGTATGTTCCTGCAAACAATGATTTGATTACATGCGAACTTTACTCAAGTGACCTTTGTGCAACGGGCAACCCGGCAACATCAAACAGTATTACGATGATGGTTCAAGCAATGGTGAATGTCAGCGTTTCGGTTACTGCTTCTCAGAATCCGACCATTGTCGGCACAACGGTGAACTTCACCGCGTTGCCTGTAAACGGAGGAACAACCCCGATATATCAGTGGAAAGTGAATGGGGTTAATGTCGGGGCAAATGCTTCAGCATATTCCTACAGCCCGACCAACGGAGATGTTGTTTTATGTTTGATGACTACCAGTTTAACTTGTGTGAATAACATTATAGCTACCTCCAATCTGATTACCATGGTAGTTAACAATCCACCAGTATCGCCATTGCTTGTTACATTGCCTGATCTGACTGCAATGCCGGGGGATGTAATATATTTCCCTGTAAAATTGAAAGGCGCCGATAACAACGGCGAACCCATCAGCAGTGCAAACATCCAGATCAGCTATGATCCCGCTATTCTTCAATACGACACATTGGTTAATTTTTACAATGCAATGCCTGCATCCCAATGGTTTTTCTCAGGGAATAACAATACCGTGGCTGCAAACTGGATAGAACCTTCACTGCTTACACTCTCAATTCCTGACAGCACAACCCTGTTCGAGATTCAGTTTACCTATCTTGGCGGTGAGACAGCTCTTCCATTCGTTATCAATGAATTCACTGATAATACATTTGAATTCATTGCAACATCTCATGTTGACGGAAGTGTAAACCAACTGGTTCCGAATAATACCGAGGTTGAAAATGTGATTGTTGAAAACGGTAGTGATACCTGTTTCAATGCGATCCAAACCCTTACAGTTGCGGGAGGTGGAACAACATTTGCAATTCACGATGGCGGATCAGCAACCTTTGTGGCAGGACAAAAGATCAGTTTTATGCCTGGAACATCAATAAATGCTGGTGGTTACCTGCATGGATATATTACACAGGAAGGACTGTATTGCGGCCAACTGCCGAATATGATAGTTGTGGCAAAAACCTTACATGAGGAAACCACTTTCATTCCGGAAATAATAGGTCATCAGTCGGTAAGAGTTTACCCGAATCCGACAACCGGAATGTTTACTGTTGAGGTGAATGGCGAAGATCAGGCTGCAATGTTAAAAGCTGATATCTATTCAATGAGTGGAATTAAAGTTTTTTCAGTTGATCTTGCAAGTGTCAGGAAACATGAATTTTCTCTGGCAAGACTCATGCCTGGGATCTATTTCATTCATGTGTTTACCAATGAGCGGCCTGAAATTTTAAAGCTTATAAAACTCTAATTTTTGCTAAAACCTCCCTGCAAATTCTTATTGTCAGGGAGATGCCTCTCGAATTTAACCGCACTGGTTTCCCAGTGCGGTTATTTTTTTATATATCTTTGGCATTAAAGCCAGCACTCTGGTATGCAAAAGCATTTTTTTCTCCCGGCAATTTTAATCATTTTTATTTCCCGGGTTTCAATCGCCCAGTACACCCCATTTGACCGGTGTATCGAGGATAGTCTCTACCGGATTATGCCACATGAAAGCAAGATTCAACAGGGCAAAATTTACCTGGAACTTGCTCAGCTTTGGGACACAGTTCCGCAAAAATCTTTGAACTATATCGTGATGGCCCTGAGAATTTCCATGGAAGAAAAAAACAATGCACTGAAAGCCCGGACACGGTTGATGCTGGGGGATTATTTCAGTAAAAAACGCATGTTCATCCAGGCCCAGGAGAATTACCTGGCTGCATTGAAAACATTTCAGTACATTTCTGATAAGGACGGGGAGATAGATGCGTTAGAAAAAATTGGTTATCTTAACAGCATACTGAACAATTTTGCTGATGCTTTGGAATATTGTAGCAGAGGACTGGTCGTGGCGCAGCGAAATAATGATTTGCAGTCGCAGGGAATGTTTCGAAACCAGATGGCTCAAATTTACGAAAAGCAAGGTGATTATCAAAAAGCAATGTTTTTTTTTACAGAAGCTTCCTCAAATTTTAATCGTACAGGCGACAAAATGGGTGAAATTTTTGTTCAACATAATATTGGGGGTGTGTTGATCAATCAAAACCGAAATAATGAAGCAATAGCTCATTATGACAAGCTTATAGGAATTGCTGATACAACAAATGGTTTTTTAATGGGTGTGCTTTACACGCGGTTAGCCCATGCTTATGCGATGCAGAAAAAACATTCAAATTCTCTTAAATACAACCAAAAAGCTTTATATATTAGACAAAAGGTGAATTGCAAAGAAGGCGAAAACAACTCACTGATTAATATTGCCGGAGATTATTTTCTGCTCGGGATGGCAGATTCGGGATTGTTTTACCTGGATAAGGGTTTAAACCTGGCGCTGAAACATAACCGTAGAAATCTTGTGGAAAACAGTTACCGGCATCTGTATACTTTTTATCAAAACCGGGGTGATTTCGAAAAAGCGTTATACTATTATACACGCTATATTTCCGAAAGTGAAATCATTGCCAAAGAGCGGAATGAGAGCAACATATCCATTCTCGAAACCAAGCAGCATATTCAAAAAATGAAAGAATCAGAAATCCGGCTGCTCAGGAATATTGAAATTCAGACATTGAATATTGGGAATCAGGTACAACATAGTGTTTTTATTCAAATCATCAATGTTTTGGCAGGCATTTCAATGTTGATATTCGTATTTCTGCTTTTGTATAATCGTATTGTCAGGAGAAAGTTGCAGTTACTGTATGAAAAATTATCTGCCGAAATCATTGAGCGGCAGGCAACTGAGCAGCAAACCAGCGAACGTGAAAGACAATACCGGTTTCTGTCGGAAAATTCAGGGGAATTCATTACCCATATAGATAGTCAGAATAAAAGGATTTATGCATCGCCTGCTTCAGTTAAATTATATGGATATGAACCGGATGAAATTTTACAAATGTCCTCAGCAGACCTGATCCATCCTGATTTTCATGCTTATTTTGAAATAATTCAAAAGGAAATAATCGTAACGAGGACGCCCCGGCATTTCAGTTTCCAGGCTGTCAAAAAGGATGGCGCCGTTTTTTGGGCTGAAGCAGCCGGAAACCCCTTATTCGATCAAACCACCGGGGAGTTTAAAGGCATTGTTGCCGTTACCCGGGATATTCAGGCACGTAAAACCAAAGAATTAGAAATTATGGAGGGAACCAGACAGAAAGAAAATCTTCTGAAAGAAATTCATCACAGGGTTAAAAATAATTTCGCCATACTGGTCAGTCTGATCAATATGCAAATGGCCCAGACTAAGAACCAGGAACTGTTGAAATCACTTACCAATCTTCAATTACGGATTCGCACCATGGCGTTGGTACACGAAATGCTATATCGATCGAAGGATTTTGAAAATATTTCCTTCCCCGATTATTTGCGTTCACTCTCTTCAGTAATTGCCGGGACCTATAACCGTCGCAACATTTCAATGACATTTGAAGCCGATGATATTGTAATGGATATTGATGCGGCGATTCCGATTGGCTTGGTTGTAAATGAAATTTTAAGTAATTCTTATTTGCATGCATTCCCGGATAACCGGTCCGGAAATATTCAAATCTCCTTCAAACATAATCCTGAGAATAATTTGAACACATTGGTATTGAAAGATGACGGTATCGGGATGCCGACCGGTGTGAATCCTGATAAGTCCACAAGTATGGGGTTACAGATCATTCAGATACTTTGTAAGCAGATCGAAGGAAGCCTGGTTTTAACAAATAATCCGGGGGCCAGTTATACCATTGCTTTTCAATCAGACAAGAAAAGCTAATGTGCTATAAATCAGAAATAAACATTAATTTTTCTGAATTTCGTTAACAATTATTTAACATAAAGGTAATCATTTGTTAACATTGACTGAGGATGGGAGAAATACCTTTGCCGCAAAATTAAACATTATGAACATGAAAAGAATTACAAATGCTCTCCTGATTCTTGTCCTGGTTATTCCAATGTTGGTTTTATCGACCGGAATCAAAGCACAAAAACAAATTGAGGACCTGAAAAAAGAACAAGACACTCTGAAAGAAAATGTAAGCACCCTGCGCGACAAGATCAGCGGTGTTGAAGAAAGAATTGCCACGGCAGAAGGCGATCTTGCAAAGCTTACCAAAATTAAATTATCTGGATACATCCAGGCCCAGTGGCTGAACTATGAAGCATCAAGTTCATATCCCAATAATTTATTTATGCTCCGCAGGGTCAGAATCAAATTCCAGTACGAACCGGTCAATGGAGTTGTATTTGTTTTGCAGCCTGACTTTGTTCCGGGCAACATTACCTTGAAAGATGCCTATGTGCAACTGAACGACCGCTGGATCAAGACCTTCTCTTTGTGGGGTGGCAAATTCAACAGACCCAACTATGAAGTAGAATATTCATCAAGCAGTCGCGAAGTGCCTGAGCGTTCGCGCGTGATACGCGCAATTTACCCTGACGAACGTGCTACGGGTCTCAAACTTGAAATTGCTCCTCCGAAAATACCTTTAAAGGTGCAGCTGGCGCTTTTCAATGGTAATGATGGTATAACGGTAACCGATGTTTTCGGCAGCCCTTATACAGCGCAGGTGAACGGAGATTTTGACAATCACAAAGACTTCATGGGTCGCGTGACATACACTATCAAACTTGGCCAGATCGGCGCTCTTGGCATTGGCGCTCACGGTTATTATGGCAAAATCAAGGCCAATACCCTCTCGGTGTTAAACTCTGATTACACTTTAAACAGAACAAATGATAATATCGGCCAACTGCTAAAGAAAAACTGGGTTGGATTTGAGGCTCAGCTTTATTTTGACTTCCTCGGTGGTCTTGCATTAAA
>Ga0247841_10005882_pt1 | contig 19464 bp, 17 predicted proteins | sample LaCruzMarch2015__2_FD_192410 | JGI IMG/M metagenome (GOLD analysis project Ga0247841, IMG submission 192410) | Freshwater microbial communities from meromictic Lake La Cruz, Castile-La Mancha, Spain - LaCruzMarch2015_18m | ecosystem: Environmental > Aquatic > Freshwater > Lake | place: Spain... | reverse complement strand
TATAGGTGAGATCCCAAATTACAAACATGAAAAGGTATGCTTTCCAAGCCATTGAACTGAAAAGAGTTTTTCTGTATGCGTATAAATAAAGTCCACCTAAGGCACCTAAGGATATCACTAAATCAATAATACCCCATATCCCACCAATGCCTCCTGTTGAATATCCTAATATAAGCAGGAGAATAAAAAACCAAAAATAGATTTTCCAAAACATATGTTTTCCTCCTCCGATATGGGGATATACATCTTCAATCTTATGTGGTTAGGCGGCGTTTGGCGCCTTGAATGGTTTGCGCGCCGGGAGAGACACCGGTTTTTTGTCCGATTTGTCTTGTTGTAGCTGAATATCCTCGTAAATCTTATCAATATCGTGATTGAACTTGCTTGCATACTGCTCGCGGAGCTTTCTTGTCTCCTCTACGATAGGATCTTTCCACATGATTTAGCCCTCCATTAATTCTTGCGGTGTACAAATGATCGGCGGTTCAAATCCTTGCCGAAGGGTCGCGCGTGTTTCCCACCATTCAATGGTCGTGTTTTGGTTTGCTGCAACTCGTAGATCATTGCTAATACGCGCGGTCAGATAACTTGGAATTGAAGTTTCTATGTAAACCTTTGGTTTCATGGTTATATCCTTTGCTGTGCCAATACATCGAAATATGTGGAGCTTTTGTGATCGTTTCCCACCTTCCCAAAATCTCTGCCGGAGCTCCGGCAGAGGTTAACTATATGATGTAATTAGTGAACTGACGACAACATTCCCCGTTTTTCATTTTCCGCCTGCCCCGCCGTCACGCCAATTGCAGGAATTCAGGGGTACCATACTTAACTCCAGACTGAATCACCCCAGCGTTCAAGAGATAATGGAGTATGGTGTCCCACGAATTCACCCCGTTGTCATTATCAGAAGGTTTGGTTTAGGAAAATTTACTGGCACAAGTTCGATATTAAAGGGATAATTTTGATTCCTTAAATCTTCCACAATAGAATCCATAAGATTTTCTTGAATGCAAAATTCAATTATCAGTTTTAAATATCGCCTCAAAATCATTAATGGAGGAAACACTTTTTTTGAATCCATCCATTCCATTAAATCTTTTTTTCCTTTCGAACTATTGCAAACCCTACAAGCATAAATCAAATTGTCTCCGCTATCCTTGCCGCCAAATTTTTGAGGAAAAATATGGTCGAGAGCTAAGTCGTTTGTCGAGCCACAGTAGCTACATTTTTGACCAGATAATAATTTAATTTTTTCATCGTCAAATAATGTTCTGATATTCATAGTTCCATCGATCAGGCCTTTAAATAATTTTGCCCTTATCATGTAGTTGAATTCGGCGTAATTATCCTGTTTTCTTTCGACAGCTGTATGAGCCATTGCAAGATTTGCATAGGACCAAAACAGTCTTTCTTTTACGGTATTGTATTCTCTTTTGACCATTTTTCTGTTTTCACATATCGCTTGAACTCACGGGGAGGCCGCGGGGCAGTTACCCACCGATCACGTGGAGTTAAATGTTATGCTTTAATATGCCTTTTTCTATTTTCGTTGCCCTTTTTCATTCTTCAAATTTCACTTCAAATATATCAAGCCCGCGTTTACCGTCTAGTTTACCTTCGGTTAATCGGTGGTGAAGTTTACACAGCCATAAACCGTTCTCCAACTTGTCTGAACCACCATGCTTGTGTTGTTTTATGTGTGCGCCTTCTATTTGTCCTGAACATGCGGTTTTAAGAATGGCTTCAGGCAAGTTTCTTATTTTGCCAAACTCGCATTTATCCTCAATTTTTTGCAGACTTCTGTTTAGTGAAGCATTTCTTTTAAAAACAGGTTTTGATGGGTACAGCCATAAAAATAAATCCCAGCTTTTCTCTATTATTTTACTAATGTCATTTTGACTAAAGTCGCTGGCGAGTCTCAACCCAAAAATATTTCCGATACCCGTTTTACCCTTTGTGTCTTTTGCAAACACTGATTTTACAAAGCCAAACTTCTCGATTTCGTCAAGCTTGTCCAAGAACTCTTGAATGTTTTTTGTCTTAATTTCGTCTTTTTTACTATTTCTTTTGAAACGCAAGTAATTTTCGTCTCTGTATTGCCCGGTGTCTATAATAATGTTTCTAAATACCTCATAGTCAAAATTATTTTTAAAAAACGACGTCATTATAGGCGAATGCGCCAATACGAATAGCAAATAATTCTTTCCCATTATTCTGTAATACAAATAGCCACTACGGTAGTCATTTCGTCTATTTCTATCTGCTTTTTGAAAGTATGAAAATGCCAAATCTAATATAAAATACTCTTCTCGACTATTAACTTTTCTTAATATGGCTTCTCGTCCCAATTTTTCAGAGACGGCTCTGACAATATCATTTACTATTTCTGGAGTATTAATCATTTTCTTTCAATATGGTGCATAACGGCGAACTCTGCGGTGGGCCGGAAACGATATCCGAAACCATTGCGATTCTTCCCGTGCGCTGAAGTGACATGTTCGCATTCCTATTTTCAGTTTTCCGTGAAGTAGTCGGAGTCCAGTCGTTTCAACTCGTATGTAGCGTCTGTGGCAACGCCGACACCGAAGTCGATCATGAATTGAGCAAGTTGCTGGCCGTCAATCAGTATGATCTTACTCTCAATGGCTGACACATACTCATGGGCGCTTTGCGAGAAATCAGAAGTTGTGATAAAAATTCCCTTGCGGGCACGTTTCCCCTGCAACGCTCCTGCAAACTTCTGGATTTCTGGGCGAGAAATGGTGTTTTCCCACTTCTTGGCTTGAATGTAGATGATGTCTAAGCCCAGACGATCTTCCTTGATAATGCCGTCAATCCCTTCGTCTCCACTCCGGCCGATGGCCTGACCTGCGTCTTTTCGGGAACCGCCGTACCCCATCTTGACGAGAACTTCGACAACGACCTTTTCAAAAAAATCGGGGGATGACGATTTCAACTGCGAAATAAGCTCATTTGCGAGGTTTCCTCTCAGTGTCATGTAGGCCTCTTCAAGCCGCTCAGCCGGTGTTTTGTTTCCCTGCTCGTCGGCTATCGAGAACGCATCTTCCACTTTTCGGTTATCCTGGTGACCGGTTCGCGCCTCAGTGAATTCCGGAAACTGCATCAGGAATCGGATGTTGATTCCGGACGGAGACTGCCCGAGAACTTGTTTGCCTCGTTCAGTAATCCGAAAGACGCCCCGTCGTGTGTTTTCAACAAGATGGGCCATCTTCATGTGGGCACGCGCCCAGGAAACACGATTGTGGAAAACGCGTTGTTGTCCGCTGGGAAGAAGCTGTTTCTGCTCATCCTCCGTAAGCCCAAATTCCTTTGCTAACACATCAATCGATTCGCGATGTGTGTGTTCCTGGCCGTCTGCACAGAATTTGAGAAGGGGGAGCATGATGCTCTGGAAATCAGGTATGGCCATGTTGTCTTTCCTTTCTCATGCGAATGGGGCGAAATGAGCCAGAGCCCCCTCGGGCGCGGAAGAAGCAATTTATTGCAGATCCCGTGACAATGGGGGCAAAACCACCGCAGGTGGCGCGAACATATTGTAGCTCGCCTAACATCAGCATCTTTTGACCGCTAAGTGCAGACAAATAACTAAAAACTTATGCCTAAAAAAGGCTGCGGTGTCATATGACTTTCTCCCTGACCCCTCAAAAGCCCCTTTTACGTTGTGTCGATTCATCGGAATATTTGGAGCTTTTGGGATCGTTTCCCGCCGTCCAAAAATCTCTGCCGGAGCTCCGGCAGAGGTTAACTATTTGATGTAATTAATGAACTGACGACAGTGCGCGCCGTTTTTTAATTTTTCCTGCCCTGCCGTCAGGCCAATTTCCTTGGCTCCAACCGGGAAATTATCTCGTTTAGACGGGCCTCCAATTCCTCGCTGAATTGGCCGATTTCACCGGTGAGGTGAGTCTTCTCCTCCGCGCATAAGGCTGTGAGTTCAGGGCTTGGGGATCCATGTATTTACGGGGTTGATCGGGGACCGGATTGATATCGATGATTGGCAGATCGTAGAGTTTGCTCTTTTCAAAGGCGGGAGCTTGTTGAGCAGCCATACGTTCCTCCTTATTTGTTATTCGGAAAAGCGCGACAAATTGCTAACTTGCTTTCGTGATGGCAAAGTATAAACACAATGAAATCGTATGTCAATAAGATATTTACCCTCAAACGGCGGGAGCAGGGGCGATGAGCTTAGCTGTCTACCCGCTATTAGCAAATCAACTCCTTAAGCATGTCAAGGCGTCTTCAGTGAGGAGGTGAAAAGTTGAGAAGAAAAGTCAATAGGCAGGACAAGGGCTTGAAATTTCCGCCTCAATCAGCTATCAAGAAGAGTAACTGGGGAGGCTGTCCCCCTATTTTCCGAAAAAGTATGGGAAGTGTCCTTAATTCCTACAGATATTATCTTCTTTGTTGGATTTTAAAATGTTAAAATATTCAGTAGGGGAGGTGATGTAGAGGGCTTCGAGGTAAAAAGAACGGGAAATAAGCGAGCAAGGTAGGGTGGTAATTCAAAAAGCAAATAGAAGGAGGGGAAAAAGTGAAAAAAATTTACGTTATTACCATGATCTGTATTTTGATGGCTGGTTTTGCCTATGCTGCGGCGGCTAAAGGAACGACGCAGGAGGCCAAGGCGATGGTGGTAAAGGGGGTTGCCTTCTACACTGCTAATGGGCAGGTAAAGGCCTTTCAGGCCTTCAACGATCCCAAAGGAAAATTTGTTGATAGAGATCTCTATATTTATGTAATGGATATGAACGGGAAGGTTTTGTCGCACGGAACAAATCCCAAGTTGATCGGCAAGGCGCTCCTGGAGCTCAAAGACGCTGACGGCAAGGCCTTTGTTAAGGAAATAACCGCCGCTGCCAAGACCAAGGGGAGCGGTTGGACGGATTATAAATGGACAAATCCGGTGTCGAAAAAGATCGAAGCCAAGACAGCTTATTTCCAGAAAACCGGTGATGTGATTCTTGTTTGCGGCGCTTACAAATAATACTATGATCCCAGGCTGATCGGTGTCAACAACCTTTCAGCTTGGGATTATCAGCAGATGAAATCAGGGGCACTTTCTCTCCTTTCCGAAAATCATATGGGAAGTGCCTCTGATTTTCATAGGGACTTTATGGATAACCTGAGACGCATGTTCGATCCTGGAACGATTGCCCTGATCGGCGCCAGTGATAAGGAGGGATCGCCGGGAAAGGCGATCCTGAATAATCTGCTGGCCTGTCGGGAAAGAAAGATCTTCCTGGTCAACCCGGGGCGCGCGTCCATCGGCGACCGGTCCTGTTATCAAAACGTCGCGGAGATTCCCGAGCATATCGATCTGGCCGTGGTAGCGACGCCGGCCCCGACGGTTCCAGGTGTTGTCGAGGACTGCGGTCGGGCCGGGGTGGACGGTATGATCATCATTTCCGCCGGATTCCGGGAAGTGGGGGAGGAAGGACGGAAACTCGAAGCGGAGATTCTCCGCATCAAGAAGCAATATCCCCTGCGGATCCTCGGACCCAACTGCCTGGGCATTATCCGCCCCCATGCCGGACTTTGCGCCGCCCGCCTCAGCGGCGCCCCCGAACCGGGGAAGATCGCCTTTCTTACCCAGAGCAACGCTTTCGGCAAGATCCTCTTCGACTGGGGGGTCAGCGCCCATATCAGTTTCAGCATGCTGGCCTCCCTTGGTTCGGCCATCGACGTCGATTTCGGGGATATGATCGACTTCCTGGGGACCGATCCCCATACGCGGAGCATCATGATCTACATGGAGGATGACATCGGCCACCTCCGGAAGTTCATCGGCGCCGCCCGGGGATTTGCCCGGAACAAGCCCATTGTCCTTCTCAAACCGGCCCGCCTTGGCGAGGACGCCCCCGGCCCGGGGGGCAGGATCTCCCATACGGACATCCTGGCCGGCCCCGAAGACATCTTCGACGCGGTGCTGCGCCGGGTCGGCGTGGTCCGGGTCAAGGAAACCCAGGATATCTATAACACCGCCAATGTCCTCTTTTCCCGGAATCTACCCCGTGGCCCCCGGTTGGCTATTGTCACCAACGCCGCTGGGGCCGGTCTGCTGGCGGCCAGTCGCCTTGCCAAGTCCGGCGGCATCCTCGCCGATCTTTCCCCGGAAACCATGGAGGCAGTGGCGGCCATCCTGCCCTCCTACGGGAAGCGGGGGAACCCCATTGATCTCCTGAGGACAGCCAATACCGGGAGTTACGAAAAAGCCATCCGGTTGTGCCTCGCCGATGGTAATGTTGACGGCGTCCTCGTGATCTTCGGCCTTCAGGGCGTCGCCGGTGATGAAGAGCTGGCCGCCACGGTTGTGGAGCTGACCCGAAACGCCGCCAAGCCCGTTCTTGCCGCCTGGCTGGGACGGGAAGAGGTGCGCCGGGGCCGGGAACTGCTCCTCCGGAGTGGCGTCCCGACCTACGAAACGCCGGAAGAAGCGGCCCGGACCTATGTGTATATGTACAACTACGAGCGGAACCTGCAGCTTCTCCACGAAACCCCCGCCGAGCTCCCCGTCAATGAGGCGCCGCCGAAAAACCACCTCAAATCGATAATTCGCCGGGTCCTCCGGGAGGGTAATCATGTCCTGACGGAGGAGGACGCCAAGAAATTTTTAACCAACTACGGCATCCCCTTCGTGGCAACCCATATTGCCGCCTCTCCCGAGGAGGCTGTCGCTTATGCCCGGGACATCGGTTATCCCGTGGTCCTGAAGATTGCCTCTCCCGATATTATCTTCCGCCAGGACGTCGGCGGGGTGGCGACGGGAATAAACTCCGACGAGGCTCTGCGGAACGCCTATGCACGGCTCCGGGAGCGGGTGGCCAAGTTTCAGCCCCAGGCGGCTATCCGGGGCGTCGTTGTCCAGAAGATGATCGAGGTCATCGATTACGAGCTGATCCTGGGGGCGAAAAAGGACAAGCGCTACGGCGCTGTGATGCTCTTCGGTATGGGGGGTATCGGCGTCGAGATCTTCCGGGATTTCTCCATCGCCCTGCCGCCCCTCAATCAGTCTCTGGCCCGGCGGCTTATGGAAGAGACGAAGGTTTATACCATGCTCCGGGGCTACCGGGGCAAGGCGCCGGCGGATCTGGCCCAGCTAGAGCAGATCATCGTCAGTTTTTCAAATCTTATCGTGGACTTTCCCGAGATTCTCTCCATGGACATGAACCCCGTCGCGGTGAGCAACGGCCAGGCCCAGGCTCTCGACGTCAGGATCATCCTGGATCGGGAAAAGATCGACAATACAACTCCTTATCCCCACCTCCTCGTCACCCCCTATCCCACCCGCTATGTGGTCCGCTGGCAGCTTACGGACGGTCGGGACGTCGTTTTGCGGCCTATCCGGCCTGAGGACGAGCCCCTGGAGCATGAGATGTTTACCTCCCTTTCGGAGGAAACGCTGCGGGAGCGGTTCTACCAGACCATCAAAACGATCACCCATGAAATGCACGTCCGTTTCTGCAATATTGATTATGACCGGGAGATGGTGATTGTCGCCGAGATCAGGGAAAACGGCGGGAGAAGGCTCATCGGCATGGGGGGCTTCAATATCGAGGCGGACTTCAAAAAGTGCGAATTCTCCGTCCTTGTCCACGACGATTTTCAGGGCCAGGGGTTGGCCTATAAACTGCTCGACATCCTCATCGGCATCGCCGACGAGAAAGGTCTGGAGGAGTTTTATGGCTACATCCAACCGTCGAACCGGAAAATGGTCAAACTATGCGAGAAGCTCGGCATGATTCCGGAGAAGTCGCCCGATGATCTGACCCGGGTGAGCCTGCGGCTGCGGTGAGGGTTTAATTAGGGACAGAGCCCCTATTCTTTTTTGTTAGGTGCGAATTAATAGGGGCTCTGTCCCTAATTAAACCACACTGACCTTGAAGGGGAGGGAAATTTTCCCCCTTTGACAAAGGGAGATACAGGGGGATTTTTGAGGTACATAGTCAATTGAAAAAAAAGACATCCGGCCAGGAAATGACGACAGAACCCCTTTCCCATAATCCCTTTGCGGAGATCAAGGGACTGCTAAAGGATAAGCAGGTAGCGACTCCCCCTCAGCAACAGTTTCAGTCTCTCCGGAAGACGGTGTTGCGTAAAGGAGGCGCCGCTGCGATCGTGGCGAAACCGGAGGAGGAAAGGGTCATTTTTCTTGAGGCCATGGAGGATGTGGCCCCTCTGATAAAGGGAAGGGAACGGGAAATCCTGCGGGACAAGCCAATCGGGCCTTTTCCGGGGGCGCCAATCGTGGACGAAAATCGGGAAGCCCTGGAACAACTGACGAAGCTCGTAACCACGGGAGAAGGTTTTATCCTCTCCCTGACCCCGGAATATATCGAGGGAACAGGCTACAACGTCCATTCCGAGTACGCCCGGCGCCTCCATGCCGGGGATTTTTCCATCCAGGCCCATATCGACCTTCACGGATTGACGGTTGTCGAGGCCAAAGAGATCTTCGACGGATTTATGCAAGAGGCCGTCATGACGGGGAAAGCGGGGGTGCTGATCATTCATGGTCGGGGGCTGTCTTCTCCCGCGGAGCCGGTCCTGAAAAAGAAGGTTGTCGAATGGCTGACCAGCGGTGTCTGGCGGAAAAGGGTCTTCGCCTATGCAAGCGCCCGTTCCTGCGACGGTGGGACAGGGGCTACCTACGTGCTGTTCAGACCCCGCGCCCGGGGAAAGCACAGCTGAGGTGTGCGGTGGAGGCCGCAAATTACGCCGCTACTTTTGCGATTTTTTTCTGCCCCTCCCCCTTCAAAGGGGAGGTTAGGAGGGGGATGGGGTAATTTGACGGAGTTATGGTTATTATGAGTGTCATTAAACGGCTTCAGCGTCTGACGGGAGAAGAGCAGGTACCCCCGGATGAATCCGGCCGGTCCGCAGAACTCAGTGATTTGCGGAGGCGAATTGACACCGTTCTTTCCCGTCGCCCCGCAAGCAGGATGGAGACGTTTCCTGCGTCATTCCGTGGACCGTCCCGTCCCCTGGAGGAATGTGTCTCCGGGGATGAAATCACAACGTCCGCCGGCTGTTTTTTCTGTGTTGATACTGCGTGGGGCGTCTCCCACCATCACGGCTGCCGCTGTATAGGTGATCTCTCTCCCCTGGATATGACCAGCATCTCCACGCTGGCTAATGACGGCGCCCTGGCCGGTCTCGACTATACCAGGGGCGTATTTCTGGATACGGAGACGACGGGCCTTTCCGGCGGCACGGGGACCGTTGCATTTCTTATCGGCATGGGCTGGTTCGAGGGATCGCGTTTTGTCATGAAACAGCTCTTCATGAGAGATTATTCGGAGGAGCGGGCGGCCCTGATGTTTCTACGGGATCTGGTTCAAGACCGGCAGTTTCTCGTTACCTTTAACGGCAAGGCCTTCGATGTCAACCTCCTGACGGCGCGCTTCATCCTGAACCGCCTCGCCGATCCCTTTGGGGGTCTGCCCCATCTGGATCTCCTCCATCCTGCCCGCCGCCTCCTCCGGCATCGTCTCGAAAATGTCCGCCTCGGTACGATCGAAGGGGCCGTATTAGCCCTGGAGCGGGAGGGAGACGTCCCGGGACATGAGATTCCCCAGCGCTATTTCGACTGGCTGAAACGCCGGGATGGTCGGCTGATGGCGGACGTATTCCTCCATAACCGCCTTGACGTTCTTTCCATGGCGGCCCTGACGGCCCATCTCACGGAAATGATCGCCGCGGAAGATCCGGGGCCCGCCCGGCGGCCTCCCCCGGATCTTTTGGCGGCGGCCCGGCTGCTTATGCACCGGGGAGACACGGTCGGGGCGCGCCGGATGCTGACCGAGCTTCGGGGCGCCCCCTGTCCGGCAACGGTAAGGCAGGCCTGCCGCTTCCTGTCTTTAATCCATAAACGGGCGGGTAAATGGCCCCAGGCGGTGGAAATCTGGGAAGAGATGATCGTCCAGTCCCCCGATGATGTTTTTCCCCTCGTCGAACTGGCAAAGTATCATGAGCACCGGACCCGTGACTATGTGCAGGCCCTGAACCTGGCCCGCCGGGCACTGCAAGTTCTGTCACCGCCGGCCCCGGAAATGGAGCGTCTTCAGCGCCGCATTGCCCGCCTGGAGCGGCGCCTGGCCCGGGGCGGCTGATTCCGGTTCTAAATCAAAGCACTATCTTCGTTGGCATCGTCATCGGCTCCTCGACGTATGAACAATACGCCTGCGTCGCCTCTTCCTCGCCGCCTTGATATCATCTTTGATTTAGGACCGGATAACGTAAAAGCTCGTCAGTTTGCCAGATAAATTGCCTCGGCGATCCTCGCCAGGTCTGCTCCGGTATCCGCTGTTAATTTCCGGGTCTCAATCTTTCCCCGCACATCCGTAGTATGGACGTCATTCACGAAGAAGGCAAAGGCGATCTGCCGTCCTTTGGCGGTGGTCATGTATCCGGCCAGGGCTTTGCTGCTGACGATGGCGCTGTCGTGGAGAAGATCGACAAGGGTCAGGGTGCCCGTTTTCCCCAGGACTTTTCCTTGGGACGGACTTTTCTTTCCTGTCCAGCTGAGGGTGCCGTCGATACCGAGCAAGGGGAGGGCGTTCCGGAAAACCAGATAATCCCGCTGGGTGGTCATGTAGGTCAATAGTTTCACGGCTGACTCGGGGGTAACCAGGTTGGCGTGGGACAGGCCGGAGCCGTCGGCGAGAGAAACGCTGCCGGGGTCGGTTATGACCTGGGCGAGAAATCTGTTCTGAAGGAGCATGGCGTCTTCAAAGGAGGTCTTTCCTTCGGGAAGGGCAATGAGATGGGGAAGTATTTCGGAACCGGGGTTGTGGCTGACCTTGATAATCATTCGGATATATTCGGAAAGGGGTGGCGACACAAGTTCGCCGACCTTGACCAGTTGCCGGTAATCTCCCGGTTGCGGAAGACGCCCGGAGGGGTTCTTGGCAACCGGCGCTGCCTTGATCTTGACGCCCTGCTTCCGGAGGGCCTCGATCAGGAGGGACCGCGCATACGAGGCCGCGTCGGTGATCGCGACTGTCTGCATGACGGCGGCGCTGCCCTCCGGAACCTGGCCGTAGGCCTCATATTTGCCTAAACCGGCCGGCTGGATTTCAATTTGCTCCGGCTGGCCCTTCGCCACCGTCCGGATAGAGGAGATGATCTGGATCGCCGGCGACCTGGGACGCCAGTCCACGGTCGCCAGGGCGCCGGCGCGGGTGGGGGTGACGACGACGTCGATGAGGTTATCGTTGATCATTACCGGAGACCGGACGAAGAGGGTTTTCCCGGGATTGAGGATACTATAAACGTGACTTGTCTTGAAAAGACGGTCGTCGATTACGATTTCTCCTTGGATGGTTTTGATGCCGGACCGTAGCGCCTGGGTAGCGAGCTGGTTAAACCCGGCCCGGGGGTCCATTTTCGCGAGGCTCTCCCGGGTTCCCGACTTGCCGTCGGCGATGGTGTGATCGATGCCGGTGAAGGCGATCCGCCCATCCGGCAACGTTCGGCCCCCCATGGTGATGTCGCCGCTGGCGACGAGAATCAGGTCTCCCTTGAGAGTTCCTTTGCCGTCGAGTTCCCCTCTCCTGTAAAGAGGCGTGCGGAAACGATAATCGGGACCAAGCCGATCCAGGGCGGTGGCGGCTGTAAAAAGTTTGGTAACCGAGGCAGGGCTGAAGAGTTGGTCGGCATTATAAGCACAGAGGGTTTTTCCCGTCTGTAAATCTTGCGCCAAAATTCCCCACCTGGCATAGCGGTAACGGGGACCTTCGATTATTGTGCGGACCTCGGGAGGCAGGTCTGCTTCGCCCGCCGCAAGAAGCGGGGCCGTGAAGACCAGAATGGAGACCAGAATGACGCCCAGGGCGAACCGGAGGCTATGATTGTTTCGGGATAATCTTGTCTTCATAGTTTTCCGCGACCAGATCTTTCAGGAGCTTTTTCAGGATAGCTGCCGTTTCGCCATTGCCGGTGATGACACCGGACTGGAAATAGCGGATGATCCCCCGCTTGTCGAGAATCAGCAGATTGGTATCGTCGCCTTTCATCCCGAAAGCAGTCCCCATCTTACCGTCCCAGTCGCCGTAAACGGTCATGCCGACCCGCTTTGAATTATCGATCAACCTGCTCTTCCAGATACCCAAGAATGGCCAGGAGGCGCTGCTACAGTTAATAATAGGCACGCGCAGGATCATTTGCCGGTCTTCCTTTTTCTGTTCCTTGTAATAAGCGTTCAGAATCGCTTTCAAGGGCCTGCTTTTAGCGATGGCATCCTTATCTTCATAGAAGAGGACAACCACCTTGCCCCGGAGCATTTTTCCCTGCAGCACCTTGCCGTCGCCGGACTCAACCTGAAAAGGCGGTGCTTCCCGGCCGATCAGGAGAGGAGACGCCGCGGCCTGCAATCCTGAACAGATTACCAGGAAAAGAACCATGGTCAAAACAAAAATAACAATTCTATTCATCTGAAAATACACCTTTCTCCCTCCCCTTTATTTAATTAGGGACAGAGCCCCTATTCTTTTTCTGTTTGGGACGAATTAATAGGGGCTCTGTCCCTAATTATGGAAGGCTTTTGGCAAGGAATGCCAGCCTCCTGATGGTTTCCGTCAGCCTGGTCATGTCGAGATCGGCGGCAAGGTTCTTGATGCCGTCGCTTGGTTTTTCCGCCTGGACCCTGTTCTTTGCGATCTGTAGTTCCGTAAAGCTGACATCATGAAAAGGTAGATGATGACAATGAAAACGGGCACGATAAGGAAGGGAAGCTGCGTGCTCGTCATCTGGGTGTAAAAATTCTCTATGAATTTTACCAAGGCGTCCATATTTTGTTTGCCAATGTTTTTACGAGCACTTTTTACGTAAATTCCCTCTGATGTCAATGGCAATTACGCCCAGGGTGGAAAACGGGGCGAAAAAATGCTTGAAGGCAGAGTGTTTTATTGACATACTGAACCCATGATCCATCATGAAATCGTTTTCAACGATCTGCTCCTTGCTTTCCTAGGTGTTTTTGTCCTCAGCGCCCTGGTCCGCTGGTGCCTTGGGGAAATCAACATCCGCCATGTCCAGCGCCATGGTCGTACGGTTCCCGACGTCTTCCGGGGAGAAATCGAGGGGGAGACCCTGGCCCGGATGAGCGACTACACCGTTGAATCGTCGCGATTTGGCCGCTGGGAGTCCCTCTTTGAAGACGCCCTGACCCTGGCGATCATTCTGACGGGACTCCTTCCCTGGTTGGCGGTAGTTATCGGGTTTTTCGGCCTGTCTTTCATAGCGTCGGGCCTCCTCTTTCTGGGCGGCCTCACCTTGCTCACCTCTGTCGCCGGGTTGCCTCTCAGCTACTACCAAACCTTTGTCATCGAAAAGAAATATGGTTTCAGCACCATTTCCCTCGGGCTGTGGATCACGGACCTCCTCAAAAGCCTCGTTATTGCTCTCATTCTCTTAGGATCGCTGCTGACGGCGCTCCTGGCCCTGATGGATTATAGTCCCCGGCGCTGGTGGTTCCTCGTGTGGCTGGTCTTTGCCTTTTTTCAGCTCCTCATGCTCTATCTGTATCCCGTCGTGATCGCCCCGCTTTTCAACAAGTATGAGAAGATCAAAGATGAAGAACTCCGGGAGGCGATCGTGAGCCTCATGGCCCGGGTAGGCCTCAAGACGGAGGGTGTCTATCAGATGGACGCCGGCAAGAGGAGCCGCCACACCAACGCCTATTTTACGGGTCTGGGAAAAACCAAGCGCATCGTTCTTTACGACACCCTCCTGTCTTCCCATACCCACGAGGAAATCCTCTCTGTTCTGGCCCACGAGATCGGGCACTGGCGGAAGCGGCACATTATCAAACAGTTGATATTCATGGAGACGGCTTCTTTGGGGATTTTCTATCTTATTTTCCGTTTTGTGGAATGGCCGTACGTCTACCAGACCTTCGGCTTTTCTCAAAACATACCCTATGCCGGACTGTTTCTCGCCTCCGCCCTCCTGGGGCCCCTGGGGTTTTTCCTGACCCCTTTCGGGACTGTAATCATGAGAAGTTTTGAGCGGGAAGCCGATGAATTTGCCTACGCCCTGACAGGGACCGTAGCGCCTCTATGTAGTGCCTTGAAACGGCTTGCAAAAGACAATCTGAGCAATCTCCATCCCCATCCCTTTTACGCCTGGTTTTACTACTCCCATCCTCCTCTGACGGAACGGATTGCCTATCTTCAGGATATGGAAAGGGAAAATTCTCCTTGATTTTCATAACAAGATGATTATATTGGAAAAAATATTGTAAGGAGTATCGCGAATGCCGATTTATGAATTCTATTGCCATAAATGCAACACCGTCTATAATTTTTTCTCAAAAATGGTAAATACGAAAAAGACCCCTAACTGTCCTAAGTGCAAAAGAACAAAGCTGAAACGACAGATGTCCATCTTTGCGAAGCTCAAGCATGGGGGGGAAGAGGGGGCCGATGAAGGCGGGATGCCCCCCATCGATGAGGCGGCGATGGAGAAGGCCATGTCCATGCTGGCCAGCGAGGCGGATCATATCAATGAAGATGATCCCCGGCAGGCGGCCAATCTCATGCGGAAACTCACGGAAGCCACGGGAATGAACCTCGGTCCGGCCATGGAAGAGGCGCTGCGGCGCATGGAAAGGGGGGAGGACCCCGAACAGATCGAGGCGGAGATGGGTGATCTCCTGGAAGGAGAAGAACCTTTTCTCTTCGATGGAACCAAAGGGAAAAAAGGTACAGGCAAGGCGAGACCCAGAGTAGATGAGACCCTGTACGATCTGTAATGAATGAGAAAGGGAGGTTTTTCATGCTCGTCCATTTTTGGGGAACCCGGGGATCCCTGCCTTCATCCCTGAATGCGGAAAAGGTTAGACAGAAGATCATCAAGGCCGTCAAGGCTGCCCAGGGGAAAACCTTTGCCGACGACCAGTCCTTGAATGATTTTGTGGATCGGGAACTTCCCTTCGCCGTCCGGGGCGCCTATGGAGGAAACAGCTCCTGTGTCGAGATCCGCGGCGGGGATGAATATGTTCTTTGCGATGCCGGAACGGGCCTACGGGACTTTGGACAGACGGCAGCCAATACGCGGGGCGTCTATAATATCTTTCTTTCCCATCTTCACTGGGATCACCTCCAGGGATTTCCTTTTTTTACGCCCGCTTACATTCCCGGCAACCGGGTCAGGATCTACGGCTTTAATCCCGGCCTGGAACAGGCCTTTATCACCCAGCAGAGTCCGCCCTTTTTCCCCGTTCCCTTTCACGCCATGAGGGCGGAAATTACCTTTCATCCCCTGCAGCAAGAAGTAGTCTATGATATTGCCGGCTTCAAGGTGCGGGGTATGATGCAGCTCCATCCCGGCGACTCCTATGGCTACCGTTTTGAGAAAGGTGGGAAGAGCGTCGTTTATTCCACCGATTCAGAACACAAAAAGGATGCGGAAAACCCCGTTTACGCCTATCTGGATTTTATCCGGGAAACGGACCTGCTCATCTTCGATGCCCAGTATACCCTCCTCGACGCCATCGGTGACAAGGAAAACTGGGGGCATTCAAACAACATCCTCGCCGTGGAGCTGGCCGTCGAAGGCACGGTCAAACGCCTTTGCCTTTTCCATCATGAGCATACCTATGACGACGACGTTTTTGATGAACTCCTTGAAGATACGCGCACCTATCTGAGGATTCTCTCTGAAACGAGTACGCTGGAGATTGCAATGGCTTATGACGGCCTGGAGATTAAAATCTGAAGCGAAGCCATTTTTCAAGGGTCTCGTTTTGACGGCTTGTGATCGATGCAGTTTTGATGTATGAGTTAATCGAATAAGATTATAAGAAAATATAAAATTGCAGGGGGATGTAAATGGCACAGCACAAAAAGCACGAACGGAAAAGAGAAATCGACCGCCGCAGAAAGCGCCTGAAAGAGCGTAACAGGGCGAGGGCGAAAGAGGCGTGCGTTGTTGGTGGAGATGTTAAAAAGGCAAAATAAGCAATTCCGATTCTCAATCAAAGCGCTATCTTCGTTGGCATCGTCATCGGCTCCTCGGCGTATGAATAGTACGCCTGCGTCGCCTCTTCCTCGCCGCCTTGATATCATCTTTGATTGAGAATCGGAATAAGATACGCGCGCTCAATACAGGTAGCACCGAAAACCCATTAATTACCTGATATTGTCCGTTTTAGCCGCAATACCCGGGGATCGCAGCGGAACCTCAAGCAGCAATTTCCATTGCTCACGCCATCCTTTGCTATGAGAGGCGCCTTTTACTACGGTGATCTCGTGGCCGTCCGGACTGCCCGCGCGTTTGACAAACGATAGAGCGATAAAAGAAGGGATCACGTCATCTTCTGACCCTAAAAAATGCCGCTGGGGTAAACCTTTAAGTTCATCAGCCACATCCATGGGATTGAGAGCTCCTGTCAGGGGGCTAACATGATGATAGCGGTTGACCGCCTCGGGATCAAGATTTCCCGCCACGGTCCGCAGGCTGATGATGTCGCTTCTCCGGGAGGCAATCAAGACAGCTATGGCGGCCCCTCCCGAATATCCGACCAGATTGATCTTACTGGCTCCCGATTTTTAACAGCACGCGGTCCTAAAAGACGTAGCGGAGATTAAACTAGCCGTTGTGGCTGTAGAAATCAGTTTTCATGTCAAAGTCGTAATTCAGGGTAAGCGTCACGTTATGCGTCGTCATGATGGTTAGCATCGCCCCCAGGTTGTAGCTCGACTTGGCTGGGTCGATTCCCTGTGTGGCGAAGGACGCGCCGCCCCCGGTGAAGGTGGAGGCCGCCCAGTGACGCATTGCCGCTGTTTGCTCCGTAGTAGCTGCTGTTCCGCGCTGCCAAATACCTTGTAGTCGGGCTGATTGACATAATTACTTCCCATATAATCAGTCTTGCCCAAGGTCCGGACAATCAGATAGTTCTTGCCGTCGCCATAGCCGTTAGTATCGTATTTGAGACCGAAACCAGTATTTTCCGTGGCCGGATTACCGGTGATGGTGACCATCCGTTTATCCCCGGCGGTATAGTCGGGAACCCAGCTGGTGGGGTCGTCGGCATGCTCGCGGGACAGGGTTATGGCCCTTTGAAAATTAGGGCTCAAATCCTGGGCAAGCGCTATCCAGGGAAGAAAAGCTAACAAAAACAATAAGGCGGGTCTTTTTCATAAAATCATCCCCTTTCTCGGTTCGCATGTCAGATATCTATGAGAAACCGGTGGCTCCATGAGCTGTGGAACGTCCGATTTCACATGAAAGGGATTTTGTGTAAAAAGGTATAAAGAAAATAGAGCCACGGGTCAATGAAAAATTTACATTGCGGGTTCGTGCAGCGTGGGCGCTAAGGGGCACACGGAACAATAATATTGCCTTTTGCCGCATGTCTTTGCTATGGTCATACCAATATGAAGACGCTAAATATCTATGGGCCGGGTGGCCCCTCTGGCCCCATGCGTGAATGCGCTGAACAATTTGCCGGGATAACCACGAGAGGGAAATGGTGATCATGCGGGAAAGATCATTGACATTGATAATTGTATTGTTGGTAGCAGTGGCAATAATATCGATATCCTGCACTCAGCGTGGGCGTGGCCGGGTGGATGACAGAACAGAAGCATATCAACCAGAGGAATTTCATATTCTGGGGACAATACCGGATATTCTCTTATTGGACTTTAACCTGACCGCAGATCAGGCATCAAAGATCGCCACCCTTAGAGATAACCTGATTCAAGAGATTAAAGCTCTTCAAGAGAAGATAAATCTTGAACGGGAATTTCATAAGAGCCAATACGCTGCGGGCCAAAACAGGGGGAAATCAATTAATGAAAGCCCCTCCGCGAACATGCAATTGATTCAAGGAATGATTAACGATAAAAGAACACAATATATGCAAGCCATTTTTATAATGCTCACACCGGAACAAAAGACAATGTGGAAGCGTACTGTACGTGGTTCGAGCGATACCACAAATAGGCCGACGGGATCTGACATGGATGATAAACGTGGCCCTGGCGGAGGCAATGGAGGCCATCAGAAACCTGGAAGATAGATTGTCTGATGTGTGTTGCAGATATTCGTCTTGGATATTGGCAAGATATTAAATGTCAGTTGCAGGCGTTACACAAGTCCTCAGTATACTTACGCGATGGACAATAAGGATTACGAAATGGGTAATCCTTTTAAATTGCTTGCATTCACTATTACAAATGCAAAGTCGTACAGCTGTTTTGAAGGTGGCTGATTGAGAGCGAAGTATAGTGTAATCAAATTCGATCGACAATACTTTTATTGCACGGAATTGTTTAACATGATAGGATATTTACAGGATTTCTTCCCTTTCCGAACGGCTCTATCAAGTTCCTGAAGGGCAGGGAAGCGAGCGTCAATGCCAGTCGGATGTCGGCCGGAAACCTGGAACAGAGGAGGATACTGTGAAAAAGAATAACAATAAGAAGGATCTTACAGGAAAGCTTGAAGTGAATCCAGCGAAATCAGAAGACTCGGCAGGAATCCCGAACTGGTATGAGGGATTCGTGTTTAAGGACGAGAGCCTCGTCTTCGAGCTCATCCGGGTTATGGAAAAAACAACCGAGCACGGGGCGGACCTCGGGGAGGCACTTTCCACTGCCTTGCGCATCAAACAGAGGGAAGGAAACCGGCAAGCTCTGCTGGACGCGTGGTATCAGGAATGGAGAAAGCTTGCAGAGCGCATCGAGAAGGTCGGAGACGAATGTCTTGCAAAGGGCCACAAGGTGAGCGCCCGGGATGCGTATCTAAGAGCTTCCGAGTATTACCGTTCCGCAGACTTCTATCTCCACGACAACCCTAGTAACCCGGCCATCCTGCAATTGTGGGACAAGATGGAGTCGTGTTTTGAAAGAGCCAGAAAACTTTCCGTCCCATCGTTCGAGACGGTCAAAATTCCTTATGAAGGAACGGTCCTTCCCGGCTATTTCTGTTCAGCCGCCCCAAAATGCCGCCGGGCTCCCACGATCATCATCCATCAGGGATTCGATGGGACGATCCAGGAGTTGTATCTCGGCTACGGGAAGGACGCCGTCCGGAGGGGTTACAACTGCCTGATGTTCGAGGGGCCCGGCCAGGGAGGCGTCATCAGGCGGCAAGGTCTTCCCTTCAGGCATGACTGGGAAAAGGTCGTGACGCCGGTGGTCGATTACGCCTTGAAGAGAAAAGACGTCGACCCGAAGCGGATCATTCTCTACGGGATGAGCATGGGCGGCTATCTGGCTTCTCGCGCGGCAGCCTACGAGCACAGGCTCGCCGCACTGATCGCCAATTCGGGGATACTTGATAACTGGGCGCAGACGTATGAACGGGCCGGCATGAAGCGGGAGGAACTGATAAAGTTTATCGAGGACAAGCCCGAGGAATTCAACACAATGTGTATGGAAGCCATGAAAACAAACATCACGACCTTTTGGGGTCTGACGAACGGGTTGTGGACGT
>Ga0247841_10005881_pt1 | contig 19468 bp, 20 predicted proteins | sample LaCruzMarch2015__2_FD_192410 | JGI IMG/M metagenome (GOLD analysis project Ga0247841, IMG submission 192410) | Freshwater microbial communities from meromictic Lake La Cruz, Castile-La Mancha, Spain - LaCruzMarch2015_18m | ecosystem: Environmental > Aquatic > Freshwater > Lake | place: Spain... | reverse complement strand
ATACCCCCTGAAATACGCCAAGATCGCTCGAATATACCAAAATAGCTATATGCGCCACCCGGGAATTGAACCCGGCTCTCCTCGTTGGCAACGAGACGTACGAACCGATATACTAGCAGCGCGCTATAGCTTAATTAGAAAAGCTTAATTTAAAAACCTAATCAATGTGCAATATGACATTTTGGTTATATTTCCCCTTTTATTTCTCTATTTATCCTCTTAAAAAAATCTCCCATGTATTCATGCCTCTCTTCTGCTATTCTTCTACCTTCCTCTGTAAAGAGTCTATCTTTTATCTTGCTTAATTTAATTAGAAACTCTCGATAGGGGGTGTCTTCTTTACTGTATGACTTTGTTTTTTCTATATCCACATTTTCATCGTGCAACCTTGCACCAACCTCTCCTGCAAATAAGAATGCTCTTCCCAATCCAATTGCGCCTATAGAATCAAGTTTATCCGCATCAAATAAAATTTTTGCTTCTTTTGATTCAGGAACTTTGTTCTTCCTAAAACGATGACATTGAACGCAATGAATAATTTTGTTTATATATTCTCTATCAAAATTTTTATCTTCAAGTATTTTTTGGGCTATTTTTGAACCATGTTCGGCGTGACATATTTCCCCCCTTGTCCTCATTTCTTCTTCTCTTCCTATATCATGAAGTAAAGCTGCCACCCCAAGGATTTCAAGATTAGCATTCTCTTTCTTGCCTATTTGCATACATAAATTATAAACTCGTTCAGTGTGATGAAAGTCATGACATCCATTTGATCTCTCAAAGAATTTCTTCGCCTCTTTTCTTATATCCTCTAATCTGAGATTATCCATAAATATATACCAAAACGAAATCTTTTAATACTTTCGAATTTGATTTTATTTGTAAGGACCCATAAGCTAGCGGTAAACTGACTCGTTTACACCGAGTATTCCGAGGTTCAACTCCTCGTGGGTCCATATTTTCTTTTCTAAAAATTAAGATTTTAGAAAGTTTTAAAAGGGTGGATATAGTCTATAAATAAAGGGTGATGGTAACAGAATCGCCTTAGAATTCTATAAGAATAAAATGGAAACTGAAAAAGCTAAAACTCTGAAATATAGACTATTTGGGATTCCGGATACATTTTACGAATTTGTAGACAAAACAAGGAAACAAGGTTTAGCCTCGGTAGATATAGCCATAGAGAATAATTATCAGGATTGGGGAATCAGTTATGATGCAGTTATTTTAAGAGTAGGAAAAACTCGGTTCAAATTTAGCGAACACCAAGTTGCAATAGCTGGATTTTTAGAGAGGTCTTCTGCTTTAGAGAATGCATTAAAAGCTTCAAGGCAGTTAAAAGAAGCAGGATTAGCCTCTACAATTTGCGGGAAGGCTCTTTCTGAAGTTAGTATTGGACATCTTAAAACAGCATAATAATCTTAATAAGGTGCTTCCGCACCAAAGTAACTTCACTATACACTCGTTTACACCAAGCAAATTCATTTTTAGCAGTTTCAATTATTCTCTAAAAAATGGGTTTGCGAGAAGAGTATTCCAAGATTCAACTATCACTAATGTCTATTTTTAAACCCCAACCTTTTTAAAAGGTTGTTACTATTTAAAATAGTAAAAAATGGCAAAGGAAAAGTCACCATCAGATACTGATTCTAAACCTGCCGCAGATATAGTCGGGATGACAAGCAATGATTACGACCTAAATAAGAAAATGCCTGTTGCAGGTCAAGATATTCCCGATGAAGTAAAAAAAGAGATGGATGAAACAAGAAAAAAGTTAGATAGCTTCAAGAAAGAGGTTCTTAAAAAATATCCATTTACTCTCGCTCTTGGAATAATCCCCCCTCAAGCAGCAGAAAAGTTTGATGAGGAAAATGCATTAACTGAAGAAGAGAGAAAAGCAAAACCAATGCACATTCTTATGATTATTCCGGAAGACAATTTTAAAGAAATAGGAAAAATAAAGACAGAATTATTAAAAGAGGTTAAAAATATGAAACCAAAATTGTGGTTAAATCTGTTCACGCCAGTAGATCTAGCAAATTTTTGTCTTGATAGCAAGTTTGATATTATTGAAGCGATAGGTATGTCTTATCCGTTGTATGATAAGGGTATATTGGGAACATTTAGGATAAGTTCTATACATAAGAGTCTTGTTTTAAGGAAGTTTGAAAAATATATTTATAGTTATGTTATTGTAGGAAGCATGGTAAGGGGTGAAGGAAAACCTACTAGTGATATAGACGCATTTGTTCTTATAGATGATACGGATGTAAAAAGAATGTCCCGTTTAGAGCTTAAAGAAAGATTAAGAGGGATAATTTATCAATATGTTGCTGAAGCTGCAGAACTTTCCGGCGTAAAAACTCCTCTTCATGTTCAAGTTTACCTTTTAACAGAATTTTGGGAAGATGTAAAAGATGCTGCCCCAGTTATATTTGGAATGATAAGGGATGGCATACCTCTTTATGACCGTGGTGGATTTCTGCCCTGGAAACTTTTGCTTAAGATGGGAAAAATCAAACCCTCACCAGAAGCAATAGATAAGTTTATGTCAATGGGAGACAAAACAAAGGAAATTGTCAAACAGAGATTATTAGATATAGTTATTAATGATTTATTTTGGAGTATTCTCTCTCCAAGCCAAGCATTATTAATGCTTTATGGAATTCCTCCGCCAAATGTCCATGAGACAGTTAAGGAAATGAAAAGAATTTTTGTTGATGAAGAGAAAATATTAGAACAAAAATATATAGATATACTTGAAAAAATAACTATAACTTACTATAAGGGGTTTGAACACAAAAAAATAAAAGAAGTATCTGGTAAAGAAGTTGACGAGCTTCTTAAAGATGTTGAAGATTATATGAATCGGCTTAAAGAATTAAGAGGACAAATAGAAAAAAGAGCAGAAGAAAGAACATTGAATGAAACCTACGATAACGTTTTCAAATTACTTAAAAATATTTTTGGAAATAAGAGCGAAGCGGACTTAATAAAACAGTTTGAATCAGAATTAATAAAAAAGGGTAAGATGGACCCAAAAGGATTGACTGTTATAAAAGAATTAATTGATTCAAGAAAAAGGTACAAGAGCAAAAAGAAGCCAACAAAATATGAAATAGAAGATGTAAGAAAAAATACGACCTTCTTGATAAATCATCTTATTGAATATGGCCAGAGATGTGACCTTGTTGACATAAAGAAAATGCAAGCAATTGTTGCATATGGAAAGAACAAAGAAAAACATTTAGACATTTTTTTGACAAATCCCCTATTTATTATTGAAGAAGGAAAGTTAAAGAAGGTTGAAGATGATAAAATTGTTGATGGAGTTCAAGAAGAGTTTGATAAAGTATTGACTGAACAGAAAGGAAAACCTGTTGCGATGAGTGACAAATTTCTTTCATTAATTAAGAGAGAATTTGGTGAATTTAGTCTGGGAATGTGATAAGTTGCTATGTTCTGTAAATAATATCTCTATCCTTATGTTCTCTTCTTGGTAAATCTTCCAATATTCTAAACTGAATATTTCTTCTTTCTCCAGCATAGTCTCTTTTTGAAAGATCTATTACCAACTCTTTTATCCAATCGGGGCATAAAGGATTGTTTATGAACCTAGGTTCTGGCTTGAATCCGATATAACTTGCTGTTTCTATTTCTTTTGTGGCTTTCCCCCCAAAATACCTCCCGGTATCTATAAAATTTGGATCTATCTTTCCGAGATATTCAACTAAACTTGGGCAAACAACGCCTAGATCTATGTCACTCAAGTGGAAAGTATCTGATTTAATTTTGTCTTTATGATAAGATTCTGTTGGAAGAGATTTTGCATACTTTTCGGTACTTCGATTTCCTCTAACTGCCCTAGACAAACTACCCGCGATACAAATTTCTTTAATATCAGATCTGAACTTATGGGGGATATATTTTAACATCAAGTTTTTTAATTCTTCTTCTTCAGATATTTTCAAAATTCTCCCCTTTGGAGTGCTATAATCGGTAGGAATTAGTACATGATTAGAGGCCCTTTCTTGTTCCCAATTAAGTCTGTCTTTTAATTTTAGATAATTTAGAGAATTATGCGCTTCACTACGATCTTCTAAATTTCCCCCCGCGATCATTAGCCCAACAGTAATAAGCGTCAATCCCGAAAAATAAAGTACCCAGATTGATGAAAAATAAATATTTTCTGCAATAGCAAATCCAGTCAGTATGCTAATTGGATTAAAAAAGAATATTCCAAGTCCGATAATAAAAAAGCTCCATCCAACAATCCTCTTTTTTTCCATAACTAACTAAGATGGGGATAATTAATAAACCTTTTTGCATCTCTAATATAATAATATTTTTAAACCTCTTTTTCATATTTTTCTGATGGTAATAGATGATGTTACGCGGAAACCTGATTTTGAAGAAGTTATAAAAAATTTTAATAGAAGAAATAAAAATACTCAAAATACAAATTCTTGTGAGAGTAGAATAAATCATTCTGTCGCAGCAGGGCTAGTTGAAAAGAAAATAGGCGAGATTGATTTAAATCAGGTTTCTTTTCAAGAATATTTTTCTAGTAGAATATGGAGAGTTCATGCACCATGGATATTTTCAGATATTGTAAAAGTAGGAGTTATTATTTTAGAACCAGTTTACAAAGCAAACTTTGAATTAAGAAAATTTTATAGAGATTTTTCAGATTTTGTAAGAGATTATGATGATCCCTATAATGGGAAAATGAGATGTTAACTGCCTAAAAATCTTCTACATAAGTTTTAAAAACCTCTTTTTATACCTTTCTTTATCACAATGAAAGCAAAAGTTATTCAGTTTAGAAGAAGCTTAAAACATGTTCATGAAAGGCATTTTATATTAGATGCTGGTTCAAAGAGTAAAGAAGAAGCAGCAAAACTTATAGGAAAAGAGGTAGCATGGAAAAGTCCTGCAGGAAAAATAATCAAAGGCAAGGTTTCAGGCTCACATGGAAATAAAGGCATGATAAGAGCGATATTTGAAAGAGGACTTCCGGGTCAGGCATTAAACACCGAGGTTGAAATAAAGTAAGATGGCAGTAAGAAGAGCAAAAGCATATTCTAAGAAAAAAATAACATCCTTTACTAGAAAATCTCAGAAAGTAAAACATCTAAATTATATCAAAGCAGTTCCGGCACAGAAAATAAGTAAGTTTAACATGGGAAATATACCAAAATATAACAAGGGTGAATTCAAGAATGTTATTGAAATTATCTCTTTAATGCATGTTCAAATACGTGACTTGGCTTTAGAAGCAGCAAGACAGTTTGTGCATAATCAAATTGAAAAACATATGCCTGTTGAAAATTATTATATGTCTTGTAGGGGATATCCCCATCAAGTTATAAGAAATAACAAGATTTATTCTGGTGGAAGTAAAGGTGAAAGAGTCCAAAGTGGTATGGCTCACAGCTATGGAACCGCCGAAGGCAGGTCTGCTGTTTTTAGGGTAGGTCAGCCGATTTTTGTTATTGCTTTTGAAAATAAAAAAGACACTGCTTTTTTAAGAGAACTTTGTAGGAGTGCTTCTCCGAAGCTTCCTGGCGCAGTTAAAATTCTTTATACTGAGATAAAGTAGAACTTCCTTATCTTTTATTACCTTATTATGATATCTTTCAGTATATAATCAGTCCATGATTTCTCTTTCTTAAAAATTTCTTGTTCATCCGTAACCTTTAAAAAAACCCCCCGCCTATCTTTAACATGCAAAAAAAAGAGGTTAGTAAGAAGAGTATAGACGTTTCTGAACAATATGTAAAATGGCTCTCAGAATTATCTGCAAAATCTGGAAATGTTGCAGGAGGAAAAGGTGCAAACCTGGCCGAGATGTATAATTCTGGTTTTCCTGTTCCGCCCGCTTTCTGCATAACAGCACAAGCCTTTGATGCATTCCTAATATCTGCAAGACTCAAGGAAAAAATAAAGGAAATAATAAAAAACACCAATGTTGATAACACAAAAGCGCTAGAAGAAAATTCTAAGAAAATTCGTGAGTTAATAATAAACTCGCAGCTTCCGGAAGATATGCAAACCGAAATAAAAGAGGCATATGTTCTCTTAAGTTCTGAGAAAAAACATACCGGATCGGGAGCACTTGAATTATTGGGAGATAAAGGAGAAGTTTTTGTTGCTGTAAGAAGTTCTGCTACAACAGAAGATTTGGCAGGAGCGAGTTTCGCAGGACAACAAGAAACATTCACAAACATTCTTGGTGAAAAATCACTTTTAGAAGCAGTAAAAAAATGTTTTGCTTCCCTTTTCACTGCAAGAGCAGTTTATTATCGTCATAAAAAAGGTTTTGACAAGGCAAATGCTCTTCTTTCTGTTGTTGTTCAAAGAATGATAAACTCAGATAAATCCGGAGTTATGTTCACAAAAAATCCTATGACCCATAATAACGAGATAGTTATAGAGGCAGTTTTCGGTTTGGGCGAGGGAATTGTGTCAGGAAAAATACTGCCGGATCATTATCTTATCTCTCCAGATATAGAGATTACTGAAAAAACTATATCTAACAAAAAAATGAAAATGATAAAAGAAGAAAACGGAAACGGAAAAGAAATAAAATTATCTAATGAAGAATCAAGAGCACAAGTACTGACTGACTCTGAAATAAAAATTCTTGCTAATCTTGCAATAAGAATAGAAGAACATTACAAAAAACCACAGGATATTGAGTTTGCTGTTGAGAAAGGAAAAATTTACATTGTTCAATCAAGACCAATAACAACATTGGAAAATAAAAAAGATAACAGAAAGGTTGAAGGTAAAATTCTACTTTCTGGCCTTGCAGCTTCTCCGGGAATAGCAACAGGAAGAGTAAAGATTGTTCGTTCAATGAAAGATTTGGACAAGGTTGGGAAAGGAGATATTTTAGTAACAAAGATGACAAACCCCGATATGGTTGTTACAATGCAGAGAGCATTAGCAATTATAACCGATGAAGGCGGAGCAACCTCGCATGCTGCCATTGTTTCTCGTGAAATGGGCATTGCGTGTGTTGTAGGAACAGAAGAAGCTACTTCTAAATTAAAAGATGGAATAATTGTAACTGTAGATGGAACAAATGGCAAGGTTTATGAGGGGAAAGCAAATGAGATTGCCGAAAATCACAAAAAAGAGGTTCAGCCAATAATTAAGGGAACAAGAACAAAAATAAAAATCATGGTAGATTTGCCTGATTTTGCAGAAAGAGCAGCAAAATCTGAATCTGATTCTATCGGGCTTCTTCGTCTTGAAGGAATAATTGCAAGCTCTGGAAAACACCCGTTGGCTTTCATGAAAGAAAATAAAATAAAAGAATATTCTAAAATTATTGAAGAAGGAATAGCGAAGATATCAAAACATTTCAAAACAATATGGATCAGAACAAGTGACATAAGAAGTGATGAGTATAGAAATCTTCCAGGTGCATCTAAGGAAATAGAATTAAATCCCATGCTTGGCTTTCATGGAATAAGATTTAGTCTAAAAAATCTCCCTATTTTTGAAGCAGAATTGAGTGCAATAAAAAGAGTTGCTGAAAAACATCCTGACAAAAAGTTCGGCATAATGTTTCCTCAAATAATTTTAGAGTCTGAAATGGAACGGGCATACAAAATTTTCCATGAAAAATACAAGCGAAATAATATAGTGGTCGGCGCAATGATAGAAACACCTGCGGCGGTCCAGATTATAAGAGAAATATGTAAATATGCTAAATTCATAAGTTTTGGAACAAATGACTTAACACAGTATACTCTTGCAATTGATAGGGGAAATGCAGAAGTTCAATATCTTTATGATGAGATGCATCCAGCTGTTCTTTCACAGATTAAAAGAGTAATAAGGATATGTAAAGAATATAAAGTTGAATCAAGTATTTGTGGACAAGCAGGAAGTAAAAAAGAAATGGTTGAATTTCTTGTAAGAAATGGTATTGATTCAATAAGTGTTAATGCGGATGTGGCTTATGATATCAGCGCGTTAGTTTCAGAACTTGAAAAAAACGAAAAGAATAAAAATCCGTCAAATAATAACGAAACTATGAAAAAATCAAAAATTCTTCCGATAGATGAGATAAAACATCTTGAAGATAAAGGAAATCAAAGACAAGAGCAGATTTTAAAAGGGAAGATAAGGGCCGAAAACAATGACAAAAACACGACGACAATAACAAAAGAAGATTTAAGGGGAAAGTCTGAGGATAAAAAAGAAGATAGTCAAGAGTGGCCGGATTTGGATTTAGGCATAGATATTTTTCAGGATCAAGGTAAAAAATAGGATTTTTAAAATGTATTTTTCAGAAGAATAAAATATTTAAACAATTTTGGAGAATAGTTTATATTAAATGATGTTATTAAATGATTATAAACAACACAGGCTTACTCTTCAAAAAAATGAGAATACTTGCGGACTTCTTCTATAAGAAATTCTCTTTCTCTTTCATTTAATTGTGATATTCCTGAGATAGAACTATGGGAACCTGCTCAGAGGATTTATGATGATATGGGAATGAAAAGAAAGATTTTACGGGATGGAATAGGACCAATGGCGATGGCTAAATTAATTAAAACTATTGGGAGAGAAAAGTTAAAAAAAGAACTTAAAGTTTTTATGACTCCAAAAGGGAATATTCAACAATTAGAGCATTTTCTTGCAGGAGGTATTTCGCCGATAATTCATCGATCTTTTTTGGAAGGAGATTGTGGTGGGCATTATGAAACTATAATCGGGATAGATAATACCCATATTTACATGTTTAATCCTGCAAATGATAAAGAAACAAGTGGCGTTCATAAAAAAACCTTGAAAGAGTTTGATAAAAAATGGTGGCCTTTTGATAATGAAAGGTGGTTTTTGGCAGGTTATCCTGCGGATGTTATTTTACCGTTGGAAAAATTTAGGGGGAGATATGGATAATCTAATTTTGATATTGTGAGAAAGTAAATTTTTTTGGTTATATCTCAAATAATGGAATTGCTTTTGAATTGGGCCCTAACATACAATTATCGGGAACTTTGCTAAATTGTCTTATAGTATCTTCTTTTATATCCCTTAAAAGAGCACGCATCTCTTTTCTTATATCAATAATTTGTCTAGGATTATGTGGCTGAACATAAAACCTTCTGTCTTTTCTTGTAATTTCATATCCAGAATCAGTATAGACTCCACAGACTTTTCTTTCTATGTGACCGTGATATCCATAACGAATATCTTCATTATGATTTATTTTTTCGGTTACCCTATATGTAGGTGCATGAGATAATCCTTCTGGAATTCTTTGATCCTGTAATAATACTACATCTATTGTCATAAACTATAAAGAGAATGGCTGTTTATAAATCTTTCTTTTGTCACCCCTTTCCAGATACAACAAACAAAAGCTTTAAATACTACTAAAACTTATGAAAAATAAGAACATGACAGAACCATTAGAACAATTACTTGGGGGACAAGCAGTTAAAGATTTGAAAGGCAGGAGTTTCGGCATAAAACCTGAAACAAAATATGATCCTAACTCAGATTCTATCAGAGAGGAGTTTGTTAAAAGAGCCAGCGATTTATTTGATATAGAAGATTATTACAAAAGATTGGATAAGAATCAGAATGACCTTGGAGCTCTTGATGATATTATTAATATAGCAACTAAATACATGCCCGGAGACAGAGATGAGAATGTAAGAATACTAAAAAATCCTCACAATGCACTAAGGCAAGCACAAGTACTGACTGATTCTGGATATTTAAGCATGGCTAAATTTGTTGAGAATAATAGGGACGAGATTCTGAAAAGCTTAAATGAAAAACAATTGTTTTCTTTAATTAATAATACCCCTCTTTACCCAACGGGAAACCAAGAACATGATAGGGTATCATATATAATAAACAAATTAAACCAGATGAGAAAAGCTGGTCAGGAACAGGGAGAAGCAGGCATAGGTTCGGTTATACAGGAAGAGCTCAAGGAATTAATTGAATATGTGCCAGAAGAACAGAAATTATTCATCCAAGAATGTCCTGAAATGATTAATTCTTTAACTAGGGGTCTAATTGGAAAGGTACAGAAAGCTCATAGCGCCTTATTTAAGAAAGAAGATAAAAGCTTGGACAAGGAAGCAATGATAAAACACCTTGAAGACAACTATAAAGTTGTTGAGGATGTTATGGACAATGGGAATATGTCCGATAATGAGAAATTAAGTCTTTGGGACAAAAATCTTAAAATGCAATATGTAGAGATAGCAAGAGAACTTTTTGGCCCTGAAAAGAAAAAATATAAGAAAGATAAAGATGAAGATAAAGAAAATAGAAAAGATAAAGCTAAACGCTTAGGACTACAAACTTAAAATGGGATTAGAAAACTTAGTTGGAGAAGGAGCACTTAATGAAATCAAAGGAAGAGAATTTGGAATAGATCCTAATTCAAGGTATTCTGAAAAGGCATTTTTGGAAAGAGCGGAAGATTTATTCAGAGTCGATATATATCACAAAAAAATAATGAAAAATAGCACCGACATGGAAGCTCTTAATGAACTTGCTAGAATCGCTCTGAAATATATGCCCGGTGACAAAGAAGAAAATTTAAAATTATTAAAAGATCCTTCTGTAGCGGAAAAACAAGCAAAAGTTTTATTGAACTCCGGATATAAAAATATGGTCAGCTATGCTGCAAGGAACCTGGTTAGTCTTTTAAATGAAATGTCTGAAGAAAGTTTGATAGAAACAGCGGCTATCCTGCCAGATAAAAACAAGCCATATGCTCAAATTGTCCAGTATATGCAAGTCGGAGATATGAAAAAAGCAAGAAAGATTTATGCAGAAACATTTGGAAATGCAGCATGGAAAAATTTTATATTAGAATGTCCTAGCGAAGAGCTTATTCAAAATAAAATGGCGGAATACATTAGTTCTAAACAAAAAGAATTCATAGACCAAAATTTGAGTATACGAGTTGAAAATGGCAAAGAAAGTATATACAAGCCCAATCTCAATAAAGTAAGAGAATATATCACAAAGACAATAGCCAAATATGGAGATAAAGAAAAACAGGTTGCCTATATGGGCATTGCAACAGCATTATATCATTCTAAGAAAGATGTTGTAGAAGAAATGAGAAATGCAGCTTAATTAAATTAACTTATTTATCGTCTCAGCTATAACTCTTATGAATAGTTCTGTTTTTTTCTGGAGCTCATCCAAATTCTGTCCTTGAACATCTCTTATTGTCCCGTGCATAATCCCCTTATGAAGACTGAAAACCTCATTATACCATGAAACATATTTTCCATCTAAAATTTTCTTATCGACAAATGTTTCTTTAAGCAGTTGAGGAATATGTTCTGGACTTGGCGGAGTTATTTTTGCAGTCATTAAAAGCGCATGAGCAGAATCAATCATTGCCCAATATAACCCTTCAACAGAACTTATTTCTGCTCTTTTGCTGTTCGCAAGATGTAATGGCGCTCTCTGTAAACAAGTATAAACCGCTTCAGGAGTTGCATTTATTTTTCCATCCTGAAGAAGTATTCTCAATGGCCTGAAAAATCCGCCGAAATCAATAAGTTCTTCTCCATAACGAATTATGTTTATAATAGTCGGGTCCCCCTTAAGAAGATCATTCCACCATGTTGTTAATTTTACTGTGTTTATATGAAGCTCTTGCTTGTATGGATTTGATGATATTATTTTTCCAAGCTCTTCTCTATACCAAGCAATTAATTCAGAATCAAATTTGACAGAAGCATCATCAATAATAATTATAATATCTATATCTGAGCCAGAAGTATTACTCTTTTTAACTGTCGAGCCGAATAAGATTATAGATTTTATCAGCTTGTCAAATTTTTGATAAACTTTTTTTGCGAAATCTGAAGCAATATCTGTTTCATTTATAATATTTAATGTAGGAAAATCTTTAACATTAGGTTTTTTCTTTTTAGCATGTTTTTTCATTGGTGATTCCTCTTTTTTAACTAATTGTTATAAGTTTTAGGTATTTTTAAAGTCTTCTTTTAGTTTAACTCATCGGTGTCCCTGAAAATCTTGAATCTTTTCCTGAAATCTGTCCGCCAAGCTCCATTGGGAGGTTTGTAAATCCTGCCCCATAAAGTGAAAAATGTTGTTCGGGTAGCATTGTTCCATATCCTGTAAAATATCCGCCAGGAGTTCCATAAATTTGATTCCCCCCAATTCCTCCGGAATACATTGGTACGCCCATTCCTTGCATTGTTGGAATAATAGCGTGATTCGCTCCTTGTTCTGAAAAATGCTGCCACCAAGATAATGCTTCAACAACTTTTTTCCCCTTGAAGCCCTCTTGATTTAATTTTCCCATAATTTCTTTTAGGGGTACATTCCCCATGCCCATGGGAAGTTCAGTATGTTCAAAGCCAAAATTATCAGAGAGATGAACATGTTTTACAAATGGGGCGACTTTTTCAGTTTCTTTTATAATATCTTCTTTACCATAACCATATCTTCTAAGCATATTGATATGACCTACATCCCATGTTGCCCCTATAAGTTTTTCAGCCTGGCTTCTTGCCTCATCTTCTGACAATCCTTTTTCTTTAACAGCCTTTTTTACAAACATATTTCTTGCTTTTTCTACAACATCTCTTAAATCGCCACCAGTTGTAAGAAGTGATTGTTGTGCGGGGTGATTTTCTAAGCTGATTATCGGAGAAGAAGATCCGAATTTTTTATATGCATTAAACGCGAGGTTTGATGCTGTTTCAGCAGATTTTTCTATTGCAAAATCTTTTAATGGTCTTAAAATTTCTGGCTTTTTCTCTCCAAGAATATTAACACCTTCTTCAATGAGATCCGAAAATTTTCCAATATTCTCTTTATTTTGCCTTATATTTTCAAAATTTTCTGCAAGAGGAATAATTTTTTTTGCATAACTATCCAGCTCATTAATCGTTTTATTATCCCCCATATTCTTTGCACTTTTATAAGCTAATTCATACATTCCCTTTAATTGCCTGTAAGCTTCAGATAAATCTAATGCAGCATGCGTCTTCAGTCTTTCCATATTTTTCCATTCAGGATGTTCCTCTTTCTTAATATCCTTAAAATTAATCTTATCCATTTTTATTTTGCCCATTTCACTTAGTTCAGAAACTCCTCTTTGCGAATAGAAATTTAATTGGCTTAGTTGCTGTGACCATATATCCTCATTTTGCTTTCTTATTTCATCTTCGAATTTTGGACTTGTTGGAATTGGTTTGCCAACTTCTTCTCCCTTAATACCTATTGGAAAATATTTTTCTTCCTCTTTTATAGGATGAAGCTTGCCCATTGGATCTATAAGAATCATAGATTTTATTTTTTCTTCTCCCCCCTCTTTAACTTTAAGTTCTGCAGCAGGAAGTTGAGCAGTAGAAGCATGCATTGTAACAACAACATTCCCATGGGGGTTTAAATCATGGCTTCTTTCAATAGCAGACCATAATTGCTTTTCAGCAGAATTTTGAACCATCTGATTCCATCCTTCTTGAGTTATCCCACTCGGATCAATCATTGGAGCATGAACTGTTGCTTCTGTGCCAGTTATTTTTGTAAGGCGATTAATTTCCTTAAGATGATCTTGTGGCATTGATTCAAAAACTTCGGGGGACATCCCTGCAATTTCAACATTTCTTATTCCACTATTGAGCTGTTTGGAAATCTCTTTTATTTGATTTGCTGTTCTTGCATCAAGAGATGTTCCTAAATCAGCAAAAGAAGAATTATATCCGCTAAAAATTCCGGTGGGATTAGTTTCAGTCATAAGATTGTATTTGGGGTCATTGCTATATGTTTTTCCACCATAAAAATATTCATTGCTTGCCATGTTTTTCCTCTTTTTTATTGATACTATTTTTAAAGTCAAGGGTATTTAAAAAATCTCCTCTCTTCTGGTTTTCTGCATAAATGGAAGCTTTTGTCTTTCTTCTCTTTCCCTTTCTTCTCTCTCTTCTAACCTTGAAAATTCTTCTAATTCGTTTCTTTGACTTTCTTCTGGCCTTACGAAAGGGTTTACCAATCCTGTTCTTCTTTGTTCATTCCCAAAGCCGATTGTTGGTCTTATCGATTCTCCTTCTCTTTTAGATTCATAAATTGTTCTGCCTTCATAATTTGAAGAAATTCTATAAGCAGAAGATTCTGATCTCGGTATTGAAGAATAATTTGTTTCTGTCTCTTTTACTGCATTTTGATTTACCCCATTTTGAACATCTGCTTCTTCTGCTGTCTTTTCAAGAGGTTTAGGTTCTGCTTCTGAACGCATGATAGCAGGAGCAACAAAACTTTTTGTCTGCCATATTGAATTATCAGAAAAACCTTGATCATGGGAGTTAGCCTTGGAATCAATTTCTTCACTGAAATTTTCTCGATCTTTCTTACTCTCTTTCTTCCTTTTCTTTTCTATATTCAAAGGCTTCAATTTTTTAAGAATAGATTCATTTATTGTTTTTGGTTTTACCATGTTCAAAATTTTCTTGATGGTCAATTAAATGATAGTAAGGCTATAAAGTTTGTTTTTTTCAATCAAATCATGTCTTTTGTAGAAGCCATACCGTGCGCTTTCTTGTAAATATCATATACCTTATAACAAAAATCAACGGCATTTTTTTCAGCAAGTTTTCTTATAACACTTTCAGCGTAAGTATCTTTTTTTATTCCCTCTTTTTCTAACTTTTCTCCTTTTTCTATTTTTTCTTTATCTGTATCTTTTTTCTTTTCTCCTTTTCTTTCAAAGATTTTTAATTTATCAAGTCCAAGAAGAGCTGCAAATGGGTTTATATCATTATTTTCAGTTTCTTCTTTTAATTTTTTATCTTTAATTTTTTCATCATCGCTTTTGAGAAAGTAATCAATATCATCTTGTATCTCTGTTAATGAATCTTCTGTTGCTTCCTTAACCAGGTTTAATGCTTCTTTTAAATCAGATTTTTCAAGTTGATAGTTAAATAAATCAATTTCATCTTGATTAAGGGCATATGCTTTAAAAGAAACATCGACTCTCCCGCCGAAGGTATAATGCTGTTCCATCTTTTGTGGAATACCCCGAAAATTAAATTCAACTATAGAACAAGAATAATACTTTCTTGCATCTTTCAAATTAAGAAAATTTTTAGGTAAACTTTTTGCATAAGTTTCTTTTTCAACATTTATCTCTTCTTTTTTCATTAAAGTAACATTCATATTTATTGTGTTAAATGCTGTAACAAGAGCAGGATTTGATTTGTCATTCATTCTTAACTCTTCTGCTGCTTTAAGATATGGTTTTGCCCATCTTGAATAAATTTTTAATGAATCAACTTGGCTTTTGAGATATACCCTTTCTATATTATACCTTTTTTGCATTTCTTTCTCACTTAATTCCCTCCATTTTTCAAATTCTAATAATCTTTGTTCTAATATCCTTATTACTCTCTCATTAAGATCAGGTTTATTTTCTTGAAGATTTTTCAATGATTTGACAAAAAAGAAAGCATCAAGAAGGGTAGCGAAAGACGCCTGTGAAAAAGTCATACCTTTTATGCTCGTATTCCCTCTTTTAATATCAACATTATCAAGCCATCTTTGCTTTAGTGCGATAAGGCCTGCTTCTGCAGTTGTTTTATTGTCTGAATTTGCTGCCTTATAGTCATTTAGAACTATTTCAAACTGTCTCAAATCATAAATAATATTGACTATACTCTTTACAAGAACACCTATTGTTTGCATGACTTTCATTGCTTCTTCTTGCATTCTTGTTGCTTTGCCCATAAGCTCTGAAAAATGTCCAGAACCGGGAGATGATGCAAAATTATCCACTATTTTGTCAACATTTTTAGGATAACCCATAAAGTCTAGAATCCAAAAATAAACGGGCTCCAGAGTTTCAAAAGGTGAGTTATATATAAGTTTCCATTCTCGCGAAGGACCTTTCTTGTGGAATTTACTTATCTTTTTTATTATATCTTCAGGACTATCTGCCATCTTTTTTATATTATAATCAGATAAAAGAAGTTTTTAAATTTTGGGTATGACCAAATGGGGATAAAAACAATATCTTTAAAACCCCCCGCTCCCATTATAACCCATAAAAGAGGACAATAAAAAAGAAAAAATGGCATTCAACTTTTTCAAAAAGAAAAAACAGAAGGATATGGACCTTACGGGGAGCGTATCTGGTGGAATTCCTCTTCCAAGGCGTCTTCAGAAAAAATTCGTTCCAATTAAATCTGATAATGGCATAATAACTCTTTCTGATACTTCTTCACAAACAAGCTCTGAAACACCACAAACTACTCCTGCAAGTTCGGGCGGGTTCTTTAACTTTTTTGGAAATGACTCTTCTTCATATCCTTCAACACCAACAACACCCGCAACAGATTCTTCTTACCTCGATGGTTCACAAACAACACAAACTAATAATAAATTAGATGAAATTTCAGGTAGATTGTCTCGGCTTATTGACAGAGTTGAGCTTATTGAAAGAAAAATAGACCGACTTGAAAGAAAGAGTTCTTAATGAATATCATGACTGAAAAAATAACAAACGAAAAGATTTTTGCATACACCTTAAAAAATGCAATAGAGCATGAAGGAAAAGCAATAGTCGGAAGTGTTTTATCTCCGCTTTTCTTTGAAGGATTAAAGAAAGAAGATGTAAGGGCAATTATGCCAAGAATAAACGAGATGATTAAGAAAGTTAATTCTCTTTCACTTGAAGAACAGAAAAAAGAGATTGAAAAGCATGAAAAGTCAATAGCCCATAGGGAGGTAAGATCTCCAGAAGAATTGCCTGAATTGCCTGATGTTAAGGGTAAAATTGTTATGAGGTTTAGACCCGCACCAAGTGGCCCACTACATATTGGGCATATTATCTCTCAGATGATTAGCTCTCTTTTTGTAAAAAAATATGGGGGCAAGTTTTTTGTTTTTGTAGACGATACTAATCCAGAAGAAACTCTTAAAGAAGCTTACAAAAATATCAAAGATGATTGTGATTGGTTGTTTGGAAATGTTACAGAATACATAAATTCTTCGGACAGAATGGCTGTTTATTATACTTATATCGGGGAACTTTTGAAAAAAGATGCAGTTTATGTTTGTACTTGTGAATCAGAAGCTTTCAAAAAACTTGCAGATAATATGAAACCCTGTCCCTGTAGAAAATTAACTATTGCAGAGAATAAAGTAAGATGGGATAAAATGCTTGATAAAAATGGATTTAAGCCAGGAGAAGCGGTTTTAAGATTTAAATCTGATTTGAATAATCCTAATCCTGCAATGAGAGATTTTCCCCTTGCAAGAATAAATGAACACGCACATCCTAAACAGGGAAAAAAATATAGAGTATGGCCCCTGATGAATCTTTCTGTTGCATGCGATGATCTTGATTATGGTATGACCCATGTAATAAGAGGAAAAGACCATACAGATAATGCAGAAAGGCAAAAGATGATATTCAAGGCTCTTGGAAAAGAAAAACAATTTCCTTGGACGTTTTTCATGGGAAGAATAAAGTTTACAGATTTAATTCTTTCTAAACGAAAGATAAAAGCAGCCATAGAAAGAGGAGAATTCGAAGGTTTTGAAGACGCTAGGCTTCCTACAATTGCTTCATTAAGAAAAAGGAATTACAAACCAGAAGCTTTTGCAAAAATGGCAACACAAAGGGGATTGACAGATGTTGATAAGGTAATGGGTCAGAAAGATTTTTTTGATGTTTTGGATAGGTTTAATAAAGAATAAATTTACTTATCCAAGATATTTTTTCAAGGGCGGAAGTAGAAAACATAAACCTAAAAGAAAATTTACTTTATGGAGATAACTGTTTAATTCTTTCAGATATATTTTTCCCAAAAACGCCTCGATACTTCGATAACGCTTCAGGAGTATATCCGATTTCAGTTAATGCACAGTCCATATCGGTAACAAGAGGATTAGTTAAGATCCTTCCCAATTTCCTATATGCTTGATTCAGGTCTCCATTAACAGAATCAATTATTTCTACAAATAATTTTGAGCCATCATAATGATTTGACATAAGATACTCTCTCTTTAATAAATGCAGAACAAAATCGAGATCTCTTGACTTAAAAAGTCCTAATTCAACAATCTTTTGTTTTGCTGCTTCGTCTCCTTGGAATAACAATGCTTCATAAAGAACAACTTCTTTTCTATTCTCGGCAATATCTCTTTTTAACTCTTCTGCTATAATTGCTTCTGAATCGTCTTCTTTATCCTTCTGCCCATATAGAAATTTAACATTTTTTCTTAATTCCAAAATTGTTGAAAAGATATCTAAAGCTTCACCTAGACCATTTGGGGCTCCAGTAGGATATATTCTATGGCCAGTAAGATGTGCAATTTCTGAGCCAAATCCATTTAAGGAAGCGTAATCTGCATTTATGCCGAAAAGTAATCCAACTAATTTTGAACATAAATCATGCTTTTTCGGTTGATTTGGTTTTATTTTTTCAACTAATTCAATTTCCCTTCTAGATAAGTCTGAAAGAGGTATAAATGCGATACCATCTTGAACTCGGGCAATTTTCTGATTAATTTGTTCTTTCTCATAATTATATCTTACTTTCGCAGATTTTTTCATTGGTCTTGAAAAAGATTTAGGTTGAAATTTTTTTAAGAACAAATTTAATGCTTCTTTCTTTTCATAAACTAGTTCTTCCGGTTCTATTCTCACATCACCCACATGACCTAAAAGATGAGCAAATTCTGTTGCATAATCACTGGCTAGAGTTGCAAGAGTGGTCTTGTTCATATCTCTAGCGAGTTGTTTTGTGATTATCATTTTAATTTGTAAATTCTTCATTAACGTCCGTTTCTTCTTCAAACCTTCTCTCCAACTTTTCCTTCCCCATCTTTTTTCTCTTTATTCCTCTAAAAATCCTGGCGCCGGCAACAGGATTTTTGATAGTTATATTAACAATATTTAACATTTTATTAAGAACTTCATTGTAAGTTTCCCTTTTGTATTCTTTAAGCTGGTCTATTCTCTTTTTCGTGTTTTCTTCCACTTTTATCGTCGTCATATTGTTTTTTGCCATTTTATGCTTCTAAAGTATACCGGGGTATAATTTGGTATACTATTTAAACCTTCTGCCTTTTGTCCTAACTTAATAGTTAATACACTATAGAAACCTTTAAATAGCTAAAAAAGTTAAGGATATTAATTAAATTTTTAAACCTCTTTAAATGAAAACAAAAAAAACATTGTGTTTTTTTGTAGCAGTATTGGTTGCTTTATTCGCAATTAATCTTGTTGCAGCTGAACTTAGCGTTACTATAAGTGACGTTCAAGTTGATAGTACATCTATTTCAGATGCCGATTCAATAGCAGCTTCTCCAGGAGATACTATTTCTGTAAAGGTTAAATTCACATCTGTAGAAGATTTGAATGATGTAAAACTTAGTGTCTATATAGATGGATACAAAAGTGATGTTTATGCCTCAACACCAAGAT
>Ga0247841_10005880_pt1 | contig 19473 bp, 15 predicted proteins | sample LaCruzMarch2015__2_FD_192410 | JGI IMG/M metagenome (GOLD analysis project Ga0247841, IMG submission 192410) | Freshwater microbial communities from meromictic Lake La Cruz, Castile-La Mancha, Spain - LaCruzMarch2015_18m | ecosystem: Environmental > Aquatic > Freshwater > Lake | place: Spain... | reverse complement strand
CTGTTGCTTCACTTATCATCATTGACTCCAGCTTCCTGCTATCAAAGAACAAAGAATTGGCTTGCTCCTTATACAACATCAAATCAGAACGATTTAAGACAAAACTGAAAAACTAACAAAGTACTGTTAAAGTTAAGATTAAATCATACCTCCTCCACCGCGTAGGTGGTGTGGTATATACCACACCACCTACGCGGTGGAGGAGGTGAAGTTAGATCTTCCCTTAACCTCAACCTAAATCTTAACCTTAACGCAGTTATTTAAATCTTACCTTAAACGACTCCAGATGCCTCTGTAAACCCTCTATTTTAGTCATCTTTTCAATAGCAACTTTTTCTTTTTCAAGGGCTTTCTTGGAATAAGAAATAGTGTGTATACTTTTTAAGAACGACCTTGCGCCAAGGCCTGAGAAAAATCTCGCAGTTCCGCCTGTAGGCAATATATGACTAGGGCCCGCGACATAATCGCCTATGCAAACTGGAGAATATGGCCCTGTAAATATCGCGCCTGCATTCTGAATTTTCTTTACTACCCTGTTTGGATTTTTAACCAATATCTCAAGATGTTCCGGCGCAATCCTATTTATAACTTCAACTGCCTGGTTAATGTTTTTTGTAAGGATTATATACCCTCTCGCGTCTTCAGCCTTCATCATCTTTGCAAATTTTTTAGACGTTGTAACCAACACTGCCAGCCCCTTAACATGCTCTGCCTGTGCCAAAAGATCGCACAAAACATAATCCTTATCTAAAAACTGGTTTGCGAGTATCACAACCTCGCTTGGGCCTGCCAGCATATCTATATCCACAAAACCAAATACCTGGCGCTTTGCTTCAGTAACGTATTCATTCCCAGGCCCGACTATCTTGTCAACCTTGGGGACAGTCTTTGTGCCAAAAGCAAGGGCTGCTATTGCCTGGGCACCGCCTATTTTATAAACCTCATCCACTTTTAAAAGGTTCGCCACTGCCAATATGTGAGGGTCTACATTTCCATATTTGTTAGGAGGAGTAGTAATAACTATTTTTTTAACACCTGCCATCCTTGCAGGCACCACGCTCATATAAACGCTTGAAACCAAAGGCACTGTACCTGCAGGGACGTATATCCCCACCTTTTCGATAGGCCTGAATATTTCGCCAAGCTCTGCGCCATCATCATATTTTATTTTCCATGACTTTGGTAATTCTTTTTTATAATATCTTTGTATATTTTCAATGATATTCTTAAGGCTTGCTATAAAAGTTGTGTCTATGTTTTGGAAAGACCCGTTTATCTCGCTTACGCTGACTCTTAAATCTTTGGGGGTAAATTTCACTTTATCAAAACGCTTTGCGTATTTTAAGACACTCTTATCGCCTTCGTTCCTTACATCATCGATAATTCTTCTGACCTTTTCTTCAATGCGCCTTTTATTAGTATAAAAACGCTCAAAAAGCTTTTGCATTTCCTTCGATGATAATTTTAATATTTTCATATATACCCCTTTATAATTTCCTCTGCCTTTCTTAATATATCCTGAATCTTTGGGCCTGAACGGCTGCCTGCCTGAGCAAAATCAGACTTGCCTCCGCCTTTTATCCCAAAACCGCTTCCTATATCATTTAAAATACTGACTGCGTCTAGTTTCCTTAACTGAAGCGATTTTCCTATCCCGACTATCATTGCAATTTTTCCATCTTTCTCAGCTGCTAGTATAAAAATCCCACCCGCCAGTCTATCTTTGATTAAATCACCATTCTTTCTCAAAAAAGAAGAATCTGCGTTTTTGATTTCATTTATAATCACATCAATGCCTTTTATTTTCTTCATAGACCCTAAAAGATTATTCGCATTATCCTGGACATTTTTATTAATAAAAACTTCTAGGGTTTTCTCTACCTGCTTTAATTTATTTGCAAGTTTTTCTATTTCCTTCGCTATATCTTTCGGCTTCACATTCAATTCGCTCGCAATCTCTTTTATCAGGTTATCTTCCTGCTTTATTTTTTCATAAGCTGCCCTGCCTGTGATAGCTTCAATCCTTCTCATGCCGCTCGCAATAGAAGATTCAGAAATAATTTTAAAAATACCTATATCCCCAGTCCTTAGCACATGTGTTCCGCCGCATAATTCTTTACTGTAATCTCCCACAGATACCATCCTGACCGTATCTCCGTACTTCTCTCCGAAAAGCGCAATTACATCTTTCTTCTTTGCCTCTTCAATGCTCATTTCATTTATATTAACAGAACTGTTTTTATTTATATTTTCATTAACAAGCTCTTCTATACTGGCAAGTTCTTCATCTGTAACTGCCTTAAAATGGCTGAAATCAAATCTCAGCCTGTCGGGAGCCACTAAAGACCCTGCCTGTTTCACATGCAGGCCCAGGACCTTCCTCAGGGCATTATGCAAAAGGTGCGTAGCAGTGTGGTTTTTTCTTATATCTTCACGACGATTAGAATCTATCCTTGCTATTATAATGTCCTCTTTTTTCAAAACCCCTTCTCTCATTTCTATCTCATGCAACACTCTTCCAACTATATCTCTTGCGTTAATTACATCGGCTATAATTTTTTTATCTTCCATTAATACGCCTGTATCGCCTATTTGACCGCCTTTTTCTCCATAGAAATTTGTTTTTTGTAAAAAAATACCGCCTTTTTCTCCTTTTTTTATCTCATTTTTTTTAGCATTCCCTATTACGATCTCTAATACTTGTGTTTCTATTTCATCCTGATTTTCTATAGGGGTTTCTACTATTTCTATAGCTATTTTGTCTTCAATTTTGACAGATTCAAAGATATTTGTTTCTATATTACTGCCTTTTCTTGATTTGATGCGTTGTTCATTCATTAATTTCTCAAAATTTATAATGTCTATTTTTATATTCTCTGTTGCTGCTATTTCCTGAGTCAATTCTACAGGAAACCCATAAGTATCTTTCAACTTAAATACATTTTCACCTTTTAAAATTCCTGCATTTTTAGACTCAACGAGCATTTCTTTTAATCTATCAAGGCCATCATCCAAAGTATTCTTAAATCTTTTTTCCTCCTCCATTACTATTAAGCTTATATTCTCTTTTTGTTCTGTAAGTTCAGGGTATGGCTTTTTCATAACCTGCGCCACCACAGGGACTATTTTGTATAAAAATGGCTTATCAATACCCAGGCCTCTTCCATACCAGAACGCCTTTCTTATAAGCTTACGTATTACATAGCCTCTTTCTTCATTTGAAGGCAAAACCCCGTCTAATATTGCAAAAGTCACAGCCCTTGTATGATCAGCAATAGCATTAACCTTTTGTCCACCTGCCAGGTGAGCCAGCTGGCTCACCTGGCAGGTGGACAGGTCCAATATGGCTTTTGTGATAGGCTGAAAAGAATCTATCTCAAAATTTGTATTTTTACTCTGCAATACCATAGCTATTCTCTCCAGGCCCATTCCAGTATCTATGTTCTTACCAGGCAATGGTTCTAATTCTCCGCCATCTTTTCTATCAAATTGCGTAAATACGAGATTCCATATCTCCACTCCGTCAGGCCCGCCAAAAAATATTTCGGAACACGGGCCGCATGGCCCATTCGGGCCATCGCTTGGCGCATTTGATGGCCAGAAATTATCTTTTTCATCTAATTTTAAAATCTTATCTGGCCGAAGCTTCGTTTCGCTACTCCAGATATCATACGCCTCTCTGTCGTCTTTATAAACAGAAACCCACAAATCGCTTTCCTTGAGCCCCAGCTCCTTTGTAAGGAATTCCCAAGCCCACAAAATTGCGTCTTTTTTAAAATAATCCCCGAACGAAAAATTCCCGAGCATTTCAAAAAATGTGTGGTGGCCAGCAGTCTTGCCTACGTTCTCCAAATCTCCGGTCCTAAGGCATTTCTGACATGTGGCAGCTCTTCTTGAGTTTTTATCTTTAATCTTGCCTAAGAATTCATCCTTAAATTGATTCATTCCTGCAGTTGTAAAAAGAAGGCTCGGGTCATTAGGCACAAGCGAATCACTCGAATAAATCCTATGCCCCTTTGCCTCAAAAAACTTCAAAAACTTTTCCCTTACCTCATCAACCTTCATGCCAAACCCCATTATTTCTTAGCCTCAGCCGCTTTTGCCAGCGTTTCTTTTACCTTCTTCTCTATCTCATTGCAGACCTTTGTATTATTTTTAAGATACTCCCTGGCAGACTCCATCCCAGCACCTAATTTTTCGCTTCCAAAGATTATGGATGAACCTGACTTGGATAAAACTTCAGTCTCTAATCCAAGTTCCAATACGCTGCCCTCTCTTGAAATACCCACTCCATGTATTATTTCAAACTCCGCATTCCTGAACGGCGGGGCAACCTTATTCTTTACAACCTTGGCCCTGACCCTGTTCCCTATAACCCTGTCAGCTATTTTTATAGCCCCTATATTCCTCATATCTATCCTCACAGAAGAATAGAATTTCAGCGCCCTTCCGCCTGTGGTTGTTTCAGGGTTGCCGAACATTACACCTATCTTTTCCCTTATCTGATTAATAAAAATAACACAGGTATGGGTCTTTGCAATAATAGCTGTGAGTTTTCTCAATGCCTGGGACATAAGCCTTGCCTGAAGCCCGATATGCCTGTCTCCCATCTCGCCTTCTATCTCTGCCCTTGGAACCAAGGCTGCGACAGAGTCAATTACTATCAGATCAACTGCATTGCTTCTCACAAGCATCTCTGCTATATCAAGCGCCTGCTCGCCTGAATCTGGCTGCGAGATTAAAAGGTCATCCAGATTTACTTTTAATTTTCTAGCATAGGTAGGATCCAACGCATGCTCAGCATCTATAAAAGCAGCTGTCCCGCCTATTTTCTGAACTTGCGAAACTATACTTAAGGTAAGTGTTGTTTTTCCGCCTGCCTCAGGCCCAAATATCTCAATAATCCTTCCGTAAGGCACTCCTCCAACACCCAATGCCAGATCCAAAGATAACGCGCCTGTTGAAATAACATCCACATCAAACTTAGTGCTCTGCCCCAAGCGCATAATAGAGCCTTTACCAAACTGCTTTTCTATCTGCGAAACAGCTGATTCAATAGCCTTTTGCTTATCATCAGTCTTTGCCGCCACTACCTTTTTTTCTTCTTTCTTTTCTTCTCTCCTAACCATTTTACCCTCCCAAATTTTGTGAAGCCCCGCCCTTTTTTGGCGAGTACTCTTAATTGCCCACCCAAAAGGGCGGGGTGAAGCAAAATTTGATCCCGCCTCGCGCCGAGGTGCCGGCTATCAAGGCGCTCGGCACCGAGGCAAGTCCCTCGCCATGTCATTCTTACTTGCTGGCGGTTCGGGACGAGGGACATCTTTATTTAAAAATTAATTATACCTTCACTGCACCCCAAAGTAAAGCACAAATTGTATTAGCCTCCTTTCATTATAGTAGATAGGGCGGCACTTTTATGACGCCCTATTATAGTAGACACATCTCGCGGGTATTTTCTTTCAAAAATGTGAAATAGCCAATGAATTTTGCCTCAGCCGTTTTGCTTCGCTTTGCGAAGCAAAACGAAGCAGCTGGGGCAAAATTGTTTAAGGAATTCGTGATTAATTGACAATAGTATCAATATCCCATATAATAGGTGCTATGGAAATTTCCGCTCAGGTAATCTGCATAGGCAATGAAATAATGCTGGGCCATATTGCTAACACAAATGCCCAGTTTATTTCTAATAAACTTGCCTCTATAGGCATAAAAACCTCCAAACATCTGGATATACCTGATAATCCTGAAGTTATCATCTCATCTATAAAAAAATCACTCAGCGAATCAGAGATAGTAATCTTAAGCGGCGGGCTTGGCCCTACTGTTGATGACATAACTCTTGAATGTATTGCAAAATCTCTCGATAAAAAACTAACCTTCAATAAAAATATTGCAGGCCAGATAAAACGGCATTTCAAACGCCGCCATATCAAAATGCCTTTTAATAACCTGCGCCAAGCCATGATACCTGAAGGCGCTATACCGATTAATAATCATCTTGGCACAGCTCCAGGTTTAATAATTCCACTTAGCAGCAGTAGGGCAGGTTTACCTGTCCTCCGTAGCTTTAGCGAAGGAGTAAACCTGCCCTACTGCTCCGTTCTAATCGCGTTTCCTGGCGTTCCTTTTGAGCTCTATCCCATGTTTGAAAATACAGCCCTTCCATATTTAAAGAAATATTTCAAAATAAACCAGATCATAAAATCCAGAATAATAAAAATAACCGGCCTTGCCGAATCAAAGGTAAATGAAATAATAGAAGATATTTTAAAAATAAGCAGTAATGTGCAGATGGGCATATACCCACACCCTGAAGAAATACATGTAAAAATCACTGTAACTGAAAAAAATGAAAAATCAGCCGCTCTTATAATAAATAAAATAGAAAAACAAATTAAATTCCGCTTAAAAGATTATATCTTTGGCTATGACAATGATAAACTCGAAGAGATTGTTGGCAAGATGCTTTTAAAGTCTAAAAAAACCTTAGTTATAGCTGAATCCTGCACAGGCGGGCTTCTGGCAAGTAGAATTACAGATATCCCTGGAAGTTCTGATTATTTCAAGCTAGGGCTTATAACATACGGCAATGAACCAAAAAATAAATTATTAAATATTCCCATAGAAACAATAAAAAAATACGGCGCGGTTTCAAAACAAGTTGCAACCTTAATGGCAAAAAATGTCAGGGCCATAGCTAGCGCAGATTATGGAATCGGGATTTCAGGAATTGCCGGCCCCGCCGGAGCAACAAAAAATAAACCCGTTGGCCTTGTCTATATTGCGCTTTCAACAAAAAACAAAACCTTCTGCGAGGAATTTCGCTTTATCGGAACGCGTAATCTTATAAAATACAAATCCACACAAGCCGCCTTAAACCTGCTCAGAAAAACCGCGTAAGTCACCCTTAAGGGTGACTTACGCGGTTAGGTAGTTAGAATATGCCTGCCATCCGCGCTTTTATAGCAGTTGAGATTGACCCTTTAACCAGACAAAAAATATCCAAGCTCATTTCTATACTCAAAAAATCCGAAGCTGACGTTAAATGGGCGGCTGAAGACCAAATGCACCTCACATTAAAATTCCTCGGCAATATAGATAAAGGTAATATCCAAAGAATTCTAATGCAATATCTATTATCTCAAATAATTTCAAATCTTTTACTGTCAGCTTTTCTGAAATAGGCGCTTTTCCTAATATAAATCATCCGCGGGTAATATGGCTGGGGATTGATAAAGGCTCAGAATCTTTAAAAATACTTACCGATAAAATAGAGGTTGCTCTGGAAAAATTAGGATTTGCGAAAGAAAGCCGGAAATTCGAGCCCCACATTACTCTTGCCAGAATCAGATCATCTAAAAATTTTTCAAATCTTAAAAAATTAATCGGAGAGATAAGCTGCGATACAGAAAATGAAATGCCAATCAGTAAGCTTATATTATTTCAGAGCAACCTCAATCCAAAAGGTGTTGTCTATTCAGCTCTTTTAGAAAAATTCCTGCGAAATGTCAATGGCACAGCAGATTAAATATATAAACTATCTGGAGCAATATGTTGGAGTATGCACCCGCTATAATGTCATCTGACATAATTCCCAGGCTGCCTTTCAATTTTTCCAGGTTTTTAATAGGCTTAGGCTTTACTATGTCAAAAAACCTGAACAGCACAAATCCTGTAACTACATAGCCCATGGTCGGAGGTATTCGATATAAACTTATCAGCATTCCGACAAATTCATCTATCACTATCTCGCCTGGATCTTTTTCTCCGAACATCTTCTCTACCTTGCCTGTTGTAATAAATCCAAGAATAATAGCTGTTAAAATCATTGCGGCCATTATTATTGCGTTATTGCATATGAAATAATACGGGATAAGCGCTGCAAGGCTCCCGAGTGTGCCTGGCGTAACAGGTAAATATCCTATATAAAAAACACTTGCTATCATTCTATATAAACGATCTTTCATTTATCACCCATAAAAATATCTTTATTTCTAACCATATAAGAAATGCCAGAGGTCAGAGTCATTCCGACTGTTATAAGCATCAATAAATACACAGCTGTCTCCATGCTAATTATGTGCTTAAAACCAACTCCTAAATCTCTGATTATCAAAAATATAAGTATTGATATGACAGCCACCATCTGAGAGACTGTTTTATGTTTTCCTCCCATTTCTGCGGCAAGAATCTTTTTCTGCGAAAGCGCTAAGATTCTTATACCTGTAATAACCAGTTCTCTTGCTATTATTATCATTACCATCCAAGCTGGTATTATCTCCATCTCTACAAAAGCCAGAAACGCCCCTAAAATAAGTATCTTATCAGCTATAGGGTCCATTAATTTCCCGAATGCGGTAATACTCCCTGTTTTTCTGGCAAAATAACCATCGTAATAATCAGTAATGCAGGCTGCCAGAAAAATAGCCATAGCCATAAATTTAGCGCCAGGGCCTTTTATAAAAAGAAATAATATAAAAACGCCCGCTAAAATTATTCTTGAAATTGTCAATTTATTTGCTAAATTCATACCTTCCTTTGTAAAGTCAGAGAAGTGTTAATGTGCCGACAAGGTCATATTCATAAGTATCAGTTATATTAACCTTATAAAAATTACCTATTTTCAAATTCTGGCCATTGATATATACCAGGCCGTCTATATCAGGTGCATCATATTCTGTCCTGCCAGTATAACAATCCCCGCTCTTGTCTTCTATTAACACTTTCAATACCCTGCCTTTGAATTTTTCATTTATTTTTTTCGATATATCCTGCTGCGCTGACATTATATGGTTAAATCTTCTTTGTTTTTCTTTTTCTGAAATTTGATTTTTGTAACCATAGGCCAACGTGCCTTCCTCTCTCGAATATTTAAAAACTCCCAGCCTTTCAAATTTCATTTCTTCTATAAAGGACAAAAGCTCTTTAAATTCTTTTTCTGTCTCTCCTGGAAAACCCACTATAAGAGAAGTCCTTATAAAAACTCCGGGAATTTCCTTTCTTATATGCTTTATAAGATACATTATTCCCTTCTTATTTGCCCTCCTGCGCATCTCGTTTAATATTCTATCATTAATATGCTCAAGCGGCAAATCTATATATCTGCATATATTCTTATTATCCCTTATAGCCTCAATAACTTCTTTATCTAAATTCGCTGGATGTAAATACAACAGTCTTATCCATACATCTTTTGAAATCTTAGCTAATTCTTTCAACAAATCTCCTAGCCTCTTTTTTCCATACGAATCTATTCCGTATAAAGAAGTATCCTGGCCTATTAAAATAATCTCTTTTGCGCCTTTCTTAATCAGCTTAACAGCTTCTTTTTTTACAGAATCAATAGTTCTACTTTTATATCCGCCTTTTATGTAAGGTATGACACAATACGTACATCTATTGGCGCATCCTTCTGAAATCTTTATATAGGCGTAATGTCTTGGTGTAAGTAGGGGACGGTCGCGACCGCCCCCTACTCTGCCATCAAATTCCGATACGCCTCTGAACTCATCCACCTCTCTTAAATCATCTGCCAGCTTATTTCTATATCTTTCTGATAAACAGCCCGCGACTATAACTTTTTTAACACGGCCTTCTTTTTTAGCGTCTATTACTTTAAGGATATTATCTATTGATTCTCTCTTGGCATCTTCTATAAAAGCGCACGTGTTCACAATCACAGTATTAGAATGCAGTGCGTCTTCATGAAAAAAATAACCTTTCTTTGTAAATTCAGCTATAAGTTTTTCCGAATCCACAAGATTTCTAGGACAGCCCAAGCTTATTATGCTCACTGTTTTTCTCATAAAAAAACGGGGCTCATCCCCGTAACTTTTGGCAGACTAAAACCTGTTTATTCTCGGCCTTCGTCTCTAATTTTTCATACCGTCTTTTGTGATTACAATCTTTTTTTTCTCACCTTTTTTTCCAGAAAAACCTGCAGGTTTTCCGTTTACATTTATTTTAACAACTCCGGAATTGCCTGCTTCCAGTTTGATTTCTTTTTTCGCCTTCCAAATATCTTTACCGCCTTTTTTAAACAACCCTGTAAACATAATCTCCCCGTCGCCTATCACCTGGAGCCATGTATTATCAGAAGCAAAAACCTCCAACTCTACAAAATCAGATTTTTCATTAGAAACTTCTTTTTTTACGTCCTTTATCGTAATGACATCTTTTGGTTTTTCTTTTTCTATTTTCTTAGGAGCCTCTTTTTTAACAACGGCTGTTTTATTCTGCTTTTTTGCAGAAGATTTTTTTATAAACTTACAGATGCTGCCAACAGCTGTTGAGAGTATCCAAAACACCAATATTCCTATAATGATCGCTATTATCTGATTTTTGTATTTGGCTATTGATGTTGTTGTGAAGCTCGACGGCTTTATGGTTCGACTCCGCTCACCATCTTTCGAACCATCCTGAGCTTGTCGAAGGACAGCCGTGGCATCTTTTATTGCAGGATTCGTTCGAGCGAATCCCGAGCCAGCCCCATTCATCCCCGTCTTCACCCCTCGATGGAGTTTATCCCGAGCGAAGTCGAGGGGCTCGGGACAGGCAGGCGGAGCTTTCTGGCGAGGGGTAAACTCCGCAAAGCAATCTCTTGAGATTGCTTCAGGCTTCTCTCGGGACAAAGTCGTCTTCGCTATGACATTTTGATGAGGCTGACCCCCGCTTAGATATTCTTTTACACTGGGTTCATTCAGCGCCCCTAAAAAACCAGCGTATGTTTTTACGAAACTCTTTGCATAAAAACCGGATTTAATTTCACTCAGCCGATCATCTTCTATAGTTAAAACGATATGCTTCGATATGCGGCTTCTCTCGGATACATCTTCCAAGGAAAGGTGTTTTGATTCTCTTACTCTTTTTAATATCTTACCTAAGGACTCTGGCATTTATTTGTTTGGACTGAATTGACCTCGCAGGTTACCTATGAGGTTGGGGTGGTTAAATCTTCGCCTCCCGCAATCTCTTCTTTGGCAGCTCCTTCTCTAGACTGGTATTCCTGTATTAATATCTCTCTAGGCTTAGAGCCTCTAAAAGGGCCTATTATACCTTCTTCTTCCATTGCATCCACTATTCTGGCAGCTCTTGTATAGCCAAGCCTTAATCTTCTCTGAAGCATTGAAACAGATGCCTGGCCTGTTTCAAGTATCATTTGCACTGCTTCATCAAAGAATTCATCTTTTTCAAAACTGCTTCTTCCTGAAACACTTTTTTTCTGGTGCTCAAGTATCTCATTGTCATATACTGGTTCCTGCTGGGCTTTTATAAAATTTACAACCTTTTCTATCTCTGGGTCTGTAAGATACGTGCCTTGAGCCCTTATGGGTTTCGGGCTTCCTGGTTCTAAGAATAGCATATCACCTTTTCCCAATAGTTTATCAGCGCCGTTCATATCAAGGACTGTTCTGGAATCAACCTTTGAGGCAACCTTAAACGAGATCCTTGCCGGGAAATTTGCCTTTATTACGCCTGTTACTACATCCACTGAAGGCCTCTGTGTAGCAAGTATCATATGAATGCCAACTGCCCTTGAAAGCTGGGCTAATCGCGTAATAGCGTTCTCGATATCTTCCTGGGCAACCATCATAAGGTCTGCTAATTCGTCTATTATAACAACTATATAAGGCAGTTTCTCTTCTGATTTCTGGTTAAATGAAGTTATGTTTCTCACAGCTATCTTGGCTAACATCTTATACCTTGTTTCCATTTCTCCCACGACCCACCCAAGCGCTCCTGCGACCTTCTTCGCGTCAGTAACAACTGGACATAATAGATGCGGCAGGCCATTATATATCGCAAGCTCTACCATCTTAGGGTCTACCATTAAAAATTTCAATTCCTCAGGCGTAGCGTTATAGACCATGCTCATTATCAAGGAATTTACGCAAACAGTTTTTCCTGAGCCAGTAGTACCCGCTATTAAAAGATGCGGCATATCCCCAAGATCTGTTACAACAGATTTGCCTGAGATATCTTTTCCTAAAGCCATTGCAAGCTTTGAAGAAACTGCCATCTTCTGAAACTCTCTGGACTCCAATATTTCCCTCAAGAAAACCATTGAAGTATCTGCGTTAGGTACTTCTATGCCGACGCATGATTTCCCGGGTATAGGCGCCACTATCCTTACAGTAGTTGCCTTCATGGTAAGAGCTATATCATCGTTAAGGCTTGTGATTCTAGTTACCTTCACGCCCGGCGCAGGCTGTAATTCATATCTTGTGATAACAGGCCCCTTGCTTATATCAATGACCTTTGACTCTATCCCAAAATCCCTTAGCGTATCTTCAAGTATTCTTGCGCTTTCTTCCAGATTCTCTCCAAATATATTCTCCTGCTTATGGACAGGGGAGTCCAATAAATCAAGACTTGGAAGTTTATAATCACCTACAACTCTCGGCTCAAACTTTACTGCTTTTACAGACATAGGTTTTGGCTTAGCTGCAGGCTTTGACATTATAGTTATCCTCGGCCTTTCCTCAGCCTCAATCTCAACCTTACTTTCTTCTTCTGTTTTTTTCCTTGTCTCTTTCTTTTCCACCTTTACCGCAGGCCTTAATCTCGGGCCGCTAACAGATTTTTCAGTTTTTGCATAACCGGCAACGCCTTTTTCTCTTCTTCGCCTGCCCATCTTATCCGCTACAGCCCATATTTTCATGAATAAAATAGAGATTACAGGCAATATTAGAAATTCTGTGGCAACTAAAAGCGTCAGTATTGTTAAGCTTACCGTAACTATGTACCCGCCTATAGCTCCAAGATAATCCAGTAAAAACCTATCCGTCAATACATACCCTAAAAGCCCGCCTTTTTGGACCATCAAAACCGAATCAGGCCTGGCTGTTAAACTGAAAAACGCAGAACTAGCAGAAAATAAAAATAAAACCCCCAGGATTCTGTATAATAGCCTTCCAGTCAGCCTTTCAGCTAAAATCCCTATGCCCCATACAATAAAAAGAAATGGTATAAAAAATCCTGCGTATCCTATCAGCTTAAATATTGCCCACGCAGTATACGCGCCTGTTATTCCTATATAATTGCGGATATGTATATTAGGGGTGGATGTCTCGAAACCGATATCGTAAGGCGAGTAGGAAATCATCCCGGCCAATAGTAATAGCGCCAGGACAAATAACCCTATTGAAACTATGAGATCTTTTTTATCCTTGCTCATAAACCGCCTCCGATCGCCGAACGGAGTTTTTACTCCGTTCGGCGATCGGCATGGTTATTCTATTTTAAAAATAAAAATACAACTAACCCTGCCAAAATACAATATACCCCGAACCAGTGAAACTTGTTCTTATAAAGTACTCTTAACAATAGTTTTAATGACAAAACCCCTACGATACAGGATATAAAAAACCCGATAAAATAATTTACATTCATACCCGGAAGATTAAATCCTGTTTCTTTTATTTTAAATAAAAATGCGCCAATTATCGCAGGAATGGATAATAAAAATGAGAATTTTGCCGCAGCCTGCGCGTCAAGCCCTAAAAATAATCCCGTAGAAATTGTAGCGCCGCTCCTGGATATGCCTGGTAAAACCGCTATACCCTGAGCAAGGCCAATTAGACTGGCTTTAAAAACTGTCATGCCTTCACAATTTTTGCTAAGCAAAAATTGATCCCGAGCAACCCTGATGTTTTTTATTGAGTCACGAGGGATGAATCTCATTAGGTTGCCTGCTATAAGCCATATACCTGTCACTACAAGCATAATGCCGACTGTCCTTACATTGCTAAAAGCTGCTTCTATATTTTTTATAAAAATAAGGGCAATAATAAATGTTACGGCACTGCTTAATAAAATTAAAAAACCTATCCTTTTTTTAGTAGTTACGCTTTCAACTATCTCTCTGCCAAATACTATAAATATAGCTGCCAAAGTTCCGAGATGCAAAAATATATCAAAAAATATTTCAGGCTCTTTAATGCCCATTAATTTATGCAAAATAACTAAATGGCCTGAGCTTGAAATCGGCAAAAACTCAGCTACGCCCTGCACTACCCCTGATATAAGAGCTTCCCAAAAACCCATATGATATTCTAGTTTACATGCGTACACTAGAGCACCAGAAAAATCTTTTTTTATCCTTTACTGGTGATCTGGTACGCTGGTGCTCTCATGTATCTTTTATACTTATTGCGCTTGTTTTATACTCAGGTTCAATCTGCCCATTTCGTCTATTTTAATAAGTTTGACTCTTACCTTATCTCCGATTTTAACAACATCTTCTGCGTTTTTAACAAATTTATCCGAGAGCTCGGAAACATGCACCAGGCCTTCCTTGCCGGGCAGTATCTCGCAGAACGCGCCGAAGTTCATAATCTTTTTTACAGTGGCTTCATAAATCGTTCCGACTTCAGGCTCGCTTGTAATACCTTTTATCATCTCTATTGCCTTCCTGGACGCTTCTTCATTATCAGAAGCAACAGAAACCTTTCCCTCGTCATCCACTTCTATCGTAGCGCCTGTATCCTGAATTATCCTTTTTATAATTTTACCTCCAGGGCCTATTAAAGCGCCTATCTTTTCCTTGTCTATCATCAGCGTGGTTATCCTGGGCGCATATTCGGAAAGTTCTCTCCTGGGAGCATTTATTGTTTCAAGAATCTTATTTAAAATAAACGCCCTTGCAGGATTTGCCTGTTTTACTATTCTTCTTATCATGTCCATGTTTATACCGTCTATCTTGAGGTCCATCTGCAAAGCAGTCACGCCTGCGTCAGTTCCCGTCACTTTAAAATCCATGTCCCCGTAATGATCCTCTAATCCGGCAATATCAGTTAATATAGCCGCGTCATTTCCTTCTTTTACCAAGCCCATAGCTATACCTGAAACAGGTTTTTTGATAGGGACACCTGCATCCATCAGGGAAAGAGTACTGGCACAGACAGTTGCCATACTGCTTGAGCCATTTGACTCAAGTATCTCTGAAACAACTCTTACAGTATAAGGAAATTCTGCATTCAAAGGCATTACTGCCCTTAGCGCCCTTTCTGCCAGCGCGCCATGCCCGATCTCGCGCCTGCCAGGCCCTCTCATCGGCTTTGCCTCTCCAACGCTAAAAGGAGGAAAATTATAATGCAGCATAAAATTTTTGAATTTCTCGCCCTCAAGAGTATCCAGCCTCTGTTCATCCTGGCTAGTGCCAAGTGTAGTTATTGATAAACTTTGAGTCTGGCCTCTTGTAAAAAGCCCTGAACCATGAGTCCTTGGCAAAAGCCCAACTTCGCAGGTTATCGGCCTTATTTCTTCGTATTTCCTGGCGTCTATCCTTATCTTTTTGTCCAGAATATATTTTCTGACTTCAGTCTTTTCTACTTCATACAATGCGTTTTTAATGTCGGTCTCGCTGAGATTTTCGTCTTCCTTAGTTAGTTTCTCCACAATCTGCTTGGCTAAAATACTGAACGCATCTTCTCTTTGCTCTTTAGCGGACAGTGAATTTATCTTTTTAAGTTCTCCCAGAGAAAGCTTTTTTACCTTTTCAAGCAATTCTTCGGACACAAGTTTTAGTTCCGGCTTTATTTTTTCTTTTCCGCATTTTTTCCTAAGCTCTTCCTGTAGTTCTATGCTTATCTTTATAAATTCCTGGCTCAACTCTATCGCCTCAAGCATCTTCTCTTCTGAAACCTGGTTTGCCCCGGCCTCTAACATTATAATCTTGTCCTTAAGCCCGGTTGAAATCAGATTCAATGAACTCTTTTCCAACTCTTTAAAAGTAGGGTTGATTACAAATTCTCCATTTACCGAGCCGATCCTTACCGCTCCTATAGGTCCCATAAAAGGTATGTCTGAAACAGCCAATGCGCAGGAAGCACCTATGATCGCGGGTATATCGGAATCATTTTCTCCGTCGCTTGAAAGCACTATAGCTACAACCTGGACATCATTAATAAAACCTTTTGGGAAAAGAGGCCGTATAGGCCTGTCTATAAGCCTTGAGGTTAAGATCTCTTTTTCAGTGGGTTTTCCTTCACGCTTGAAATATCCTCCAGGAATCCTGCCCGCTGCATATGTTTTTTCCTGATATTCCACAGTAAGCGGAAAGAAATCAATGCCTTCCCTGAGCTCGTTTGAGCAAACAGCTGTAACCAGAACCATTGTGCCTCCATACTGGACGCACACAGCGCTATTTGCCTGTTTTGCCATCTTTCCTGTTTCTATAATAATTGTCTCTTTACCGATCTTTTTTTCAACTCTGTAAACCATAAATCTCCTTTTAACACCACTTCCGATCGCCGATCGGAAGTGGTTATGTTGTGAAAAAAGCGGATTTAAAGACCTCTATCCATACAATCTGGACACCGCGCAATAGGTCGTTAAATCCGCCTTCCATTATTTTTTCAAACTCAATTTATCTGTGAGTTCGCGGTATTTTTCCGAGTTTTCTTTTTTAAGATAATCTAGAAGCCTTTTCCTCTTGCCTACCATACGTAAAAGCCCGACCCTTGAATTGAAGTCCTTCTTATGGGACTTAAAATGATCTGTGAGGCTATTGATCCTCTCTGTAAGTATAGCTATCTGCACATTACAAGAGCCAGTGTCTTTTTCGTGTTCAGCAAACTTCCTTATTACCTCTTTCTTCTTATCTTTCACTAATGTCACTTTGTCCTCCATTTTCAAATTATACTATGTTAAATCTTTCTGGTCAAGAAAAATCTGCCCCAAAAATCGGGGGTAGAGACTTCTCAAGAATAATTATTTTATTTCAATCATCTCTCCGCAGTTTGGGCAATTGAGATAACTTTGGCCATCGATATGGTATTCTTTGCCTCCGGGTTTAAACTGTTCAATGCAATCCCTGGGAACCTTAATTTGATGATGGCATTTCAAACAAGAATAATTGATTATCTCGTTGAATGGGTTCTGAGTTTTCGGGTCTTTTTCCAGCCCAATTGAAACATACATTCCCACCTACGCGGTGGGGAAGGTACCTTCCCCACCGCGTAGGTGGTAGGTGCTTACTCAAGTATCAAACCTCTTATCTTTGCCAATTCTCTTTGATAAGAAATCCTATCTTCTACAAAAGTTTTATATGCATCTGGTTTTATATCTATAATATCCTCATATTTACAAATCCTCTCATTGCAATCAGAAATATACTCTTTATATGAAGAATATTCCCAATCTATAGGTTTATCAACTAAATATGCAGTAGTAGGATTTAAATGTATGTATCGTGTTAAATGAAGTAACTGTTCATCAGTTTCTACCAAAACCTTCTTAAACCTCCCCTCCCATAATGGGCCTTTACGATTATGTTTTATATTAAAATATCTAGAATAACTATTAAGAATATTGTTCATAAATTTTGATATACCTAAATCTATTAACTGTTTAACTACTAAATGAATGTGAGTTGGCATAAGGCAATAGCAGATTATCTCTACCAGTTTTTTGTTATTAAAAGTATAATTTTTTACTTTTCGTTCTTCAAATTCAGAAAATTTAACAGGTTGTTTTTCTATTTGATAATAACGAATTACATTTTTTATCCGCAAAAAGTCCGATTCACTATTAAATATCTTAAACTCTGAAATACTCTTGTTAAAAACATGATAAACCTCTCCTGTTACAATCATCTCCACCTCCTATGTTAAAAGTCAAATAATTCTACTCTTAAGACTTTATTGTTTAAGCAGTTACAGCTGCTAATTTAAATTTGCTAAAATCTTCAAATACCCAGTCATTTTTCAATGTTCTGTATATTATAGTAAGGAGCTTTCTTGATGTTGCGATGATTGCCTCGCCGCTGCCTTTTTTGGCTTTTAGCCTGGAATAAAAACTTCTCAAGTATGGGTTATACCTTATGGTGACAAGGGTTGACTGAACCAGCGCTGTTCGAGCTATTTTATTACCCATCTTTGTTATTTTACCGTATTGGCTTGTTTCGTTTGAGACATACACCCTGGGCACTATGCCGATATAGGCAGCAAGTTTTTTATCGCTATCAAAGTCGTTGATATTACCTATAGTGTTTAAGAGTATAGCTGCTGATATATCGCCTGTGCCGGTAATAGATGTCAGATTCTTGTGGCCATCTATCTTTTTACCTCTATTAGTAAGTTCCTTATTTATCTCGTCTATTGATTTATTAAGGCTATGTATTTGATCTACGATTATTCTTAGTTCAAACAGATACGCCTCATCGATATTGAGAGTCAGGACATTATCAAGCCCTTTATCTGAACTAAATACCTCGCGCTCTGTGACTATGCCGTTGGTATTAAGTATATTATGGACCTTGTTTTTCAGAGCAGTGCGCAGTTTTACCATCCTATCACTTGTGCTTATCAGGCTTGATATCTGAGATTCTTCTTTTGTGCGCATCCTTACCTCTGGGATTAATCCCTTGCTTAAATACCTGGCGATTATTACCGCATCGTGTTCGTCTGTCTTCTTTGCAGAGCTTGAGATAACTTTAAACTGTAAAGGGTTGATTACCCTGACTACTTTTACGGTATCTTCTATTTGTCTTACAAAATATCCGGCATTACCGGTTGATTCTACGGCTACTTCGTCATCATTGGTTAGTGTTTCCTTAAAACTTTTAATTCCCTTTGCGCTTACTGTAAACTCTAATAACTTATGCTCACCGTTTGTGCCAAGATAACATACAGTAAATCTATTCTTGTGCAGGTCTACTCCGATCCATCTACCCATACTTACGCCCCTTTCCTGGTTAGAGTCTATAGAGTAGAACTATATGTCGGTGAACACCATTCTCCTATTCAGTCTCGCCTATGGCGGACTATGGTGACTATTCGGTTATAGGCTCAGCTAATCTCCTTCACGGGGTCAATTAAGCCCCAGGTAAGAATACAGCCTATAACCTATCTACTCCAGACTATAGTTAATACTATCAATAATCCAGAGTTTTCACCAACGCTAATTGACTTTTATCGTATCATCTCCTTCGTGTATACCACTCTACCACCCCCACCTACGCGGTGAGGGAGGTACCTCCCTCACCGCGTAGGTGGGGGTGGTGATTCTCTATATATATAGACACAGGAAAGGGGTAGTTTTCTTTCAAAAAAATGCAAAAAAAATTCCCTCTTTCTTCAAGGGGATTATTCAAGGATAAAAACCTATCTGCGGCTTTGGTTTAAAAGAAAGGTATCTTACCCATACTCATCCCTCACCGCGTAGGTGAGGTGATATATGCCACCTCACCTACGCGGTGAGGGAGGTGATAATCTTTTTAAAACTTTAACATAATTTAGGCAAAAATTAACCAACATTTAGCCCTAGCTTACCTAAACATTGGCCATTGATTTAGAATAATATAAGTATATCACAAATAAAGAGTTATGGCAAGGTATCTTTTCCTATAGTAGTGTCAAGATAATTGTACACTTTCGTATTTAGGTTCTTTGATTATTGTAACGTAATAATGCATACCATCGGGTTGTTTGGGTTCTTCTTGTTCTCTTAGTTGGCTTATAATACCGTATG
>Ga0247841_10005879_pt1 | contig 19478 bp, 21 predicted proteins | sample LaCruzMarch2015__2_FD_192410 | JGI IMG/M metagenome (GOLD analysis project Ga0247841, IMG submission 192410) | Freshwater microbial communities from meromictic Lake La Cruz, Castile-La Mancha, Spain - LaCruzMarch2015_18m | ecosystem: Environmental > Aquatic > Freshwater > Lake | place: Spain... | reverse complement strand
GCGAATGAACACGCTGATATTTACCTTTTTGATGAACCATTTGCTGGATTGTTTCCCGAGATGAGTAAGGTTGTTTCGGAGATTTTAAGAGAAACTAGAGCAGCAGGTAATACTGTAGTTTTAATTGAACACAGTATGGATATTATTCGCGACCTCTGTGATTATTTATTTGTGTTGGATAGTGGAAAATTATTAGCTGAGGGTACCCCTGAGCAAGTTTTGGCTCAAAAAGATGTGATTGAAGCGTATCTTGGAGAGTAACACCTTATTTATATTATCCGTCTTTGCGAGGAGGACTGCCGACGTGGCAATCCAGGAATCCTAATAATCCTAATTCATAATAATATTTTATGAAAGATAAAATACCTTGTGTATATATTCTGGCTAACCAAAAAAAAGGGACGTTATACGTAGGTGTTACCACTGATTTGGTAAAAAGAGTTCATGAACATAAAAGTAATCTAGTAGACGGTTTTACCAAAAGAAATAGTATTCATAATTTAGTCTATTTTGAAACGGTAGAAACAATATTGACTGCCATTGAAAGAGAGAAACAAATTAAAGCTGGTTCTAGGGGTAAGAAACTTGAACTGATTGAAAGTGTAAATCCAGAATGGAACGATTTATATGATAAAATATTGTAATAAGACTGTTAGTCCTGGATTGCTTCGCAAAGCCTCGCAAAGACAATACAAATAATTAGTTTACCGAAGATTGTTATATGGTATTATATAAACAAAACATATGACCCCAGAAACATTAATAAAATTAAACGATATAAAAGTTCACTACGGTGGCGTGAAAGCTCTCGATGGAGTTGATATTATGCTAACTGAAGGTGAAATTGTCGCCTTAATGGGGCCGAATGGAGCGGGCAAATCCACTATTCTAAAAGCTATTTTTGGGATTGCTCCGATTATGTCAGGGCAAGTATTTTGGCATGACAATAAAGTTGATCCCATTTCTTATGAAATGGTTGAACGTGGAATATCTTACGTTCCCCAAGGCCGTAGAGTTTTTAAGGAACTCACTGTAAGAGAAAATCTAGAAATTGGTGGCTACATTATTTCAGACAAAAAAATTATTAAAGAGCGAATCAAAGAAGTTCTAGAAACTTTTCCTGATCTTAAATTAAAACTCAACGAAAAATCATCTTCTTTGTCTGGTGGCCAACAACAGATGTTGGCAATCGCTCGAGGATTAATGACTGATCCAAAAGTTTTGCTCTTGGACGAGCCTACGCTTGGTTTATCACCTAAATACGTCAAAGAAGTTTTTGCAAAAATTGAAGAGGTGAGTCAGCGACATAAAACCTCTATAATGGTGGTAGAACATAATATCAAGTCTCTCCTAGAGATAGCTACTAGAGCGTATTTGCTAGACAAAGGTAAAGTGGTTTATTGTGGTTCAACCGAGACTTTGATTAAGAGTGGTTTGATCGAAAAAGTCTTTACTGGAAAAATGAGCGAGGATAAGTCTTGTCAGATTTAAAATAGTAAGAATAAATTTAATATGAATTACGAAACAAAAAATTACGAGCATCTATTGGGTTTAAGTGGGATTACTGACGTAATGTTAAAGAATCATCTAACTCTGTACGCTGGTTATGTTACTAATACAAATAAAATTTCAGACCTTCTGAAGTTGGCTAAAGCAGGCACTCCAGAATTAAATGAATTAAAACGCCGTTTTGGTTGGGAATATAATGGCATGAAGATGCATGAGTTGTATTTTGAAAATTTAACTAAAGAGAATCAGTCTGTTTTAGGTAATGGAGATTTGATGAACTCTATAGTTAAAAATTTTAGTTCTTTTGAAAATTGGCTACTTGATTTCAGGGCAACTGGCACGATGCGTGGCATTGGTTGGGTAATTCTAACTAAAGGTAACAATGGGGAATTATTTAATGCTTGGGTTGGAGAACATGATCTAGGTCAAATGGTCAGTGTTAAACCTTTATTAATTATGGATGTTTGGGAGCATGCTTATATGACTGATTATGGTCTTAAACGAGCAGATTATATTGAGGCTTTCATAAAAAATGTCGATTGGCAGGTGGTTCAAGATCGTTTCAATAAATAAACTTTTTAATATGTTTAAAGATAAGATTATAATATTGATCACGGTTTTTATTGATGTCTTGGGCATTGGTATTGTTATTCCTAATTTACCAACGTATACAGAATCTTTTGGTGTTTCAACTTTTGCTGTCACTTTATTGTTTTCAGTTTTTTCTTTGTTTTCTTTTTTTTCAAGTCCTATACTTGGAACTTTGTCTGATAAATATGGTAGAAAACCGATTATTTTATACAGCTTATTGTTATCAGCGATTGGTTGGTTTGTTTTTGCTTTGTGTGGAAATATTACTTTGCTTTTTATTGGCCGTATTATTACTGGTTTAGGCGCAGGTAATTTTTCAGCTATTCAGAGTGCCATGACAGACTTATCAAAAGACCATAAAGACAGAACACATAATCTCGGCATTATTGGGGCAACTTTTGGTTTAGGTTTCATGATCGGACCGGCACTAGGTGGGTTACTGGGTTCTATCCAATCAAATCTGCCGTTTCTGATAGTAGCTATATTGAGTTTTCTAAATTTCTGTTTTGCCTTTTTTGTTTTTAAAGAAACTAATAAACACACGGATCATGAAAGGAAAATCGTCTTAAATCCGTTTAGAGTATTTTATAGAATTGGAAAAGAAAAAACGGTCAGAGTTTTATACTTTGTCTATTTTGTTTTTGGGGTAATGGTGTCGGCCTCCCCGGCAATTTTTGCAATTTACGTTTTTGACAGATATGGGTTTGATCAAAGAGTGGTTGGATATTTTTTGACTGGTGCAGGTCTCATAATTATTTTGAATCAAACTATCTTATTAAAAAAGTTCTGGCTTAAATATTTCAATGAAGCCAATCTCATGATTTATATGTTGGTGTTGTTTGCTATCGGGTCAATTTTACAGTCTGCGCAAAGTACTCTTATTTTTACATCCGGTTATATCCTATTTGCTTTCGGCCAGTCTATTTTACGAACTGTTATGAATAGTGAAATTATCGGTATGGCTGACTCAAGAAGGCGTGGAGAAGTTAGTGGTGTTTTAGCTTCATTGATGTCATTATCGGCGATTGTTGGACCAATCTTTGCTGGTTTGTTCTATGAGTGGAATATATTATATCCTTTATATATTTCGTTTATTCTATCCATTATCTGTGCCTTTATCTTATATTTTAATAGACATGATATAAAAAATATTAGTGATATAAGCAAAATCGAAAAGGAGAATACTAGTTTTTAAGTTGAATATATATTTTGTCATTGCGAGCGAAGCGAAGCAATCTAGACTTAATACTATTTTAGTCTTTCTAATGCAAGGGTCTGGATTGCTTCACTTTCGTTCGCAATGACGGAAGTGAAAAATAACTCGCGGTCGTGAGTTATTTTCCATATTTTGATATTTGTCTTTTGGACTGTATAATCTTCCTATGACCCAAAAGGAAGCGTTGGAAATTCTCAAAATGGGGCACAATGCCTATCTTACTGGCCCGGCCGGTTCTGGTAAAACCCATCTCTTGAATCAATATATTAAATACCTCAAAGAACATGAGGTGGATGTTGGTATTACCGCTTCGACTGGTCTCGCTGCCACTCATATGGGTGGTGTGACGATTCACGCTTGGTCAGGGATGGGTATTCGTGATGACCTGACAGAATATGACTTGGACGAGCTAGAATCGCGCCAGTACCTCTATAAACGTCTCTCGCACGTAAAGGTTCTTGTTATTGATGAAATCTCTATGATGCACCATTTCCGACTTGATTTGGTGGACAAGATTTTGCGTCATTTTAAACGCAATGATTTACCATTCGGTGGCATTCAAGTGGTTCTCTGTGGTGACTTTTTTCAGTTACCACCAGTTTCTCGTTTTGGTGATCCAGAAACTAAATTTGCTTTCTTGTCCGAGGCTTGGAAAAATCTTGATTTGCATATTTGTTATTTAGAAGAGCAACATCGTCAGCACGACCAAGATTTTTTGCGGGTTTTAAATGCTATCCGTAGTGCGGAGGTTGATGAAGAAATTTTAAATATTTTAAAACGCCGTTATTGTAAAACTCCTGAATGCGATATAGAGCCAACACGTCTACATACTCACAATGCTGATGTGGATGTTTTGAATAATGTTGAACTGGAAAAGATTGATCGCGAAACCTATGTCTATGACATGACCGATAAGGGGGCTGAGAAACTAGTGGCGATATTAAAGAAAAGTTGTTTGGCACCAGAAAAACTTCGCCTTAAAGTTGGCTCACGGGTGATGTTTGTAAAAAATAATTATGAAGTTGGTTATGTTAATGGTACCTTGGGCGTGGTAGACGAGTGTAGTCATTTTGGTCCGACGATCCGTCTAGCTAATGGCAAACTTATTCAATGTGACCCAGCGAGTTGGAATATTGAAGAGAACGGTAAGATTAAAGCGGAAATCAAACAGTTTCCGTTGCGTTTGGCCTGGGCGATTACGGTACATAAGAGTCAGGGTATGTCCCTCGACGCTGTGGAGGTGGATTTATCCAAATCTTTTGAAAAGGGAATGGGTTATGTAGCGTTGTCTCGCGTGCGAACCTTGGGTGGATTAAGACTTTTAGGACTCAACAAAATTGCTCTTGAGGTCAGTGAGGAAATTTTGTTGGTGGACGAAGAAATGCGCCGGCTATCACTTCAACAAGCTGCGGCCTTGCGCAAAATGTCTGACACAACCAAAGCTAAACTCACCGCTGATTTCTTACAGAAAATCAAGCCTAGTAAAAAAGAGAAAATTCACAAAAAATCAGCCATGGAAGAAGTGGAAGAATTAGTAAAAAAGAAAATGAGTATCAAAGAGATGGCCAAAGAGCGCGATGTTAAATTCGAGTCCATCTTGGAACAATTAGAAAAGCTGGTCGCAGTTAACGGCTCGGTCAATTTGCACTATCTTCAGAAAGAGATTTCCGCCGGGAAGTTCAAAAAAATCTTTGCTTGCTTCCGAGATTTATATAGTGAAAATCGTGACTACCGCCTAGCACCAATCAAAAACAAACTTGGCGCCGGGGTGACATATGAGGAGATTAGAGTAGTGAGACTTTTTGTCTTGCCACATCAGTAAAATTACTAATATACGAATTTTGTAACCTACGAATAGAAATTAATAAATAGGGTCTAAGAATAAAAAAGTCACACCCATATTTTAGAGTAGATATTTACCCATGCCTCCTAGTGTAAATAGTAAATAAATTATAGATAAAATTATAAATATAAATGGTGCGAGAAGTAACCAAAAAATAACAATGTGTTTCTCTTTGCTTATACCCACAGTGTTTTGTTTTTTGTAATAATATATCAAATATATGCACGCTGAGATAGCGGAAACAACGAAGATTGCAACATAAAATAAATCTAACATAGTGTTCAAATGATTATTTATTAATTGCTTACATTGTATCATATTTTGCTCGTTTTTCTATTTATATTTTCAAGGTATAATATCCCCATGTCCAAACTTCGCATACTCATTGATAAACTTGATTTAGTATTAATTTTTTTACTATTACTATCTTTGATTGATGGAGGGATTTGGGTATAGTCCTAAAATGGTCTTGGTCTAGAATATGTTTATGATCTTAACTGCCAAAGAATTACTCAAAGAACTCCAATCCGTCGCGGATCATACTCGCGCTAGTCTTTTACAATGGTTTTTTCAGACCAAGAAGGGTCAATACGGCGAAGGTGATGTATTTTTAGGTATTTACGTTCCTAAACAACGCATGCTAGTCTCAGCTTACTGGCGAATGCCATTGTCAGAAGTAGATAAACTTTTAAAATCAAAATATCACGAAGCCCGTTTTATGGGTCAGCAAATTTTGGTAAAAAAATATCAAAAAGGTGATATAGAAGAAAAGAAAAAAGTTTTTAATCTACTACTCCAAAACCTTGAGAGTTTAAATAATTGGGATTTGGTTGATTGTACGGTTCCGCACATTTTTGGTGCCTATCTTTTTGATCGTCATCGTACTCAGCTTTACAAATGGGCAAAGTCTAAAAAACTATGGCTTCGTCGTATCTCTATTATCTCTACAATGTATTTTATTCGAAAAGGCGATTACGCCGATACCTTAAAATTGGCTGAAATATTACTTCATGATAAGCATGATTTGATTCATAAAGCCGTCGGTTGGACTTTGCGTGAAGTTGGTAAGAAATCCTTCATAACTGAAAAGAAGTTTTTGGATAAACATTACAAAACTATGCCACGAACAGCACTCCGCTATGCCATCGAAAAATTTCCAGAAGTTTTACGTCAGAATTATTTAAAAGGAGGAAATATTATATAGGTTGGTAAAAGTATTGAATAATGATATTATCTTGGACGGAGTAGATAGAAACTTTAACCCAGGAGGGCAATACCATGAGTTCCTTGATCTTTATTGGAATTGGTTTCCTTGTCCTTGTTTTGGTCACATATTATAAGTATTTTGTGCACGTGCGTTACTATGTTACGCCACACAATACAAACACAGCCAGGAAGCTTGTAATGTTGGGTCTTAAACGGAAATTTCGTAAAGACCTAAAAGAGGATGATCACGAGGTATACAGAGTCACAAAGAAGATGATGAATGAATTATCTTCTGATCCGCAAATGTCCCTTTCTTGTTGGAAGAGAATAGGTACGGGATGTGTCATAAGTTTAAAATCTCCGTGATGTTTACTATCAAGTGTTTCGTGCCACCCCTCCAGGGTGGCCTTTTTAATTTTTTAAATAGAGGAGAAACTCTTTATTGCCTGTTCCACCTAGAATAGGAGAGTCGATTTCTCCTATGACTGTAAGTCCTAAATTCGTTGAGAAATCTTTTATTTTTTGTAGTGCCCAATTCTGCCATTCAACTTCTTTGACTACACCTTGTTTGCCCAAATGTTCTTTTCCGACTTCAAACTGGGGTTTAATTAGAGCAATTATTTGACCATGTTTAGAAATCAATTCTTTAACTTTCGGTAACACCCTTTCCAAGGAAATAAAAGAGACATCGATAACGGCTAGATCGGGCTTTTCTTTTAATTCGGATATATTTCGTATGTCAGTGTTTTCCATAACGATAACACGTTCATTATTTCTTAATGATTCTACCAATTGATTCGTTCCCACATCGACAGCATATATTTTTCTAGCACCACGTTGTAATAAGACTTCAGTAAAACCGCCTGTTGAAGATCCTATATCTATACAGATCAAATCTCGAGGGTCTATTTTAAATGTCTCTAAAGCCCGAATTAACTTTAAGGCACCGCGACCAACAAAACGTTCAGTTGTACGTATTTCTATTTTCGCCTGTGGATTTATCTTTTGGCTAGGTTTTTTAACTTCTGTATCATCCACAAAGACATAACCATTCTCAATTAGTTGTGTGGCTTCATTTCGGCTTCTGGTTAAACCTTTTTTGAATAATAAACTATCAGCACGCTCTTTTTCATTTTCACTCATAATATTCTATGATAAAATAGATCAATGGAAAACACAAAGCCGATTTTTGGCCGTCGAATTTCTGTAGTAGTAAACTGGATAATTTTTTTTGTTTTTGCCACAGTAATTTTTATTATATTTACAAATAAAAGTTACGTTTCATTTTTAAGTAATTATGTTTCTGGAAATTATTGTGTGTTGCCAATTACTTATCAAGTTGTCAGTGTGGATAAACGTTTTGGTTTAGATTTTGACAAATTCTCGGCAGCTGTCGATGAGGCGGTTAAACAATGGAATTCTACTTTGAGCACTGCGGCATTTGTTAAAGCTACCGGCGCCGCTCTCAAGGTTAGTTTGGTTTACGATGATAGACAAGCTGACACTCAATTACTGAAAAATATAAATTCACAAATTAGTTCTGGTAAAAGTAATATTGAGGATTTGCGTTTGAGTTATGATCAAGCTAAGTCAAGTTATAATAGTTTGGTAGCTGATTATGACAAAACTTTGTCTACAATTCAGACTAAGTCTGATGATTATGCTAAACAAGTGTCTTTCTGGAATAGTAAAGGCGGTGCACCTAAAGAAACTTACAGCCAACTAAATTCTTTACGTAATGATATTCAGGCGTTACAAAACAGCTTGGAGCAAAAGAGGAGTCTTATCAACCAAACTGTTGCAGTTTTGAATCAGTTGGCTTCTCAATTAAATTCTTTAGCCGGCGATGTCAATTCAAGTATTCGAAAATACAATTCAGTGGGTATTGTTGGACAAGAATTTGAACAGGGGATATATTCAGTAAAGTCGGGCAATAAAAATATAAACGTTTATCAGTATAATAATATGGATAAGCTTTCCAAGGTATTGCTTCACGAGTTCGGTCACTCACTTGGTTTGGGTCACGTCTCAAGTTCAGCCTCAATTATGTATTATATGAATCAGGATGGTAAACAAAACATTCTCCCTAGTGATGAAAGAGCTGTCATGAAAAATTGCCGCCAAGCTAACTGGTTCGATAACCTTAGAGCTAAAATCGGACTATAATTATCTTTATTATTAGCCGTATTTTGTGACACTACTTTACATTTTAGTTAAAAAATGATAGTATTAATGAACGATAAAGCAAGAATACTTCTGCATAAATGCAGAAGTTTTTGTTTATTTAAGGTCAATTTTATAATATTATCGCACTTGAGTGTGCTTAAATCATGATTTCATTATTTTTTGTTGGTATTATTGAAATGATAATTATGACTATCTGGACTAATGTAGTAACCAAGACTCAAGTTTTGGCCAGTGGTATCATAACTATAATCAATATCTTCATCTGGTATTATGTTCTAGAAACAATAGTTTCTAATTTGGACAGTGTTTCTCTGGTGGCTATGTATGCCGCTGGTTGCGCTATCGGTACAATGATTGGAACTTACTTTTTTGGACAAGATGGTAAAAAAGTTATTCGTAAAGCAAGAAATTTCAGGAAGAATAGTATAGAAAATTTCGTTGAAGAAGCCGTCGTACCAAAGAGAGTTAAAGTACAAAATAGAATTTAATTATTATAAAACCCCTACTTCAGTTTAAACTGAAGTAGGGGTTTTAAATTTTGACAAATTACCGAAAAATCAGTAGTATGAACATCGGATAAAGAAACGCCAATACTGGCAAAATGTACAATCAAACAAGTCAGATAATAATATCTGACGAGAAAAAGGAGAATCAAAATGGGTACCAGAGAACAGTTTACAGTCAGTCGTTTTATGCGGTCTTGGAGGGAGGCTCACGGACTCTTAAATCTCGCGCTCGGATTCGGTATGGATTCTTGGATATTGTTCTATGACTTTATGGGATTCGTAAAAGACTTCACGAAGGTCAAGGTTCCGGTCATTCCCAGGAAAGGGAAAAGGACCCCACACGACCGTCTGGAATTCAAACATTACGTCATTGCCGTGGCCAGCGAAGTGAGTCTTAACAGCATGTTGCAGTTTACAGAGAAAGTTCTCGCTGCTATCGGTGCGACCTTGGAGGTTGATCCGAGAATTCGGGAGCATGCCTTGACCAATACAGACAGGCGAGAAAAAGGTGACTACCTGATTCGTTACAAGGACTCTGAAGACTATTGCAACTTTTTTGTGGATGTCACGATCGAGCGACTTTTCAGAAAGCGTAAGCCAACTACGATGAGATTGATTGAAGTACTCCTACGCTTCAATTATTACGTTATTGTTCATCGCCGGCTTCCTGATGAGAAGCTCAATTGGATTGTGTGTCCAGAAACTGTTGTCGATGGCAAGGTGGTGGTCGTTCGCTTGAATGATACACCTATCAAGGTCAACCGCGCAGTATTAAGTACTGAGCTCCCGAAAACGTCTGATTTTTCGGACCTGGCCGGCCATCGTTTCTCCATGTCACCCGTTAGCCTTCACATCTATCTCAAAGAGGTGGGTGAAGACAGCACCTTCAAATATAATGAGAAACCCCTTGAGGTTCTCGTGAGATAATTAAACCCAAAACCCTGCCGCGTCTGAGACCGCCGCAGGGTTTTAATATATTTTGAAAATGATATAATTTTTTCATGATTTTAACTTCACACGCTATTGCTGGCACGCTTGTTGCTTCACTGGTGCCTAATCATCCCGTTTTAGGCTTTGGGTTAGGTCTGGCTAGTCATTATCTTTTGGATATGATTCCTCACTGGGAAGCTCCAATGCACACTGACGCTTTGACAAATAAAGAAGATCTGGGTTTGGCTAGTTTTAAAAACAAAACTCTATGGTTAGATTTTTTTATAAAAGGCTCAGACTTGTTGGCTGGTATATTATTGTCTGCGTTTGTTTTGTATTTTATGAGTTGTTTTAATTTGCAAGTATTGATTATGGGCGCTTCAGCTGGAGTATTGCCGGATCTGTTGCAATTTTTTTACTTACTATGGAAGAAGTTTCCTTTAAATTGGATCCAGAGATTCCATGAAATATTTCATAACAATCGCTTTGAGTTTAGGAAAATAGAAGGAATTCTGACTCAAGTAATTACAGTTTTCTTTTTGATTATTCTTGCGTTTTTTATAAAAAAGTAATTATAAAATACCGACATTTTAATGTCGGTATTTTCATTTATATCTATTTATCTTGAGGTTGTCTGACACCTACTTCATGCAAGAAGGTTTGGAGTTCGCGATCCTGGATTGGATACACATTTCCCGGAACCATTTTACCGGCTCTGATGTTGGCAATACGAGAGCGTCGGATTTTTTTGGCCACAATATCAAAATTTGAAAGCATTCTTCTAATTTGATTGTGATTTTCTTCACGTAAGGTGATTTTGAAAACTCTATCATCCATTAACTCAACTTTGGCTGGCTTGGTTTTATCTTTATCAATATAGATACCTTCGGCTATTTTGTTTATAGCTGTCGGTTTGTAGGCTTGGGTGGTTTCTACAATGTATTCACGTTCATAATCACCATGAAGTAATTTGTCGGTTAGACGACCATCATTGGTAACGATAACTAAACCCTCACTATCCTTATCCAATTGGTTGGCCACAAATAGACCTGTCTTTTTAATAAAGGCTGATAACTGGCTCTCGACTTCGTTAGCTGATTCATCAGGTCCCTTGTAAAAGGCAAAATAATCACTTTTAACAGTTTTGGTACCACCTAGAACTTCAACTTTATCATCCCGAAGAATCTTGTCCCCGAGCTGAGCAACGACGCCATTTATTAAAACCTTCTTTTTTAAAATAAGTTCATCAGCACCACGTCTAGTTGACCAACCTTTGTGGGCTAGGTATTTATTGATACGCATTGGAAAATCATTCATTTGACTATCTTAGCTTATTTTGGTGAAAAAATAAAGCTTTTGCGTTGGTTATCAATAAAAGTGTTTTATGTTAGAATTGGCTGGTATATGGATTACACACCTTTGGTTTTGAACTATGTTGATAATTTTTCATATCTCGCCATCTTTATATTAGCTTTTTTTTCAGGGTATTTGATTCCGATTCCAGAAGAAATTATTTTAATAATTATCGGCTATCTTTGTACGCCTCTCTTGGGAATTATGAGTCTGCCAGTGGCTATAATTGTTTGCATTGTATCACTTATTTGTAGCGATAATTTACTTTTTCATATTCTACATCATGACAATCGCTTTACTAAAAAGCTTCGAGAAAAAGTGTTTTCATTACAATTAATGAAACATCGTAATCGAATGGAAAAACACATTGATAAAACTATTTTTTTGTCTCGATTTACTCCATTTTTACGGTTTGTTGGACCGGTGTTGGCGGCTTCGATTAAAACCAATAAAAAACAGTTTTTTATTTTTAACTCTCTGGCTGTAATTATTTATACTCCGATTTTAATATTACTTGGCTATGTTTTCAGTGCTCATTTACCTTTTTTGGTAAACAAGCTAGAAAGAATTCACCATTTCGTTGTAATTGGTTTTTGGGCATTTATTGGCCTTGTGATAACATTTTTAATTAATCGATATCTAAAACGTCAACTTAAAGATCATCCAGTTTTTGGGGTACTGACTGAACATATACCAGATTTAATTCGAGGTGATAAAGAATAACGTATGTCACACTGGCTTTTGCTTATTATAATGACCGCCTTGATGTTGCCTGGAGCAGGCTTGGTATTTTTCCCAATATTTCCAGCCATGTTTTACATGCTGGCAATGGCACTGACATTTGGTCTTTTTGATAAATTTCAACACTTAACTTTTCCCAACTTCGGCTTACTTTTCTTTATATTTATTATTTCTTTTCTAGTTGATTTTTTTGCTGGTTTAATTGGGGCCAAAATTTTCGGTGCTTCCAGAAAGGCTTTTTGGGGAGGGCTTGCTGGCTCTATTGTCGGACTAGTACTCATGCCGCCATTTGGAGCCTTCCCAGGAATATTTATTGGCGTATTAATTGCAGAATTATCACAGTATCGCGGACACCTAAGTGCAATTAAAGCCGCCACAGGCTCATTGCTAGGGGCATTTACGGGCATTATTATAAATTTTGTTTTAGCTATTATATTCTTAGCATTATTTATTATCTTTGCTTGGAACTAACAATAGGTATAAAATATAATAATACTAATTTAACTACCACACACGATAGATGTGGAAAAAACTATGCCTAATATAAAAAGAATCTGGTTATTACCGTTAATAATGGGACTGAGTTTGATTCTCAGTACGGTTATTGCCGTGTCGGTTTACTATGTAACTCGGACAAGTGATGATGTCTTATCTGTGACTGGATCCACCAAAGTTTCAGTTAAATCTGATTTAGCTAAATGGACCATCGATTATTCTCGAGTTGTAAGTAATATTAGTATTAAAGTTGGTTATGAACAGATGGCGAAAGATTTAGCTGTAGTCAAAGCTTACTTCAAAAAACAGGGAATTGAGGAATCTGTTTTAACTGTCTCACCAGTTTTTATGGATCAGAGTTATGATTACAATAAACCGGCTGCTGAGCGTGAATTTACCTTGAGACAAACTATTGCTTTAAGTCTTAACGATGTTGAAAAAATGACCACCATAGCCAAGAACACTAAAGAAATTGTTGACGGGGGTGTCATTTTTAGCCCACGTCCCGTCGAATATTACTATACAAATTTGCCAAAGTTGAGAGTTGATTTATTGTCTGATGCGGTTAAAGATGCTAAAGATCGAGCTGTAAAGTTAACTGAAAGTACAGGACGGTCTGTAGGACCGCTTCGCAATGCTTCTTCTGGTGTTGTTCAGGTTTTACCTGAAAACTCATTAGAAATTTCCGATTATGGAACTTATGACACCACAACTATAAATAAAGAGGTGATGATGACAGTTAGAGTATCATTCAGTATAAATTAAATACACAAAAAAACTCCCGGGTATCGGGAGTTTTTTTTGTACTACTCTTTTCTGAGTGGTGCGTGTTTAATGATATCAACCACCTCATCTAAATCGTCAGTTACATGTAATATACTAAGATCGTCTGGAGCAACTGTTTCAAACTTGTTAATCATCAGTTTCTTAACGGTTTTTAATAGCGGATTCCAAAACTTTTTACCAACCAAGATTATTGGGACTTGAGGGATTTTTTTTGTTTGGACAAGAGTAGCGATTTCAAAAAATTCATCCATAGTTCCAAAGCCACCTGGAAAATATATATAAGCTTCGGCTGAATAGGTTAAGGCTACTTTACGAGTGAAGAAGTAGTGAAAACTCCTAAAATCGGACATATAGGGGTTATTACTCTGTTCATGAGGTAATTGAATCGTGTAACCAATCGAATCGCCACCAACTTCTTTTGCGCCTCGATTTGCTGCTTCCATTATCCCTGGACCACCACCTGAGACTACTGTGTAGTTTATTTCGGTAGCAATTTTTGCGGCTAATTTTCTAGCAATATCATAGTATTTATCTCCCTCCTCAAAACGAGCAGAGCCAAAAAAAGTAACTGATTTTGGATGGGAAGATATTAAATTAAAGCCATGCTTAAATTCATCATGTATCTTGTGAATTTTTTCGTTGATTAATGATTGTGCCTCATTAACACTTAAGGGCGGAGTGCTGTGAAAATATTCTTTTCGTCGATCTATGTTTTTCTTTGTTTCTGACATATTATTTAATTATTATTTAAGAAGTTTAACATGTAGAAATAAAATGTGCTATACTAGATCAGTTAAAAGTAATTTTATTAACTTATGCCCCCAGCAAAAAATCATATAAACTTAAGTTTAGCCGTTATTTCAGCTTCATTGATAGCGATTGCGTTGTTTATAGGGCTTGGAAAACTTTTGGCAACAACCTCCGGTCAGATCAAAGTTGTAAATTCAGGTGACTTTTCTACTATAGTTGATAGTGCCAATCTTCAGGCAAGTGCCACCTTTGAAGACGATACAAATACAAATTTAAATAATAACAATAATAATATGCAAAGAGAGAATTCGGAATTAAAAGTTGAGGATATTAAAATCGGTACAGGTAAAGAGGCCGTAAACGGAAAGGTTGTCACTGTAAATTACACCGGCACGTTAGTTGATGGAACAGTTTTTGATTCATCATTAAAACCAGGTCGCACACCATTCGATTTTATGTTAGGGCGTGGAATGGTTATTAGAGGTTGGGAATTGGGTGTAGCTGGTATGAAAGTCGGCGGTAAAAGAAAACTTACAATCGGGCCTGACCTAGCTTATGGATCGGCCGGTGCTGGCGGTGTTATACCGCCTAACGCGACTCTTGTTTTTGAAGTGGAACTCTTGAAAGTTTCCGAGGAATAGAGAAATTAAACCAGTAGTTGATAAAACTACTGGTTTTTGATTTTATGCTTTTAAAATGTTAATGTGTTTTTAATGTCTATCAAATTTGAGATAAATAAAAAAATAGAAGGTAATAAGTTGGGTCGAGCCGGCACTCTTATCACTCCTCATGGTGAAATCTTGACACCAGCTTTTGTTGTAGTGGGTACTAAAGCAACTGTAAAATCTCTTAATCCCGATCAGGTGAAAGAAGCTGGAGCTCAAGTTGTTTTGGCGAATACGTATCATTTATTTCTTCAACCTGGTGATGAAGTTGTAAAGAAGTTGGGTGGTCTTCATAAAATGATGAACTGGTCTGGGCCAACTATGACTGACTCTGGTGGTTTTCAAGTATTTTCTCTTGGTGCTGCCTATGGTAAAGGAATTTCCAAGGTTGTAAAAGCTGTTGATCCAAATATGTTATTACCCGAGCGTTTTGACGATTCTGACGCACCACGTTTGGCTAAAATCGGTCAGGATGGCGTGTCTTTCAAATCTCATCTCGACGGTTCTATGCACTACATAACTCCAGAGAAGTCTATTCAGATTCAGCATAATCTTGGAGCTGATATGATTTTTGCTTTCGATGAATGCACTTCTCCGACAGAGGATTTACGTTATCAAGAGGAGGCACTAGAGAGAACTCATCGCTGGGCCAAGCGTTGTTTGGAGGAACACATCAAATTAAATATTGAAAATAAAGTTTCCTTATTCGGTATTGTTCAGGGTGGTCGCGAGGAAAGGCTGCGAAAATTTTCAGCCAAAACCATTGCAGAAATGCAAGTTGAGGGAAAGGAGTTTGACGGCTTCGGAATCGGTGGATCTTTTGCTAAGGAGGATATGTCGACAGCTGTACAATGGGTTAATGAAATCTTACCAGAGGAAAAACCTCGTCACCTTCTTGGTATTGGCGAGCCAGAGGATTTATTTATGGGGATTGAAAATGGAGTCGATCTTTTTGACTGTGTTTTACCGACTCGACTCGGACGCAACGGCACTATTTATACTAAAGCAGGGAAGATTCACATTGAAAATACGATTTTTAGAGATGATGTTGCTCCGATTGAAAGTGATTGTGATTGTTATACTTGTAAAAATTATTCCAAAGGTTACATCGCCCATCTTTTTCATGGCAAGGAAATGCTCGGTGGTACTTTGGCTTCCATTCACAATATTCATTTTTTAGTTAATTTAGTAAAGAAAATTCGAGAATCTATTTTAGACAATACTTTTGCAGACTATAAAAAATCATTTATTGAAAAATACACCTTAAATGTAATTGAGAAATAAGATCATTAGTTTTGTTGTGAAAAGATTCTATTTATGCTTGAATGGATTTGGTGCCGCTTTGTTCAGAATTTGTCCAGGTCAGTGAACCCTAAACGTTCGCTCAATGGAGGTAATTATGGACAGACAGAAAACCGTGGCTCCTATTGTTTCCAATCTCTACATCTTTTCCGATGAGGAAGGTTTAGAAGATTGGTGGGTTAAAAAACTAATTATTAACACACAGGATCCAATTCAGGTTAAAGGCGGTGATGTCTTCTCTTACAAAACCAAAGTCGTAAGTGACGAAGGTGAGTGGGTGGACTTTGTTCTTGAAACCCAGCATGAGGAAATGTTTTTGATTGCGTTGGAAGACGAAGCTGAACTGAAGCTATTCAAGTCTAATCTGCAACGAGCTTACCTTAGTTACGCAGATCGGGCCCGATATAGTTTCCAGATCATTACTTTGTCTTTAAACGAGGATCATCTCATTTGCCTATGCTTTCCGGAGGTAATACCAATATGAATCAAGGCGCCCAAAACCTGGGCGCTTTTATATTTCTATACGAATTTGTAATTTTGTGTTATTGTAGGTTCGATGTCCCCGAAAAACTCGCAGACTCATCTCGGGGCAAGATGTGGTATTTTAACTAAAATAGCATGCAGGATCGAAAATTTATAATTAAAAGTGAATACGCACCGGCAGGCGACCAACCAGTAGCTATTGATTTTCTAGTAAAGGGGATAAAGTCCGGTAAAAGACACCAGACACTTTTAGGTGTGACTGGGTCAGGTAAGACTTTCACGGTGGCCAATGTCATCAATCAAATTCAAAAACCGACTTTAGTGATTGCTCATAACAAAACTTTGGCCGCTCAGTTGGCTCAAGAATACAAAGAATTTTTTCCGGATAACGCTGTTCATTATTTTGTTTCCTACTACGACTATTATCAGCCAGAAGCTTATATTGCTACCACTGACACCTATATTGAAAAAGAAGCAATGATCAATGAAGAAATTGATCGTCTTCGACATGCTTCTACCCAAGCGCTTTTGACTCGTAAAGATGTGATTATTGTTGCCTCTGTTTCTTGTATTTATGGTTTGGGATCACCGGTAGAATATCAAAAAGTAAATTTAAAACTTACCGTTGGTGACAAAAAAGACCGCGCCGAAACCATTCGCGAATTAATTAGAATTCACTTTGAAAGAACTACGGCTGATTTAGCTCCCGGTTTGTTTCGAGCTTTAGGAAATACCATTGAAATAATGCCAGTTAATGATCGAGTGATATTTAGATTAGAATTTGCGGGCGAGAAAATTGATAAGATTTTAAGACTAGATGCAATGACTCGCGCGATTTTAGTTGAAGAGCCAGGTATATTTATTTTTCCAGCCAAGCATTTTATTACTGACAAAGACCATCAGGAGAAAGCTTATAAAACTATCAAAAAAGAGTTGGAAGATAGATTAGAGGAACTAAAAAATGCGGGTAGAAATTTGGAAGCTGAGCGTTTAAAACGTCGTTGTAGTTATGACTTAGCTTTAATTAAAGAAGTTGGCTACTGTAATGGTATTGAAAATTACTCCCGTCATTTTTCTGGAAAAAAAGCTGGTGAAGCGCCAGACACTTTACTTGAATATTTTCCACACAAAGACGATGGTATTCCAGATTTTCTTACAGTGATTGATGAATCTCACGTGGCTGTACCTCAGCTCAACGGTATGTATGCTGGAGATGCATCACGAAAAAATAATCTTATTGATTATGGTTTTCGTTTGCCTAGCGCAAGAGACAATCGACCTTTACGTTTCGAAGAATTTAAAGAAAGGGTAGGTCAGGTTATTTATACTTCGGCGACTCCAAGTCCTTACGAAATTGAAGTCAGTGGTAAGGAGGGTGTGGTTGAACAAGTAATTCGCCCAACTGGGTTGATTGATCCAGTAATTGAGATTCGGCCTGTAATCGAAAATAAAGAATCTAAATATAAGGGTCAAATTTTTGATTTTATAGCTGAAACGGAAAAAGTTATAAAACATGGCGGTCGTGTTATTGCTACCACTTTAACCAAAAAAATGGCGGAAGACCTGAGTGAATTTTTGATCGGTAAAAATATTAAGACTAAATATTTACACAGTGATATAAAAACGATTGAGAGAATTGAGATTTTAACCGAATTCCGTAAAGGTGTCTTTGACTGTTTGGTTGGCGTAAACTTGTTACGTGAAGGTTTAGACTTGCCTGAGGTGGAGTTTATTGGCGTTCTAGACGCTGATAAAGAGGGTTTCTTGCGTTCTGATACCGCTTTGATCCAAACTATCGGTCGTGCGGCTCGTAACGTCTTTGGCAAGGTAATTTTGTACGCAGATCGTATGACTGGTTCAATGGAGAGAGCGATCAATGAAACAAACCGACGTCGCGAAATACAAGTAGCATACAATACTAAACACGGAATTACACCTAAAACCATTATCAAAAAGATCAATGATATCACTGAGGCCATGCGTTCAGACCATGATAAGGCCGTTGGAGAATTGTTAAAATTAGATAGCGTGTTATTGAATAAAAAACCTAAGCAGCTAATTCGACAAAAAGAAACCGAGATGGAAAATGCTGTCAAAATGCTAGATTTTGAAACGGCTGCTATTTTACGAGATGAAGTATTTGCTATTCGCCGAAAGCTTGGTGAAGATCCAGAATTTGGTAAAGTAAAATCTTTACGTTTAAAAAAGGAAAAAGAAGATAAAAGAAATCCAGAAAAACTACCGGAAGAGTCCAATGTATTATTCAAAAATAGATGGAAGGGTGGTCCTAGATTAAAAAGTGTAAAGAAAGAAAAAAAACTTAGATAAAAATTGCACAAATTGTTTTGTGCAATTTTTCTTGGACGACTAATATAATAGTGCTATAATAATCCTAATATTATGTTCGATATATTTTCCAAAAAGATTAATCCGCAACCTACTCCTTGTAAAAAAGAGGAAGTTTGTGTCGGTATGGTTAACGATAAAGATATCTATGATTTTATTTCTGTGTCAGCTCATCAATTAAAAACTCCTTTTTCTTCCGTAAAATGGTCTTTAGAATTTCTAATGAATAATGAAGTCAAAACAGAGGAGGAAAAACAGGTTTTATATAAGAAAATGTATGAGAGTACTAAACATGCTCTACGTTTAGTTGATGAAATGCTCAATGCCTATAAACTGGAATCGTCCAGTGCGGTTTTTGATTTTGAGCCTGGTGATGATTTGATTGACCTTCTTGTTCGTGAAGTCGATGAAATTAGAAAATTAGCTGAAGTTAAAAATATTAAATTAGTTTTACCAACTATTGGTCATGTCATTCCTGATATTTATATTGATCACGCGAAGATACAGGACGTTTTTCAGATTATCTTGGAAAACGCTTTGAGATATACTCCGAATGGTGGGTCAGTTCA
>Ga0247841_10005878_pt1 | contig 19479 bp, 6 predicted proteins | sample LaCruzMarch2015__2_FD_192410 | JGI IMG/M metagenome (GOLD analysis project Ga0247841, IMG submission 192410) | Freshwater microbial communities from meromictic Lake La Cruz, Castile-La Mancha, Spain - LaCruzMarch2015_18m | ecosystem: Environmental > Aquatic > Freshwater > Lake | place: Spain... | reverse complement strand
CCATAAGTTTTCCGACTGCTACCACGAGCGTTTTCTGATCATCCTGAGTAAACTCCTGAAGTTTAGACGGATTGGTTTTCAACTCACGAAGTTGCATGGATAACTCACGGTATTTCCACGTGCCGATCCCAAGAAAAACAACGATAAACGTGCTCGCTATGATAGTAATACTATTTTTTACCAAAAATTTCTTCATATACATACTATACCTCGCGTACAACTCTGAGTGCAAGCACATCGTACTATGACTTCGTCATTTTTTCACATAATATTGTTTCGTCGTTTCAAAAATTGTTTGTGATATGGATTTGATGATCACATTGAGCATCTCAAAGGTACTCCCTCTGGTCATAACACAAAGAAGATAAGGACGATTTGGGTAATAAACAATTCCACAGTCATGAAGCTGTTTCACCCCGCCCAGAAGTTCCCGCTCCCCGAATTTATGAGCTACAGATATGTGCGGCGGCACACCGGCTACCAATCCTTTGTCATACGTCACTTTGGATAATATGGATAACGCTTTTTCTGAATACTCTTTATTGAGATATGACCCGTTAAATAGCATACGGAACAAAGATGCATAGGATTTGACGGACATATAGTTTTCCGACGTCGAAGCATCCGCCGTTTCAATTCCCAAATCAATGGTGATCTTATCAATGAGCTCATTGGGAATATGCTCCTCCAATATCGTTAATGCCTGATTATCGGAATTGATGATCATCCGCTCAATGTACTGTATAACGGTATAGGATTTTCCCGGCACTAAATCGGTTTCATGAGGAATAATGGTTTGCGGCAATACCGATCCGGGTGTAAACGAAATCTCTTTTGAAAGAAATGCCGAATCAGTTTCTGCTTTTTTAAAATATGCCATCATCACCGGAACTTTTAATAGACTTGCTGGAGAAAAATCAGATGCTTCGTTTATGCCAAACCACGGACCGTTATTCAGATCCCGAAAATAGATCGATATATGTGTTGCATCTTTTTTATTAATTTTTTCATCAACAAACGTTTGAAGCTTATTTTGTAAAAAAACGAGTTCCGACCCTCCATATAACCCACCCGGCAGTTCACACTCTAAAAGCGGATTAATAAATGTATATCCTCCTCCCCGGACTTCTTTCACGCTCAGTACTTGTTCATCCTGATTCATCACATTGGTTTTTCCCACCCACCCGATACCAATGCCTATACCGACTGCACAGCACATGATGATAATCTTTCGCGTCTTTTTATTCATACTCCGTATAAAGAAAAAGTATAGCACGAAATCAGATGATATGGATTATGGAGTTGGCGTCGGACTTGACGTAGATATCTGCGCATCCGTTGGTATAAGGGTAGGTGTGACCACTGGTTCTATATTTCCAATAGTCGGAAATGAAGCTCCTGTGGTCGTTTTTTTATCTTTTACCTGCAGGGCAGTCCAGCTGTATTTCATGTCCCGCGGAATCGGCATATTGAGGACGACAGTAAATCCTTTTTCCGTCACTCGGGCAACTGCCACCTGGACTGCATCACTCAAAAATGCGCTGTCAGTCGCCTCTTCCAACATCGCAGTCAAGGTAACGACCGGAGCCACCTCGTATGGTTTTTCAAAAACAATATCCGCTGTTGTTTGAGCGCGTGACACGATCACGATACCTGCGGTATCAGCATTAAATACCACATGGTCACGGAAAAATACGGTGCTAAAAAATTCAACTGGCCCACGGAATATTACGTTTTGGAGAAACTCTGCAATCGACGCAAAGGTGAACGGTTGGCTCAATACGGATGAAACACTCGCAACAACCGGTTCATGTATGTGAGCAGATGAAGTTGCCACAGCGCTTCCTGATGCAAGTGTGGTATACGCATCCGACAACCGGGAAAGTTTGTCCGTAAATATTTCCAATCCCTCGATACTGTCTGCCCGTATCCGTTTTGCGATAAGTAAGTCGGTCACTATTTGCGGACTGATCATCTCACGAGCCGCAACTACACGGTCGGTAAATATGTCTGATTGTCCGGTAAGATTATTTTCGCTGTTCAGTTGCCCAAGGAACGAAAGGATCGTCTGTTGCTCACGGGAAAGCATGGAAGAAACACCGGTGATCGTCGCCCCGCTGGTGGTCGTCATTCCCCTGTCTCCCATCATCACTTCCACCGCTGTCCCCAGATAATCCGTCAAATTGATAAATACCATCACTTCACCGCACATGCGGTTAGGCAGATAGATATCGCTTGCCGGACATTCAGTGAGTTTGGATTGATCAAGACTCTCCAACGTTTTTCCGAGTACCCTACCGGCCTTCGTGGCTTTCATGGCATAACCAGGGACACTGGAGGAAGTGAGAAAGTCACCGCTCCGAATCGGACCGTTTTCAGTTGTTACTTTTACCGGAACCCTTCCAACCAGCGCAATCGGATAGGAATCTTTGGTATAGGCTCCAGCGACAAATCCCGGTTGAGTCGACACCACACCCAACAGATCCGACTGATATTGAAAATTACTTCGTTTGACGCCGTGATTATTTTGCCTATCTATAGCCACCACCTCACCTTTTTCCAAAGGTACTTGGGATGTATAGCGTTCTGCCAAATCAGCGCCACCGGTATTGACCGATCCCAACAAAGAACTAAAAATATCGCCAGTCGCCGTGACCCGGAACATAGACATATTATCTGTTTTCAGATTGAGAAGATCGGCGTTATTATCCACTTTGTATTCCGTGACCGTGGGCGTGGCAATCGTCCGCTGGGTAAAGTTCGTCGTCGAGCCGCCGTTGTACCAGACATCATTCCAGATGCCGCCATAAGATGGAAATACGCGTTTAAAATTAAAGTTCACCTGAAGCCACGTATCCGTATCTCCTGGATTGATAAACCCACCGGATAATTGCACTTCGCGCGGAACTGCTGACTGTAAACCAAGTTGGGAACCAGCAGTTCGTACTTCAGCAGAAATGCCGGACATCGTTGGAGTAGCTCTCCAGGTCAGCGTCGAGGTATCATCAAGCGTCGAAATATTAAAATACTCTGATTTATATATCCCTTTGTCCACCCAACCGGCATCATACTGCTGGACCACATTCCCGCCGTTACCCGTAATCGTGACAAATTTCCCGTCGTCCAGTTGGAATGAAATTGCTCCGTCACTAACTCCGGTAACGAGTGTCGGTCCGGCAATGAAAAGTCCTATTGACCCCAAACCGCCTGTGGTAAATGCTCCGACCTTTTCCTGATAAATTGAGGTCGTCGTCAGCGCTGCGCCTCCGTGGATAATAAGCCATGTACCGTCCGGCCGGGGTATAGCATGAGCGCCTTTTTGCGCGACACCGGTCAGAGTCGGACCTACCACTGTTTGATTGGTTATGGGATTATAGACCATGGTTCTGTTTACTCCGGCACACGTTGCTGCCGTTCCGCCACCATCCACAATCACCCATTGCCCGTCTGATCTTTGGAAAGTAAAGGCACCCGGTCCGACACCGGTCGTGATAGCCGGAGAGCCGGTAGCAGTGAAAATCATCGTATAGGGATTAAAATTATTCGTCGTGGTGTTCAGAGCCGTACACGCCTCGGTAGCAATACCCAAAACCACAAAATATGATCCGTCCGGCCGGGGTATAGCCATGGATCCACCGCCGACGACTGCCGAAGTGAACGGTCCTGCCACAGTCGTATTTTGAAACGGATCATATACCGTAGAACTTGCAGTAAAATTCCCATGCATGATGAGTACTCTGCCGTTGGGAAGCGGAATGATCAGGGCGCCGCGACCGGCAGTACCGGTCAGATTCGGTCCGACCGCAAATGTGTTTGTCACCGGATCAAAAATACTGGTAGCATTCGTAGAATTTCCCAATACGATCAAAAATTTCCCGTCTGGACGTTTAAATGCCAATGCACCTAATCCGGTTCCGGCAGCAGGAGCAGTGCCAAGAGCGGTAAATGTCTGCGCCACCGGATCATAGACTTGGGCGTTGGGTGTTGCAGTATTTCCGGAAATGACGATGAATTTTCCGTCCGGTCGTTTCATAACAAGAGTGCCATTTGAAGCGGTTGTTTGCAGTGTGGCATGAGGGCCGAACGCACCATTGTACACATTCGGATTCGTAGCATTTATAGTCGAACCGTACCCAAATCCCATAGCAAGTGCGATCGCGAGATTACGGTCTTTATCATTCGTAATATTGATGCCTACTGGTCCTGACGGGTCAGCACTATTCCCAAACTCAAATTTAGTCCGGTGAAGAACTGTGGAATTATCAACAAGTATATCAAGGAGTGTCGGATCGGAATTGACCCTTCGGTATCTGGTCTGACCCAATCCACGGCGCAAATTCCATTTCTGATCAATAAATTTCGGTAACGTTTTTTTAAAAAAGACTTTTATCTGAACACGATTATCCCCAGATATAGTCCGGATCAGATCGCCGGAATTTTGAACGTCCTGATAATTTCCTGAACACGCGTTGTTCCCGGTTTTGGTCTGAAAACTGACCGTGCCTTCCTGATTAATATTCCAAAATAGCCGCGAGTTGGTGTTTAACGCGGTCGTGGTAATACATTCGGTTTCATAACTGGCAAGCTGGACACCGGTCCCAGTACCGCCCACAATATACCCGATATCATACCTATCAGTTGTGGTCGTATTCCCGCCTCTGATGATTTGATATTGACCATCAGGGCGGAGAAATACGTGTACTCCAGCTCCCGGAGCACCTTTCAGATCCGGACCGGGAATAAACTGGGTATTGTCTGATTTTGACGGATCAATGATATTGGTCGTCACGGAACCGCTACCGATGATGAGGAGATATGTTCCGTCCTGCCGCCACATGGCTTGCGCGCCGTCAGCCAGTGCCGCACCCCGCGGACCATATCCGACGTCGACCGTCTGGGCCGTCATCGTACCTGCCCCGGAATTCACCAATGATGACGTTTCCGTCGCATCATAGATATACGACGTATTTTGCGCACCCGGGAAAACCAAAAATTTTCCGTCATATCTCCGGACAGAAAACGCACCCGTGGTAACCGTCGGAGCATTGGAGGTAATAGGATTGGCAGTCATCGTACCGGTAGCGGAAACAAAAGGATTGTAAATCCAATGATTTGTGCTATTACCTCCCTGAAAAACCAAAAATGTGCCATCATCTCTTTGGATAGCATGCGCTCCGGCGCCGAAATTCGTCGCGACGTTTGTCCCGGCAGTATAGGTATTGGCAGTCGGATCATAGATACCCCATCGGGGAAAACCGCCGCAAACAATGACATATTTCCCGTCAGCCCGAAGAAATGCATTCGTACCGGTAGTAGCAGCTTGTGCTCCACAGACTGCCGGACCAGCGGCTATCGCACTCACTCTCCACGGATCAAAAAGAGATGTCAGCCCGGCAGAAGCGTTTCCATGAACGATGAGGTATCTGCCATCCGGCCGCTTGAGAGCTATGGCACCTGCTCCGGGATTAACCGCACCGGTTGCTACTGTGACTGATGTCATCGTATCCGAAGATCCGTTCCAAAGTGAACCGGTAGCCAAAGAATTTCCGTGAATGATGACGTACTGACCATCGTCGCGAAGAATAGTTTGCGATCCTGCTCCAGCAAGTCCGGAGGTTATCACCGTAGAAGTAGCCATGGTACCCTGACCGGCTTCCGGAATCACACCATCATTCGTCGTAATCGTGTCGTTGATCGAAGTAACGTTGGTAAGCGTGGAACCGGCCAAAGAAAAATCAGTCGGATTGGTTGTCCCAGTGGTAGATTTGACAACATTTTTGGTTGATTGAGAAACCGTGACTCCACCGCTGTTTTCGACAACAAACGCATTAGCTCCGCTTTTTTGTAATTGAAGTAGATTGCCTGTTCCCGTATGACTGATTTTGATCGCACTGTTGGCCCCGGCAACCGTATCGGCAGCAGCGGGTCCGAGTGTCACTCCACCGCTTGCGCCGGAATCAATACAATTTTTCCATGTCCCGTTTTCAAAACAACGAAAAACGCCACTGTTGGAATTATAATACATGGCGCCATTGACCTCTGTCGTCGTCGGATCTCCCGCATCGGTTTTCACCGGAAGTCCGACGAATGTCGCGCTGGTACCGGTAGCAGTACCGGAAAAGAGAATGCTTCCGGTCCCTGCTTTGATATTGGTCGTACCGGCTCCGGTCGTGCTGCCGATCGTAATGGTTTTGGCATTGGCACTATTTCCGATATTAATCGCCCCGGTTCCGGCATCAATCGTTACCGGTTGGGCTGCGGTAGCGTTGCCGATCGTGATACCTCCGGCAGCAGTCGTATCGATAATCGTATTTCCTCTGGCAGAAACCATAAACGGTCCTGCAGTAGAATCCGCAAGCGTCGTTGCTCCTAAAATATATTGTGAACCCGCGCCATTTTGCGATGCAGCAGTTTCACCGAAGGTAAATGCAGTTTTGGCAGCAGTGGTAAGACTCCAATTCCACGCTTGTGCGTGATCACCGTTTGCGGTCGTATTGCCCGCTGATGCGGCAGTGATAGCGGAAAGTGCTGTCGCATTTGATCCGGAACACGCAGAAAATGTCGGAACACCGCCGTCTGTGGAAACCAAACATAAAGTACCAGCTCCTCCAGGGAGAGCAGAAACCAACGACGTTCCGTCAAAATAAATAATACCGTTCGTATCATCATAAGACGTCGTATTGGTTCCGCCGTGGGCAATAGGGAGTGTCCCGCTGGCTGACGTGACACTGAATCCTCCGGATCCATCAATGATCACCGATCCGTTAACCGTGAGAATATTGTCCCAACCGCTGCCGATGGCCATGGCAGTTTCCGTACCGGCACCGGCGGTAATAGCACCGATATTGACTCCCGTAAGAGTTCCGGCGCCGATTCCCGTGGCGGTAATATTGAGTCCATTGCTGGTCAAATTTGCGATCGCCCCGGAGGCAACGGTAGCGATGTCCATTCCATTCCATGTACAGACTCCACCGGTACAGCCGGTTATCGCCGGGGCGGCAACAGATATGCCTTTGATTGTTTTTGTCCCATTCCCTGTGGTATTGACCGTTGAGGCAACATTAATGCCTGACGTGACGCTGTTTCCGGCAGCATTATTCGAATTGTCCGTAAAAATAAAATTAGATAGGTTTCCTGTTTCTGCGGTGGTATGGGTAAAATTTGTACCGGCAGAACCGATAGTCAATAGATTCGTCGTGGTCAGCGCACTTCCCCCTAACACTTGAATTCCATACGGATTGATATTGCCGGCAGGACCCGGTACCGTCACTTTCAGTCCGGTCCATGTACATGCGCCGCCGGTACAGCCGGTTTGTGTGGGAGAGGCGACATTGAGACCATTAATCTCTTTGGTTCCGGTCACCCCTGACGTATTAATCGTCGAAGCAATGTTTAACCCATTGGTGACCGTGTTTCCCGACGTGGCAAGAGTGGAAGCGTCGGTAAAATTGATATCAACCACATTACCGGTTTCTGCGGCCGTATGGACATACGTGGCCGACGCAATACGCAGTGGACTGCCGGTTCTCATGGCGGTGCCTCCCGTAAACACAATGCCACTTCCGGTCGTAAGTCCGGTTCCTGATAGCGTCATGACGTTACCGCCGGTCGCTATAGAATTGGCCGTGAGGGTATACCCTGTGGCGGTACCGCTATACCTTTGAGCCACACTTCCCGTCAGGGTAAAGGCTGGGGTGGTGGTGTCAATGAGAAGAATGTTGGTTCCGGCTGCATTTTGAAATTGAAACGCAGTGGTAGAGTTGACCAGTGATTTGGCAAGGAGGTTGCCGTAAGAATCCACGCGGAACGCTTCGGAAATTGCCGGTTGGTTGGTAGTGTTGAGCGCTTCATTATCATCTCTTGATGTAGCCTGTCCGATGACCCGTAAAATCGTATCAATATTCAGTTGACTTTGAGTTAGGCTCGTGCCAAAAGGATTATATCCTTGAGTCAAAAAGTCCTTGACCGCGGTGGATCCGCTTTCAATCCATATTCCGCTTCCGTACGCTGCGGCAAATAATCCATTGGTGCCATACCCTTTTCCTACACTCACTCCTAATACTGTGTTGGATCCAAACGCAGTATTGGTATCGTCCGTGGCCGTCGTGGTCAACACATCGTTGAGTGTATCCGAATACATACCGACCACCGACACGCCGCCTCCGCTTCCTATATATATTTGTCCGCTTTCCAGATCCGCACTCACTCCGGTGACTGCTGAACTGCTATTTATTGCGGTTCTATTATCAGCAAGGACGGTAGTTCCCCGGAACGTGGCTTGGGTGTGATTTTGCAATGCCCGGTATCCTACATCATAGATATGCCGTATCTGGGCGGCAGTATATATTTGCTTGGTAACAAAAACGCTGTCAATGTCACCCCGTACCGCATTGATTGCTGTGTTTACCTGAGCGGCTCCGATTTGGAAACGGGTAGGAGTTTTGGACGTTGCTCCAAATGCGCCGGCTGCAGCGGAAAGTATTCCATTGACATAACAATTTCCGGATCCGCCTGTGGAAACGGTTAATACCACGTGATACCAAGTGTTGGCTTTGGCAGGAGTATTGGTATTGATTTCTGTGAGGGTATCACCGGAATTTGTTCCATAACAATAGATCACTGCATCCGTGCCGTTTCCTTTGGTTCCGATTCCCCACGTCACGGTATTGGCAACGTTGGCATCATTGGATACCCACAATTCGCGGGTGCCGTTGGTTACGGTCGGGGTACCGGGCCGCACCCACGCCCCCACGGTCAAACCTGCTGTGTAGGCAAACATCAAATTTGCGTTGGTCGTAGAGGCTATAGAACCTGTCGCCCATGTCGCGGTTTTGCCTCTCACGCCTCCTGCTGTTTGATACCCAAGCGCCGTCCCGGATACTGTCAGGGTATTTTGCCTTGGGCCGGAATCTAAAAGATTTCCGGAAGCCTCGCTCATGGTGTATACTCCGCCGACATTTCCCAGTACCTCTTCGCTGATTTCCGTGGCATTGTAGTATTTCACCGAGCCGGAGTCGGGTGTTGTTCTATTTTCGTTGATCACCATCAGATTATCCGCGTTTCCTACATAGATCGTATTGCCGATACCATCAACAGTGGATGTGGCGGTGGTGACAAAAATCGATGAAGGAACAAATGTGTTGTCCGCCGGAGCCGGTCCGTTGCCTGTAAAAACTGGCGCAGCAATATCAGTGGTCAACACGCCGAATGTCGTGACTGCCGATGTACCGTATATTTCAGTGGCGGCGACGTTGTTTCCTGATGCGGTATCAACGTTATGTTTGGCCTTGAGCCAGTAATTCGTCGGGTTAGCTGTCGCGGCGACGGTCCAGTACAAATCCCCGACAGGAGTCAAAAATACATGATTGGCGTAAAAATTACCTGCAGTGAACCCAAAATTTGCCGTAGTCTGGCTGGTCTCATTGATGAGAATCACCGGACCATTGGTTTGTGTGGCTTGTGCCGGTGTTCCGGCGGCGGCGGCGATAAATGTTTTCCCATTAATAACGTTGATGGCCACATCATTGATCTGATTTATGGAATTGGGCAAAAGCACTGCAGTTCTGGTTTGGTTTGGATAATCATACGTGGCCAACATATCCGTATTTCTGGAAGCAATCGTTCCAGAAAAATCTCTGGCATCAGTGGCATTATATCGGGTAATTTTATCCTTCAAAAAATCAAGAACATAAAGACCTGTTGCCGCAGAACCGTTGGTGCCAACTACAATTTGACCGTTAATAGCCGCGACACTGGAAAGATCATTGTTGAGTGCCACTCCCAACGCCGTATTTGCCGCTTGAGCAAAGGTCATCCACAGTGAATTATCTTTGGCATCAAAAATATACAAATTATCAATAGTCGTCACTAACACGGCTTTTTTGGGAAACGGCGCCCCACCGCATCTGGTATTGGTGGCTATGGCGCATCCGGAAGTAGCGGTGATGGATTCTCTGTACCAGCTTGCTGCTTTTGCCCGTTCATCGCCGGTCCATCGTCCTGCGTCAATATCCGTACTGGTGTCATAGATAAACATTCCGGTCACGCCGGTGATGCCGTTAATATTATTTTTATGTCCGCCGATGGTAAGGTCGCGGTTATCAAAATCCAGGTAACTATGATTGGCAGAAGAAATATTCAGTAAATCCCCTGTCGTGAGTGTTCCGACGGTAGAATTGATCGCAGGATTAGAAGCAGTAAGTCCGAGAACCGTACCGGTCGTCACTCCTGCATCCGCAACAGTCAGTTTTGCATTTGGCGCAGTGGTCCCGATCCCAATATTTCCGCCAGTATTAAAAATATTTCCGCTGGAGACGACCCACTGTGATCCATCCCAATACGGAGTCACGCCGCTGAAACTGCCTGCTGGAAGAAGTCCTGTTGCTCCCGTGGGACCAGTGACTCCTGTAGCTCCTGTAGTTCCGGTCGGACCGGTATTTCCCGTCGCCCCAGTGGGTCCGGTGACACCAGTTGCTCCTGTAGGTCCAATCTGCCCTGTGGCTCCGGTACTTCCTGTGGGTCCGTCTATTCCGTCAGCTCCACTTGCACCGGTAGGCCCGGTAGAACCCGCAGTTCCGGCAGTTCCCACAGTACCTGCAGAACCGTCAGCTCCGTTTTTTCCGTCTGTTCCGGCCGGACCAACTTCCCCGTCTTTTCCGGTTCCCAGGGTAGTACCGGTCATCTGTTGAATTTGCTGACCGACAGGAGAATCACCGACTTGCTCAATCACCCGCTCCACCACCCGTTCCACGACCGTTTGCTGGGGAACAGTAATTTCCTTCATGACATCAGGAAGATAAATTTTGAGAAGCTTGGCGGTCATCACTGCCTGGGGTTCCAACACAACCGACACGGTATCCCCTAAAATTTGTCCTGCTTGCGCAATATGATTGACATCAGATGCACCGAGAACATTCGCTTCTTGTTTCCCTGATATGATAAACGGTGGCTCTTTCACGATGACATGGAATTTAAAAAATTGTGCGGTTTCAAAAGGATGAAAAATAAAACCAATAAACAGGACCGTGATACATCCTATGTACACGCCGGCAAGCACGGACAAAAACAGGGTAATGGACTTGGTAGTTAACCGTAGTGACTGCACGGTTTTATACGTGTTCAAAAACACAGTCCGGACAGAGGATGAAATGGTTTTTCCGGCTGCCTCTGTTTTGGAAAATATATCTTCTCCTTGCGCATCCATTTTTCGCGCTTCTCTCACCATTTCCTTCTGAGAAGAAGGATACTTTTCTAAATCATTCACACGGAATTTGCGGTACCCGTTTTTCTCGCGAATTGACGGGATGGTACCGTCATCAGAAAGCCGGCGTAAAAGTGAAGGAGTGATATGGAGTCGTTTGGCTGCTGTTTTGACGTCCAAAAAATCACCATGTTTGAGTTGAGTCAATTCTTTCAGAGAAAAATATCTGTTTTTGCCGTCCAGCCGGTGGGCGGAAATTTTCCCTTTTGCTTCCCACCGACGAAGCGTATCCATGGATACCCCGAGATACTCCGCCGCCTGCCCGATGAGAAGATAGTCAGATACCATAACCCCCCCTGCAAACATTCACACTGCCTAGGCAAATAGCTTCAAAAACGTTCATATAATGAGTTTTTAGGGATTGGATGGTGCGAGGGAAAATGGGGTCTATAACACGAAAAAAATTCCTGTGGGTGGTCAGGAAAACTTTTTTTAATAGTACTTCGTGGTTATCGGGTCGGTATTTCATCCTGATTTCATGAATACCAAAACGCAATACATTCACGAAACCAAAAATACTATTAACTCTATTAATAATAACAATAGAACGTCCGTGAAATGCTTGTCAAGGGGTAAAAATTATTTGGAAAAAATATATGGAAATTCTCTTACTATTGATCACGAAAACTACTCATAAAATTGACTATACTGACGGGGTAAATTAAATTATTATGAAAAAATGAAACGAATTTTTTCCAAAAATGTGAAATTTTGGTTAGGAGTCCCTAGTTACTAATTCTTAACTTTTGGATAACAATCATACTTGCTACTTGATAACTTGCTACTTGCTACTCTACTGAGTCTTCGGGGTCGCGGAAGCAGTCGAAGATGGTGCGATGTAGTTCATGAGGGATACGCGATCTTTGCCGAGAATAACGAGGAAATCTACGCCTGCCGGTGGCCGATATTCCCCTGCCGGAAGATCAGATACCGTTAATTTTAATTTATACGCAAGCTCCTGCGCTTCCTGTTTTTTCGTGCCAACCACATCTACGATGATGGATTTTTTATAGTCGCTCCTCCCTGCAATTTCATTATCCACAGCCACACTTTTTGGAGAAACAAAGGTCAATTCTGCTTCAAATGTCTTCATGTCATACGGCGTACCCATCCCGTTTCGAAGAGCTACGACCGGCTGGCCTTCAATTTGCGCGTATGAGGTAGAGGGAACGGCGTTCAGAGGTGCAAAGGCAATCACTTCATTGGTCAGTGGCCGAAACAAAATCGCTTTTGCACTTTCTTTATAAATTAAGAGTTTATCTCCGTTGTGGACATTGGCAAAAAACGGGTGACTGCGGAGTGTATCTTCGTTGTCGATAATGGCTACCGGTCCGGCCGGTCCGTGAGAACCGTTGAGGTACGCAAACGGACTTTCATCAAAGCTGGAAAAGCTGGTCATGTTACTCAAATAGATGGTGTTACCGCTTTTCGGAGTCTTCCCGTCGGGCGATATCATGCTATCTACAGACTGAAAATCTTCAGAAAGGAAAAACTGCACACTTGACTGATCAATACCCGCTGAATCCGTAGCTGCTGCTAAAACGACATCCCGAAATGACAGAAGTGAAAACGAAGGAGAAACATTTTCTACAGGAAGTCCCAACAACATTTGAGGCGTTCTCATAGTCTGCGGACGTGCTTTGATAGGAAAAAAAACGAAAATAAGAAACCCCACGATACAGGTAAACGGCAAAATTTTCCAGAACTGCGAAAATGCGGATTTTTTGGGAGGTGTCGGTGGAGTGGGAGGCTGCGGGATTGGTGGGACAACGAGTTCTACTGGTTTTACTTCCAAAGGAGGAGGCAATACTCTTTGTACCGGCGCTTCTTGTTTTTCCTCAACAATAGGCTTTGGCGGAGATGGGAGAAGGAGCGTCTCATCACGTTTTTCAATGACGATTTTTTGTCTTTTCGTTTTGACGTGTACTATGGCATGTTTCTCTTTCAGCATGTCCAGATCTTCTGCTTTATAATATCGATATCCGGATTTACTGGTCGTGAAAGGGATCAATTTTTTATCCCCCCACCTGCGAAGTGTCCAACGCGATACACCAAGCTGTTTAGCAGCTTTTGCCGTAGATATTTTTTTGTAAGAAGGCAGGGTAGACATAATGACTCGTGCACAAAAAGTTTTCGGTGTACTCTATCCATCACACCACGAAGGAGTAATGCTGTCAAGAGTTGAATATGTATCAAGAGGCGTAGTAAATAGAGGCTTAGAGGCGTAGTAAAACACTAATCTTCTAATCTTCTCTCTTGCTAAGCTTCTAATCTTCTAAACTTCTAAGCCTCTCTCTCGCTTGGAGGAGCATCTGATTACCGGGAACACTTACAAGAGCTTCTTCGATATGGAGTAATGCAGTTTGATAGTCTTTTTTATTGTAGTAAATCTCAGCCAACGCCCCATTGGATTGCCAAAGATTTGGGTTGAAAACAAGTGCTTTTTCATACATAAGGATAGCATCTCCGGTCTCCCCCATATCCCGATACGTTTCTGCCAGATTATGATATGCATCAGCATAATGCGGATTGAGGGAAATTGCCCTTTGGAACATCTCCGCTGCTTTTTTGAGGTCCCCGCGTCGGCTGTATACATCCCCCATGTTATTCCACGTAAACGGTACGGAAGGAGATGTTTTGGACGTCGCTATCCAGAGCGTATCCTCATTTTGCCAATCACGATTACGAACAATAGTTCGAAAAGATAAACTAACAAGAATTGCACATATAAAAACAATAATAAAATATTGTAATGATAAGCGGGTCCTGTCGCGGGTTTTCTCCCAAGAATACCCACAAGGGGACCCCTTCTTGGGAGCCCCTCTACCCGCGCCACCCGCAATATTATATATGAAAATATTTATTACCCAATCAAACACATACGCAATGAGTACAAAGATACCAATCACACTCAAATAAACGTACCGTTCTGCGACAACCCAGGCGATTTTCAATGGAGTTATGGTAGGGATGAGAGGGATGAAAAACCACACGAACCAGAAACAAAGCGTTCTGTTTTTCAACGCAGTAAAAATAATACCAAATATGTACACACACACAGTCAAAACACGAAATACGTAATCCGTAGTGCCGACAATCGGAACTTCCTGATGGTACAGCGTGAGGTCTTTTGGCCAAAAAATAATATAAAAATAAGAAGAAAATGCGACCGGAAGCTGTATGAGCGGATTGTAAAACGATGATTCTGAAATGCCGTTTCTCATAGAAACACCGTCTATTCTTCCTCCTATTTTCGTCACATAAAATAGGATAAAAATACAACTTACTATAAAGTACGGCATCAGTTTCCGCCAATTATTTTTCAAATTTCCGAAACAAAATTCATAGAGGAAAAACAGAAGAAACAAAACCCCGGCCTTTTCGGAAAAAAGAAGGGAAACGCAGTATATAAAAAATGATGCCACATAGTACCCCATCTGCCCCCTGCTTATTGTCCCCTGCTCATTGTCACCTGCTTTCTGTCCCCTGCTCATTGTCCCCTGTCCTCTGCTTTTAAGGTACAACCAAAACGAGAGAAGGAACACCATTCCGTACTGTGCATAAATACCGCCTGATATCCAAGTCACGGATTCTATGATGATCGGATGAACGGCAAAAAGCGAGGCAGCGATAAACGCTATCCATCGCTGCCGAAGCCAGGTACCGTCTGGTACCTGGAGAGGGGAACGAACCAGCTGAAAAACAATTTTGTATATCAGAATGACAGAAACCGCGTGACAGGTAATGTTTACCAGCCTATATGCCCACGGCGCGGGACCCGTCAGTTGATAAAGAATAAATGGGATGATTCCGGTCCAACGCGTCAAAAAAATGATATTGGTAAATACGTATTTCCACGTCCAGGTTGGACCGGCATTCACAATCCCCGGAATATCATCAGACACAAATCCGTTATTGAGAGAGTTGGCGTACACGCCAAAAACAAGAAAAACAAGAAATAATGGAATCAAATAAGGCCGTAATCGTTTCATACGTCACACCCATAATATCATAGGAAATATTCTTTGTCTGTGCATACGTCCACACACTTCTTTGCTATACTCTCATCATGTCTACCATTCTCTTCGTTATCGCTGAACTCATCGGACTATTTGTACTCTCCAGACGCGTCACGCAGGGGATATTTCTCACTCTCCATCGTGTATTTCGTATTCGAAGTGTTGCGGTCAGCTTGACGACATTTTTTCTTTTCCCAGGTACGGTCATCCACGAACTCTCGCACCTGTTTACAGCCGAAATTTTGGGGGTAAAAACCGGAAAATTAAATCTTGCACCGCAATCAATTGAAGGCGATGAAATCCGCATGGGGAGTGTAGAACTCTCCCACACCGACCCGTTTAGAAGATCAGTCATCGGCCTGGCACCGTTTTTTATCGGCGTCATCGCGCTTTCCGGACTTTCATCAGTCCTGCCAAATTTATGGAATGAAACATTCTTAGCATTTCAAAACAACACACTCTTTTCTTCATCATCTTTTTACTTTTTACTTGTTACTTTTTACTTAATTTTTGCCGTCTCCAATACCATGTTTACCAGTAAAGAAGATATGAAAGGTGTCATCCCGCTTACCATCGTACTTGGATTGTTGGGAAGCGGAATATATATAGCAGGATTTCGCATAGGGATCACAGGAGGGCTTCTCATCTGGACGCAGACACTTCTGACCAATATCGCACAAAGCCTCGGCGTAGTCCTCATCATCAATGGAATCATCCTGATAACAACGACAATCCTTCAGTCCCTGACGGGGGAAAAAAAATAATTTTAATATATTACTTTTTCAATACAGAAAAAAAAGCATCCTGAGGTATTTCCACACTGCCAATTCTTTTCATTTTCTCTTTTCCTTTTCCCAGTACTAGACTTACCTCGTGCCGAAGGCTTCCAGCCTTGCGCTCACGAGGAGCGTCAGTACGGGACTTCGGCTATGCTTACCGTTTCAAAACGTTAAAAAAAGCATCCTGGGGGATCTCCACTTTCCCTATAAGTTTCATTTTCTCCTTGCCTCGCTTCTGTTTTTTCAAAAGCTTGTCTTTCCGCGTCCTGTCGCCTCCATAGAGCTTTGCGATCACGTCTTTCCGATAGGCTTTAATATCAGCCCGTGCGACAATTTCGCCACCAATAGCTGCCTGCACCGGAATAGTAAATTGTTGCCGGGGAAGTACTTCCGCAAGCCGCTCCACAATTTCTTTTCCCCGAAATCTTGCCTGATCTTTCACCACAAGAAATGACAATGCATCGACTTTTTCGTGATTGGCCAATATGTCTACTTTTATCACATCTGCTTTTTGGTACTCAAAAAATTCATAATCAAGACTCGCATACCCCTCTGTCACACTTTTGAGAGTGTCGAAAAAATCCACGATCATGTCAGACAACGGGATGAGGTATTGCATCTCCACTATTACACAATCGGAAAACTCGGAAGACTCAGAATTTCGGAGATTCGGAGAATCTGAAAGTCTGAAAGTCTGATGTTCTGACTCGCTGGTTGTCTGAGTTATCTGAGTTTTCTGATACAAATATTTCATATCGACGTACTCTCCCCGTTTTTTTTGGACAAACTGCATGATGGCTCCGACATACCGTTTGGGAGAGTAAATCGTCAGTTTCATCATCGGTTCTTCCACTCCTTCAATGTATGTAGGATCAGGAAACTCGGAAGGAGAGGTGATGGAGTAGACAGAAATCCCGGAAAACTCAGAAGACTCGGAATTTCGGAGAATCGGACTCTCTGAATCTCTGAAAGTCTGATACTCTGATTTTCTGACTATCTGAGTATTCTGAGTTTTCTGAGTATTCTGAGTATTCTGCTCCAATAATTGACCACTATGAACTAACCCTGCTTTTGACGGGTTGACCCCTGCTTTAAGCTGCACCTGATACTCCACTGACGGCGCAGTAGCCAGAAGCGACAACCCAAATTCACGCGAAAGGCGTTCCTGCACGATTTCCGCGTGTAATAAACCAAGAAATCCACAATGAAATCCATTACCGAGAGCTTGTGAAGATATCGGACGGAAAGAAAACGCGCTGTCAGAAAGCCGTAACTTTTCCATCGCCACACGGGATTTCGTAAACTCATCCTGCTCAATCGGAAAAAGTCCCACAAACACCATAGGCTTAGGCTCATGATATCCGGGGAGAGGCTGGATGTCATGAGACATGTGACAATGAGCCCGCTCCGACTCGATTACGTTCGGATCGAGGCGAGCAGGTGACAATTTCTGTCCCATGCTCATTGTCTTTTGTCCATTTTCTTTCAAGGTTATCGTATCCCCCACTTTTGCCAACCGCACGTCTTTCAGACCTGTCGCAATATACCCGACTTCCCCGTTCTCTAACCCTTTTGAGGGCATCATGGAAGGCATAAAATACCCGATTTCTATCGGTGTCACTTCACTCCCGCTTTGAAGAAACCGGATCTGCATATGTGAATTACTATATACACCTTTAAGGGTTGTTCCTTTAAAGGTGTCACCTTTAAAGGGTAGGGAGCCGTCAACCACCCGCACAAATACCACAACGCCTTTATGCGGATCATACTGTGATGAAAAGACAAGCGCCCGGGGAGTACCAGTCGGCACCCCCTGAGGACAGGGAATCCTCTCAACAATTGCTTCTAATACCCGGTCAACATTTTTTCCTGTCTTTGCCGATATTTCTATAATCTCCTCACTCTTAAATCCTAAATCACAAATCTCTTGTCTCGTTTCATCAATCCGCGCATTCGGAAGATCGATTTTATTGATAATAGGAATTATTTTTAGATTATTACTCCGAGCCAAATGAAGGTTTGCCAGGGTCTGCGCCTGCACTCCCTGCGACGCATCCACTACCAATAGCGCTCCTTCGCACGCAGCTAGTGAACGCGATACTTCGTAGGTAAAATCCACATGCCCGGGGGTATCGATGAGGTTGAGAATATGTGACATGGGACAATCAGCATGAGACAAATTTTCTGTCCCCTGCTCATTGTCACCTGCATTCTTTTCATGTTTTTCTGTCCCCTGCTCATTGTCTTTTGTCTTATGTCTATACACCATCCTCACCGGTGCGAGTTTAATCGTAATTCCTCGTTCCCGCTCAATGGGATTACTGTCCAGTAACTGTTCCTGCATATCACGCATCTGTACCGTATCAGTCATCTCCATCAGCCTATCTGCCAGCGTACTTTTTCCGTGATCAATATGAGCAATGATAGCAAAGTTGCGAATGAATTGTTGATTACCCATATATAGCAAAATGACACCCAAATAAAAATAGACTATCAGCAGCCGCGTTTGACGCGGCTATTATGGCAAAATTACGGATAAAGGTTTGATCCATGAAGGTATTATAGCGTATTCCTTTCTTTAATTTACGAAGAAATTATAGTAGTAATCCTATCAGTAGCAGTAAAATCCCACCGATGACGGTGGAGGCTCCTAAGATAGAGGGCACACCGGCAACTGGTGTTTGAGGAACAGGAACTGGAGTGGCAGTCACTACAACCTGTTGAACTATTGGTTTGGGAGTAGCGGTGATCACGACCTGTGGAACTATTGGCTTAGGAGTAGCAGTGACCACAACCACAGGACAATTACAGGAATATTCAGAAACACATTCAGGATTTCTGCAGCGTTTGATTCCCTCAACAGTAGCGCAAATCATACCACTTCGACATCCGCTGTCATTATCACACGACGCATCACAGACACCGGGCTCTGAAGGCTGTTGAGTAGGAGTGGGAGTATTGGTAGGAGTGGGAGTATTGGTAGGAATTGGTGTAGGCGATGGATAACAACATGTGGCAAGAGAAGGGTTTGCCTCGCACGCATCTTGATATGATGTGATTGAACAATATCGTAAAGAATTTGTAGCTGTCACACATATCAAGCCACTATCACATTCAGTATCGCTCGTGCATGGCGTATAGGCACATGCTTTGGGAGCTGGTGTGGGAATAGGTGTTGAGGAGGGTGGAGGTGGAGGAATTACGGGGGGGATAACCGGCGGTTGAGGTGGGTTTACCGGATGACCATCATTATCATTCTCATTACAGCTTGAAGCATTTCCACCAGAGCCAGGACAGTGCCATGATTGGTCAGCCGGATCCCAGTATGAGCCATCCCGATAATAATCCGTACCGGTTTGAGGATAAGCACTCCCAACTAATCCCTGAAAGGGCATTTCTGCCGGAATTCGCATCTGGATAG
>Ga0247841_10005877_pt1 | contig 19481 bp, 15 predicted proteins | sample LaCruzMarch2015__2_FD_192410 | JGI IMG/M metagenome (GOLD analysis project Ga0247841, IMG submission 192410) | Freshwater microbial communities from meromictic Lake La Cruz, Castile-La Mancha, Spain - LaCruzMarch2015_18m | ecosystem: Environmental > Aquatic > Freshwater > Lake | place: Spain... | reverse complement strand
CATAATTTCATTGTTTATTTTGAAAATGCCAAGGTCATCAAACCCAACAATACGGTTGAACTTGTCGTTGTAAACTTTCCAGTCCCCATACGATGCCAACCCCATTACTTTTCCTGAATCGTATTCCGTAAATCCTAAATACTCTGAAAATTTTTCCCAGAGGAAGCCGAGCGAGTTGGGATAGTCAATCTCTTTGAGTTTAAATAGCTTGTTATTTTTGCCATAGCCAATCCACGCAGTCGCATTTTCGCCGATCCCATCCAAGACCGTTACTAACGATTTATCAAAAGGGCTAACAAAAAATGAGCTGGCCGCATGAGCGAGGTGATGGTCAACCCAGACGAATTTATCATTGACTGGACAGTTGTAAATCGTTTCCAACTTCTTCGGTATAGTCAGAAGCTTATCGTGAAATAACTTCTCGCCGTCAGGCGTACCCCAGGAAGCTTTGGCATAATATTTGCTGATCCGAATATTTTTGAGGCGCCTCTTCGGATTAAATGAAAAACCGATATAATCAAGGTCGTGAAAAGAGATGCCTGCTTCCGCAAGACAAAAATCAATTGATTCCAAGGGTAGCAGATCAGGATTATCTACCGCGGCTGTCTTGGCATGCTTTTTACGGTTATATCTCTCTTCCTCGACCGCTGCAATCATCACCCCATTTTTAAGAATAGCGGCTGATGACTCGTGATAGGCTGAATTTATTCCTAAAATATAGATATCTTTTTGTTCTTTAGCCCTCGCTTCAAAAATTTCAAATTTGACCGGATGGACCTCCTCCGATTCGGCTTCAAAGATTAATCTCAAATCAAATCCTGCTTCTTGGCAAAACTCTTCTATTTTTTTGAACTTGCCTAAGGTTGTACTAAAACCGATCAATACTCTACCATCTTTTTTCAGATGTTCTTTTGCTTCTAAAATAAATCTTTTGGTTGATTTGTAACCGGGATCATAAACTGCTTTTTCAAGATCAGAGACTTCACCTTCATCGATATAAGCAAAAGGTGTATTCCAAAAGATACTGTCAAACTTTTCGCCTGGTTTGAGAGCCTCGTATAGATCACCTAGTCTTACTTCAATTCTATCTTCGAGTTTGTGCTTCTGAATATTCTCATGCGTATTTTTTACAGCATCCGGATTGATATCAATTGCTAAAACTTTCTTAGCACCCCTGTAAGCTGCCGTGATTGAGATTGCGCCAGTCCCAGGACCAATTTCGAGCATTTCTTCTCCAGGAGTAATCGGCAAATGTTTGGCAAAAATCTCAGTGTCATTAAAGTATTTTGGCGAGAAAACATTTGGCAAAACAATAAACTCACGGCCTATTACCTTGACGATGTATCGTCTTTGTTCTTGCTGACTTTTTTCCAAAACTGATCCTGTACCAATCGTGTAGTCTTTATAAGATGTTTGATTTTTCATTTTCATTCTCCTTTATTAGTTCACCGTTCCATTGATTCAAATACTTAAGATATTTGGCTGATTGTTCCCCGGATAGGGCATTCGTGATATCTACAGCCATCTTTTTTTCAGTTTCAACTGCCCAATCTGGTAACGTCGGAGTGATTACGATCGGTTGTAAGCATGCAAAGTCATCAATCAACTGTCGGAAAAAAACTATGTGGTCATCAGTTTTAATTCTGACAAAATTAGACGGTCGAACCTGATGTTGCCGCTGTGAATAGGTTTCCTCTATCTCAGGATGATTTTCAATTAATGTTTCTCGTTCCATATTACTATTATGTTTAATTGTCGTATGGTGACTGATCATTTTAACAGTTATTTATAGTTTTGTCAATAGCTAGTGACGTTTATCTAATATTTACTAATATAGGAAAATAGATTGACATAAATCAATATAGTCCTGTATAATTGATCTACTGTCGTAAAATAATGACGATAAATAAACGATCCCGAAACAAGTTCGAGATGACAGAGGAAAAATATGAACATCGAAGGCATACTAAAAAACGTCGGCTTAAATGAGCGGGAGATAAGAGTTTATCTCGCTACTTTGGAGCTCTCCGAGTCGACGGTTTTCCCGATCTCCAAGAAAGCGAATATCAAAAGAACTTACTGCTATGATATCCTCGAAACTCTTCAATCGAAGGGTCTTGTCAGCTATTTTGAAAAGAATAACCGGCGGCAATATACGGCCGAAAACCCTTCGAAAATTGCTGAAAATCTTAAAAACAATTTAGATGATTTTAAAGCGATACTTCCTGACCTTCGAGCGATCTACAACCGCTCGCCCAAAAAGCCTCGTGTCAGGTATTATGAGGGCGCGGAGGGCATTATTACTTTATATAACGAGGTATTAAAAGATAAGCCGAAAGAACTTTTAGCCATCTCTTCTCCGCACAAGATCGAACGTAAAATCGGCGATTTTTTTTCGGATTATTTGAAGAAAACTGCCGAGAATAAAATCCATTCCCGTGATCTTATAACGAAAGAGGACCTTAAAAAAAGCCATTTTTCAAAGCTCATCAATCCTGAATTCCAGAAGGTTAGAATACTGCCGGTAGATGTCAAAATGTCTACCGATACGATGATATACGAAAACAAGATTGTGATGATCTCTTACTCTGATGACATACATGCAGTTGTGATAGAGAGCGATGAAATATCCGCTTCTCAAAAAATGATTTTTGAGGTTCTCTGGCAAATCAGCCGACCGGATCCCAGTTAAAAGGCACAAGTAGTTGTCAGAGAGGTACAGTCATAATCTGTCGCAAAAAAATTATTATGCGACAAGATTTGGAGAATCTACTGCCCTGCTTGTTACTTTTTCCTTTATACTTTTCACTTTCAGACTTAGGTTGCTTTATTTCCGCTTTTTTCGGGCAAAAATGCTTGTTTGATTCATTAAATAAGTGATAGAATAATATAGCGACGAAATGATTTTTAATTATTAATTTTCAAACCTGATAAAGATACGGATAACTAATTTACTAAATCCTAAGTCCTAAATACTAATTACTAATAACTTATTTCTAATAACAAACAACCTTCAATGATCAGACAAGATCTTGCAAAATCAATCGCCAAAAAAGCCAAACTATCAGTCGACCAAGCAGAAAAACTGATTCATGCTTTTATCGAAACAGCCACCGATGTTTTAGCTCGCGGGGACAAGATTGTCTACTCCAACTTTGGCACCTTTAGAACAGTCCATTATCCGTCCAAGGTTATCTTCCATCCGAAGCTAGGCGCCAAGAAAAAAATGATCATGCTCCCAACTAACGTTGTGAAGTGGAATCCCTCCTCAAATGTTCGGAACCTAGTGGCCAAAGGAAAAGGACCTTTATCAAAGGGCCAAGATACCGGACTTTTTGCCGGACAGTCCGATGACATCCTCACTGATGATTCTCAGCATCAAACATTGGATGCTCGGATCAAAAATAATCAGGATGATTTCACTTTTGAACCTGATTCAAGAAGTGAGAGTCAGAACATTGAGGTAAAATCGAAAATCAAAGTTGCTAAAGAAAATGATCCTAAAGACAAAAAAAATATCTTTGAATACCTGTACAACCAAGCGCAGGAAATTACCGGCAGCAAGAAAGCATCACCCGTCGATGAAAATGAAAAGTCTCCAAAAATTACCTTGTTAGACTCCGGCTTCATCAATAAAGATTCCGCGCTCAGTCTCGACAAGAAGGACATCATGTCACCTCAAAAAGTTGACTCCGAATCAGCAAAGCATGACATTGAGAAAGAGACAGACAAAGATAAAAACATCAACAACCTGCTGGAACCAGAAAATTCAGAAAATGGACTAAACGAATTGGACGAAGGAAAAATTCTTTCCGAAACAGAGGAGAAACCACTCTCCCCTTTTGTAAGCAAAAATAACATTGGTTTTGTTGATCTGACTAAAATACAGATCGGCAAAGAACTTTTGCAGCTCATTCCCGAAAAAATAGCAAGGGAATATAAGATCGTTCCCGTCGAAGAAAACGACAAGACACTCACTATTGCCATGGTAGATCCGGAGAACATCGAGACAATTGAAATTATAAAAAAGATAACTCAGAAAGATATTGAGCCAAAATTATCCTCCGAGGCAGATATAGAACACGTTCTTGATCAATATCAAGCCCTGGAGAGTGAAGTTGAATCGGTTATCAAAAATGATGAGAATGAGTCTGGGAGTGAAGACAAACAGCCGGAAGCAAGAGCACTAATTGCTTCTGCCTCCGACGATGCTCCGGCTGCACGGATTGTAACCTCGCTGCTACGCCGGGCGATCAGAGATAAAGCTTCGGATATCCATATTGAACCGGCGGAAAAAGCCGTTGAGGTGCGCTTCCGAATTGACGGTTTTCTCCATAAAAAAGTTACGCTACCAAAAGATATTCAATCCGCAGTTATCTCCAGAATCAAGATTCTATCAAATTTAAAAATCGACGAGCAACGTCTTCCACAAGACGGACGGTTTTCGACAACAGTTGATGAACGGAAAATTGACTTTCGCGTCTCGACAATGCCGATTGCAAACGGCGAAAAGGTTGTAATGAGAGTTTTGGATAAATTAACCGGCGTTCTGACGATAGAACAGCTTGGCCTCGTCGGACGAGACCTTGAGACTTTGAAAAACAATATTAGTAAACCGCATGGCATGATTCTGGTCACCGGACCGACCGGTTCCGGTAAAACAACCACCCTTTATGCTCTGATCAGCAAAATTTATACAGAAGGAATCAATATTATAACGCTAGAAGATCCGATCGAATATCAGATGACCGGTATAAATCAGAGCCAGGTCAATTCAGCAATTAACTTTACCTTTGCCTCCGGCCTACGATCGATTTTACGACAGGATCCTGATGTAATTATGATTGGGGAGGTTCGCGACACAGAAACGGCTGAAATGGCCGTGCATGCAGCGCTGACAGGCCATGTAGTCATCTCGACCCTTCATACCAATGACTCTGCCGGAGCCGCTCCTCGTCTGATTGATATGGGAGTTGAACCATTTTTACTTGTTTCATCTTTAAACCTGGTTATCGGACAACGCCTCACCAGAAAGATCTGCGATGAATGTAAGGAGGAGATTAAAATTCCAGCCGAAGAGATGGAAAAGATAACTTCAGAGATCGAAAGGATGCCAGCAATTGAAAAGGCTGAGTTGAAGAAAAAACAAATCAAGCTTTTCAAAGGAAAGGGTTGCAAATCGTGTAATGAAACAGGCTATAAAGGCAGGTTGGGACTTTATGAACTTTTGCCCATCAGTCCCAAAATCAAAGGGATGATCGTTAAGAATGTTCCCTCTTCGGAGATAAAAGAGATGGCAGTTTCTGAGGGCATGAAAACAATGCTTCAGGACGGTCTGATCAAGGCCATTGCCGGGGCTACAACCATTGAAGAGGTTTGGAGAGTGACAAAGGATTAAATGAAATACAACTTCCGTGCTAGAAACAATCAAACAGGAAAAGTAGAACGAGGAAAAGTCGAGTCCGGCAATAAGCCTGCCGCTTTTGCACTTCTTCAAAAAAATAACCTGACTGTCATCTCTGTTGACGAGGAGATTGGGCTCTCCATCTTTGCTAAATCATTTTTTAACAAGGTATCCGCGAAGGATAAAGTAATATTTACTCGAGAACTGGCCATCATGATCAGGTCCGGTCTTTCGATCATTGAGGCGCTCAAAGCCCTTCAGTCGGAAACGGACAATAAATATTTCGCAGGCATAATAGAAGATTTGGTTGTTTCCGTTCAGGGTGGCAAAGCCCTTTCTGTCTGTCTAGCTAAACATAGCAAAGTTTTTGGAGAAATTTATTCAAGCACTATCCAGTCAGGAGAAATCTCAGGTAAAATTGACCTCGTTCTCGACCGGTTAGCGACCCAGATTGAAAAGGATTTTGATCTAAACCGCAAGGTGAAGGGGGCCATGTCTTACCCTGCTTTTGTTCTCATCACCCTTGTTGCGGTGATGGTTCTGATCATGGTTACTATCATTCCCCAGCTTAAAAACATTTTTGATGATGCCGGCGTTGAACTTCCGGCCCTGACTCGAACAATGATTGGCATCAGTTTCTTCTTAAGACAATATGGCCTTTACGTCCTGATCATTCTTATTGGCCTCTTTCTAGCTGGCATTCAGTGGAACAAAACAAAGGACGGACGGCATTTCTTTGACCTGATTAAATTAAAGATTCCGGTTCTTGGTCTTTTACTAAAGAAGAGTTATATCGCAAATTTTTGCCGGACTTTCGCTTCCTTAGCAGGATCGGGACTTCCCCTTCTTGATGTATTCAGCTCTGCCGGAAGGGTGATAGGAAATACTCTCTATGAGGACGAGGTGAACAGACTTGCAGAAAAAGTTAAAAACGGCATCTCTATCTCAAAATCCTTCTCTGACAGCAAAATTTTTCCGCGAATGATGGCCCAGATGTCGATGGTTGGCGAAAGATCCGGCAATATTGATGAGGTATTTGACAATATGGCTGATTTTTATGAGCGTGATGTTGAAGCGATCACCAGCAATATTTCAGCGCTCCTCGAGCCAATCCTAATGGTTGTAATGGGTGTTGGGATCGGGCTTATTATTATTTCCGTTCTTCAACCTATCTACGGCTTGGTCAATGCAATATAGTAATTAGTTATTAGTTATTAGTTATTAGTAATTAGTAATTGGTTTAAAAATTAAAAATTAATATTTGACTAGAAATTAGAAATTTCAAATTAAGAATTTGGTGTTTGGTTATTACTTTGTGCGATTGTTAACAACGTTGATTTAATTTATACTTAATTCATAATCGTATATTTTTGATTCACAAATTGGAGGGGCAATTGTTTTCTTTGCGGGCATTTAGATCTGTTTTAGATAACGCTGTATTCGGGCTTGATATAGGCTACGAAACTTTAAGGTTGGTCCAGGTCAAAAAGGGCATAAATGGAATATCACTGATCGGATGCACCGATATACCATTGACGGAAAGGATCTTGGATCGTGACCGCATCAGGAACAAAGCTGAGGCGGCTACTTTGATTAAGGAAGCGTGCAGAAAAGCAAAACCTTTCCCCATCACCGCTAAACGGATTGTCTCAGCGTTACCGGAAACATTTGCTTTTTCGAAAACAATTCAAATGCCGAAAATGTCAGCCAAAGATTATGCTGAGGCCGTACCTCTTGAAGCTGCCCAATACCTTCCCATTCCGATCGAAGAAGCCTACTTTGATTATCAAACTCTGATAGTTCATCCGGAAAAAGAACTCGTAGACATTCTTGTAGTGGCGGCACCCAAACAGCTTGTCGAGGATTATGTCGAGGTCACCAGAATGGCCGGCTTTGAACTCGCGGCCTTGGAGACTAAACCGCTTGCAATCGGCAGAGCCCTTCTTGTGCCAAAAGAGAAGGAAGGTACCGCAATCATCGAAATCGGAACAGAATTTTCTCGTATCTCTATCTGGGATGGAACAAATATTCGGCTAAGCACTACAGTTGGTACCGGAAAAAATCAGCTCTTCGAAGCACTCGGCATTGTCTATGGAGATGCCAAAACTAAGGCCATAATAAACAGAGGTAATGCTGATAATATTACGATTCCCCTCAATAACATCATTGATGAAACCGTCAGCTCAATCAAATACCATAGCAATCGTGACTTCAAAGCGAAGGAGATCAAAACTATCCTTCTCTGCGGTTCAGGAGCAAAAATCGAAGGGATTGACCATTTCATCGAAAAAAACATAAAAATTTCGACCAAGATCGCCGCTCCGGTACTTGCCGGCAAAGAAACTCTTGGCACCGAGTATACCACGGCTTATGGATTATCATTAAGAAATGAGTGGGAGTAAGATGACCGTCAACCTTATTCCACCCGAGTTAAAAAAGAACAAGAGGACCAAAGCGACCCTTATTCAAGCTTATCTTGTCACGATCTCCATGATCGTTATATTGGCTATTTTTTCGGTTGCTCTCTATGTTTCCAACCAATTTTTTACCGGCGATATTGACAAAACTGAGGCAAAAATAATTGAGGCAGAAAAAGTCGCTGACAAATATAAGGCACTAGAGACTAAAATTAGGCAATCCAATATTAAGATTGATTTACTTAATAAAATTGACGGTGATCGAATCCTATGGAGCGAAGTTATCAATGAACTTGCGGTCAAGACTCCTCCGAATGTTATGATCAGATCACTGACTCTTGATAAAGACAGTAATAAGATCAATCTTTCTGGCATCGCCGAAATACGAAAAAGCATTGCCGAGATGAAAGAAGAGATGGAAAACTCAACAATTTTTCAGAATGTCACTTTTTCATCATCATCATATAACGATCAGGGGTCAGATTTTAGCTTTACTCTCAACGCCGAATTGGAGGCAAGATGAGCATTCAGATCTCGGGCTTCTGGCGTCGGCAAATTGTTGTGATTATTTTATTGGCTGCAGTGCTTACTTCGGTGGCACTCTTCGTCACGCGTCCCCTTCTTGCCAATATCAACGAAACGAAAAAAGTTTTATCGATCAAAAATAATGAGCTTGTTGATCTTCAGGATAAAACCATTAAGCTTCAAAAAATTGCCAGGACGGCTAACCCGGATGAGACATACAATAAAATCTCTCACTTGTTGCCAGATAATCCCGAAGTCAGTAATTTTATAATTCAATTGGAGAATTTTTCCTCCGAAAGACAGACTCTGATCAAGAATCTGTCTATCGCTGAAACGAAAAATTTGAAGAAGGAAAATGGAAAAAGCGTTTCGAATACACAATTTTCCTTTGACCTCGACGCGAGCTACCCTACCATGATGCAGCTTATCAGTGATCTTGAAGGCTTCGAGCGCTTTAATTCGATTGAAACTATTAACATGCTTTCACGAGATGACCAAACAATTACAATAAAGGTCACAGGGAGGATATTTTATGGGAAATAGAGCAAAAGCAGTTATTGAGGTTTCAAGCATAATTGTAATAATACTATTTGCTGCTATAGTGACGTTCTTATTTCTTATCCAAACCGTTTTCACTGAAACCACAAATCTACCGGCCTCAAGCAAGAATGACTTCCAGCTAAAGTCCTCTGACCATTTCACTAATTCTGTTGAGCGTTATACAAAAAAAGTTAATATAAATAAAGGGATTGGAAGATCCAATCCCTTTACAAATTATAAATAGATCAATTATTCTTTAGCGCCGTAGGCTTTCTTGAGTGATTCCTCAATCGTCTTTACCACATCTCCAGGCAAAATTTCGCTCTTGATTAGATAGCCATCATAGTCCTTCATCAACTCTTTGATTTTTCCGATCTCTTGCACAAGTGCAGTCAAAAGAATGATCGATATGTTGGCAGTCTTCTCCTCTGAACGAAGCTTTTTCATCACATCAATGCCGTTGACTTTTGGCATCATAATATCAAGTAGAATTACATCCGGAATTTTTTCTTTTACTTTAAGCAAAGCTTCCTCACCATCATATGCTGACATGATGTTGTAACCCTCAGCTTGCAACCTTTCAACATACATTTGATGAAGCGTCATATCGTCATCTGCGATAAGAACCAAAGCTTCTGTCTTGGCCATAATAACTCCTACTTTGCCTTATATATTACATAGTCAAATAAATCATATAGCGTTCCGCTCTGGCGGTCAATAGAAACCTCAAGCCGCCTTGCGGCGTCACCATAATAACCAGTAGAGGAGATTTTTGTGAGTGGTCCGTAGACCATTGGATCAGAAACTGGATTTTTTCTTTCGATTGAAAAAGCGATATCAGAGCCAATCGGCTTGATCACCAAAGTTGATTCGCTCAGAAGAACTGTCGGCCATAAAATACTCTTAAGATTTTTAATTTCAGCAACCGTAGTTCCATCCAAAGAGTACTGGCGTAAGAATTCCAGCGGCAATTTTTCTTTTGCGAACACAGAGGAATAGTCACATCCCGGAAAGCTCGAGAAAAAAACTGTTTTCTTTTCCTCGGTCTTTGTACCAGAGATATCTTTACCGATCAGCTTCATCTCAAGTAAAACGCATTTTTTCTCATTGAGTGGAGCTATCAAGGAATTATTGCTGCTTAGAGGTTTGAACTTAAAATTAATATCAGAGGTAGCTAAAACATCGGTTAAATCGAATTTTTTGGACTCATCTCTTTTTATAACAAACTGGCCATTATCTTTATTGGCGATGAAATTGCTTAGATCTGCCTTCCCGGGATTTATGCCATCCGGAATGCCAATCAAGGAATTCTTAGAATTAATGCGAAGGTCATAGATCATAGAGGCAGGCTCAATAGTGGAGATATCTTTTATATCCGTCCCCCCTGTCAGATCGCTATATATCTCTTTGTCCGTAAGGTTGCTCCGGACAATCTGGTTTTTTTCTGTCGGGGTTTTGTCCACGCCGTAAGGCAACTCCGAATTGCGATCAAGTCTGAAGCGGAGCAAACCCTCCTCTACCCCCGACTCGGCTGCGTAAAAAGCGACCGTACCGTTTTCATATAAATTTGCATTTGCAATCTCTAGAAATAAAGAACGCGAAAAACTAAAGGCAATCGTTCCGACTGCTGAAATTAGTAGCATAGCAATAATAATTGCCGACCCTCGCTTTTGCATAACTCAATTATACCAAATAAAGGATTAAGTTGTAAGAATCAAGGATTAACTTGCTTGGTCAATTCATAATTTTTAATTCTTAATTTTTATTCAATTAATTACTTATTTTTTAAACATTAGAATTTGATTAGAAATTAGAAATTCTAAATTAAAAAATTAGACGCTTGTCCTCTAATAAAATTAGAATCAAAATTTAGTGCCGAATTAGTAATTTTAAAGAAATAAATTTATAATGATAGCATGAAAAAATTTCCCTTTGAACATTCACTCTGGCTTTTAGCGGTTATAGCAATCTTCAGTATTGTTCTAGTCCTACCTTGGTTCACCGCCGAAGCGATTTTGCCATATATCATGCTTCTATTTATAATCTCACTAGCTTTTTTATACTTCCAGAGCAAAAGATTATACATAGAGGCTCACAATCACCGCAATGATCTTGTGAAGAAAATAAATAGCCGATCTGGATACGACAGGTTAATTCGAAATATAATCAAACACTCACCTGACGGAATCATCGTTATCGACGAAAATCAACAAATTGTCTTTATCTCCCCAAAAATGGAAAAAATCTCCGGGTATAAAAATGAGGAGATCATCGGGTTGAAAGCAACTTTATTTCAGTTTGAAGGAATCAAAGATTACCCACCACTCACAGAAGCACTTTTTCAAGATAAGAAATCACCCGTTGATAAGATCATTGAAAACAAGTTCAAGTCGAAGAGCGGCAAGGAAGTAGTTGTTGAGGCGAACTGCATGATCGTCTTGGATGACGATAATTACCTGGGAATTGGGAGCCTCCGAACAAAAGAGTAAGATCGTTGAAAGTATAGGTTTTTTCTGTTATAATTCCTCCGTAAATATGTATGATCGTAGAGATGCTATTTACCAATATTTGAATATGGCGTCATCGTATAACGGTTAGTACGCTGCCCTCTCACGGCAGTAATTGGGGTTCGATTCCCCATGACGCTACCATGAAAAGTGCATCACGAAAGTGGTGCTTTTTTCATGGTAATGAGGATAAGAACCCCAATGCAAAGAGAAAATCAAATACCAGCTAAGATTTCTAACGAATATAGTCTGCAAACCAACCAGAGAAAAGCGGGATAGGGCACCCGCCGGTGAGATTCCCTTAGGACCAAATACTAAATAAAATAATGCTCTTTATCATAAAAAACCGCTTACCCCGACCTGTCGGGGCGACCGAAGGGAGTTCGGTTTTTTATGAAAAGAGAATACATATACACCGTGTAGGGGGTTGGAGCAAAATTAATTTCCAATTCTTAATTTCAAATTTTTATTCAATTATTAATTACTTAATTTTTAAACATTAGAATTTGATTAGAAATTAGAAATTGTAAATTAAAAATTAGGTCAGAGTCCCCTTTTCCTCTAATAAAAGTCAGCCAAGAAATGGGGATCGAGGCGCTTACGCTTTTATGGGATTCCGAATCGAGTCCGGAATGACACATAATTTTATGCTAATTAATCATCAGCCGCTCTTCCAACATCTCCCAGCTCTCCTCTCCCTGAAAAAGGCCATACTTTTGCCAGATCCCCTCTCGATCTCGGAATTTATTATCATAGATTGAATAATCGCCGGCATATTTTTCTGGTGTCAGATTGAACATCAGAGCATTAGCTCCTGCCAAAAGCCCCTTGTGTCTCCCCTCTTCCTGATCAAGCGTTTCTAGTGCTGTCGTGACCGGTATCTTGATCTCCGGCATCATGAGCCTCGCAACAGCAATATATTTGAGCGCAAGCTCCAATTGGTTGGGGGTCGGGAGTTTGGCGTTTGGCGTTTTCTCCTGACTGCTGACTCCTGACTCCTGACTTGCTGCAAGTGGTGTCCCCTTAGCCTCGAGCCATGGTCCTGCCGAAATCATCGGGATTCCTAACTTTTGAATCATCAAAAGATCATCGGCGATATCACCGATGGTTTGCCCAGGCAAACCAATCAGACTGCCGGAGGCAATATAGTAACCAATTTTTTTAAGATCTCTGATCAATTTCAATCGGTCTTTCAGAATCCTCCCTGGCCGCATCGCGGCATAAAAGTCAGCATTAGAACTCTCGAATCTGATCAACGCACCGGTGGCGCCTGCTGCAAAAGCGTCTTTGTAAAATTTGAGTGGACGTTCGCCAACTGAGAGGAAGATGAAGACCTTGAGCTCTTTTTTAATTCTCTTAACCATATCTAATAGGTCGCTGTCACTGAAATACGCATCTTCACCGCTCTGAAGGACAAGTAATTTATATCCGTCATCGACTGCCGACTTTGCTGATTGATATATTTCATCCAGGGACATGCGGTAGCGGCAAACCTTGTTTTCTTTTCGAATGCCGCAGTAAAGGCAGCTGTTCTGGCAATTATTCGAAAACTCGATAATGCCATGGATGCAGACAAAATCTTCGAGCATCTCCTTCCGAAGTGAATTAGCCTCCGCATAGAGTGTCTCCAAACTTTCTTTGCCTTGCATATCGAGCAAGTAAATGATCTCGTCTTTAGTCAACACTGTATTTTTCGATTTACTCCTGGCTCCTGACTCCTGACTCCTGACTTTGAATATTATCTTTTTAAATTTGAGCGTAAGCTTACTAACATCAACAGGATGATAATGATCTTCTAAGAGAGCAATAATCTCCCTGGCGTCAGTCTTCGATATGACCTTTACAGCCCTATTTGTGGCGTAGAGTATCCAATCCCCAACTTTTGCACCAAAAACTAGCCCTAGGTCAATTTGAGCCGTTTCACGGGATCCCTTGACGGTAGCTACCCCCTCTTTGATTGATACAATTTTACCGGGAATGGTTAAACACATGGCACCTTTCGGTGAGTTTCTAATTTTTAATTCTTAATTTCTAATTAGTGTTTAAAAATTAAATAATTAATAATTGAATAAAAATTGAAAATTAATAACTAAAAATTATGACCAGTTAGATCTTAGATTAATTAAATATATTTTACCATCTCATTGTCATTTCAGGCTCAAAATGATATTAATTATCTATGAGCCTGAAAGATAACCTTCTATCATTGAACAACCTCCGCAAGTTTGCCGGGTTTGCAATTCTAAATCAGGCGATAAATGCTGATTTTAAGCTTGAAGCTTATAATGCGATGCCTCAAAGCCGTGTTCTTGTACTCTCACCTCATCCTGATGATGACGTGATCGGTTGCGGCGGCACGATCAAGCTTCACTCTGAAAGCGGCTCAATCATCAAAACAGTATACCTGACCGACGGTTCAGGCGGCAGCGGCAAGCTCACTAAAGAGAAACAACAAAAGCTTGTCTCCCTCCGAGAAAATGAAGCTCGAAAGGCAGCTGAGATTGTAGGCGCGAATGATCTGGTTTTCTGGCGCTATCAGGACGGGCGCCTCCCGGTCAATAAAACTACGGAAAAGTTGCTCTCAACCTTGATTTCTGACTTCCAACCAGATATAATCTACGCGCCGTCTTTCCTCGACCCACATCCAGATCATCTGGCCACAGTCAGGATATTGGCGAATGCCCTGAAAAAGCTCCCGTACGAAGGAATAATCTACTTTTATGAAATCTGGGCACCGCTATACATAAACCGACTTGTCAATATAGATCAAACGGTTGATAAAAAAGAACTTGCGGTTCTGAGCCATGAATCCCAGATCAAAGAGAGGTCATATTTCGACGCCGTCATGGGCTTGAACCGTTATCGGGCTGGAATGTACAATGCCGGAACTTACGCCGAAGGCTTTCTTTCCACAACGAAAGAATTATTTCTGAAGCTCTTTGATATAGCGAACTTTAAAATCAACAAAAAATAAACCAACCACCAAGATACAATCATCAAACAATAATTAAATTCAAATAACCAATTACCAACTTGAATATTGAGTATTGAAATTTGTTTGGAAATTGTATCTTGGTGCTTGGCTATTAGAAATTTTTTCCGGGATCGTCTAGTGGTAGGACGGCAGATTCTGGCTCTGCTAACCTAGGTTCGAATCCTAGTCCCGGAACCAAAGAAAAATAGCTATCCTTGTGGTAGCTGTTTTTCTTTTAGATGGCAAACTAGAATGAGACACTCCTCTATTGAGAATTTGAATGAATATTTTAGAAATTCTGACAGAAATGTATTCAGCGATAAGATTTCAAAGTCTGTAGATATGCGCTTTCAATTTTCTTAATTACCCGCTTCCAGTCGAAATCTTCAACCCGATTCAAGCCGTTTCTTTTGAGCTTAGAAGCTAAAACAGGGTGCTGTAGAAGATCGATAATGGAATCAGCGAGCTTGTGTGGATTCTTACTTTCCACCAATAATCCGCTCTCTTTGTCTTCGATGATATCCTTGATGCCACCGACTTTTGTTGCGACGACCGGAATACCAGCTTTCATCGCCTCCAACACAACAATGCCGAAAGTTTCAGAGATAGACGGAAGGGCAAAAACATCCCAATTTTTAAGATAAGACTGTATTTCCTTCTTCTCTCCGAGCAGAGTGATGTGGCGCTCAAGATTATTATCCCGTATCTCCCTCTTTAGGTTATCCTCCTCAGGGCCCTTCCCAATAATTTCAAGAGTGGCTAAAGGAAAGTGTTTTAAAACCTTTGTCATCGCTTCGATCAGATATGTATACCCCTTTTGTCTGTTCAAACTTCCGATCGAACCAATGATCGGAGCGTGATGAACAGTATCTACTCTCTTAGAATTAGTTATGTGGTTTGCAAAAGTTTCAAGATCTAAACCATTTGGAATAACTATTGTTCTTCCCTTTGGCGATAGATTTTTTTTCAGGAGAAAATTCTCTACCGAGGAAGAAACTGCAATCACTAGGTTCGAACGCTGATTGAGACGTGCTGTCATTTTCTTTTGGATCCATTCGTTGATCGGGTTGGCAAGATGATAATTCTTATCAATACTGTGCTCAGTGTAAATATTGACGATGTGCCGAGGCATAACAAAGCGCCCCAAGAAGCCAGCTCTTGCACCATGAAAATGAGCAATCATCGGGGCGAAAGGATAATTTTGAGCTTGAATTTGATGAAGTCTTTTTTTAATTTCAAAAAAAGCAGAGAAATCAAATTTTGACTTCATGGTAACATTGAAGACCTGAACGCCAGGGATTGATTTTGCCTCAGAGGAAAGGTTGCCAGCCGGGCAGATGAGATACGGATCAAAGTGGTCTCTATCTAGATGCTTAAGAATGCCCAAAACGTGAGCGGGGCCTCCCCCGATATCTGAATCGGCTATTACCTGTACGACTTTTATTTTGTTTTTCATTATCCCCTCCTTAAATAGACCATCTCTTAGCTCAAAAGTTCGATTGCTTTTCTTATTCGCTTAAGTGTTTCATCTTTGCCCAATGCGAGCGCCAGCTCAACCGGAGATGGTGACCTCTCCTCGCCTGAAAGTGCTACTCTGACAGGCCAGAAGACATCACCGTTAGTAAGATTATGCTCCGACACAACCTCAGTCAATAATTGTTGGATTGTTGTATCGTTGTATTGCTCTTTGCTTATATCTTGTATCTTATTTATTGCTTCTTCGAGACCTTTAGCAGTTGCTTCCTTTGTGGACTTTTTGAAGATGAGAATTTCGGGTTTATAGACGGGCTCTTTTCGCAGTTTTTGGATATACTCGGCAAATTCCTTCAAAGTTTTATATCCCCCGCGCCCGATTAGCTCCAATTCTTGATCAGTAATATCACTTATGAAATTTTGGATTAAACTTTTGAATTTTGAGTTTTGAGTTTTGGACTGTTCAATAATGTAGTATTCATTGATTGAATTCAGTTTGTCCAGATCAAAAACTGCCGGAGATTTATTGATATTTTCAATCTTAAACTCGCTGATAAGCTCCGACAAAGTGAAGAATTCCCGGTTATCTTTCGGATTCCAGCCCTGAAGCGCCAAAAAATTAATAATCGCTTCAGGCAGATAACCCAAATTTTTATACTCGACGACGCTCGTGGCTCCATGCCTTTTTGACAATTTAGTACGATCAGTTGCCAATACCATCGGAAGATGAGCGAATTTCGGCGGCTTCCAACCAAACATCTGATACAGAATAAGATGCTTGGGAGTTGAGGGCAGCCATTCTTCCGCTCTAATCACATAATTAACTCCCGCCTCATGATCATCAACGACAGAAGCGAGATGATAGGTCGGATAGCCGTCAGACTTTAAAATAACCTGATCATCAAACAGGGATAGGTCAAACTCAATATTCCCCTTGATCTGGTCAACGACCACTATCTTGCCTTCCTCAGGCATCTTCATTCGAATAACATAACAGCCTTCCTTCAGGTCCTGTAATTTGAAATCCGCAGTTCGGCAATACCCCTCATATCGGGGTGGTCTTCCAGTCTTCTCCTGTTCTTCCCTTGATTTGGCAAGCTTCTCCTTGCTGCAAGTGCAGATGTAGGCTTTGCCAGCTTTTACAAGGTCAAACGCGGCCTTTTTATATGTCTCCAGTCGTTTTGATTGGTACACAATATCATCGCTATTGTCAGGCGCTAAGCCAAGCCAGTCGAGAGCCCAAATGATCCGTTCGTCAGAGCCCTCAACAAAACGTGCGCGATCGGTGTCCTCTATTCTAAGAAGAAATTTTCCGTTGCTTTGCTTTGCAGCTAAATACGCAAAAAGAGCTGTGCGAGCACCACCAATATGCAATTCTCCTGTTGGACTGGGAGCAAATCTAGTTATTATCATAGACGTAAATTACCACATTTCGTCAGAATATAGAATATGGATTATAGATTATAGAATATAGCATCGAATTTGATAAGCGCACGAAATCAATAAGCTGGAATATAGATCATAGATTATAGAAGCTAGAAAGTGGCATTTGGATTTAGTAAGTGCCCAAAATCAAGATTCAATAATCAAGCTTCTAACTTCTAGCTGCTTTTCCGGTCAAGGGCAATTTTAAGATCAACAAGATTGATCGATTCGATTGCATTTAAGGCAATTGCTTTTTTCATGGCATAACCAGGTTTCGATACTATGATCTGGTATTGGCCTTTTGGAATGAAGGTCGAGAATTTGCCAAGCTCATTTGAAATAGCGGTCTTGATCACACGCTTACCTGTCTTATCCATGATACGGACGAGTGCAAGTGGAATCGGTTGACCAGTTGCCTTGTCAAGGATCACGCCCCAGGGCGATTTTCTGTTGGCGATCGTCAGGATGTTAACCGTCCAGAGGAAGGCATAGATGCCGGACATGATAACTGCTTTAGGGGTGAAATTGTTCAGAAGATCCTCAATATTGACCATCGTTCCAACGATAAGGAAGGCAAATGAGACATAAGCAAGTGATTTTTCAAGAACATCAACTGTCTTGATATTAGCTTTTCTGTTTCTGGCAATATCATCGGTGATGTCCATGGCAATATCTGGGATTACCAAGCCCTGATCATCAGAAGTAATTCTGATAAATGAGTTTGGATTGTAGAATCCAGGTATAGAAGTAGCGATCTCGCAGCCCTCCTTATAAACCTCGATCTGATAGATTCCAGCCTCAGCAACAAAGCCGTAATTGCCTTCAAAATCAGTGTAATTTTCAGAGATTGGTTTTCGAGTGATCCTTCCGGTCGCTGAATCTTGCTCATTCTTGAAGAGTCTGATTCTGACGTTTTCAATTGGAATTCCAGAACCATTTTCGATAACTCTGCCCCACTTTTTCTTGGTGCGGCGGCGTAGGCCAAGGCTAGCCATCAAAAGGTTAAGCAAGCTTGATCCGGACATGACGGAAGCCAATGTGGGCAAAGATGCCGCACCAGTCGCGACAGCGGTTGCTGTTGCAACGGCCTGGGGCGTATCTTCTTGCGTGATTCCGATAGTTTCTAGACCATTGCTAATTCCCTGAATACTGCTCGAAATGAATGTTGGAACAATAACCGGTGCGTTAGCTTTGGTTTTGACGTAGATAGTGTAATCTTTGTCAACATAGCTAAAGTTGTATTTGTAGCCGTTGTCGGTCTTATATTTTGCAAGATCGTTGACCGGCAGATCATTTATCAGAATGGCATCAACAGAATAACCGGTTGTAGCCTGAATGGTAAATTCTTTGCTAGTTCCCTCTTCTGCACTAATAGAGCCGACCGGAGAGATAAGACCATGAGCATCAGCGGATGCGGTGATTGTGAACGTGGCAAGCGGTAGCGAAGTAAATGTAGCAGAGATGGCATGATTTGCTTTAATATTCTGCAAATTATAAGTTGCTGTGAATCTAAGCACATCAAAGACAAGTTGTCCTTTGACTGATACCTGGTCAACGGTCACTTCATCAATTCTGAAGCCAGCTGCTGGTTTGATCTGGAACTCCTGAGAACTACCATGGTTGACTGTTGTCTCACCAGCTGGAGCTATGGATCCATTTAGTCCGGTGCTGGCGGTAATTTTGTACTGGTTCAAAGCTAGCTTGATGATAATATTATGATTTTCAATCACATTAGCGACTGTGTACGGTGAAGAAGCCTTCTCTGCCTTCACGGCGATTCCGTTGTCGGTCATACTCAAGATATGCCAACCTTCGTCGGGAGTGATCAAGATTGAACCAGTTTTGCCATATTCAACCGGGGATGGCGGATTGATGACAGTGCCATGCTCGACGCCTTTGTCATCCGGCAAAATGCTAGCTTGGACATTGTACTTATTGATCGCGCATATTGCCTTCAGAGATTTCTTCTCTAGGATTGGCAGGAAGGTATATTTACCGGCGACCAACTGAGATAGAACTGAGGACCCGACGTTGGTGTCTCCTTCGTAAAGCAGTACATCTGATAACGTATAACCGATTCCTGCAGAAATATCGACTGCGAGTGTTCCGCCCCGAGGAATTGATTGTTCACCACTTGGGTTGATCTGACAATTTTCGCTTATAACACTTACAGGGAAGCTATCGATCTCAAAGACTATCTTTAGAGAATGGTCATT
>Ga0247841_10005876_pt1 | contig 19481 bp, 22 predicted proteins | sample LaCruzMarch2015__2_FD_192410 | JGI IMG/M metagenome (GOLD analysis project Ga0247841, IMG submission 192410) | Freshwater microbial communities from meromictic Lake La Cruz, Castile-La Mancha, Spain - LaCruzMarch2015_18m | ecosystem: Environmental > Aquatic > Freshwater > Lake | place: Spain... | reverse complement strand
AATAAAGTTGCGAATAAAGTTGCGAATCAAGTTGCGAACGAAGTTGCGAATCAAGTTGCGAATCAAGTTGCGAATCAAGTTGCGAACGAAGTTGCGAATAAAGTTGCGAATCAAGTTGCGAATAAAGTTGCGAACGAAGTTGCGAATAAAGTTGCGAATAAAGTTGCGAATCAAGTTGCGAATAAAGTTGCGAACGAAGTTGCGAATAAAGTTGCGAATAAAGTTGCGAATCATCTTTAATCACAGAATCTTTAAAAATTATTTTACACATAGCAACCATTATTACTGTTTGAATAGGGTTTTTTCCAAATATAACTATTGGTTTTTCAAAATTAGCACTTTTATATAAATTTTGAACCGCTAATGTTGCCTTTTTTCTGTCTGTTGGTTTTTCTGCCAATTTTAAATACTTTTCAATATATTTAGGTATTTGCGATTTTTGCTTTTTTGTTAATTTTTCTATTATTTTCATTTTAATTATTAAAACTTTATACTATTAACTTCCAAGTGAAAGAACTAAACTATCACCACTTCTTTACAGTCACTACATCTACCTTGATTTGTTATTATAGCCCCACAGCAATCACTTAATTGATCTGTATTAAGTTTATTATGGTCCTGTTTTCTGTGTTTTTTATATAAACCATTTTTCAACGGACGATCCTTATGATAGACCTTACATCTTGTTCCCATGTTTTTTTATAGAGTTTTTCATAAACGTATCTACGACCTTTGAAATGATATAGTTACTATTTTCAAGATTTTTTATTCTCGTTTTTAATTGCAAGTATGCTGTAAGTTTTAAATCTTCCATCCTTAATTGATTTAAAATTATCTTCATAATAGAATCCTCAAATCTTTCTTGTTCTTTTTGTAATTTATCTATTCTTATTGTCATGTGGACAATATACAAGCCTATTAAAGAGCCTACAAAAATACACATTATATTTAACATGTTAGTTAATTATTTTCTATGTCTAATAAAACTGAACTCTGGGCCATATCGCCATTATGGTTCCATATTTTACAACTAATTTTATGCTGACCATTTAAGTATTTTGTTGTGTCTAAATTTACACTATTTGATTGACCTCCGTTTAGAGCGAGTAAAACAGTATCATCCGAATTTAAATTATCATTTGTAATCGACCAAAAATATATATTATCAATATAACATTCCACTTTGGCTATACCTTTTGTTGCTCCTTGTCCTACATCGATATAATAAATCATCCCATTATAAGTTGTTGTTGCATATGGAGGAGGTAAACGTAAATTCATAGTTGGTAAAGGATAATTTTGCACTACCTTAGAAACACCAACATTGATGGTTGTTTGTATCTGCTGTTGTAATAATTGATTTTGTTTTTGCAATTCAGATATAATTTGTGCCGAATTGTCTATATCTGTTGAAGTTGAAACGACTAAGGTTGTTGTTCCTATTTCAGATATTTCATCTATTGTTGAACTTGCTACTTCGGCATTTAGTTGTTTGTTGATTTCTGTTCTTGTAAGCACTCCAACATATCCGGTATTTGGAATATCATTTGCAGATTGAAAATCTTTTACTGCCTTTAAAGTAAGAGAATAAAAATTACCTGTCGCTTGGACCTGCAAAAATCCCTTTGTTATCAAAAACTCTTGCAATTCAGTTACGGACGATCCTTTCATGCCGTATTTTAAATTACTGTCTATCGAAGCAAACGCCGTGGTTACAAATGCTATTAAACTTAAAACTATAATTGATACAATCACCATAAGAGAGATAAGTATTACTTCAATTATTTTATGTTCTCTTTTTACATATATCCTATTGCGTAATTCTTCATAAAGATTTGAATCTTCCATTTAATTTATAATTTGGTTAATAAAATTTGACCTACATATATTCTACGGCTTGTCGTATAAATTTGCAAATATTTAACTGTGGATAACTTTTCTCTTATTCTTCAATTCCTCAAACGCTTTTCTAACCATTATTGGATCCGCATATTCGGGAGTTCCACGATATATATATTTTCTTTTTCTACTTTTTATCATATCTCTAATTGTGGATATTGCGTGTATCATTTCTTTTCTTTGTTGCATGTTTCCAAAATGAACTCGTCCATAGTTTAATATATCACTAGATTTTTGGGCTAATTTCTCATATGCGTGTTTTCTTGCTACTTTTAGGCATCTATCTCTATCCAGTGATATATATTCATCCAATAATTTATGTCCAAGATTTTTTAACTGTCCAGTTGTAAAATTTTCGTATGTCATAAATTTTAGAACACAGTTATTGTATCTCTCGCTTTTTCCATTTGATAATCCAACTTTGGCTTCCAAACATAGTTTTTTAAATTCCCGATATGCACTAATTTTGGTTTTTTTCTTTCAGTAGACCAAGCAGTATGATCATTTTTTAGTACTTCCCGGCCAAAAGTCGCAACTCTATCATAGACAACACACTTTCCACGTACAAAACCCATTCCTTTTTCAGTCGGTTTCCAACCATCCGGTGAGTGATCAACTAATCCAAAATATTGTAATTTCTGAAAATTATTTATTTGGACGTGTGTCAAATCTAAATCCGTTGGGTGATAATATTTTTCGGTCATATAATATTTATCGCAGAGTTTTGACAAAGCATCGATGAGTTGAGAATTTAAGTGGTGTATATATGCCGTCATAGAATGCCCACAATGTTCACAAATATCATTATATTTCATACTATTTACCACTTTTAAGTGATTTATTACTTGATAAATTTATCTTTTCAAAAATACTCCTCAAAACTAAAATACCTCTTTCTCTTTCCGTCAAATCATATCTAGTATCTTCTAAAAATCTAATTCTTCTATCTTCATCCTCGATGATGGCCGATATTGTATTTGGATTTGCTATAATCCCTTGTCTAAGTATCACTGCACTTCCAGTCTGTAATGCCTCTAAAACCTTTGAAACCTCGTCAGGATCAATTTTAATCTCTGTTCTGGTAGTAAGTATCACTTTGAATACTCTTGCCACTTCCTTAGTTATTTTTTGCTCGTTTAACATATTTTTTTATAATCCTATTATTTCTCGACCTTTTTGTTTATAAATTCCTGTTACAGAAAAATCCTTAAATTCTCCGTTTCTTCTGAACCATGTCGCAAGTCTCTTATCCACTTCGAATGTTTTTTGTAATTGCCATTTTTCGCGCGTACCAGTCCCATTCTTTTCAGTCCAATAATCGCAAAATCTTCTTACCTCAAACCATAATTTAATTTTTGGTATTTTATTCTGTTCTGAAATAATCCTAAACATCTCTTGTAACCACTCAACTTTATCTCCTTTCATTAAATTTAATACTCCATCAAAAAACTTTTCTGTTAGTTGTTTTGGAGTACTCTCTCTTTCTTTTGTATTGTCTTTAATATCCCTTTCTTTTGTGGGTGCAAAACTATTTCGCTTTTTTCCGAGGTTTTGCACTACCTTTTGCATAGGTTTTGCACTACCTATATGCAGTTTACGAAGTTTTGCACTACTCTTTTTGGCTAACAATCTATTCTTTTTAACTTGTGGTGCAGAGTTTTGCACTACCCATTCATCATAATCTTTATTGAATTGATACAAGTTTGGTTCATTCTGTTCATCATTTCTATTTTTCCAAACTTTAATCATTTTCTTTGCCTGTAAATTTTGAACCACATAGATTATAGCTCTTCTTTTTAGTGTTGTTGCGTCCTCAAATTGCTGATAAGAAATTCTATCTTGTTTTTTGTTGAAACCATAAGTTTTTCTGAGTATCACATCTAATATTTGTCTTTCTCCGGATGCTAACTTTGTTTTACAAAGAATATCCAAAATCTCGTTAGCAATAGCAGTGTATCCATTTTCTTTTTGTGGGCAAGCACACATAATACGATTATATATTATATCCTTGTAATCGTTTTAATGTGCTGTCTGTGGCAGTAGTAAATATCATATCGCCTTTACCGAGTAATTTTTCAGCTCCATCCTCATCAAGCATAATGCGACTATCTATACTTTTTGACATCCTAAACACAACCTTACTAGGAAAATTCACTTTAGTATCCCCGGATATTATTTTTGTGGATGCTCTTTGAGTAGCAATAATGATATGAATACCGCAAGCACGCCCTTTCTGGGCCAATAGTTGTATATTCCTTTCTGTCTGACCTCTCATAACCAAGTCTGCATATTCGTCAATAATTATGAATTTATAGGGCATATTCTTCATATCAACGATACTTCTCGCTCCGGCTTTCTTAATTTTTGTGTATCTTTTTTCCATATCTTCAACTAGATTTTTTAGTGCATCAGAAATTTCTTTTGTATCATCGAGATATTTCTCAACTTCATTAGCATATCGTGAAAATTCCACTTGTTTTGGATCAAATAGATATAGTTCAACATTCGATAAATTTTTTAACTGATTGATAATCGAGTGCAAAAATACTGATTTTCCTGAACCAGAAGAACCGGCAACGAGCATATGCGGAGCTTCACGAATATCCATTGATATATTGTTTCCCATTACATCAACTCCGATATTGATTTCAAAATTATCTTTTGATGGAATAAGTGCAGGAAATGTCCTATCCTTCTTTGGCACTTCAAATCCGATCATCCCAGAGTTCGGAATTGGCGCTAGGACGCGCACACCGGACATTTCGACAACTTGCTCAATATCTTTAACATAACCCTCAATTTTGCTCATTTTAAGTCCAACAGAGGGAGTAAAACGATACAATTCAACTGAATGTCCGACTATTTTGTCTTCGAAATCAACTGCTATGCCAAATTGCATCAATTTCATTCTTATCTGATCTTCAATTTTCATATCTTTATAATTTAATGTTGTTGCTGATATAAACTTTCTATTCACTGTCTCAAAATATTTTTTCATCGCACCGGTACTTTGGACTTTCTGTTTCAAGAAATCGGTAATATTATCTATTTTTGCTTCCTTGAATTTTCTTGCTTTTTCTTCTTCAATATCCAGTCTGTGAATATAGGCTAATATTGAAACTTCTTTATCAAACATTGATGCAAAATTTGGAATATAAACTTGTTTTCCGAGAAGTGCATCGGTAATATCTCCATACAATCTATAAAAAAGTTCAAATATAAGAGGGTTTTCTTCGTAAACAATTTCATAAGGTTTTGTCTGTTTACTTCCATCTTTATTTTTTGAATTTTTACATTCATTGAAGATAATACTATAAGGTTTTTCTCCAGTTTCCGAGTAGACAAGTAAGAACATAAACGCCGCTTGGACCAATTTACCCCCATCTATTGCCTCCTCATCCGAATATTTACCGGTAAATTTATGATCCCAAATGATTACTCTTTTATTTTCTCTAATCCTGAAGACTAAATCGGCATATCCTTTAAGTGGTATCGGTAGTATTTTTCCTTCTACACTCACTTTATGTTCCATCTTTTTTTCAACCAGAAGTAAATCAACTTTTGAAAAATCAAATGCAATATCTTTTATGTATTCATGAAATGTAAAAGCATATTTTTCTTGCATTTTTTCCTTTGTTGGAATCGTAGCAGTGTAATCAATAAAGGCTTCAACATACGATTTTATGTACTCAAAACCAGTTTCAAATCCAGTTTTTATTGCATCTGCCTCATCCATTATGGCAACATCTTTTCCTCCGCCAAAATAGACTTTCATTGCCTGATGTAATGCTTGTCCTAAGACACCGGATGCACTTGTAGGATTATTTAGACTATCTCCATTGATATATATAACTTTCGCCATGAATGGATCAGTACTGAATTTTTGAAAGAACGAGTAACTATAATGCGCAACCGGAAAATTTTCTATACTATTCTTTATTTCCTTTATTTTCGTTACTGTCGGAATTTTTGTCTTTATTTTTACTCTTGTCATTTTTGTCGGCAAATCTGCCCATATTTAATTCTCCTTTTACGACCTCGTGTTTCACATCTGAAATTCTACTGTCCTTATTATCTTCTGCAATAGCTTTGCTGATTGTCTCATTTTTAGGAAGCATTTTTGCGAGTTGTTTCAAAACTGTTTTCTTCCACATCCATAATTCCGGGTCATTTTTTTCTTTCCATGGAGTAAAATCAGTATTGAAAGATTTTGAGAAATTTTTACCCATATCAAGAATATCTTTACTATTCATTGCTTTGCAAATTTCTTCCCCATTTACTATGGCAATAGCATAGGCACCTACTGCTTCTCCTCTTTCCTTATTTGAACGCATTATATCTATTTTATGATTTATCTTTCCATTTTTATAGGAAAAATCATCATTTTTTCTGACTATTTCTGCACGTATTCCAGTACCACCGGCACGATAAAAAAGCGTAATTATACCTTGATAACCAAGTTGAAACTGTGCTTTTCCTGCATAAGGAAGCACATATGCCTCACCAGATACATCAGATGGCATGAGTCCCAATTGCGCCATTGTCATAAATTCATTTATGACTGATGTTGCTTCACACTCCAATAATTTTGGAATTTTCTGAACCGACCCCATCATAGAACTTAAGAACTTCATTGCCTGTTTTTCATTTCCAAAATAATTTTTAATTTGATTTACGTAATTTTTTTGTACGAAAATCTTTAAATCATCTGGTGTTTTTATAACAAGCGATTTGCTATCTTCTATCATATTATGTTATACTTTTTAAGTTAATTTGTAAGATTTGTCTTTTTAAGACGCCTTTCAACGAGGGCGTTTTAAATTTTATTTCTTTCTGTCTTTTCTCTTCGCAACAAGTTCCTTGAAGTATTTTTTTCCGTGTTTTTTCAAACAAGCTTTTCCTCCCATGATTGCGACTTCTTTTTGTGTGAGTTCTTTTACTTTTTTCATGTTTATATACAATAAAAACCCTTTAATTGAGCCAGAGCATCAAGTATTAAATAGATCTCTGTTTTTGACACATGCGTTTGATTCTGAAATCCGCATGATAGCTTCAGCTAAAATTTCTTTTGTTTCTGGCTTTTCTGGGTTCTTTTTTATTTTAATTTCTTCTCCCATTGCGATTTATTTATTTTAATAAAACGACCTTTGTCATAAATTATACTCTTATATATTTTTACGACAAGCCGTAACCTGTGGATAACTTTTTTTATGATATAATAGACCCATGGAAAAAATGACCGTAAAACAATATCTTGCAACAAATAGAAGACCGGCTAGTAAATATGGCAACATCCATACTGAATATAAAGGACAAACTTTTATGAGTAAGAAAGAAGTGCAATATGCAATGACACTGGATAGTCTTAAAAAGGCTAAAAATGCCTCAGAACGAGTTGTTTCATATGAAACTCAAGTAAGTTATAAAATCGTGTTAAATGATATCAAAATATGTCGATATATAACCGATTTTATAGTTAAATATGCCGATGGACATATTGAAATTATAGATGTGAAAGGGGTACGTACACAGATATATAGATTGAAAAAACGTTTGGTAGAAGCACAGTATGGAATAAAAATAATAGAAGTATAAAAAAACCACCTAATAATTACCGTTACTAGGTGGTTGCGATTTAACCCTATCGCGGGGAGATACTATCACCTCCTTTCAAAGAACTATTTTTTGATATTATACAATTTATTTGCAAGTACCATACTTTTATTTCCAAATCTAACTTTCGTCATATCTATTTCGTCTTGGAAATCTAAAATTCCATGAGATATTTGCCATTTTATAAGTGCCTGTGCGGTCATTCCAAGAAAATTACCGGTAGGAGTAAAGGGGATCTTATTTAATTGCGTTGGCATAAATCCTTCATACTGAAGAATATTTTGAAGTGCAATAACATCTTTATTATTTCTCATATTATAAACAAGAACTTTTTTAAAAGTATATTCTGGTTTTACTATTGGCACGTATGACTTTTTTACTAGATAACCGGCTCCAAAACATCTTTTTGTAAAAAATTCTTCCGAAAGATATCGTCTGCCTTGTTTATTTATTCCTGTTGTATTACCGGCACTATCTTCAATATAAAGATATTTTATACCCCCAATAAGTAAAAAATCTACTATTGCAATACCGTGTCTAGCTGTTTTTTTTGCATATATATCCACTTTTCTTAACATCTTTGGTATAGGTTGCCAATATTCGTCATGATCGAAGAATATCATTGCTTCAACAGGTTTACCCTGTGAAATAGATAATGCGATATCGTCAATATTGTAAGGTTCTTCAAAATAAAAATATCCATCGGCTTTATATTTAACTGCATCAGAAAGTTCTTTTGTGGAGAGAGATATATTTGCATTATTCATTTCATCTTCTGTAAGATTTTGAGATGGTATATCTTTCTCTAAACAAGATAATTCTGTGGTAAGTAATTCGAAAAGATTTGGCAAACTCATTCCCTCTTTTGGATAATTTTCTCTTTTTCTATATGTAGATAGGCAAGATAAAATAGGAAAAACTTTTGTTAAAAACCAGTTTGCAATTCCAAGATTCTTATTACCGGATTGGGCCATACAGGAAGATGACGTAAATTGAAATCTATCAGGGAATTTTCTTAATTGTTCAAAACTTTTTTCTTCCCATATAACAGGCACAGAAGATGCAACAACTTCGCTGTGTTTATAATCTTTTGATTTTTCAGTATCATTCCTCTGATCTAAAAGTCCTCCGGTAATAAATTTTATTGATTTTTTAGCCATTTTTACTATCTATATCTAGATCCTTTATATTCTTAATAATATAAGCGTAAAATGCTCCGGCTATTGCTATAATCCTTAAGAATGCATCCCAATATCCGAAATGAATAAGAGTAGTATAAATTCCAGCTCCCATAAGTGAAACCAAAACAACAATCAACATAGAACCTGTAACACCGGCATTTTTAAAAACAAATTTTTTTAAAAAAGTAATTAAGAGAGAAACAATGACACCAATAAAAATTAAAGTAGCTATATCCATAAAAATTAAAATTATTTTTAATAAAATGACTTTGAATATATTATATCACCCCTATTTTTTCCAGCAACTAATCGACAAATTCCATGGTGAAGTACCATAATTCTTATATATCCACAAAGCCATATCGGTATTTCCCTTTAAGGAGTATAAATCATATCCAAGTTCAAGTGCTTTTTCTCCCCAATAGTAAAGATTTATTTGATACTTTCCAATATCTTGTGAATTTATTTTACCATGTAAAACAGATCCATCATCATTAAATTGACGATTTCCACTCTCACATTTTGCTATATCAATGAGGATGTCTGGCAATATTGTTTCACTTTCTTTTTTTGTAACATAGACAGTATTATCAGATGAAAAACAACCTATTACGATGGTGAGTATCATTATTGAAAATATGAAAGTAATACCCACCGGTATTATGTATTTCATAACGTAATAATTATACCTTTTTTGTCAAACCTTTGAAATGGTAGTTATCAACTTTTTTAATTGTCCAAATATAATGGATGACCAAAGGATCTATTTGCTGTATCATATTCTCTTGAAACATCAGCCCTTATATTTTTATAATTTCCCCATATAATCATACCAAAAATCCAAATTAGGAAAAAAATAATTCCGGCTATAATTTCTTTATTTTTTGGGTTCATATGTTGTTTCAAATTTTTTAACCGCACCAACTCTAGTAAGTAAATCTTCAAGTGCTCTTTTTTGGTCCAATTCTTTAAAGTATTTCTGCGTTTCGATATCTACTTGTTGCGGTTTAATTCCAGTAGTAGTCTTAAGAAGTTTAACAAAACCTTTCATATCATTTCCAAATACTTGATCTAAATATGATACACCTCTTGAAGTAAATAGAGAACGAGCTATCAATAACTTAACAGGATCAGCTTGATACTGTATTTTTGTACCAGTCTTAACCAGTTTTCCATTTTTATTCCGATTATAAATAGGTTTTTCTACTTCAACAATTTCTAACATATTTTTAATTATTTGTGGAGCCATTTTATATTCGTTTGCAGTATATACATCTTTTAAGTCTCTTTGTCTGAAACTATCCTTTCCAATTCCTATTTCTATTGGTGCTTTTAATAATGGATTCATCTGACTTATTGTTCGTAGGATAGGATTACTTCCAAATAATTGGGTAAATGCCTCAATGGGGGTACCAAATGATGAAATATATTGCTTTAATCCTTCTTTTGTATCTGAAATTTTTATTCCAATAGATTCTTTTAGATAATCTGGTAACACTTCTTTTTCTTCTTGACTAATTGGTTTACCCATATTTTCGAAGAAAGACAAAACCTGATTTATTCTTTGTGGATTTTCTCCTAAAGTTTTTAATTGCAATTCTATATTTTTACGAGTAAACGAATAAAAAGGCACTAATCTCCTCATTATTTGGCTTTCAAATCTGGTCAAAGCACGATAATCAAAACCTGCTCTTTCTGCTAAAGATAGTGCTTCTTGTATTTTTTTACCTTGCGATAATGCTGTAACATAAGCTGTGGCTTTTTGTTGATGTTCAATATACTGTCCAATGGCTCTACCTATTTTAAAAGGTGTTGTTTCTTGTCCTAGACCCAATGTCTTAACAGTTTCTTTTAATGCACCTTTAGAAAATGCACCTTTAACTTGTTTTAATTCTGTTCCTTTTTCTATTGCATTAAGAAAATCATTATTGTAAAAAGTATCACCAGAAAATCTATCTACAAATGGTTTTATAATATCACTAAATTTCTGTGTTTTACCTCCTAGTTCAATAACTCCACTTGGTATTTTTTCTCCTTTGCCCATTAAATAAGCAATCTTTTGTCCAATAGCAATATTTTTAGGATTGAAAACATCTTTACCAAGCACTTCAAAATTCTGAATATTACCGGATACATAGTTTCTAATGTGAAATGGTGCGAATAAACCGGTAACAGAACGCTTAAAAAGAGAAGTAATTGCATCAAATCCAGTTGCTTTAGCAAGCATATTGATAGTTTGAAATTCCGGCGATATTGAATCCCTAATCAAAGCCCCATCATATTTATTTACATAACCAAGTTCCTTACCAAAATTACCCTTTTCTTTAATAAGAGTATAACCTTGTTTTACAGCATCATCTACATTTTTAAAATCATCCAATTTTTTTCCATATTTCCTTACAAAATTAGATAAAAAGTCTCTCGTCATTCTATCACTAACAATCTGACTTTCTCTTGTAAAAAATGCTTTTGCTGGATCAAGTTCCATATTCTCATTAGTAAGTAAATTTTTAAATTGCTTTTTATAACCTTCACTTCCTACTTTTATACCAGTAGTTTCACTTAAGAATTTCTGTACCTTATCTTTCTTAATAAAAGGAAAATAAGTTTCATATGGATTTTCTACTATGCCTTCTGCAAATTTTTTTGAACGTACTATCTGTTCTTCAATGGTTTTTTTAACTACTGGATCAGTTGTTTCCGCCGCTTGTTTGGCAAGATTCGCTAATTCATCAGTAGATTTACCGACTTCCCTCCCAACAAATTCGACCCTTTTCCCAGCAATCATTTTTAAAGCTAGTTCTTCCCTTTGTGTTGTATTTAATACACCAGTTCCTAATCTATCAAGATTTGATGAAGCTAAACCTAATTTTGCTTTTTGTTCTTTACTCAAAAATGACAAAACATCTTCTTTTGCTCCTTTAGTTGACTTGTATCCATAATCAAAAGCCCTTCCCAGAGCGTCTTGTAGCCCTGTACCAATGAGTTTTAACCCTGTTTCGGTCTCTGGTGCAATTTTACCAATTCCTTTCAAGGATAGGCTTGTAGCTCCTTTAACGGTAGCTCCTATTCCTTTGGCAATAGCTCCACCAAAATAAGTAGTTGGATCAAGAAGAACATCACCTATAAAACCGACACCAAATTTAGCAATTTTATTATCTATTCCTAATTTCTCGGCCACATCAGAAAAAGTTCGTCTGTTTTCTTCATAATCTTTTCCAGTTACAGCTGAACCAATTCCCTGTCCTATATTTTTTATATATTCTCCAATACCAGAGAGTAAATTATTTTCTTCAACACCAGTTAAAATGGCTTCAGCTGGATTAAAAGCTCCAAGTCCTTTTCCCAATCTTTGCAAGGTTGATAATTTTGGAGTTGTATCTGTTATTTCTTGAACTTGTTTTCCAAGTCCGACTTCTTCGGCTTTTTTAGAAAGACCCTCAATAGTTGATAAATCTAATTTTTTTGAAGTGATTGTTTTAGGACTAGACAAATCGGTCAAACTTTTTAGTCCATTTTTTTTTTTGTTATCTACCTTTTTTTTCGCTAATTCTGATAGAGTTGGCATAATGTTTATTTAAACAGGAAGTTACTGATTGAAGTAATAGTTTTATCTACAAACGAACCAAGACTAGAATTTATGATTTCTTGATTAGAATAACCCTTAGATTTGAGTTGGTTCTTAATTAGATCATCCACGTTCACACTTTTTGGTAAATTACTGTTAGCATAATATCCTTTTAAGGTAGTAATCTCACTTTCTAACTGCATTTGCCTTTGTGTCTGCTTTTGTGTTTCCTGTGAAACATTATAAACCTCTTGTGCTATTTTTTTAGCAGTCTCTTTGTCTTTAATAGTTTCATCTTCATCAATAGACGATAAAACATCTTGATAACTATTATCTGCGTCTTTTGCCGAAATAATCAAGGCTCTTATGATTGCTTGTGGTGTATTTAGAGAATTTACTTTAGCATTTGCTTGAGATTCCGAATCTCCGGCGGTAACTCCTGCCTCAGGATATAATTCGTTATATCGTGTAACATCTAAAATACTTAATTTTTCAGTTCCAGTTCCACCAGAAAAACCAGTAGAAACCATTTTAGTTGTTCCATCTTTATAAACAATAGTAGCCTGTGTCTTATCATCATTGGTAATAGTGGTAAGAATATCTTTTCCAACACTTACTGCTAATACAGTTGAAAAGAAATTTGCTCCTAAACCAGATTGGACACCAAGCTTTGTAAGGTTTGTTTTTTCAGTATTAGATATATCATCATATGTTTGGCCAGAGGATGTTATAGCATTTAATATAATCTGTGCATTTGCTCTTGCATCATCTTTTTCTTGTTCTACTTGAGTTTGTTCGGTATCAACTATACCTTTTGCCATATTTATAATACTTAAATTATTTGCAAATTGTTTATCGTAACTGTCAACAGCATTTGAGTAATCCTCATTTGTGTATTTCATAATACTATCAATAGTCGAATACTTTGTTGTAAGTTGATTTTGTATATTAGAAATACTTGTATTTATTGCCGATAATTTTTGATTTGCCTGTTTTTGTTCTTCTGAAAGTCTACCCTCAATAACATTCATTGCTACTGGTTTCCCTGTCTCAGCATCTACTTGAACTTTAAACTGATCTTGAATAAGTCTTGCTTGATTTTGTAAATCTGCGAGATTTGTTTCAAGCGCAGTAACTCCGGCATCTGATTTTAGAGTATTATATGTTGTAACTAAATTTGGAGTAGTTGGTTTTGCAGGTAAATTTGCAGTTAAAGATTTTGTAACGGTACTTATTGCATCTTCAAGAGTAGATTTTATAGGCGGTTCGCTTACTGCTAATGCACTTTTATAATCTTCATTTTGAGATGAATTTATATATATATTTGCATCTTTTACATTATTTATTTTCGATGTGTCTACCTTTGATGTGTCTACCTTTGATGTATCTACCGTAGAAACAAAAGGTGTTTCAGTTGTAATTGGTTTATAGGGATTGGCAACAGGAGAAACTTTTACACTTCCACCAGAACCAGTAAATACACCATCTTTTACAGTACCTAATCCTGCTTTAGCAAGTGCCTCTGCCACCTGTTGTGATGAAACTTTATTTATATCAACGTCTCCTATTTTTGTTGCCATATTATTGTTTTAGATTATGAAAGCGAGAATCTATCACATATCCCATGCGACCTAGAGAATTTACCAAGAATCTTGCAAAAAAACCTACTCTCTGTTTTCTAGGATGATTTATTATTCCAACTTTCTTGATTTTTAGACGAGTTAAAATTTTTTCATCATTTTCTTGATATTCTTTAACTCTTTTCATAAAATCTTTTACTATTTTTTCATTATTCATATATTTATTATTATACCTTATAAAACGACCTTTGTTAAATTAAGTTGTATGGCAAGGAATAAAATAAGTATTTGCACCTATTCTTATTCTTATTTTTTTATCTTGTGTTGCACCAACAGCACTGGCCACAATTTCAGATCCTTGAAAATCAAAAGCGTATTCTAAGCCTGTTGCATTCTGTAAATCAAAACTTATACCAGATATTAAACTGGCAGTATCTTTATGATTATATATGGCAATGGCTTCACCTGTATTATTTTTATTTATTTGTAATGCTGGTGTATTTGAAACATGGTCTATTTGTAAAGAATAAGAAGCTCCAGCATCAGAAGATGCAATTTTATGTGCAACTCCTGTTCCTGAATAAAATATATCAATTCCACTACCATCACCACTTTGACTTATGTATATTGATTGACCAGAACCTGAATTTACTAAATAAATTGCTTCTCCAGTTCCTTGTTGGTCTAAATATAGTCCTCTTGAAGCATGAGTTGAGTGTATAGAAACAGCTCCAACATTTGAATGTCCATCATGATGAAATTCTGCACAAGGTAAGATATTATTTGCACCATTATTTGTTTGTGCAGAATAAATTCCTCTACTACCAACATTTTCCGTATTTGAATAATAAAAACCATTTCCACCAACAGATGATGAAATAACGATACCATTATCAGTTGTGGCAGTACAAGAAATATTTAAAGCTCGGCCAGAAGTTGAAGAAATATCTACAACTGGACCATCGGCATCATAAAATTTTAGGGAATTATCCAATGAGGCAATAACAACTCTTTTACCTGTACTTGCAGTTTGAAAAGTAAGACCTGTAAATGTTCCGGCAATTATGTTGTCTGCCGTAAGTAATGAAGTTTTTATATATCCTCCAACAATAACAGTGGTATCTAATTGAGCCTCTCCAACCAAACTATCATAAGCTAGAGAACCAAGAGAACTTATCAAATTAGTAACTGCGGTATCATCGGTATATTTTGAGGCAAGTGCCCAATCAGCCGAAACATAAGCACCGGTTAGTCTTTGCACTATACATTTTTTTATATCTCCCGAACTTCCAGCGGTCCATAAATCTCCGACATAATACGGAGTTGTCGGAGTAGAAGTAAAATTCTGTTTAGCTGTTCCTAGACCGACATTTGTACCGACAAAAAGTTGTCCAGTTTTTATTTTACTTGCATCAATAGTATTGACTAAAATATTATCCCCGACTATTTGAGTGGTTTCCGTTAATGCAAAAGTAGCTGCGGTCGCATCATTTTGAGCGACACCAATTAAAACTTTCCCAATCCCAACGGCAGTCGTTGAATTTGTCGTAGTTCTGTAAGTGGTGGTTGAAACCGCAATATCAAGATAAATATATGTTTTTGCAGACATTATTCCAGTATCTCCGGCCAAGATATTATATGCCGTTCCATCAGCAGAAGTAAAAATACCAGAGGTCCACGAAACTTTATTTAAAGTAGTTGAAGAAAAAACACAAGTTTGAGACCATCCTCTATCCGCAATATTCAAATTTGCTTGAGGAATCAAACCGTTTAAATATGAAGTGCTTAGAATAGACCCGGCAAGTGTTTCAATTTGTGCTTTTACGGCAAAAGTATCATTTACAATGTCGTATTTTAAAAGAGAACTATCGGATGCAGAACCAAAATAAAGACCGGATGAACTTATGTAATATCCTGCATGAGTTGAATCCGTAAAAGATGTTTTTCCAAATTTTATCGTTCCGCCGACTAAAGTTAAAGAATTAAAAATAGCATTACCAAGCATATCAAAACTTAAAGGAGCCGTGGCAAATGTTTCTCCTCCCATCCATAAACCAGATCTATCCACTCTTAATACTTTTGCGCCAAAACCAACCTGTAAACCAGTTACGGAAGTTAATAAATCATTACCATAACGACTGTCATCTGCATATAGTGGAAGTGGTGCATATGGTATATTTTGTTCTGAAAAATAATCTTTTTCCATTTTAATTTATTAAAACTTCAAAATAATCTATTTCTGGTGCTGTATTTCCAGATACTGTCGGAGCAATTTTTACCTGTACCGTTGTTGCATTGTTTATATCAACTTCACTCATTACAACATTTCTATCTGTATCCACTGAGCAATCAGTCGGATCAATGAGTGTAAAGGAACCATAATTAACTTTTTTATATATATTTATTACAGTATTTGTTGGTAAAAGCCTATAACCCACATTCACAACATTATAATTCTGCATCAAAATACGACTATTCATCATAATTCTTGTAGTAACGTATGGAGATGGGTATTTTAGGCTCAAATCTAATTTATCTACCCCATAAACCGTCCCGGTTGTAGTATCCTTCCAAGTTACTAAATAGATGTCTCCTACCCCTATAATTGCTCCAATCTCGACCTTTGAAAGGTTAGTACTAGATATGCCTACCTCACAATTCAAAACATATGGATAATTTCTATTTGCTCGACCTAAAGAATAAATTGCCAAATTACAAGGTGCACCAACTGAATATGAAAGTCCAAAAAGTGGTAATCCATTAAAATTTAATGTAGCATTTGGATTAACTGTGGCTTTATTCGTTGAGTTCCATGATCCAGGTATTTGTTTATAAGGTTCGAGAGTGGCACCATCATAAATGTACAAATTTCCTTTTGTTCCTGCATTTATAATTACAAAATTATCTGTTGGAATAAAGGCATTTATTCCAACTTCTGGTATTGGATCCGAACTTGTAAAAGAAACCGACCATGTATTCCATCTAAATATTTTAGTCGAGATGATATTGCTTGATACATATGTTCCAACAAGTAAATCTGTTCCAAGATTTCCTAAACATTTTGCCCGGCATTCGGTAGGTAAAGATAAGGTTAATGCCTGTTGTGAAAAAACTCCGGCATCAACTTGGGCAACATAATAAGCATCGCCAATATATAAAACCAAATTTAATTCCAACATTGGATGCCAAGATACATCTCCATTGGCAAAAGTGGCCCAACTATCATTTCTTGTACTCCAAGCACTGCCTATTTGCCATCTTCCTAATCTACTTTGCATAGCATAATAAATATAACCTTGATATTCTCTGGCACTTAAGATACCGATTGCGCCGGCGGCTGGAGAAGCTGTTGCCTCTAGTGCATATGTTCCCCCAGATGTTCTTGACCAAATCTTTCCATTTGTTGAACCAAATAAATAAGTTTTTCCATCTGAACAAGCTACGCCGGTGTTTATTAAATCATCAACCGTAGTTCCACTTTCTTTCGTAAGTGCCTGATTTACTTTTAATATTCCAACTTCTGAATGGATATCAAAACCAATCATATCGGCAACTGAATTTTTTGCCCCAAGATAAGCTGAATCTGCCAGACCGCCCATATTTATGTTTGAAAATGGTATTGTTTGCATCTTATTTATTCATTAAAAATATCTGTTTTTGTAAATCGATTTGTTCCTTTTTTAGATCCTCTATATTCTTTAATATATCCTGTATGTGGGACTCATGATTACTATTTATGGTGGAAATATCTTTTTGTATCAAAGCGATATCTTGTTTTATTCCGTAATACGGAACTATAATTCCCAAAATAATTGGGACAAAACCAATAGCAAATTTTATCTCTGATGTAAGAACTTTTTTAACTATATTTTCTTGTTTAAAATTTGAATCTTCCATATTTTTAAATTATATCTTCTTTTTTCCAATCCGTACTTGCATCAGTTCCTCTTGATTGTTTATTCCAAGAACCATTATCGTTTATTTGTTTCGTCCATGCCGTACCATCATCTCCCCTAGAAACTTTTGCCCACATATTTGTTATAATTCCGTTGAAAGTAACTATAAGATAATCAAATATTGACAACGTTTCTGTGATAACTTTTGATATAGATTTGATTATGGTGTCAGTAATTACAATAGTTTCAGAAATTAAGTAAGATATACTTCTTAAAATAAAATCACTTATTGTAATAGTTTCAGTTATAATTTTAGCGGTAAGTCTGACTATTGAATCGGTATTTATAAATGAATCAGACAATGTTTTATACTTTGATATAGATTTGATTATGGTGTCAGTAATTACAATAGTTTCAGAAATATCAAGAGAATTTATTGATGTATTAAGCAAAAATTTGTCTCCTGTCATTAAGAGAAATTGATCACCACTCATTAGTTTAAATTTGTTATATACTTTTGTCATATTTTATATCTCATAACTTCCACTAACCAAAACTTTAACTGCTTTTGTATCTGTAATAGTAGTTAAACTTCTGAACACTATTGAAGTTCCACCATCATCTATATAAGCTATTGGATTACTCCAAGTTGTGTCTGAAAGTTCCTGTGATTGAAGTGCTGTCAAACTATCATTATCTTTTGGTAAAACTGGAAGTGAAATTGTTAAAGCTGTCGCACCATTTCCATCTGTTGCCGAATAGTAAAATGTAAAATAACATACTCCGTCTAAAATCTTATATCTTGCTTTTGTTACAACGCTTCCCTCTGGTGTTCCTGTTGTCCAAGTTAAAGTTGGAGTCCATTCTTTCCATAGAGAAGTTTTTACTGCACCATTTTTTACATCTTCTATCTCATTACTCATATCTTTAACCCTATCAGTCAAACCTTGCTGTCTTACTCCAACGATAAAGTTTCCTTGTAGTGACGGGTCTTGTGTTGAATCTGAACTTTCTGAATTACTTGAAAGATAAAGAGTGTTTTTAGTTATGTTAGCAAAAGCTGTAGTTCCTGAACCTATTTTAAAATCAATTTTTAATTCTGAAACTGCCGAAGTCAAAGTAATGTACTCTCCGCCATTTAGAATATATCCTGTTTCTTCGCTTCCTGTTCCACTTGCTTGATAATTTGTTGTTGTTGTAAGTATTTTAACTGCTGGGTTTGTTTCTTGAGAATTATCTATTTTTAATGGAACATATCCTATAACAGTTGTAGTTGAGCAAAACTCTAAAGCTGGCATAACCACTCCATATTCGTTTGTATATTTTGCTGATTGAAAATATATTCTATCTATCGTTGAAGGAAGTTTTATTGTTTCTGTAAATTGGTTGATTGCTAGGGGATAGAATAAACCAGTTGGGATAGAGGAAGTGTCTAGGTCGGCTTCAATACCAAAACCATAAAGTATAAAATAAGCGGCGGCTGCTGGTTGATGTATTTTTACATAGACGACATTAGAACCTTTTAATAAGTCTGTTATTCCAAAAACTAATTGTTGTGCTGTTCCAGAAGAAGTATTTAATACACTCCAATTAACATTATCTTTTGAAATTGAAATTTTCCAGTTACTACCAGAAGCACTTGCCCCAATACTTAATTTTTTGATTGGTAATATTGTATTAACTTTAAAAACTAAATCTCTGTCAGCCGCACCATTAGAACTTGCCATTCGATTTGATCCTGCAT
>Ga0247841_10005875_pt1 | contig 19486 bp, 17 predicted proteins | sample LaCruzMarch2015__2_FD_192410 | JGI IMG/M metagenome (GOLD analysis project Ga0247841, IMG submission 192410) | Freshwater microbial communities from meromictic Lake La Cruz, Castile-La Mancha, Spain - LaCruzMarch2015_18m | ecosystem: Environmental > Aquatic > Freshwater > Lake | place: Spain... | reverse complement strand
AGCCACAATACTTGTTAGTGGAATGCACTGCGCAAACTGTGCTCTGACAATAAACAAGAAATTGTCAAAAGAGAAAGGGATAGCCTCCGCTAATGTTAACTTCTCCGCCTCAAAGGCCTTTGTGGAATTTGATGAAAACAAAACAAACGAAGAGAGCATCCTCTCTGCGATAAAGGACGCAGGATACAACGGACAAATTCAAAAAAATCTTGATTTTGAATCAGAGGAAAACTTTTGCCAAAAAGAAATGAAGAAACAAAGAGCAATCCTAGCGTACAGCGCGATATTCTCTATCCCCGCAGCAATCCTTGGAATGGTGCTAATGCCGCTCGGATTTGAATTCCCCTTCCACGCATATATTTTATGGTTCCTCTCAACCCCCGTGCAATTCATCGCAGGAAGACAGTTTTATGAAGGAACATTCCACGCGCTAAGGAACAAAACCGCGAACATGGATACCCTCGTAGCGCTAGGGACAAGCGTGGCTTATGTTTTCAGTGTTTACTTGGTATTAAACGGAGCAAAAGAACAATACTTTGAAGTAAGCGCAATACTAATCACTCTTGTACTTCTGGGAAAATATTTGGAAGCGAACGCGAAAGGCAAAACCAGCGAAGCAATAAAAAAACTAATGCAACTAAGCCCAAAAACTGCAACAATCATCCGCGGAGGAAAAGAAATTGAAATTAATATTGATGAAGTGCAAGTAGGGGACAAAATAATTGTTAAGCCTGGAGAAAAAATTCCTGTTGACGGAAAAATAATTTCCGGAGAAAGTTTTGTTGATGAAAGCATGATAACCGGAGAAAGCATGCCAATTGAAAAAAAAGTTGGGACAAATGTAGTTGCCGGAACCATTAACAAACACGGAAGCTTTGTTTTCGTTGCGACAAAAGTAGGCGAAAACACTACCCTTGCAGGAATAATTAAACTAATTCAAGAATCACAAGGAAAAAAAGCACCAATACAAAGATTCGCTGACAGAGTATCCGCATACTTTGTCCCAATCGTACTCGCCCTCTCGCTAATTACATTCATTTATTGGATTATTATTGCGCAAATGCCCCTCACTTTCGCGCTAATGACTGCAGTATCAGTGCTGGTAATTGCCTGCCCCTGCGCGCTCGGACTCGCCACTCCCACCGCAATAATGGTTGGAACAGGAATAGGGGCAAAAAATGGAATACTAATTAAGGGGGCGGATTCGCTTGAACTTGCGCACAAAACAAAAATTGCGGTGTTTGATAAAACAGGAACCATCACAAAAGGAAATCCAGAAGTAACTAACATTGTTTCACTTAAAGGAACAGAAAAAGAACTTCTAATTGCAAGCGCGAGCGTAGAAACAAAATCAGAACACCCCCTCGCTGAAGCTATTGTAAAAAAAGCCCAAAACCAAAAACTTTTACTTAAAAAAGTTACAAATTTTAAAGCAATCCCTGGAAAAGGGGCAATTGCGAGCATTGGAAAAACAAAATACTTTATTGGAAACCTTGCGCTAATGAAAGCAAACAAAACAATCCTCGCGAAAAGTACAATATTACAAGCTGAAGCGCTTGAAAAAGAAGCCAAAACAGTTGTTTTTGTAGCAAAAGGAAATGAACTTCTTGGAATGATTGCAATAGCTGATCCTGTGAAAGAAACTTCCTCAAAAACAATTGAAGAACTCAAAAAAATGGGAATTGAATCATACTTACTCACAGGAGATAATGAGAGAACCGCAAAAGCAATCGCCACACAAGTTGGAATAAAAAACGAAAATGTTTTCTTTTCAGTGCTCCCTCACGAAAAGGAAGAAAAAATTGCAGAGCTTAAGAAAAAAGGAACAGTTTTGATGGTAGGAGACGGAATTAATGATTCCCCCGCACTAGCGACAGCTGATATTGGAATCGCAATGGGAAGCGGAACTGATGTCGCTATGGAAGTAGGAAATATTGTACTAATGCGAAACGATTTGCTTGATGTGCCAAAAGCAATCAAATTAAGCAAAGCCACTATTTCAAAAATAAGACAAAACATGTTCTGGGCGATGGTTTACAATATAATCGGAATACCAATCGCAGCAGGAGCGCTCTATTACACAACAGGAACCTTGCTTTCCCCAATAATCGCAGGAGGAGCAATGGCTCTAAGCTCAGTAAGCGTAGTAACAAACTCTTTACTTTTGAAAAGATTCAAATAAAAAATACTAAAAAGCAAATATCCATAATCAAAACCGAACAAAGCTAAACTTCGCCCACAATAACAAAAAAATAGAATTGAAGGCGAAAAGAGACGCCTTCAACAAAAAGTTTTTAACAAAAACTAATAAATCATCTTCTCTTTTTTTTCTTTGCAACTCTTCGCTTAGCTTTTCTTTTAATAACTCTCTTCTTTGCTTTTCTTTTTGCAGCCATTTATTTCACCCCCTAATAAAAAAATTTCTATAATTAGTACACCGTTAGTTAATTTAAGGGTTTGCTTTCTACACTTGTACCTTAAAAAAATATTTTTTTAAAAAATATTGCAAAAGAAAGTAAAAAAATTCAAATTAAAAGCTAAAGTACCGCATTTAAAAATATTCTTAAAGATAAATTTATTGATGAGAAAAAATGTATTCAAAAAACGAAACTGCACTTTCTATTGATAAACAAATTACTAACGGCACTAATAATTTGCTAACAAACGGGGGAACGACCACCGCCGCTGAGCAAAAACAAAAAATCAAATTAACTTCAGACCCAAAAAAATTTCTTTTTGTTTCATTTGAAAGCCTAAGCGGGGACCTTGCTTGGGAACTAAAAAAAGAAGGACATGAAGTAAAAGTTTACATTGAGCGAAGCGAAGACAAAGATGTTTATGACGGACTATTGGATAAGGTCGACAAGTGGAAAGAAAATATTGATTGGGCGGATGTAATTGTATTTGATGATGTTGGGTTTGGAAAAGACGCTGATGAACTCAGAAAAAAAGGAAAACTAATAATAGGCGGAAGCGAGTATACTGATAAACTTGAAGAGGACAGGGAATTTGGTCAAAACGAAATGAAAAGAGTCGGAATGGCAATACTCCCCCACTGGGATTTCACTGATTTTGAGGCCGCGATAGAGTTCATAAAAAGCACCCCGGACAGGTATGTATTCAAACCATCAGGAACAATCGCATCAGACCAAAAAGGCATTTTATTCCTCGGACAAGAGGAAGACGGAAAAGACCTTGTGCAAATACTAGAACAAAATAAGAAATTGTGGGCACGGAAAATAAAAAAGTTTCAATTGCAAAAAATGGCGGTTGGGGTAGAAGTCGCAGTTGGAGCTTTTTTCAACGGAAATGATTTCATTTACCCGATAAACATAAATTTTGAGCACAAAAAATTATTCCCCGGAGATATTGGACCATACACCGGGGAGATGGGAACATTAATGTTCTGGTCAGCGCCAAACGAAATTTTCAAGCGAACCCTCTCAAAAATAAAAGAAGATTTAGCAAAATCAAAGTATGCGGGGTATGTTGATATTAATTGCATTGTGAATTCAAAAGGGATTTTCCCTCTAGAATTCACTTGCCGTTTTGGCTACCCCACTATCAGCATTCAGTTAGAAGGGCTAATAAGCGAAATAGGAGAAACTTTATACAAAATGGCTAGAGGAGAATCGTTTGATCTAAAAACAAAAAAAGGATTCCAACTAGGAATTTGTTTAGTTGTCCCTCCATTTCCTTTTGATGATCCAAAAGAAGCTTTCATTTACAAGGACTTGTCCATACTATTCAAGAAGCCTAATCTTGATGGGTTTCATATAGGAGATATAAAAATTATTAATAGTACATGGACAATTGCAGGAGACTCAGGATATGTTGCAGTAATTACCGGTTCGGGCAATACTGTGGAAGAAGCAAGAAAACAAGCCTACTCCAGAGTAAGAAACATAATGATACAAAACATGTACTACCGAACTGACATCGGATCAAAGTGGCCTTCCGATTCCGACAAACTCCAAACCGAAGGGTACCTTTACTACAGACAAGAGTGAAAGCGTGAATAAGCAAAAAACTATTTCCTCAATACTCAACACCGCCTGCAGGTTAATGCCCTCAAAAATAAACGGGGTGGGCGTGTTCGCTATTAAGGATATTGAAGAAGGAATAAACCCCTTCGCTGATGAAGAAGCGAGCAAATGGGTAAAACTCAAAAAAAGCGAAATCGCAAGCGCGAATGAAGAAGTGAAAAAACTCATAAAAGCCTTTTTTGTCGAAGAAGGAGAATATATTTGGGTGAACAAAAACGGCTTCTACTCAATGGGATTATCCTTTTACACAAACCACTCAAAAAAAGCAAACCTCCGCGCAGTTGACACAAAAAACGGAACAGTTTTTTATACTAAAAGAAAAATACTCAAAGGGGAAGAACTGCTGTCTGATTACACTGAGTTTGATGAAGAAAAACACGAGTATATTAAATAATCTTTTTAAAAAATATTCTGCTGATAAGCATGGCTAAAAAAATCCTTGAAGTTAATGAAGACCTTTTCTTAGGAGAATCCAAAATTCATAACAAAGGAATATTTGCATTAAACGAAATACCTGCAAAAAAAAATATAATAGAGTACACTGGGGAACTTATTAGCAAAAAAGAGGGCACAAGAAGAGAGGAAGAATCAATTGAAAAATCAAAAACTGATCCTTCCAAAGCCGGAACCTATATTATTGAAATTGATGAAGAGAACGATCTTGACGGGGACGTGAAAGAGAATTACGCAAAATACATTAACCACAGCTGTGAACCAAACTGCGAATTTGATATTGTTGGCAAAAAAGTGTTGGTTAATACTATCAAGAAAATAAAAGAGGGAGAAGAACTACTTTTGAATTATGGGTTCGAGTGGAACGAGAAAGAATTTCACAAACACCCCTGCAAATGCGGCTCCCAAAACTGCGCAGGGTACATACTTGAAGAAAAATCCTGGTCGAAACTAAAAAATCATTTAAAGGAAAAATGAAATTTGACTCATTAAATAAATACTAAGATTGATAAATTCAATAAATAAAATTAATTATTCGATCACTTTGCCAAAGCATGACGAACAACAATCAGTTTCATATTAAATCCTCACTTGGACGAATTGCTTTTCTTAAATATTTTTTCAATCTCAATTAATTCTTTCTTTGTGTGAAAGTGATAAATTACTTCAGAGGTCGGGTGGGCATAAAGAAGACTCCTACTTGCAAGACAAGGAAAAACATCCCTCTCAAGACTAGAGCCTGACTGACTGAAAATCTCAGGCTCCGCAATAAAAAATCCGCTATAGTGCGTCAAAAACTTTTTAGTCGGAGGCTTTTCAATAAACTCCCTCACCAAATTTCCCTCAAGAGTAACAACCCCCATCTTCTCAACCTCATCAGTAGTAGCTTGAACGTGAAGAGTCGCAATACCCTTATACAAAAGATGAGCATTCCAAACCGACATAATATTGGTTTCCCCAAATATCACATCCCCCGAAGCGACAAGAAAAGTTTGGTTAATTTTTCGCACATGTGCTAAAGTCCCCATTGAACCTTTTGGCTCGGGATCATCCTCAATATACTCTACAGAAAGACCATAAGCTTCTCCATTTCCCAATATTTTGAAAACCTCAATAAGTGCCAATTTATCGCCAGCAATGTATATTTTTCCAAACCCGCTCTTTCTCAAACCCTTAATATTATACTCTATAACAGTACGACCAAAGAAAGGAGCGCAAATTCGAAAAATCCCATTCTCGGTTTTCATTGAGTTACCCCCGCAAAGAATAACCGCAACTTTTAGATTGTTAATTGATTTTCTTACCAAGTACTCAATAGCCTGAGAACGATTAGCAATAGTCACCCCATCAACCATGGAATTGAGGTTGTTAATCAATTGAGCATCAAGAGTGATTGAAACCCTTTCCTTCATGTACTAATAAGTATCCTAAGCCTTTTTAAAAATATACACCCTGATAATACAACGTAATAACAGGGTAATACTATTTTTTTAAAGGGTTAACAAAAATACGCTAATACTCTTACAAAACTCCAATAAACCCCAAATCCTGAAAAGTTAAATTTAATAAGTTAAAAAATATTACTCAAAGCATGACTGAGCCCATACTCATCCTATTTGACCTAATAGTAACAGGATTTACTATTTTTCAAATTTGGAACATAATTAATTCTTTTAAAACCGGTAAAATATACAACCTTGGAAGAAAACCCCTCTGGAGCATTGACAAAAATGGAAAACAACACCCCATCACAATAGTTGACAAGAAAGAAGCTCCTAACGAGTTCACCCTCGCAACAATCACTGACGCAATTATTTTAGGAGTTACCCTATTAGTATGGGCGTTAGTCACAGCAGCAATTCTTTTCCCACTTTGAACAAAACAAAAAAACTTCGACTTAACCAGATTCAAACAAAAGTGTTTTGTTATTTAAATAACTAACTAGGTCTATTCAAAATTAGAATAATAAATTCACAAAAGCACTCTATTTTATTACGCTGAGGCCGGGATTTGAACCCGGGCTTCCTTTCGGAAAACGGATTAGCAATCCGCCGCATTTGACCGCTCTGCCACCTCAGCTGCGCTGTTTCGCCAGCGCATGACGAGGCACTGTCTTCGCTCGCGCTCGACAGAGCTTATTATGCAACTGGACAAACACCAATTGTCTTGCAAAACACTTTGTACTTCACAAGGCTAATTATTTACCTACTTAAGAAAATTTGCACTGGAAGGATTAAAAACACTGCTTTTTGGGGGTAAAAAAGAATTAAAAACTCGAAGAACTTACTTAGTTTGTTCTTGCCAGTGAGTAGCATGTTTGAAAACCTGAAGAAATATCCAGAGCCGTTGCGAATATCCATTCTTGAGGGAATGATGGCCTCAATAATGTCAGGCGGGGCGCTAATCTTTATTGTTCCATTCGCGGTATTCCTTGGAGCGAACAGTTTTGAAATTGGATTACTTGCAGCACTCCCCGCACTACTCGGGGCATGGTTCCAATTAGGTTCACTAAAATTGCTCGAGGTTTACAAAAAAAGAAAAAACGCGATTGTTCTAATTGTTTTTTTGCAAGCAATAAGCTGGTTACTAATAGCACTAATACCATTCATTTTTCCAAGCGACCAAGTGCTCTGGCTAATTTTGATAACAACAATAGGAACGCTTGTTGGTTCCGCAGGGGCTCCGCTCTGGCAGAGCTGGATGAGGAGCTTAACTCCCGAAAACATACTCGGGGAGTATTTTGGGGTAAGAAACGCAATTACTGGAACGGTTGTCTTTCTCACAATGCTTTTTTGCGGGATACTCCTTGATGCGGTGAATCCGAGTCTTACCCTCTTCGCTTTCTGCGGGATATTTATTATTTCTTTTGCAGGGAGAATAGGCTCAGCTGCTTTACTAACAAGAATTGAGGATAATGGAATAATAATTGACAAAACAGAAAAGACTAATGTATTCGCTTTCATTAAACAATTAAGCAAGGATAATTTTGGACACTTTGTTTTATTCGGAACATTAATGACACTCGCAATAGCAATTGTAGGACCCTTCTTTTCACTCTATCTACTTGAAGGACTCAACCTAAAAAAGGATTATTTGTTATACACGCTCATAATGTCGGCATCCACAGTGACAACCCTTCTTTCAATGCCTTACTGGGGAAGAGTAATTGATAAGCACGGGACAATAAAAGTGCTCAAAGCAACCGGATTACTTGTTTGCTTATACCCCATTGCACTAATACTAGTGCGCGAACCAATCGGATTAGGGGTTGCGGAACTATTGTGTGGAGTAATATTTAGCGGATTCAACCTCTGCCTTGCCAATTTCATTTATGAATCCTTCAAACCCGAAAAAATAATTAAGTACGCAAGTTTTCAAGGGGCATTATTTGGAACAGCGACATTTGTCGGGATCATTGTTAGCGGGTACGTTCAAACGTTTGATATTTCTTTCGGATTCCTCTCCACCACCTTTTATGTGGTGTGCGCAGCAGCAGTAATTCTGAGATTATTTTTCTACACCGCGCTTGTAAACAAAATTAAGGAAGTTAAGGAAACAAAGCCAATTAATGAATCAAAATTAGTCATGAGCGTTCTAACATTCGAACCAATAAGACAACCACTTGTCACAAGCGTTGGATTAATGATACTAAAAACTGAAGACACCCTAGTTAAAGCAACAAGAAGAACCATTATGACCGCTAACGAAATTAAGAGAACCAGTGAGGAAGGGGTGTATGGCACAATAAAATTCGTTGACGGGGTCGCAAAAAAAGAGATTAATAACGCGAAGAATATTATCAAGAAAAGAAAGAAAAAAGGTTTCCTTTAAGAAAACAACTCATTTCTAAAAAAATTAAGAGAAAAACTTTAAGGAACAAACCCAAACTTTAATTTGAACCCCTGACTCGCAACTGCTTTAATTACAGTTCCTGAAATCGGTTTTCGTCCTTCTGTAAAAACATGAAGCTGTCCCCAAAGGTCGCCGCCCCCAATCTTAAAGTGCCCTGAAGCCCTCAAAATTTGAGTATTTGAAAAATCAATTCGTTTGAATTTGCTCCCTTCCATCGCATTAACTGAAGCGGTTGCAAGGTTCCCTTCAACATCCACGACATCGCACTCTCTTACTTTATTCATTTCAAGACCCATCTTAATCCCTGAAATAACGCTATCCCCCTCGTCAAACTCTAAAGTTAAGAACTGTTTTTTTACAGGCTCCTTAATTATTACCGAATCAATATTTCTAGGCATTTTATACACCACCAATTTCAATTGACAAAATTAAGAACAGGGGGTTTTTAACACTTCTTACGAGCCCTAAACTTACCTAAAGAAAAACTTTGATCCTTTAAAATCAAAAGTCGCAAAGTAATCGGCGGTAGTCTCCGCCCTTCTAATGAGGTCAACGTTCCCGTTCTCGCGAAGTAACAGTTCTGCGCTTCTTAATTTACCGTTGTAATTAAACCCCATAGCAAACCCGTGTGCTCCAGCATTATGAATTGCAATTAAATCTCCTATTTCTATTTTCGGAAGCATTCGGTCAATTGCGAATTTATCATTATTTTCGCACAAAGAGCCAACAACGTCATACTTCTGGTCGCATTTTGCGTTTTCCTTACCAAGAACGGTAATGTGGTGATAAGCTCCGTAAAGAGCAGGCCTCATCAAATTCGCCATGCATGCATCAACCCCAATATACTCTTTGTAGATGTGCTTCTCATGAATCGCCCTTGTAATTAAGTAATCAAACGGGCCCGTGACCATTCGCCCGTTCTCCATAACCACTTTTAGCGGAGCCAACTTGTTCGCAACTATTTTTTCCGCATACAATTTTTTTATTCCGTTTGAAACAAAATCCAAATCCACTTCTTTTTGTTCAGGCTTGTAAGGAATCCCAATTCCCCCACCCAAATTCACAAAATCAAACTTTATTCCAACCTCTTTTGAAATTCCCACAACCAAATCAAAAAGCATTTCAGCGGTCCTGACAAAAGCTTCGGGCCTCAACTCGTTTGACGCAACCATGGTGTGCAAACCAAACCTCTTTACCCCTTTTTGTTTCATTATTTTGTAAGCTTCAAACAGCTGCGCTTTAGTCAACCCATACTTCGCATCCTGCGGGTTTCCAATAACATTCCCTTCAGCGGTTGCTCTAAGAGGACCAGGATTATACCTAAAGCAAATTAATTCAGGAAGTTTCCCCCCAAGCGTTTTTTCTAAAAAAGGAATGTGGGTAATATCATCAATATTAATTATTGCCCCGAGCTCAAAAGCTTTCACGAACTCGTTTGCAGGGGTATTGTTTGAAGAAAACATTATTTCTTCCCCCCTCAACCCAATTTTCTCAGCCATCAATAACTCAGGAAGAGAGCTACAATCCGCACCCATTCCCTCTTCTTTGAGAATACCAAGCAAAGTTGGGTTCGGACAGGCTTTCACCGCGAAATAGTTTTTGAAGCCAACCGCCCAGGAAAACTTTTTGTAAAGCACTCGCGCATTCTCGCGAATAAGTTTCTCACTGTACAAGTGAAAAGGAGTCGGGTAAGTTTTCGTAATTTCTTCAATCTGAGCTTTTGTAAAAAACAAATCCATATCATTATTCATTAATCTCACCAAAAAATCTTCTTAATTAAAAATATGTCCAACAAATTGAGTTCTTACTCTAATCAATTTATTCCCAATCCCCTCATTTAGATTTTCAAATTATTTTTAATGCTCTCAACCGCTTTCAAAACATTCTCACGATGACCAAAAGCACTAACCCTAAAATAACCCTCTCCGCTCGGACCAAAACCAGAGCCCGGAGTCACTACAACGTGCGCCTCGTTAAGCATTTTGTCAAAAAAATCCCAGGATTTCATGTTGTTGGGAGTCTTCACCCACAAGTAAGGAGCATTAACCCCTCCCGAAACAACCTTCAATCCCTTCTCTTCAAGTCCTCTCTTAATCAGTCTTGCATTCTCCATGTAATAATTAATAATTTCTTTACTCTCTTTCATTCCGCTCTCTCCAAGAACAGCAACTCCGCCGTCCTGAACAATGTTTGAGGCTCCGTTAAACATAGTGGTTTGTCTTCTATTCCACATTGAATTTAATTTTCCTTCAGCAGCGTCTTCACAAACGCATTTCTTTGGAACAATACTCCAACCCAATCTAACCCCAGTGAAACCCGCCATTTTTGAGAAACTATTAATCTCAATCGCGCACTCTTTCGCCCCTTCAATGCAATAAATCGTTTTTGGAAGAACGGGATCAGAAATGAACTCATTGTACGCTGCATCAAAAATTATTACTGATTTGTTCGCCCGCGCGTAATCAACAAATTCCTTCAACTGCTCTTTAGTTGCAACCCCTCCTGTCGGATTATTTGGGGAACAAATATAAATCAAATCCGCGCGCTGAGCAGGAACTTGAGGGAAAAAATTATTTTTCTCATTACACCCCATGTAAATTATCCCACCATAAGTAACTCCCTCACTCCCTCCGCTTCTCCCCGCAATTACATTAGTGTCAACATAAACAGGATACGCTGGATCCTGCACCGCGACCACGCACTTTTCAGAAAAAATTGATTGAATGTTTGCAACGTCGCACTTAGCCCCATCACTAACAAAAACTTCATCAGGCGCAACAACAATACCCATTCTTTTGTAATAATTTACAATCGCTTCCCGCATATCCTTGTTCCCCTGCTCATCCCCATACCCAGTGTAAGTTTTCACGTTTGATAATTTATCAACTCCTGCGTGAAGAGCTTTTATTATTGAAGGAGAAAGCGCTTCAGTAGTGTTCCCAATCCCAAGACGCATTACTTCCACGCCCGAATTCTTTTCCACGTAAACTTTTACTCTTCGTGAAATTTCAGGAAACAAGTAGCCCGCGGATAGTTTATCATAATTAGAGTTTATTTTAGCCATTCAATCATCACCCATCAAATAAATTATTTAAACTATATTTAAGTAATTACAGCAAACTCATTTTTTTCATCAGTTCAATGGTTTCTTTCTTGTGCTCCGCGCTCAATTCGCACATCGGAAGCCTATAAACTTCCCCGCACATTTTTTTCTGCGAAAGCATGAACTTTACAGGAATTGGGTTTGTTTCAATAAAACACCCCTTGAACAAAGGCATTAACTCTTCATTAATTTTTGTTGCTTCCGCGATTTTCCCATTCAAGGCACTAGTGACAAGTTCACACACTCGCTTTGGAACAATATTACTCGCAACACTAATTACCCCGTCCCCCCCACTCTTGATGAGTTCAAGCGTCATGTTATCATCCCCGCTTAACACGCAAAATTCTTCAGGAGATTTGTCAATCACTTCGCGTATTTGATTAATATCCCCAGAAGCCTCTTTAACCCCAACAATATTTTTGCAATCCTTAATTAATCTCAAAAGTGTAGGAGTTTCAACATTTACTCCAGTTCGCCCCTTAATATTGTAAACAATAACAGGCAAAGCGGTAGAGTTTGCAATTGCTTTGAAGTGAAGATAAAGCCCCTCCTGAGTTGGTTTGTTATAATAAGGATTCACAGAAAGTATTGCATTTGCGCCAGCTTTCTCTGCGGCTTGCGTCATTTCAATTGCCTCTTTTGTACAATTGCTCCCAGTGCCAGCAATTACAAAAACCCGCCCTTTAACTTTTTCAATAATAAACTCAATTACTTTCTCATGTTCTTCATAATCAAGCGTGGGCGACTCTCCTGTTGTCCCGCAAGGAACAATTCCCGCAACCCCTGCAGAAATTTGAAACTCAATTAGTTTCTCAAGCGCAGAATAGTCAACAGTTTCGTCCGCATTGAAAGGAGTAATTATTGCAGTGTAAGTTCCCCTAAAACAATTTTTTCCCAACCAAAACACCTTGCTTTTTTATTATTTTTTTATAATTGTTTTCATTAAATCGTCAATATTATAAAATCCTTTTTTTCCGTCAATGAATTCAGCAGCGAGCACCGCGCCAAATGCAAATCCTTCTCTCCCCCTTGCAATGTGCTTGAGTTCAATCGTATCAACAGGGCAATCAAATAAAACCGTGTGTGTCCCAGGAATGCTTCCGCACCTAACGCTTGCAACATGCAACTCATCCGCTTCAGGCTTTCTCTCTGCGAACCTATCCCCCACAATTTTTTTCTTTCTTGGCATATTCTCCAAAATAATTTTTCCAATTATTTGAGCGCTCCCGCCAGGAGAATCTTTCTTCTGATTATGGTGAATTTCATAAACAGCAGCGTCATAGTCGGGCAGGTTGTTCATCACTTTCGCGGTTTCTTTAACCGCGTGGAAAAAAACATTCATCCCGATGCTGAAGTTTCCGCTCCAAATACAACCAACACTTTTCAAAATGCTTTGAATCTCGCTAGTTTTATCATACCATCCAGTAGTGCCAATAACTAAATTTTTTCCAAGCGCGGAAACTTTCTTTGAATTCTCGATTATTGTTGCAGGAGTGGTAAAATCAATGCAAACATTTACCCCGTTTAGGCTCTCTGAATTAATTTCTTTAAAATCAGCGCCAGGAGAGATCGGGTCAATTTTTACTACTGAGTGTCCCCTCAATAGAGCAACCGTTTCAATAGCTTTGCCCATTTTCCCATAGCCAATGAGAGCAAGTTTCAAAAAAACACCAACCCAATTATTATCATTTACTAGCTCAAATTCTTTATAAATGCGTAAGATTTACTACGATATTCGTAATTATATTTTTATTAGAAAGGATAAACACAATTAAATTACGAAATTAGCAAACCAACTTAGTTGAGATTAGAACTTAATTGCGATTAATATTCAGAAAGAACAGGGAAGGTTTCCGTTTGAATAACCCCATCAATTGAGCGAATCAATTCAAGGATTGAGTTTAGTTTATTGAGATCATCCGTTTGAAGGATAACAAATATAGTAAATCTCCCAGTAACCTCATAAATTTTTGATACCCCAAGTTTTTTTAATTTCTCAGATATTTTTTGAGTTGGAACGCTTGAAGAAGTAACAATCTCAATAAGTGCGGTGGTGGAAGTTCCAAGCTCTATCGTAAATTTTTTTATTACTTTTCGCTTCAATAACTTCGCCACCCTTTGGCGAATAGTTCCTTCAGAAACCGAAAGTTCTTTTGCAATGCTTAAGAAAGGAGTTCTTGAGTCAGCACTAAGCTTCTCAACAATTTTTTTATCAATAATATCCATAAAAACAATATTTGATGAGAAATAAAATTATTATTCCTCAACAAATTATTTTTCTTCTTTTGGAATATCTAATTGAATGTGTAACTCTTTGAGCTGTCTGTCTGAAACTCCGCTTGGAGACTCATCCATTATTGAAACAGCGGCTTTGTTCTTCGGAAAAGCAATTACATCCCTAATACTCTCTCCGCCAGAGAGAAGCATTACCATTCTATCAAGCCCGAAAGCTAGTCCACCGTGTGGAGGAGCACCGTACTTGAAAGCGTCAAGGAAAAACCCAAACTTCGCTTTCGCTTCCTCATCAGTAAGTCCAATCGCTTTGAATACTCTCGCCTGAACCTCAGGATTGTGAATTCTTACACTCCCTCCCCCAAGTTCAATACCGTTCAATACTAAATCGTAAGCGAGAGCCTTCATCTTTAGCGGCTCTGTTTCCATCAAATCAATATGCTCTTTTCTTGGAGAGGTGAAGGGGTGATGAACGAAAGTCACTTTCCCTTCAGTTTCGTCCCACTCAAACATCGGGAAGTCCTTAACCCAAAGCAAATTGTAAGTGTCTGGCTTAATTAAATTTAGTTTCTTTGCTAAGTGAACCCTCAAATAACCCAAAGAATCGTTTACTACTTTTGGTTTATCCGCAACAATTACTACCAAATCATTTTCCTTAGCAAGGGTGCGCTCTTTTAGCTTGTCCAACAAATCCGCTGAAAAATACTTTGCAATAGAACCGTCAAACTTTCCGCCGATAAATTTCAAATAAGCCATTCCATGAGCCTTGTAAATTTTTACGAAGTTCTCAAGCTCGTTAAGATCCTTTCTTGAGTACCCCGCCTGCCCGCTCACATTAATTGCTTTAATTATTCCTTTATTCTCAACGACCGTTTTGAAAGCGTTAAACTCTCCCTTTGAAAGAATATCAGTTACATCAACAAGTTCTAATCCAAATCTTGTATCAGGCCTGTCAACCCCGAATCTTGCGATTGCTTCATCATACTGCATTCGCAAAAGCGGAAGTTTTAATTCAATCCCTTTCATTTCCTTAAAAATTTTCTGAATGAGTTTCTCATTTACCGTCATTACATCTTCCTCATCAACAAAACTCATTTCAACATCGATTTGAGTAAATTCAGGCTGACGATCCGCCCTCAAATCTTCATCCCTAAAACATCTTGCGATTTGAAAATATCTGTCAAACCCGCCAATCATTAATAATTGTTTGAATAATTGCGGACTTTGGGGAAGAGCATAAAAATTCCCAGGGTTCACTCTGCTTGGAACCAAATAATCTCTCGCCCCTTCAGGAGTGCTCTTTGCAAGAATCGGCGTCTCAATTTCCAAAAAATTGTTCTCATCAAAAAAATCTCTCACAAGCTTTACTAACTTGTGCCTGAAAATAATATTCTTCTGCAAGTTAGGGTCCCTCAATGCGAGGTACCTGTACTTCAGCAACATGTCCTCGTTAGTTTCCGTTCTTCCAGTAAGGTCAATTGGAATTGGAAGTGCTTTTGTAATTATAGTGGCTTTTTCAACATCAAGCTCAACCTCTCCCGTAAGCATGTCTTTCTTTGCGGTCCCTTCGGGCCTCTTCTTTACAGTTCCTTCAAGCTGAAGAACAAATTCTTTTCTTATAGATTTAGCAAGCTCGGCAAGCTCAGCACTCTTTTTATGATCGAGCACAATTTGAGTATAACCATACCTATCCCTCAAATCAATAAAAGTAACATTACCATGATCCCTCACAGTATCCGCCCAGCCTTGGAGAGTAACTTTCTTCCCAACCATTGACGCATTAAGTTCACCGCAAGTATTTGTTCGAATCATTTCAATCCCTCAAAAATCAATAAATAAAAAACATCCAAAAGGGTTTAAAAACAGTAAACCTTTCCTTTTCCAAAATGTCCCAAAACAGTAAAGAAACATATTTAAACAAATAAGAGGGGTTATGCATAAGGTGATTGAAAATGGCAGTAGGAAAAACTAAAGACCTTCTTAAAGAATTTAAGGAATTCATAGACGAGTATAGAGTAGCTGGGCTTGCAATCGCATTCGTAATGGGTGTTGCCGCAACCGCGCTAATCAAATCACTCGTTGATAATATCATAATGCCGACAGTGACGCCGTTCATCCCTGGCGGAGCATGGAAAACTGCCACGCTCACACTAGGGCCAGTTGTTTGGGGAACGGGAGCATTCCTGGGCGAACTAATAAATTTCATAATCATAGCTCTAGTAATCTTCATGATAGCAAAAATGATTATGAAAGAACAAAAAGTAACTAAGAAATAATTTTGCAAATTGTTAAACGAAGGAAAGGCGAAAGTTTCGCTTTTTCTTCAAAATTTTTAGATTAAAAAAAACATTTCATTTTTTTGAAAATATTTCAGCAATCATTTTCTTCGCTTCTTCAATTTGAGCCTCGCTTAATTTGAGTCCGCCCGAAGTGGTGTCTGGAGAAGAATTAATTGAGTAAATCCTTTCTTTTAGCATTTCTTGTTTCTTCATCCCCGATGGAAGAGGAGGAACTAATCCAATTGCTTTCTTTACATCCAGAGGAAATTTCCCTGGGTCCGCTGTTTCGTAAATCACAAAAAGCTTCTCGTGCTTCCAACCAGAAAATATTTCGAGCGAACGCCACCCAACCGAACCATGAGGATCAAGAACAACTTTATACTTATCATAAACCTCTTTCATTGTAGTGTAGTGCTGTTCATTATTAACGCTCACTGAAAAAATGTCGCGCTTCATTTCTTCCATATTTGGCATCTTATCAATTACACCCATTCTTTTTACCTTAAATGTTTTCTCATCCCTCTCATCAAACATGTGACCATCATAAAAGTCAATCAATCTTGCAAGGTTGCTCGGGTGAGAAACTATCATCGCTGAAGAAGGAGAGTGCTTTGAAGGAAGAACCTCATACTTTCCGCTTTCCAAAAATATTGGGAACTCTGTGTTCTCATTAACCCCGCAAATAATTTTTTCAATCGGGAGCCCCATTTGTTTTGCAACAACAGTGCCCATCATGTCCCCAAAGTTCCCACTAGGAATACTCGCAATCATTGGTTCAAAATTACTTGCGCACCTTGCGTAAGCAAAGAAAGGGTAAACCGCCTGAGGGAGAAGACGACCAATACTTATTGAATTCGCTGAAGTCAATCTTTCCTTATCCCCAAAAACGCTCCCCGCGAATTCCTTATCAGATAGAAGTCTCTTTGCAAGAGCTTGACAAACATCAAAATCCCCATTAACCTCAAACGCGTAAACATTTTTTCCTAAAGTTGTCATTTGCCTCCTCTGGCCGTCACTCACTGAACCCTTTGGGTAGAAAACAATATTATCAACATTATCAAGCCCCAATAACGCATCAGCAACCGCTCCCCCCGTGTCCCCGCTCGTTGCAACAACAACGGTTCTCTTCAAACCTTTTTTTCCAAGGAAATAATTAAGCATCCTCCCAAAGAAACGCGCAGCATAATCCTTGAATGAATAAGTAGGACCGCTTGTGAGCCACATAATAAAAGTTCTTCCAACCACTTTCTCCACTCGCGTTGGTATTTTTTCTTCCAAATAAGCATCATTTAGAAGCGTACGCAAATCTTCGCTTGGAACCTCGCTTGAAAGAAAAGGGGAGAGAACCTCAAAAGCTATTTCTGCGTAGGATTGAGTTTTCATTGCAAGAATTTTTTCTTTTGAAAGTGTTGGAATATTTTTTCTCGCAATCATGTACAACCCATAATCGGGGGCAAGTCCCTCAAGCAAAGCATCCTGAAAAGAAACTTTCAAAGCTTTGTTATTTGTGCTGTAGTAATAAATCTTTTCCAACAAATCACCAAAAAAATAATTTGTATTATTATTTGCTCAAGTTCTTTACTCAATTCTCTTTCACTCAATTCTTTTGTAAGAGCCAAGAATTTTAATAAACGCGCAATGCTTGTTAAGTTCCACAATAGCCTTCATTATTGGCTCGTCCTTAATCGAACCAGAAATATCAATAAAGAACACATACTCCCATGCATTCTTCCTTGAAGGCCGTGACTCAATTTTTGTCATATTCACATTGTAATCCTTAAATGATTTTATCGCATCAAACAAAGAACCAGGTTTATCCTTAACCCCGAAAAGAAGAGAAGTCTTGAACTCTTTTGAGGATGGAGGAAACTTTATCGCGCCGGAAAAATCCTTCTTCACAATCACCGCAAACCTTGTTTTATTATCCGCCGAATCCTGAATTGATTTCGCCAAAATTTTCAAACCAAATTTATTTGCAGCTGACATTGAAGCAATTGCTGCAGAATTCTTTTCACCAGCGGCTTTCTTTGCGGCACCAGCGGTACTAGCACACTCAACAAGCTCTGCTTTTGGAAAATTCTTTTCAACCCAAGTTCGGCATTGAGCAAACCCTTGAGGGTGAGAAAATATTTTTTTTATAGAAGAAACTTTTTCGTTTGAGAGCAGGCACTGATTTACTTCAAGATAAGTTTCTGCGATTATCACAAGCTCTGTGCTTGCAAGCGCATCAAGCGTTTGGGTAATGCTTCCCTCGTTTGAGTTCTCAAGAGGAATAATTCCGGCATCAGTTTTTTTGCTCTCCACAGACTCAAAAATTTTTGAGATGGATTCAACCGGCACAAGTTCTTCCTTAGGAAAAGCTTTCTTTGCAGCCTCGTTTGAGAAACTTGACTCCGGACCCAAAAATGCAACTTTCATTAGAACGCCTTCATATCCTTCACAAAATATAAAAAATTACTATGCGAACACAAAAAATGGTTCGCACAAAATAAATTTAATCAATTTACTTAAACATAGTCAAGCCATTTCTCAAACTTCTTATCCTTGCCATGAATAATATTCTGGTAAATTTCTTGAACCATTTTTGTTACCTCTCCAGGCTTTCCACTTCCAATAGTTCGATCATCCACTTCCCTAATAGGAGTAATTTCAGCAGCGGTTCCAGTAACGAAACACTCATCGGCAGCGTAAATCATATCCCTAGTTAGTTGCGCCTCTCGCACTGAAACATTTTTGCTTTTTAGGATTTGAATTACTGAATCCCTCGTAATTCCTGCAAGGCAAGAACTAAGCGGAGGGGTTAAAACTTCCCCATTCTTCACAATGAACAAATTCTCTCCAGAGCACTCTGCAACAAAGCCCTGGTAATCCATCATTAGCGCTTCTTCGTAACCCGCTTTTAGCGATTCCATTTTAGCCATGGTACTATTCGCGTAAGCCCCAGTAATTTTTGCGTGAATCATCATTGAGTTAGGGTGGTGTCTTGAATAGGAAGAAATTTTTGCTCTAATTCCGTTCTTTATTCCCTCTTCCCCAAGGTAAGCTCCCCAAGGCCAAGCAGCAACGACCGCATCAACTATGGCCCCCTTAGTGTCAAGCCCCATTTTTCCGTAACCATAAAACGCAATTGGTCTAATGTAACACTCTTTGAGCTTGTTCTTTCTAACAATCTCCTTAGTGGCTTCAAATAATTCTTTTTCTGAATAAGGAATTGCTAGAGAAATAATTTTTGCTGATTCAAATAACCTTTGGTTATGATCCTTTAATCTAAAAATTGCAGGACCCTTAGGAGTGTCATAACACCTAACCCCCTCAAACACACCCGAACCATAATGCAGAGTGTGCGTTAACACGTGCGTCATCGCCTCTTTCCAAGCAACCATTTTACCATTATACCAAATATATTCAGTCTCATTCATGAAAACACCATTACCTAAAAAGAGATAGAGAGTCCTTTTAAATAATACCAAACCAGTAGTTTTTATAAGGTTATAAAACTATATTTAAATATGCAAAAAGAG
>Ga0247841_10005871_pt1 | contig 19494 bp, 15 predicted proteins | sample LaCruzMarch2015__2_FD_192410 | JGI IMG/M metagenome (GOLD analysis project Ga0247841, IMG submission 192410) | Freshwater microbial communities from meromictic Lake La Cruz, Castile-La Mancha, Spain - LaCruzMarch2015_18m | ecosystem: Environmental > Aquatic > Freshwater > Lake | place: Spain... | reverse complement strand
AGATGGCCGGTCAGAACGGTCAATATATTTTCGACCGTCACGATTCCAGCGACTTTGCGCTCTTCATTACGCACAAAGACCATGTGCTGGCGTTTTTTCCGCATCATGGGAAGAAGATCATCCGCCGGCATGGCGGGGTCAACGAAAATAGGCGGACGCATAAAGTTCCGCACAGGAACATCCGCTGGATTAGGGGCGATTGCAAAGACGTCGAGAACAGACAACACACCCACGCAACGCGAGCCATCGGCACTGAAGACGGGCAACCGCACATACCCTTTGTCGCGTACCTTCTGAAAACAATCACGCATCGTCATCTCTTCTGTCACACAGATCAACTTATCCACTGGCGTCATGATTTGAAAAGCTGTCTTGTCATGCAATCCCAACACGCGGTGAATCATGGCACGCTCCATACTCGTAATCTGTGCGCCTTCATTTGGATTACTCACCACATCCTCAATGTATTCGCGGGTAAGGAGGAAGTGCTCATCTTCTTTATTCTTCGCCTTGGGCATCACGAGTTCCGTGATGAACAGAACACTTTTAGCCAAGGGATAGATAATCTTGTCAACCACCTGAAAGAAGGGGATCACCATGAGCGTACGCCGAAGAGGACGCGAGGAGAAGAAAAGCTTGGGTAGATATTCCGAGAAGAAGAGCAACATACAGGCAACCCCAACCGCCCAGAGCGTTTGCAAGCCACTGTGATTTGGCAGAAGCGCCTTTGACAAACTTGCTGAGAGCACCGAGAGCATCACATTGGCTATATTGTTAGCAACCAAGACGGTTGCCATGAAATGCTGCATGTGATTTCGATAATAGGAGAGTAGCTTGGCGGACCGAACCCCATTGCGCACCAAATGCATCAGCCGCGCTCGATTCACAGAAATCACGCCTGTCTCTGTTCCCGAGAAGAGAAAACTGGCCATAAAGCAGATCATCAACAGAAGGATTGTCAGTTCAATGCTCATGACAGCCCCTCCTTGTCCACTTCTTTTTCATTTATAAGCTCATTCGTCGTCACCAACGCCTCTTGCTCGAGCTCTTCCATATCCATTCCAGGACGTTGCAAGACTTCTAGGTAGACGGTCTCAATACGGCGGCGCCGAATATGTCGCACCGTGACACGTACGCCTTGCGCCTCGACGCGCTCGCCTGCTTGCGGAAAATGTTCGGCATGAAAGGTGACCCAGCCAGCCACACGATCAGCATCATCTGCATCAAGTTTAATATCGAGGGTTCTATTTAACTCTTCGAGACTCGTCGTACCATCAATCAACCAGACATCATGATGCAACGGCTGAATCATGGAGCGTTGGTTTTCGGTTGGACCCATCACAGGATCCGCCACCAATTCGAGAATATCACTGCGCGTGATTAACCCCGCTGTGCCACCATACTCGTCGAGTACACAGGCGATATGCGTCCCTGTACGTTGCAGTAAGATCAAGAGATCATCGAGCGGCATATTCTCGGGGACAAATTGGGCAGGCACCAAGGCCTTACGCACATCATGCTCGGGATCCAGCAAGAAACGCGCGGTATTCACAAAGCCTTCGATGGCATCTGGCGTCCGCATATAGGCGGGCAGGAAGCGCACATGCGCCGTGCTCGCAATCTGGAGCTGCTTCTCCACGGGCGTATCCAGATCAAGGCCGATCATGTCCACACGCGGGATCATCTCATCGCTAGCCTTCAACTCTGAGAGGCGCATGATGCCATCCACCATCTCCGCCTCTTCGGTATCCAACACCCCCTGCTCCTCACTGACCTCCACCACCGTCAAGAGTTCATCATTGCTCAAGGCGCGACGCTCACGCTTCAATGTCTGCTTAAAGACCCCTGAACCAGCCTCCAACAAGATACTAAAGGGCTTCAACAACCACATCCAGAAAAGGAGCAAGCGACTACAGATCGGCGCCAGTTTTTCAGCATATTGCAGGGCAATGCGTTTGGGTGTCACCTCTCCGAAAAGGAGCAACATCAAGGTCAGCAACGGAACCGCAATAAACTTTGCGTAACTTGCAGGGAGGAGTTGCGCCATGACCAGATAGCCGATGGTGGCAATCGAAAAGTTGACGAGGGTATTCCCCACGAGCAAGGTCGACAAGATCATCGCTGGAGCCTGCATCAACTGCTCCACGCGTTGACCTGCAGCATTGTTGCGTTCACGCAGTTGCTGAATCTGGATAGGAGAGAGCGAAAAGAGCACAGTCTCGCACCCAGAGAAAAAGGCCGAGAGAGAGAATAGAATTACCAGTGCGCCACATTCGGCTATAAGAACAAAAATATTCATTAGGGTTTTTCAGCACTCTCAACAAACAGGCTGGTGCGATGTCCGCTGTTCAGCGTCTCGATCTCCATCTCGCGAATCATCCAGCGGTCATCCAGCATCTTTTTGACGCGTTGTACCCACATCTTACGTACGGGCTTTCCTTGCGGATCCAGTTGTTCCGCCTGCATAACACAGCAGAGCTTGGCATCCACCCAGATTCGCACAGCCGAACAGCCTGGAATCGGCTGTGGGGGAGAGGCCAGAAGAATGTGGCAGTCCCGTCCCAGCCAGCTCTTCCCTCGGGGCACATCATCAAAACGAACATCTTTCCACCAGAGAAAGTCAAGCGTCAGGTCCAGCCACGTCATATCGGTTCCGCGGATACGGGCCGTATACGCCGGAGAGCCCAAATCTTTGGTCTCCTTGCCTTGATAGGCGGTGAGCTTAATCGTAGCGGGCTTTCCTTGCGGACGCGTCATCTTGGCCCGCTCCAAGAGATTGGTTCCCGTCGCATCCAGTAAAAGGCACTCGGCGGTCGGGACCTTGGCGCCCCAGTCCATCATGAGGGTAAAAACATGTTCCGAAAGGACGGTTGTACGTCCCTTCTTCACGGTCATGGTCCCTTTGAGCATGACGGGGTCGGTAGGGATGACTCGCGTACAATCCTGGAGAATCTGCTCCGCTGTCCGCTTCTCCGCCTCCGCATCCACAGGGGTGTCAGGGAGTTCAAAAGCCTCCTGCGCCCATAACAAGGGGAATCCCATTGCCACATTCACCAAAAACATCACTAAAATACGCTTCAATCGGCCTCTTTCTATCGCACACCTCAGGTGCTGAATTGCTTTCAGAATAGCAAAAAATGCATGACAATACAAGTATTCACGTCTTTGTGTTCGCGCCTTTGCAAAAAGTCAAAACCATTATACTACCTGTTCTCGAACCAGGCCTCCAATTCCTTCCTCAATTGATCGCGAAGATTGATAGAGTCATCGTATTCAATGTATCGGTAGGGCTGCAGGTCAAAATGGACTTTATTAGGCGACGGCGTTTTCCGCTTCTTGTGAAATGTTAGGAAAAAAGGTATGCCCTTCGCCTTGGCGTACCCCACCTCGCAATAGACATTCTGCCTTTCGTCGGTGAGGTCGGCGATAACCAATCTGCTTTGATCAATTTCATGAAAAACCTTGGCTGGAATGTCGTAGCTCTCGCCCGCCTGTTTGTCTATTCGAGTCGGCGACAATGGTTTCTCCGGATGATCCTTGTTGAAAAGGTCGATTGCCTCCTGGATGGCATTGTAAACACCATCAAGAGCCGTGCTATTACGAAAGGACATAGCAACAAAGACCTGGCCTGCTCGCTTGTCATATTCGCGTTTGAAGACTTCCCAGAGGATGGAGGGATCAGCTGGCATTGGAAGGTCTGAGGCACCGACACGATCGAACCAGCGCGCAAACTCATAAAGCCAGCGTTCCGCACGGCGGAGACGCTCTACCTCTGTGTTAGCACCTTTTGCTGGCTCCACCTTTGTGTAGCGTGTGTAGACCTCTGCCGCTATTGGAAGAAATGCGTACGAGTGCACAAATATCTCGTGTTGGGAACCGAGCGTGATGGCCAGTCTGAATAATGGATCGAATAGATGGTTTGCTTCAGTCTCCATCTCCTGTTGAGATGCCTTCGAGATTCCACCCGGACGGAGCAATACACCCGAAGTTGCATGCAAGCGAGACAAGGGGGTCTCCCCCATTGAGGTATAAAAACCGTGAGGCCAGTCCTTAACCTTGGCCTGTATCCATGTCGTTAAATAAAGCTGGGGATCTTCTGCAAACCTTTCAGACGGATTTCGATCATCTCGCATGAGAACGTTCAAGCTGTGTTCGGATGCTATTGGCACAGCCTTGCTATTGATCAGATTGAACAACATGGCCTCAGACAATTCAGCAACTTCTAGTAGGTCGTGCAGGACAACAAAGCAAAAAGGAGCTTTCATGAAGCCCCTCACTTGGCCCGCGCGTTTCTGTTTTTCATAAACACGTATAGCAGCTTCAAGCCGATGATTTCCATCAATTCGATGTATGAGCCCCGACGGATTCGCGCGTAAAGCCTTAAGGTTAACAGTAACACGGTAAGCCATGTCTGACGTGGACTTTGGTCTTCGTTTTTTATAAGGCACAATGGGATCGCTTATCCCTTGACTACGCAAACTCAGTACAATTTCTGGAAAAAATCGATACGGACTTACAGTTAGAAATCTTTCGATGTCATCAATATGCTCCTTGTCAAGTTCGCGCTGGTAGCCTGTAGCTTGACCCATTGAGCCAGCTTGATATGGCATGGCTCTCGACACCATCGCTAAGTCATGAAGATCCGCGAAGCCACGTATAACAGTGAACGTTCCGAGGACGTTCTCCTGTAGCAGCCCCTCGAATGACACCTTTTGACGACCCTTACTCATAGCGAATCCACTTTCTTAGTTCCCAAAATCATAGCATCGACGTCCTCTCGGGCCTTATCAAGGCGTTTTTGAGCTGTAGCGAGGGCTCTGCGTGCTTTTTCTCGGTCCTGAGCGTATCGTTGTTGCTCCTCAATCGGTAGATAGGGAATGCGAACCTGCATCAGGTTCTCTGTATACATGCGTTGTTTGACTGCACCGACACGATTGAATTGGACAAGTTCCAAGAAGAACGGGGTCTGGATTAGGCATGCAACATAGCCCGGGAGCAGAGGTTCTTTGATGCCGGGTTTCAGGCGCCAAACCTGGTATTCTGGACTCGTAATTGCATCTTCTGGAACCTCGGGGACGATACCGAGAGAGCCAACATTGCAGCGCGTGGGATTGTGAAAAAACCAGTCTTTGCAGATACGTTTGTACGAGGCATTGAACAATGAGCCTTTCTGGTAGGAGTTCAGAAAGACGCCGTCCTTGTTATTCACGCCGAATAGGGGCCACTCTTTGTCCGGCTGATCGGCAGGGCAACAGAGATCCGTAGCCTCCTCAATGAAGTCACCCATGGGACGAAATGAAGGGCACGCGAGACGGAAACTGGCAGCCCGGCCGGATTTCGCATCCCAAGCCGAAAGATCTTTGAACTCTAAGGCAAAGACTCGCGAGCGGATTACGTCTCGCTTGCAGGTACTGCGATAATCCTCGAGCAAGCGACTATTCAAGGAATGAACGGGTTCAGACAACATATCTTGTGCGGTTTCTACGTCATGTTGGACGGCCATCCAGTAATCCACAATACTCTTTTGAACAGACAGGTCTGGCAACGGGACGTCGATCTCTTCAAGGTCATGAGGTTGTATGCGTTTACGTCCACTCGCGCCACTTATCAGGCTGTTGATCTGTTTTCGGAAGGCGGTCGTTCGGAAAAGCAGTTGCACATATTGCGGGAACGCAACGTCGGGTAGGACACGATAGACGGGATACTCACTGCTTACAGCCGCGCACGGCATTGACGGCGGCACGATACCTATTGCACCGTTACGGACATCAATCTTCGAGTAGAGGACATCTCCTGATTCGCAAAGAAACAACTTGCCCTTGAAGTCCGCAATATCGGCATCGCGAGGTTCCATCTCGCCGTCGAAGTGGAGGGAAACCAAAACCATGGTCGAGGAGATGCCATTACTTCTGTCAACACTGACACTTTTCCGCTCCAAAGCGAGAGCAAGTGGTTTGATCGTTGAATCAGGCCAATGCCAGTGGATCGTGTAGAAGGACTTCACGCTCCAGCGCATAAAGTCCTGAAACAGTACAGCAAATGCCTTGCCTGTAGTCGATGCGGTCATTCTTTTGCCCCCGCCAAAAGAAAGGGTTTCGGGTCGGCCTTGAACTGGCGATAGAGTTCGAGAGTGGTCTTTTCGACATCGGATGGTTTGAAGTCATTCGGCACGAGTTCGTTAGGTACGCGATCAGTGTCACCCGTGGCGGTAATTCCAACATGTTCCGCCTCGTAGAGGAAGATAGGATACGGGAAGCGCTCTTTTAACAGGCCTCTCGATTCACGTTCAATCCTCTCTTCCATTTCGCGCTGAAAGTCGCGTAATTCACCCTGCAGTACCTTACGGCGGTCGCCATCTCCGACCTCCTTAGCTTTCTCAATAGCCGATTCCAATTCTCGTATCCGTTTGGCGATCTCCACTGAGTACTTCGCCTGTGTTTCCTTGTCTGCACTAAGACGTTTTGCATCAAACTCAGCCTGCTCTTTACAGGTGAATTTCTCCATGAACAGAAGCGACGCTTTCACAGAGGCACCAGAAGAAACGAACGTTTCTGGCGGAAGAGAAACTACTGCGTGAATGAAAGCGCGATTCTCGCAGAACTCACGAACATACCCAAGCGAAGGGTTATTAAAAACGCTTTCCGGCAGCACAATACCTAGCCTTCCACCGGGTTTCAGCAAGTCGAGACAGCGTTCAATAAAGAGGATCTCGGTCTTGATCTTGCCAAGCGGGCCGTTGCCTTTGGCCTTCGGCAAAGCAAAAAGGCTGGCAATCGGCTTGTCTTTGGCAGCACGAAGTCGGGCAAGAGCATCCCGATATGGCACACCATAGATGCGCGTATACTCCCGCTCAATCTCTTCGGAAAGTGTGGTTTGTTCCTCCAGAATTTTGTCCGACGGTTCGACATTGGCACCGAAAGGCGGGTTGGTGAGAATAATATCAAACCGACCCTCGAAAATTCCATTCACATTGAGAAAACCGTCGTGATGATGAACGCCACCGTGCCCGTCGCCGTGCATAATCATGTTCATCTTGCTGGTGCGAGCCATGCGGTCGTTGGCATCCGTACCATAGATGCATCGGTTTGCCAACTTCCAAAGGCGAGAGCCCTCTTTGTCACGATCAAGCGAAGTCTGAATTTTATCAAATTTAGCCTGCAACAGCATTGCTTTTTTTTCTTTACTTACCTTACTATCACGCTCAATCTCCATTTTATAGGATTGGTATTGACGATCCGCATCCGCCAGAATCTGCTGGCGTACAAGTTCGAAAAAGCGGATGAGAAAACCGCCTGAACCGCTGGCTGGGTCACAGATGACTTCACCTTCCTTGGGTTCGACCATGCGAACCATGAATTCAACAATCGGGCGAGGGGTGAAGAACTGGCCAATTTCGCCGCGGAATGTTTTGCCAAGAAAGCGCTCGAACGCGATGCCCTTGATATCTTCACTGGTGTCAGAGAGGTTGTACTTCTCCAACAGCCGAACAATTTCGAAGCCCGTTGCGGGTTTCAAATTGAGTTTCTCGTCGGTCTCGAATATGCAGTCTTTCCGGTAGTGTGATTTGGTTTTCTGAAATAAATCCTCCAGCGGATTGTCTCCCAGTTGTTCCTCAAGGAATGTCTTGCTAAAAAGGTTCTGCCGCTTACGCTTGGACTTGAGTTCACGCTCTACGAATACTTTGACAAAGAGGATCTTGGCGATCTCGTCAAACGCTGCAACAGGATCGCGCTTCTCGCGATTACGTATGACGTTGTGGCACTGATGAAGCAAGTCTGCAAACTCATCCTCTTTAAAGATTTTCAGTTTTTTAAGAAGCTCGTCTACCTCCGCTTCCGAAGCATCGGCATGCGGGATGCCAGCGATCTCGTCATAGTTCGGCATGCGTCGTGTATCATCCACCTTCCAGAATCTCGTCTCGCTATGGTTGTGCGTGACGAAGAATTTGGCATGTTCGTACTGAGCATAGTTAGCTCCCTGTACATAGTCCTTCAGTGAGATTGCAACATTGTCCGCCTTGCATTCGACAACGATCAAAGCATGTTCATGGGCAGCCTTGGCCGCCGCCGTACGCCAAATAAGAAAGTCGGCACGTGCATTGCCGCTACCACGGCCCGTGACAGGTGTTTCTTCATCGATCTGTTCCAAAGAGTAACCATACTCCGTTGTCAAGACGAACAGAAAGTCCTGACGGACGCGCTCTTCGGGAGTTAGCTGGACCCATTTCTGCCGCACGGGACTAAAAATCTCATTTCCCCTGATCTGTACTTGATCGGGTTTAGCGTAAGGTGTTGATTCGGTTTTCTTCTTGGCCATGCGGTCTCCTCTTATTCTTCTTCAAATTCATTCAGTCGGTTCGAATCAGAGTAACTGTAATGCTCGGATTCGCCAACTATAACATGATCCAGCAAAATGAGTTGAACTAATTTACATGCCTTCACTAGATCTCGCGTGGTGATGTCATCACCAACCGATGGCTCAGGATTGCCGGAGGGGTGATTATGGACGAGCACGACGGCTGCGGCGGAAAGATGCAATGCCTCTTCAATCACTCGCCGAACATAGACGGTCGCTTGAGTCGGGGTACCTTCGGTAATGTCCTTTTCTCCCAACTGCTTGTTCTGTCCGTTCAGGAACACCGCAATAACAGTCTCCTGTGGTTTGCCGGTAAATCGCGGTCGAAAATGCTTAGCGATAGCCGCCGATGATTCGAATGAAGAGGCGATTAACTTCGTCTTGCAAACTTTCCTTCCAAGTTCAAAAGCCGCCTTGATCTGAGCAACCTTTGCTGGTCCGAGCCCAGGGACTTTTAACAAGTCATGCACATGCGCACGATCCAAACCCCGCAGACCGTGAAAATCATTTAGCAACGTCCTTGCAAAATCAGCAGCGTTTTGCCCGCGCACGCCCGCCTTAAACGTACCCTGCCCCACTCGCAAGATAATCGCCAGTAACTCAGCCTCAGTCAACTTGTCGGCCCCGAAGGTCAGCAACCTTTCCCGAGGCCGCTCTGTCTTAGGCCACGAGACAATACCTTTAGATTTAGTTTTTGTTTCTGGCATACTCGTTACACTGGGTGGGGAACTCTAGCCTTTTACCGTTTCGTTAGTTTCGGCCCAACATAAACCACGGGCAGTGGCTGATCCGGGTTGCTTTTGGGCCACTCAAAGTGTATGCGGTACTGGAGCCCGAACCTAATTTTGCCATGCCAAGGAAACATTACGGATGCTTTGGTAAGGGGATGTTGAAATGTCAACTTGTTGGCAAAGTCGATCTTTTCTGGGGCCGATGAATCGGTAAAAAGAGGGTGATGCCCAGTGAAGAAAGTTTCCTTGCTCTTCTTTCCCTCCATGCTAAGTGTACTATCTTGCTGAACACATGCGCTCAGATTGTCAAGGATTCGCAGGAGGTCTATGATACTGTTTGCCGCAGGTCGAGAGAATGGACACGGCATGAGGGCGGCAAAGGAATCTTCACTGAACAGAAGATGAGAAAAGATTGCGCGAACATGTACGTTGACATCCTCCCACGTTGTCAATCGGACCACTTTTTCGAGATGAGATTCCAATGTTGGCGACTGCCAAAAGTTATCCAGTTGGCACGAGACGCGAGGATCGTTGTCGCGTTCGACCTCCATCAGGATCGGAGTGTACTCGAAGGCAGACGGCGAAACACTGGCCATGGAACCATCGCCTCCTGCGAGGCAGTGCGCTGTGCATTCTGCAAGCCCCGTTTCTGTCACCAATTCAGCGGTCTGTGAAGGCCGCAAAAGGCAGTAAATTACATTTGGGTCATGAATTTGTTCGTCATCCCAGAATGGCCCTGTTTTATCCAGCCATGCTAAAATATTTCTCTTTTCTTCGCGAGTTGCATGTCTTAGAACAGCATCTCGGACAGAAAGGCCGACTGCGCCTGGACGAACTGCAAGTGAATTGCGTGCACAGTAGAGTGCTGTGTCATAGCGCTTACACAAATCGTGGGTGCTCCACAATTTTTTCAGACCGCCAATCAGATCTACGACGGTATCGAACTGGCCATGGAACGACAACTCGTTGACATAGACATTCATTTTGTTGGTGTGCCCCATCCGGTCAAGTCAGCAAGATCCTGATCGTATTGATCGCAGAAACCTGCAGGCCAATCCCCAAGATTTCCCTTCGTATCGATAAGGACTGAATCACTTTTTGTGGTTGCATCCCTTTGACCACTGAAAAAATGTATGATAACGTCTTCGTGAGCAAGCAGGTTAGATTTCACCGCCCGACGGATACCGTTAATCAGATGGTCGCTATGTGTCTCGACGATGATCTGGACACCAGTTGCAGCCACGCGAGCGAGAAACATGCCCATAAGAGACTGTGCCGAGGGGTGAATATGTGCTTCTGGTGTCTCAATGATCAACAAGTGCCCAGGTTTCGTGTGCAGCAAGGCTGTAATAATCGGCAGCAAATAGAGTAGTCCGTATCCAACATTAGCGGGATTGTGAAACTCTCCCTTATCGCTTGTCCGCAATCCCAAACTCAGAACATTGTTCGTCCCTGGCGCAGGCTGAATGTCCATCGCAAAACCAGGAAAAAATTCCCCCATCTTTGCTTCGACCTGGCGCGGCAATGTTGGCGGTACACCATCAATACAAAGTGATGGCGTAACAGGGAATTGATCCAGTGCGTAGAGCATTGGTACCGAGCCGTCACCGTTTGAACCAATTCTGAGCTGCGCATCTTCTTGAGTTATGGGCCAGAGTTTTGTCACTGCAGGGCGCTCAGTCGTCAAGTATACCATGTCACGAAGAAACTTCGTGATGCTCTTGCGGATTGCAGATGAAGCCTCAATCGTTTGCTCGGGTTCCAACACGACACTACGTCGGCCACCACTAAACCGCCAAGAGATGTTTCCCTCGGTTGTACCCACGCCAATCTCCAAGCCTTCGTCGCCCGTCCCAGAATTCAAAACATCTCCCATGACACCAAGATTGAGAAGTTCGCCGTTCAACTGTAGGCCCCCTCTAGAATTGCGCTGAGCAAGCAGAGCTAATGCCTGATGAACCGAGGATTTACCAGCCGAGTTAAATCCGGTCAGCACAGTCAGTCCACTCAAAGGAAGAGTTAGCTTTTTATGGCATTTAAAATTTCGTAAAGACAGGAGTTCACAGCGCATTCCACACCTCCGAGAGCATCCTTTTAACACATTCGAATCTGTAGGCAACCTTTCTTTTAGAATTGGTACTGAGCGTAATAGCGTCAACAAATACAGGGTCTTCCAACAATTCGTTCAATCCCTTTCGCACGGCATCAGCGTTGTTTGCAATATTTTCAGCACCAGGTCTTGCCATCAGTACTGAGAATACGTCAAAGAGAGCCACGTTGATTACGCTACGCCTGGGTTCTTCCCCTGCCTTAATTTTGCGGAAGGCGTTTTTTCCAAAAATTGCAACATTTGTCCTCATGCTAATAAGAAACCGATCTGACAGCTCATGCCAGTACTGCGGACGATCAGGATCAGTCTTCTTCAGTTTATTCAAGACATCTCTTAAAAAATTGTCCATATTTCCTGTATATGATGACTCTCCAAGTTCCGTAAAAGCAAGAAACCGATTGATGCACTCACGATCGCGCATTGTCTTGTGACTAAGACCGTTCGCTGTTGCAGAAAGGAATTCTTCGTTTTTCGCCATGCGTGCCAGCCACCTCGTTGCATCCCCAAGATAGAGACAGTTCCGCATTTGTTGTTTAGTCAGTGGCTCACCACTGTTGACCCTCTCGAAGATGTCCACTTTCGTTTGGTCAGGAACCTTGCTGTCGATCAAATAGAGCGTTAAGTTAGTGTCTTCGACCCGATTCTTGACAGTTGTGGGGAGTTCCGCAAATATTTTCCCATTCATATCAGCGGCATATTCCAGTCCTTTGAGGCGCAGTTTTCCTGCGAGAAATCGGCGAAAAGTAGAAAGGCGTTGAAGCCCATCCACAACAACAATCTTTCCGTCTGCTATCTCTGCCAAATAAAAAACAGGCAAGGGTATACGCATCATGGCTGATTCAATTAGTCGACTCTGCTTGAGTTCGTCCCAGATGAAATCACGCTGAAACTCTGGGTCAAGCACGTATACGTCCTGGTCAATTCGCCTGCAGACATCAAAAACAGTGCGTCGGTCAGTACGGATCATGAGACTGTCTATTGGATAGCCATTGACTGGTGCAGCGGACTCGTTATCGAGCCCCTCTACATCATCAACTGGTTTTTCTTCTGAAGTATCAATTGTCATGGGAATCATAAAATCTGGAGCTTAAATTAGCAAAATTGGCATATAACTACAAAAGTCATGGTCACATTATAGTTCAGCCTATAAAATCACGTAGTAAACACTTACTGTCTCATAAGAAAACGCAAAACTTATTGTCTGGCGAGTTTTTGAGATATCAACATAACCCTAGAAAGAACTACTCATAAGCCATGATACGTTCACTACCAAAACGCATTAACTTTACCATCTAATTACATAATAACGCAATAGAAAAACTGTTTTTCTGGCGCGATTCATTCCTGGGGAACGGCCTCATATTAGATGGCCTTGCGAATCCGAGCCTTTACATCTGCCCAATCGCTATAAGTGGACTCGCCTATTTTAACGCGTTCCATCCTAGCAGCCAATACGTCACGATGCCAAGCAGGTGATGGCATTTCTTCTGGTACTTGAGTTAAATTAGCCCAAATCGTCTCCATCATCTGGAGCTTGTCACAAATTGTCATCGTGTCGAGCGGTAATGTCATAACCATGGTTTTTTCTCCATAAAAGAAGACAATTAAAGAATACGCCCTTTACAGGGAAAGCTCAAGGGGAAAAAGGAAGAAGTTCTACTTCCCGTCTCATCCCTCTTTGCGCTGGAGAAGGGGCAGGAGTTGCGCCATCACGACACCCACGAAGATCAGGACGCAGCCGAGGATGGCCCGACCCGTCAACTCTTGGCTGAGCACCAGATAGCCGGCAATCGCGGCAAAGACAGCCTCGAGGCTCATAATAATGGCAGCAGGCGCAGGAGGGCACCTCTTCTGGCAGATCACCTGCAGGGTAAAGGCAATACCGACCGACATAAGTCCCCCATACGCAATCGCCCCTGAGGCGGCCTTGACCTGGCTGAGGGTGCACTGTTCAAAGAAGAGTCCAGACAGGACACTCAAGACCGCGCAAAGGGCAAACTGAAGCGCGGCAATCTTAAGGGAGTCGCCTTGACTGGCGACGCGATCAATGACCAGAATCTGGCCGGCCCACAGCAGAGCACAAACCAAGGTCAACACGTCACCTTTGGAGATCTTGAAGTCCGCCGTGACACTGAGCAAGTAAAAGCCAAAGAGGCAGACTGGAATTGCAGCCCAAACACTCTTCGAAATCTTTTGCCCCAGAAAGAGTCCGAGCAAAGGGACAAAAAGGATGTAAAATCCTGTGATGAACCCTGAGTTGGCACTCGTCGTATACTGCAAGCCGATCTGCTGAAAACTGGCAGCGCCAAAGAGAAAGAGTCCGGCAAACAAACTCCCCAGAACAGGCAGTTTACTATTTTCTTCAGTAGGCGCGAGGTATTTCTTTCGCCAGAGGATGACAGGAATAAGAGAGAGGCAACCCAGCGTAAACCGGAGTCCATTATAGGTCATGGGACCCACACCCTTAGCCATACCGATCTGCTGAGCGACAAAAGTCGAACCCCAGATGATCGACATCACCAAGAGCAACAACTCGTACTTTAAAGAAGATTTACGTATGTCCATATTTCCTGTTTACTTTGTTTCAGAATCGTTGAAGTTGACTTTGGGGACTTCCTTGGCTGCAGGTGCTGATTCAAAGTACGCCGTGTTCGGTTGGAACCCACGCTGGGCGGCGATAATACTGGCCGGGAATTGCCGCACCGCTGTGTTATAGGAGCGGAGCGCGTCATTGTAACGCTGTCGCTCAACAGCAATACGATTTTCTGTTCCCTCCAGTTGAACCTGCAAATCACGGAAGTTGTTACTGGCTTTGAGGTCGGGATACTGTTCGGCGACCAACAATAGTCGACCGATGGCCCCTTCAAGTTTTCCGGCAGTCATTGTTTTTTCATCCGGGGTGTTTGCCTGAGCCCATTGCGTTCTCAAGCGCGTCACTTCTTCAATAAGGTTTTTTTCGTGAGCCGCATACCCTTTCACGGTGTTGACCAGGTTGGGAATCAGGTCAAACCGACGCTGAAGCACAGTTTCAACTTGAGCCCAAGAAGACCTGCAGGACTCCTGTAACGCAACAAGTTTGTTGTTGAGCATCAACATCCAGAGTCCGAGAACCACAGCGATAACCAGTATAACAATCGGTACTTTATTATTCATGCGCATACCCCTCTTTTTTTACTACCAACGGCCGCTTGAACCGCCGCCCCCGGAGGAACCTCCTCCAAAACCGCCACCTCCGCCTCCGCCACTGGAGAAACCACCGCCGCTACGCCACCCGCCACCGCCTCTGCTGCTTACCCATACATACGCTTGAGGATTGGCCCGGCCCTTAATAAAACCTACGATAAGCATGATAATACCGAAGGGAATCAACACGATTGGCACAAAGCCACCAATCCCTATTGACATGAAAAAAGGCATCCCACCGAAGACAGCTCCAAAGATCAGGCCGGTATAATGTCCCGAACCCACAGCAGCTCCGCCCATGAACATTCCGATTCCGACAAACAGGGACAGAAACGCTGTCATAAACAATTGAGCACCCAGAGATTGTCCACTCGAACGAGATACGGAAGATGCGGCCATGGCCACGCGGGAAGGTGGTTCACCGCGTTCAATGACTGTCGCCAGACGCTGCACGGCGCGATTCAATCCTTCGGCATACTGGCTTCTCTTAAACTGCGGGAAGAGCTCCTCGTTTAAGATCCGCCCGGCCAGCACATCGGGAACAATGGGTTCCAGACCGTAACCCACCTCTATTCTGGCCGTGCGGTCTTTCAGCGCGACGAGCAGCAGCACGCCATTATTCTTCCCCTTCTGGCCAACCCCCCAACGATTAAACAGCTTGTTGGCAAAATCATCAATCTGCCCCCCTTCCAGGGACTGGAGCGTGACAACGGCCAGTTCAGCTGTTGTCTTTGTCTGGAGTTCCCTTACCTTCTGTTCAAGCGCGTCACGCTGTTGCGGGCTGAGAACCCCTGCGAAATCATTCACGAAACCTTTTGCCGTCAGCCTTTTCAAAAGCGCATCTGACGGGGTCTCTGCGGAAGCGTTCTGTACTGCAGGAATGAGCAACAATCCTGTCAGAACAACCATGATAATCGTTTGATTTCTTAACATGTCCGCTCTTCTCTTCGATTATTTTTTATTAAATTCAGGAAACAGGGCAATCCCGTGCCAGAGAATACCGGCGACGATACCTGCGATAATCACGTGGACCGCACTGACGCCAAGACCTAACACCAGCACCACAACAGCAACGGTAGCGATAACACCTAACCGAGTCGTCCCCGTCCGACGGAAAAGCGTATACGCCATACCCAACATCATGCCTGCGACTGCAGGACGCAACCCCGCGGTCGCCTGAGCAAGCCATTGGGTGTCCCGAAAATAGTCAAAGGCCATTGCATAAGCGAGGATAACCACAAAGGGGACAGCGATAATCCCCAGCATCGCAACGAGCGTGCCACGCCAACCCCGCAGGCGATGGCCAATAAAGAGCGAGGTGTTAATCGCGACCACGCCTGGGATCAGTTGCGCAAGCGCAAAGGTGTCCACCATCTCCTCTTGCGTCGCCCATTTGCGATTCTCGGTGATCTCTCGCTCCAACAGGGGTAACATGGCATAGCCGCCTCCAAAAAGCAAAGTTCCGATCTTGCAAAAACTACAGAAGATCGTCAAAAGCTTTTCAGGTGCGGCTAGCTGTTGCGGAGCCATTACTTGGCCAGGAGCTCGCGCGCCTTGGCGAGCACATTCTCAGTGGTGAAACCGAAGGTTTTGGCCAGATCCTTGAAGGGAGCCGAGGCGCCAAAGGTGTTGAGCGTCACCATGACCGTATGCTTGCCTGCGAAACGATCCCATCCGAAGGAGCTGCCTGCTTCCACGATGAGGCGACGCTGGCAACTGGGATCGATGATGCGATCGCGATAGGTCTGGTTCTGCTTGGCAAAGAGTTCCCAAGAGGGCATGCTCACCACACGGACATTACGATCTGTGAGTTGCTGAGCGGCCTCAAGGGCGATCTCGACCTCCGAACCTGTGGCAATGATGGTCAGCTCGGGAGTTCCTTCGCCATTCTGCCAGAGGGTATAGGCACCCTTCTCAACATTCGCGGCTAAAGGATACTTGGAACGATCAATCACCTTCATGTTCTGGCGCGTCAAGAGCAAAGCCGTGGGTCCCTTCTTATTCTTGAGTGCAGCCACCCAGGCGGCCGTGGTCTCGGTCGGATCTGCCGGACGGATCATGGTCATGTTCGGAATACAACGAATGGCAGCCATCTGTTCAACAGGCTCGTGCGTCGGCCCGTCCTCACCCACATAGAAGCTGTCATGGGTATAGACATAAATCACAGGGAGACCCATTAATGCGGCCAAGCGCATCGCAGGACGGCAGTAGTCGCTGAAGACGAAGAAGGTTCCGCCGAAGACACGGAAACCACCGTGACACGCAATGCCATTCATGATTGCCGCCATGGCCAGTTCGCGAATACCAAAGTGCAGGTTGCGTCCAGCATACTGCCCCGGCATGACTTCGCCCATATCCTTGAGCCACGTCATGTTGCTGGGCGCGAGATCTGCGGAGCCGCCGATCAATTGTGGCAACGCCTTGGCGAGCGCATTGAGCACGAGTCCCGACGCATTACGTGTCGCCACAGGCTTGGTCACATCAAAGATTGGCATCTGGCCATCAATATCCAAAGGCAGGAAATCCTCATAAGCGCACTTCCACTGCTCAGCCTTTTGAGTGTTCGCCTTTGACCAATCCTTAAAGATGCGCTTCCATTTACCCTGAGCACGCTTCCCTTTTGAAGCACGTTCAGCAAAGAGCGTACGAACCTCTTCAGGAACATAAAAGAGCTGGTCTTCTGGCATACCCAGCGCGCGCTTGGTGAGCTTGACCTCTTCTTCTCCGAGCGGTGCCCCATGCGCTTCATGGGAGTCTTGCTTGTTCGGGCTTCCTTTGCCGATATGGGTCTTGCAGATAATGAGGACCGGCTTGCCCGTCAACTTCGTCGCCTTGCGGATCGCGCGGTCAATCTGATCAAAGTCATGGCCGTCAATCTCTAGGACATGCCAGTTGTAAGATTGAAAACGCTTCTTGGGATCATCGCTCACGGAGAGGTCGGTATGACCTTCAATCGTAATGCCATTGCTATCATAGAAAAGCACGAGCTTCTCAAGCTTCAGATGGCCGGCGAGCGAGCAGCACTCATGGCTAATGCCCTCTTCGAGGTCGCCATCGCCACAAAAGATCCATGTGCGATGATCCACAACCGCTTCACTGCCGTCGACATTGAAACGTGCAGCCGCCATACGCTCTGCGAGAGCCATGCCGACACCTGCTGCAATGCCTTGTCCGAGCGGACCCGTGGTCGTCTCCACGCCATCGGTGTGGTGATACTCCGGATGTCCCGGAGTCAGGCTGCCCATCTGGCGAAAACGCTTCAGCTCCTCCAAAGGAAGCTTATACCCTGCGAGATGCAACAAGCTGTAGAGCAACATCGAACCATGTCCGCCGGAGAGGACAAAACGGTCACGATCTTCCCATTTGGAATCAGAAGGATTATTCTTCAAATACTTCAGCCATAAAACCGCGGCAATATCCGCCAACCCCATAGGGGCACCCGGATGACCCGATTTCGCTGCCTGAACGCCATCCATTGCCAAGCCACGAATGGTGTTGGCGACTAAGGTTAAATTCTCATTGCTCAATTTCATGCTCTGAATCTCCTGCTTTAATGAAAGAGGACAAGCCCTGGCCTGTCCCCTGCCGCCCTTTTTGTTGGTACAGCTCTTAAAAGTGCGTATTTTTGCAAAAATAGGCCTTCATGTCAAATACGGCTTGACGAAGTGCCAAGAAGTTCGCATCTTATGGTGTATGCAAAGGGACGGTCATATACGGATTCTGCCCATTCACGTCGCAAATAAGATTGCGGCGGGTGAGGTTGTTGAACGCCCAGCCTCGGTGGTGAAGGAGCTTCTAGAAAATGCCATTGATGCTGGTGCGACCCGTATTGACGTTACAGTCACGGCTGGCGGACGCAATCTCGTGGAGGTCCGCGACAATGGTTGCGGCATGACGCGCGATGACGCCCTGCTGAGCCTCGAACGCCAGGCCACGAGCAAGATCCGCGACGTGGATGACATCGAGCGGATCGACACCCTCGGGTTCCGGGGTGAGGCCGTCCCCTCCATCGCCTCTGTCTCGCGCTTTATCCTCAAGACGCGCCGTGCAGCGGACGAGTCAGGCACTGAGTTGACCGTCATCGGAGGCAGTATCCAAGAGGTTCGCGAGGCAGGACTCCCTCCGGGAACAACGATCGAGGTCCGCGACCTCTTCTTCAATGTCCCAGCTCGTCGCAAATTTCTGCGCGCCTATCAGACGGAGCAGGCGCATATTCGCACAATCTTCACAATCCATGCTCTTGCACACCCGAACATCGGCATGAGTCTGACCTCGGACGGACGCGAAGTAACGCGCCTGCCCCCCGGCGCCACCCTCGAAGAGCGCGTACGCGATCTCTTCGGGCCTGACTTCTGCGCAGACCTCCGAGCCGTCAATGGGACATCCTTCGGCATCCGCGTCCATGGCTTCGTCAGCCTGCCCCATCAGCTTCGTAACGACCGCAGCGAACAGTATATCTTTATCAATGGCCGTCCAGCAACCGCGCCCGTCATTGCCTATGCCCTCAAAGAGGCTTATCCGCCATTGGCTGCCGAACGCAAGCCGATTGTCCTGCTCTTTATCGAGATGGCTCCTGAGGGCGTGGATGTCAATGTGCATCCCACCAAGCGCGAGGTCCGCTTCCATAAGCCAGCCGAGGTGCGCGAAGCGATCATCCGCGCCATCCGTTCCGCCTTGCAAGGAGTTGAGTCCTCGCGTCCCACGAGCGAACTCGCTCCGACACAAACACCCGAAACGTCCTCTTCCAGTGTTCTTACCACAGCGTCTCCTGAACAAGCGTCTCAAGCTCCTGCCCCACTGACACCCCTTCCGCCCACCTCCTCCTTTGCCTATCCCGTGAGGCTCCCGAACGTCCCTGTGGGAACTGGACTGCCGCTCTTCCCCTCACGAGCGACTGCGACAAACGCTTCACCCACGGATGAATCCCTACCCTCCTCTTTCCCCTCCTATCAACCCACAGAACCCTCCGCGCCTTGGCAGTGGTGCCACGTCCTAGGCCTGCTAGAGAGCGGTTATGCGTTGCTGGAGACCGAAGAGGGCTTTGTCACGCTCGACCCCAAGGCCGTGCGCGAACGAGTCCTCTTTGAACAACTCATGGCGAACCATGAGAAAGAC
>Ga0247841_10005870_pt1 | contig 19498 bp, 4 predicted proteins | sample LaCruzMarch2015__2_FD_192410 | JGI IMG/M metagenome (GOLD analysis project Ga0247841, IMG submission 192410) | Freshwater microbial communities from meromictic Lake La Cruz, Castile-La Mancha, Spain - LaCruzMarch2015_18m | ecosystem: Environmental > Aquatic > Freshwater > Lake | place: Spain... | reverse complement strand
TTCTCCTGCGAACCTCCGGCAGAAAAAAGAAGGTAGGCATTGTTTTTTGCGGCCAGTTCCGATAAGAATTTTATCCAGTTTTCCGTTGTCACATGCTCCGGACTTGCGAACGTGTTGACAAAAATGATCTTCTTTTCCCCTTGCAAAGCCGCCGCCGCCTGTGCGGAATCTAATCCGCTTTGGATGAATGCGTTCGTCAATGTCTGTTTCACCCACTCTTTTTCCGCGGTGCTGTAATGGATCTTAGGCTTTCCAAGCTTTTGATGATCCATGCCCTCCTCAAAAAGACCCAGCGCGCGAAGGATCCGGAACATCTGATCTTCATAGACAGGCTGTTTGCTTTTCCGCGTAAGGCTTGTGAGATTTTCCGTCCCCTCGACACGGTACAATTGACTTCCTGAATCTTTGTTAACATCGATCATGAAAACAGGTTCGGGTACTTGCTGTGATGAGACATTCCCATGAGGCAATGGGTTCATGTTGGTGAAAATAATCGGCAAATGCTGCCTTGTTCCTCCAGCCATCGGTTGTTCCGCAATGTCCATCAGGATGGCCTGAAGAGAAAGGCCGCAATTGGTAAAATCAAAAACAAGGTCATAACTCTTTTTGCCATCGGTCAGCCAGGAGATCAATCCCGCAGACTGCCCTTTTAAAGCATCCCCCAAAATACCGGCAGGCGTTGTGATCTCTTTTCCGCTTTCCGGTTGCTCCCTAATACCCGTATTCCCCGCAGGATCCAGAACCGGCACCACTTTTCCTTCATAGCCATTGCCGTTCAAAAGGTTGGGATAATCGGAAGCTACATCAATCTCTTCAACGTCCGGAAACATTTCCAACAATCGTGTCACAAAACGGGGTAAAAGGATCGTGGCTTTGCTTAATTTCCTCGCTTCATCCCCCTGGTTAGCCATAATGAAGATCCTTTTCACCTGCGACTTCGGCATATTTTCCAGAGGCCTCGTGATCTCGGCTACAACCTTGGGCTCGTCCCGTATTTCAGAACGCTCAGGTTTCGCTGCGAAAGTAGAATCACTTCCGCTTCGGGAGCGAACAAATGCCTCAAAACGCTTATAATCTGAGATTACCGGATCAATCTGTATGAGATTCTCGCTCACGGCCTGTATCATCAGATCTTGGCTCGGCGAAAGACCCACTTCGACAAGTGTCCTAAACAACCAGAGATACCCCGGAAGTTTTACGATTTGATCGAGAGGGAGATCTCGGGAGGACTTCCCGGCAACAAACTGCATGGCATACCCCATAATAAGCCCGTCTTCATCACGCAGAACGCCGTAAAGTTTTGGGCCAACGCCCAGCAACGCCAGAACCTGGACTGCAAGCAGTTCGTATTTATAAAGTAAATCGTGTAACTTTTTCGAATCTTTTGGGAGACTTCGCAGGGCAGGATGAATCCTTTCTCCCGGCATCCGGAATAGTTTGATCACAGCGGGAATATCCTTCCCATTCTTTCCCACAGGGAGAGGCCCTAACAAGACCGCAACGGATCCAAAATTATCTTTGGAGATCATAGGAAAAGATGCCAGATTCTTGGAAACAACAATCGGGAGCTTCGCCGTATCGATCACGATCATTCCCTGCTTGTCCTCGGGTCGCCTACGATCCATGAACCATCCTTCGTCCGTGCCTGTAAGTTTATCGAACGAAAGACCCTTATCTGTTTTCCGGATCCCGAAACCTTCGAGAAAGGCCAGAACTTTTTTTCGAACTTCCGCTCTAAGAAGCGATAACTTTTGAACCATTTCTAAAAGAACTTCTTTCGTGACAGGTTTTTGGAGAATTTGCGTTACAACACCTTGGGTTATAAGCGGCGTGAGTTCTTCGCGCACGGCATCTTCTCCTGTCATAAGGACCACGAGCGCACCTTTTCCCTGGAGTTTTTTCGCAAGATCAATCCCCGAAACACTACTTGCCGGCATCGTAATGTCAGAAATAACAAGATCGAATGACGCTCCTTGTTCTAACAGATCAAGGGCTTCTTTTCCATTTGGTGCAATTTGAACCTGATAACCTGCTCTTGCAAGAAATGCAGCCAAAGTGATACGGATATTCGGTTCATCATCCACCACAAGAATATTTTTGATCTGCCGCGTCTCGGCACGCTCCGTTTTTGAGGTTTCAACTGCTTCAGCCAATAACGAAAGATGGGTTTTCAACGAAGGCTTTTCCGGTGCGTCTTCCAAAACGTCAATGGGCTTAGACGCGATCCGATAAGTCAAGTCCGTATTTTTTAACGCCTCCGTAGCTTCATAGATATTGCCCGTGACCATTAATGTTGGAAGCTTGAGCCGTTTTGCGACTTCATCCCCCCGCATTCCAGGCATGATAAAATCAACATAAAGCAGATCGAAGGTTTGGCCTTGTTCAACAAGTTTGATTGCTTCTTCGCCACTTGCGACTTTCACAATAGCACTCTTTGGAAATCCTGCAGAAACAAGCCCCCAAAAAGCCGACTCCCGCGGACCTAATTCATCATCCACAACAAGCACTTTAGGAAACACATCCGTATAATTCCGGATTTCCGAACGAGACCCTTCGGCTTTCGGCCCAGTGCCTGTTTTCCACAAACTAACGATCGCCCGGGCCGCTTCCGAACCCAACGTCACCGGCCCTGTCGCGAAAACCACACCGCGCAATTCCGCGCGGGAAATTTCGACGATCTCTCCTCTTTTTAGTTCAACGGATTTCTCATTCAAATAACCCTTAAGCGCTTTTTGAATTTTGCTGAATTTTGCCTCGGAAAGACGCCGGCCCTCATTGTCTGTAAGATAGAAGAGAAGACGCGGCAGCCCTCCTCTCAGATCATCGAATTTTATTCGTTTGATCCGGACATCTTTAAACACACGGGAGATAATCCCTGTTGTAAGTGAAAATAATCCTGGCCGGTCGGGAGTTGTGCTCGCAAGGACTTGAATGCCTTTGGCATCGCTATCCTGGCTCGGCTCGACATCCGTCGGTAGCATCAAAGTCCCGGGTTGTTTTGTCACCTCGATCGACCGATACTTATATTCACCGTTTTCATCTTGATAGGCATCCATATTCCTAAAACGGTCACGGACTCTTTGTTTATCCCTGTTCCCTAACGGGTTTTTAAAACGCGGCGTAAGGAAATGGACCCGGCCGAAAATATATTTCAATTCTTCGCGAATCTTCTGTTCTGTTCTTTCAAGATCCTCTTCCTCGTTCGAAAAAGACCCTAGCAATCTCAGGGCGATCCCTTTACCATCCGGCAAATCATAAGTAGAACCATCCTCTATAAAAAATCCGTTCTTAAAAAGGACCGTCGACCATATATGCGCCAAACCGGGATCATCCTTCCCCACTCCGATAAGAATTTCATAGGGCTGGTTGTAACCTTGTTCGGGCAAAGGGGAAAAAGCAATCGGTGCGGTATTAAGATCCTGCCGTTCGCTTAAAAGCCGGATATGATTAAAAAAGATCATTTGTTTGATCAAAGATTCGGGATCCGGTAAAAGGGCTTCGATCACATACGGCTTCACCGTATTCTGGTAGAGTTCAAACGCTTGTTGAAGACCCTCTTGGGTGGAAAAAAGAGCTTGGAGTTTTAATTTTATTTCGTCTTGTTCTTTCCCAAGTTCCGTGTGAGCTAAATAGTCTTCAAAAACCTTCCCGATAAACGGAGGTTGCAAGATCGACGCTAAGGCCTTGGTACGGGCTGCTTTATGGCTCGCAGCCATTGTTATTTTTTGCCGTGCTTTTTGAGTTTCCTCCTGGATATCTTCTTCATAAATAGGACCTTTGGAAATATTTTTCGTCTCGACGACAACCGTTCCGCTGGTTCCCGCCTCGGCGATCGTATCATCGATCACAAAGGACACGGATGTCAGGTCATCTGTTTTGAAATCAGAAGCTACTGCTGTAAGGTCCGATGCTTTAATGACAATATAGGGAGCCTCGTCTGTCACCGAATATTCTAGCTCCACGCTCCGGTATTGGTCTTGACCGCCAACTTTCCCGGCCACTTTTGAATCTGAGACAACAACCCGTATTCTGGAGATTCCTTTTATTTTGAACACCAAACCGTCGTTGGAAAGCTTATAAAATTTCCCGAAACGATCCGTTCTATCAAACATTTCTTTACTAAAAATAAGACTCGCGCCGCCGTACTGACCTGTTTTTGAAAGGTAATTGAAAACAAATTGATTAGAATCCGTTCTGTGAACTTCCGGTACCACTCTTTCGCTTTGATTCAATACACTTAAAACTTCAGAACCCGATAACCGTGTTAGAGAAGCGCTGGCTTGGCCAAAAAGCATCGGTATCCGGGATCTTTCTTGCCCAGAAATATCGATTTTTTCAATAAATCGACCATGGTCCCCGACACTAAAACGGCGACCGCTGGCGATCAAAGAACTGGCCGTTAGATAAAAAGCATTCCAAACCGCCAACGGCGAATCGGCGCCTTCCCGCATGCGCAACACTACCTTTTCAGGATCCGTTAGTCCGATACGGTTGGACACGGTCATGACAAAAAGCATTCCGAGCAGATCCTGGGCATTGGGGAACCATTCTCCGCTTGTTCTGTTTACGAGATGTTTTAGAACCCCGCTAAGAGCGCTGACGATCTCGTCGGTTGTTACAAGCTCATACAAACTGAGCGTCCGGTAGTTGTAACAAAGCCAAACGACTTGTTCCCGGACTTCCTCAGGGACATGTTGCCCCCTGAACATTTCATTCACGACTTCTTCAACCTGGTTTCTTGAAGGCGGAGTTTTTTCCGCGGTATCTTGAAACTGAGCACGAATGATCCCGTCGGCCAGAAGTGCAAAGCGAAGAGCCACGATCATATTCCGGTTTTTATTGGACCGGATCTTCTGGAAAACCGAAGAAGCCATAGCTGTAATATAGTCCCTGGAATCATACAGCTTTTCCATGAATTCAAATGACCGTAAAGTTTGCATATGGACCGCAAAACGTTGTCCTCCACTCACAAAAGCATTCCTCACTTTTTTCCATCCGGAGAAAAATTTGTCGAAAAAACGCCAGCGGTGAAGCCGCCATGTACCATAAGAAACATCTCCGTCCGTGGTAAAGAATTCCAGAAAACCCTGGCTCATCTTTTCACGATCAGGGTCCGACATCTTCGACATAAGAGGCATATCTGCGATCACTCTCACCAGAGTCCGTTGCAATCTGAAACTGATCCTGATCTGCCCATGCTGTTCTGCGAACTCCTCTAAGGGCTTTTTTCCCGTCGCACGAGCTGTTGCTTGAAAGATCTTCGGCAATAATTCCGGATGCTCTTTTAAGGCCCTTTCTACAATAAGCATGGTAAATGGCTCACGCGTCAAAACCTGCGCCACGGTCATTTTAGAATAGACCCATTGTTCTTTTAAGATCTCCGCGACTGCCGGCGTCAAATATTCTGGATGCTTTTCCAAGATCTCAGCCAACGTCCAGTTCAAAAGATCCGGGTCTTTCGTTGTGGCTTGTTCCAATGCACCGAGGGCAAAAGCTGTGATCTCTTCGACTTCCTTCATCACAAAACCCTCGTCGCGCTCAAACATCCATCCAAAACGTTTCCGGCTCTGAAGTTCGATGGGGCCTTTTTCTGTTTGAATGATCTGGAGAGTTCTAATGTCCGAGTATTGGGGCGGAAATGATTCTACAAGCGTCACATGGGTTAATCGAATTGCCATATTAAAAACATGATTGGCATGCCGGTAATACTGATCGTAAAATTGCTGCTGCCTGTTGAAATATTCTTGTTCCGTGGGATGAGAGCTCAAAGGCGGAAGCCAACCTGTCGCATATTTTTTTTCAAAAGCGCTTAAAAAATCGTTCAGGTTCTCGGCATGTAACCGGCCGGAGTATTTTTCAGGATTTTCTCTTTGCATTTCTTCATAGACGCGTTTGACCGCCGAAAGAAACGTAAAAGCTTCCTCCATTCCCTTTTGTTCATCCGGTTGCAAGATAAGGACCCCTTCGACAGCGCTCAGGATTTTATAAAGATCACTTGCCGTCATGGAAGTCCCTTCTGAAAGTTCGAGGGGAGCGATCCTTGTAAGGCGGGTCGGGCTCGGAGGGATCCGTGAAAGAAAACCGGCGATCTTTTTAATGGTATCGAATTCTCCGATGCTTCCCGTCCCATGCAACGGATCTACGTCTTTCCTATAGAAAGTGAAATAGGCCCCTCTGTTCCGATAGCTTTCATTACGTTCTTCTATCGAGACCAGAAAATTCTCTGAAGCGCTGAGGTGATGTCTTACATAAGTTTCGACTCTTTCATTCAGCAGGTCTGAATCTTCCTCATCTCTAAAAAGAGCATCGATCTCTTGTCCGTCCAGCCCCCGAAAAACCTGTACGGCATGATCGACCCGAGCGGTGCCCTCCCCGGCCACACTTACGGATACTGGCAATCCTTGACGCCGCCATCGTTCTACGACAAGCAAAAATTTCGGATCTTCGGCCGCTCCACCGCAAAAACAGACTTTTTTATTATGTTCTTTTGCCAGCCGGAGAAGATTTTCCAACCCCTTTAAAAGGTCAGGGGTTAATTGTTCGAAAAAGTGAGCATTTTCCTGGCGTTCCCGGTCCATCGGAACACCTAGCTTCCTTTCCCAATAGTCTTTGATCAGGTCATTATTGCCGATATTGAAACGGACAATGTCCGGATCCTTCATGAAACTTTCGATATCCTCTCCTTTAAGAAGAGAGACATACTCCACCATGATCCCGAATGAAGCCAGGGAAGCCGCTTTTTGGACTTTTTCTTCAACTGAAGTGATCTCTTCGGGAGAAATGGCACTTTTGGACATTTCCCAAACCGCGATCTTTTGGGCTAAAGGCCAGACGTTCTTTTTAATATTTTGAAATTGCGCATAGGAAGAAATGAGCGGGAAAAGCGGTACCAGACGGCTTCTTTGGTTCTCGGGAAGCGCCAGCATCTCTTTGCTATAGGCCACAAGCATGGCAGCTAATTGAAGCGCTAGAATCAATTCCCCCAGTGAACTGTTTTCATAAAAATTAAATCCCTGGATCGATTTTTTTCCGTCCCGGATAAGTCCGGAATCAGGGTATTGTTCCGCAAGTTTTTGGATCATTTCTAAAATAGGCCGGTTTTTGCTGTCTCCCTCAAGATCTAAAGTCCGGAGAGGCGCATCTTTTCCCACCAGAGCATTCTGCCGGATAAGCGTTCCAAAAGCCGCGATCATGCGGCTCAGGATCGTTTGAAGCGCGTCCTGATTCGCACTGCTTCCCGGTTCCTGTATGGCGAACAATGCAAGGATATCTTCGGCGGATCGAGGCGTATTCCTGGCTTCGGACCGCGAGAGAATTTGAAACCATAACTGGGGATCCCATTCCTTTTTCCCGATATTTTGAGCCAAAGTCTGTAGCGCCTCAGCCATATCCGACGGAACTGTATCCGTGCGCACAAGACCGGTCGGACGTTTTAAAGCCGCGGAGTGCATTACTTCTTCATTTTGAAGGACTGGTACTGAATCAGCGGGGTTCCGCATGTTCTTTTGTGCTCGCGCTAGAAACCGGAAAAAACGGGCTTTCTTTTTTTCTTCTTCCCGGTCCGCGACATTAGGATTCAGGATCAAGATACCGTCCTTGGCTTCGCCCTCAGGAAGGACCATGGCAATATGCCCGTCTTTAAGCTTAGAAATTTCATTGCCCGATTGGCTTGAAGAGACGAGTATGACCGGCACGGGATTCGCCCGCCCACGGACAAGCACTACCCAATGCGTTTCGCTATTCACATCGATCCCGACAATTCCCACAATTTGGTCGCCAAAACGCTCCAATTCGCGCGAAACATCTTTATCCACGGCTCCCGGTGGAACAACAAGAATATAAGAAGCCCCACCTTCCGCCCTGGCTTTTTCATCTTCGGTCCCCGGCGTCATCAACTGGTCCATGACTTCATGCATAACTCCCCGGACCGTATTTGCCGGATCCGTTTGATTTTCAAAGCCTCTTTCTCCCCGTTGTTTTATAAGCCGGGGAGAAAGAATTTTGAAAACTTGCTCTTCATAAAAAAGCCATAAGTAAGACCTGCCGGGTAGATTTCTTTCCTGATTTTCTTTCAAATTTTCGGGGTGAGTTTGCTGCAAGGAATCACTCGCTCTTAAATGGCGCGGGATTTCCTTCAAAATAAGTTCCCTCACCATCGCCAGCGTGGACTGCGTTGATGCGTTCTCGTGTTCTTGAACGAATTTCATCCATTTTGTGATGACAGATCCATACTCCGATAATTGTTTTTCAATATCTTGCTTCATTTTCGCTACTTCCTCGGGCACCCCTAATCGTCTCCTCAGATCGTCTTCCTTTTTTAAAATCCCCTGTTTATTCGCACGCAACATTACCGCATCTGTTTCCGAAGCGTCTTTGAGTAAAAGCTCAACAGCATTTTTCTTTTCAAGAAACTCACGCTCAAGGATTCCCTGGATCAAGGCATCCCGATCTGACTGGAGAAGTTCCGGAAGAGCAAGTTGTTCTAACGTGTTTTTTATGGCTCCGATATGTTTCTTCTTTTTTTCAAGATTTTGAATAGTTTGAGACGCAAAATCCACTTTTTTAACGGTGGCATCAAGCGCTGCCTGTTGCTCAACATAGAATTTCTTCTGGAATTCGGACATTCCGTCCGCAAGAGGTAAAAGTTTTTCAGGAGTGTCCATTTTTTTATCCGCCAGATACAGAATATGGACCAAATCCGTCATCAGCCCGAACCATTCGTCAACCGCCATAGCCGCAAGATTGTAGGGCGTGATCCCCGTCTCTTTTCGTTCCGGAAGATTTTTATAGGCTGTTTCCAGACCGACAATCAATACCTCCCGATCCTGTTCAATAAGAGAAAGAAGGCGGCTCAACGGATGCTCCGCAAAAATGGTGCCACTCGCAGATTCCCCTGTTTGGGTTAAAGCTGCCGGTTCCTGTCTTTCAAGAATTCCCCTTTTTTCATTTAAAAATCTTGTAAAAAAATCCGCTTCGAAAACCGGAAAAGTCCAGGCTAAAAGGCTCCTTTCCTCGTCCTTAGGTTTTTTTAAGGTCCAGGCATAGGGTTGCGTTAAGTCAGAAAGGAATCTTCCCGCTACCCTGGAAGCTTCCTGGAATTGCTCTTCGGGGATATCCCACCGGAAACTCGATCTTTTTTTCTTGCTCAGATGAAGGATCGTCCCGTTCAAAGGTCTTCGGCTTAAAAGCTTGCCTGCGATCTCGACCCTTTCCCGCAATTCCGAGCGTAAACGTGGTGATGTTGTTGCCGGTTGTTCTGTTGGCACATACTCATCCGACCCGAAAGAAGCTTCTGGATTTTTTCTGGAAAATGCCTCGAGCGCATTGTTAACGTGTTGGATCACTTCGTCGAGATATTGAAGACGGTCTGGAAGGCTGAACCTTTCATACATCGTCAAAGAATGAGTGGCCGTCCGATTCTTGGTAGTGTTGAACCAGATTTCATAAGGCTGAATGTTCCACGCTTGTTTACCAACCTGGATTCTGAGTGTTCCATTCTTCAGCTTCGAGAAATGGGCAGAACCCACACCCTTGGCAAGCCAATCGGCAAGCAATCCAAATCCGCCGGCATTCGTAAAATTGATCATCTTGGTCGATACTGAAGCTGTACTGGAAGGGATCCCAACAAGTCCCACTTCCCGATCAAATTCTGTCAATCGGGATCCGATCTGACGATTTTCTGCCAAATGAGCTTCCCTTAACGCGATAAGTTCGTCAGGCACTTCCAGATCCCCGCTCCAATCAGGGGAAATATCTGGCATTTCTTCTTTCGAAATTCCTTCAACCGAGGTTTTAGTACTGGTTTTCCGTATCTCGGCGCGGCCTTCGGAACCAGATCTATCAATACCCAACTTCGCCAAAGTTTTCTTAGCCTCCGCAACAACCTCTGGATTGTAATTAGTTAAAAGAGCAGCGATGAATTCTACCGTTCCGGAATCTCCGAAGGTTCTCAACTGAATAACCGCATTCTTTCGAGTGCCGGTATGAATTGAGCCGAGAGCTTTTATGTATTCCTGCCTCATTTGGTCCATACTTGCGCCCAGTTGTCCCAAAGTAGTTTCTGCTTCCTTGATGACCTCTTCAAAAGGATCTCCTAACAATGGAAGCATAGGAACAATTGCATCAGGGTTTTTGTATTCGGGTTTACGTAACTGAATAACTGCATTCAGTCGAGCATCTTTATGGGCCGAGTCCAAAGCGTTTATATATCCTTGCCTCATCTGTTGCGGTGTCGTCCCCAATTTAATAAGAGCTGTAGTAAAAAGTTTCAAGTTGCCAGGATCACTGCTTAGCTTTTCCAATAAGGCATCAATTGCTCGAGACGGGTCCCCGTGCTCACCAATGCTACCGGGAGCACCAACGACGGCGGCTGTTCTTCCTCGGTTAGAAAGTTCGATGAGTGAATCTCCTGCCTCTCGTCGTGCATCTGAAAAAGCGCTGCCCAGTGCCCCAATATTTGCATCGACCAGTTGGTCCAAGGTTGCCCCTAATTTTAATAAAGCCGCTCGGGCAGCATCGCGTACTCGCTTATCCCAATCCCCAAGCAATACGGACAAAGGTTTAATAGCTTTTGAATCACGGCGATCCCCTAACCTTATTGCAGCAGCCAGACGTTCATTCGCAAAATAGCTAGATAATTTCTCGATATCCTCATCTTTGTCTAAATCTTTTTTATTTTCTTCGGGCAACTGATCATATTTTTTCTCTACTTTTTCCCATAGCCTTCCAAACACATGCCCGGAAATTTCAAAATCTTCGGGAGGATTTCGATCAGGATGAACCTCAAAAACGATTTTTTTTACAGTTTTGGAAAGGTCTTCTCTACTTGCAGCGCCCGCTATCATGCGTTCAAAATCAGATTCGATCTTCTTCCAATCTTTCGGCGTCCGTATCTCGGCACGGCCTTTGGGGATGGCTTCGGGAGACACCGCGGCAACGCCAGCGGTTTTGATTTGAAGACCCGTGGAAGCAGTGGCCCTAAAACTGACAACAGCAGGTTGTCCGATTTCAGGGGTCGTGAGGGTCAAAGCACGTAACTCTGCCCGATCGCCAAGATTGGCTTCCGGCATGACGGAGGAATTCTGAGGAATAAGCTCCTGGAGATCGGGCTTCGGCTGAAAACGCACGGACGAATTGTTCCCCTTCCCCATCATCCCAGCATCCACAACCTCGGAGAGAACGGGATGTTCTCTAACAGCTTGTAAAACACGCGCGGCAACCTCGTCGGGTTTAAGCTGGTATTTTTCAGAAAGCGCAGGCGCGGCTGTTTCGATGATCTGCTTGAAAAAGAGGGCCTCCTGTTTGGTGAGGAACGGGTTCTTGACCTTGAAGTAGGCCGTGAGATCCGCATTCGCATCCGACATGACCTTTTGATACATCTCTCCATGATCGGTCTTTGTGATCCGTGGTGAGAACACCGCGTAACCAATATTCCGGGCTCTCAGACGTTCTTCAACTCCAGGGGTGTGAAATCCGCCGCTGTAAAGAACTCTGAGTGATGTCTTTCCGCTACCGGCTTTCGGTGCAAGAGACAGAAGATTCGTAACAAGCGCTTCATCACGTTCGAGGGATACGTCATAAAAGTGATATGCCTTATCCAGGAATGCCGCCAGCGGCTTCGAGTTCGAGATAAAAGACTTCAACCCGTCCCGATTCGCAAGGGTTTTGTTATATTCCTCACGGCTTAATTCCAGCCGGAGCATTTTCTCAAAAAGATCGAAATTCCCCAGTTTCCGGACCAGCGCCTTTTCATCCTCCGAGCGGGCAAGTTTTTGGATCAGTGCTTCTTCCAACGTGTTCATCTCGACGAGAAGTTTTGTCACATCGATCTCGGTCTGAAAGACCGCGAGCTTCCAGCTTTGCCAAAAAGCCTCCTGCCCTTCAAACGATAACTGGTGCTTTTGAGCGAACCGGAATAACCCCTCAAGCAACTTGCGAGGATAAAGAGCGCGCTCCATAGACAATGCAAGTGTCTTGCCTTCGATGCCGGAGACATAGCCCCTTTCGTGTCCAAACACTGCAAATGCTTCGGCAAATTCTTTTTCACCTGGGTCTTTGGCCGCAACCTTAACGCTCTGAACCGCTGTTTCCCACTGGACCTTGGCTTTTTCTAGGTCAAAGCCTTTTTGGGCTTCTTCGATCATCACAACACGCAAAAGGCTTGGAAAACGCAATTGTTCGACAGGGTCCCTGAGATCGATCTCAAGAAATTTTAACGTTTGCTTTTGCAGAAAACGGACATAAGCCTGAAGGTTGGAATCTGCAGTAGCCCCGGCAATGTTATATTTTCCTTCTTTACGGCGATTGCGCTCCTTGAGAAAATCCCGGAGTTCCCCGTTTAATTTCTGCGAGCTTTCTTTCTCCAGATTCGCACGTATCGGATTAAGAAGCGCCTCGATTTCATCCCGACCGAATAATAGCTCGCGAAAAGTCTTGAGATTTTCGCGGTAGAGTTCTGCATCTTCGATGCCGGATACTGAAGACTGCAGGCTCGAAGCTACTGCGGGAATCTCAATGTCTTTACTCTGTGACTTCTTTTGCGATTTTTGCAAAAGGAAAAGCTCCGCGCCATTCAATTCGCCTTTTTGTTTGAGGTCTTCGATTACCGCACGGTTCGCGGCCGGAAACCCCTTGAAAAAATTCAAATACTCGGGATGAAGTTCTCCGACAGCACCTTCAAGGCCCACGACAAGTCCTGGCGCCTTTGTTCCAAGATATTTCAACATACGGGCGACGTTCTGCTGACCTTCAGGGTTCGCATGGGCATCCTGGATCTGAACCACAAACCCTTGGGAAGAAGTTCCTGCTGGCGGCTCCCAGAGAGAAACAAGAGAACCGAGTTCGGCGGGCATAGCGTAGAGATCTTGACGAAATTCGGTCTGTGCTTTAACTCCAGCCACAAAATCGATGGTTCCGACAGAGGCAAAGGCTTGAGACGGACTCCCGATGAGGGTGGTCATCGTAAAGGCGATGGCCACAAACAAAGAAATTCCCCTGAGCATTATAGTTTTCATGTTAGCAGAAGTCATATTTTTTTAGTTTTTTGGGCCTTTTGTCGTTGGAAAACAACCTTGAAAACTGAATGGGAATTAAATACTTATTTTCAAGATTTATAATCCTATATTAAGTTTACCCTCTGATTAAGGCATTTGTCAAATCGAGCTTAATTCCTTACCCGTTGGAAACAAAGGAGTTATACTGTTTTTTAAAATTTTTGAGGCTATAGCTAAATGGGGATGAAAAATGGGGCAAAATCAGGGCTATTAGCAATAGGACGAAAAGGCAGATTGAAGCGCGCTGCTGGTGAATTGGCGCTCAGGAATAAAGGAAACGTGAAAATTATATCAGATACGAAACCAAGAATTATGGCTGCATGGCGTTACCGGATCCGCTCTTTACCGGCAATTCAAAAGCGAAATAACTTCCCTTCCCTTCCTGGCTTTCAACCCAGATCCTGCCGCCGTGCAATTCCACGATCTCCTTGGCAATGGTAAGACCAAGCCCCGTACCGCTCACTCCTTGTACGGCTTTGGATTCAACGCGTGAGAACTTTTCAAAAAGCTTCTTGAAATCTTTTTCGGCAATTCCGGGGCCGGTATCGCGAACACCGATTTCGACTTTTAGCGAGTCCGCAATACGTTTTCCCACGACGGTGACCGTTCCTCCTTTGGGAGTAAACTTCATGGCATTGCTGATGAGATTGGTCAGAACCTGGCTGATCCGGTCCTGATCGGCTTCGATCTCCAACGGTTTTTCAATATCCGTCCGGATCGCGATCTCTTTTGTTTTACTCCAGGCTCCAAATTCGTTCGCAAGAGATTGGACGAGTTCATCAACGCGGAAGGGAGCGGGTCTGATAGTGAATTTTTTCGCCTCCATCTTTGAAAGATCCAAGAGATCGTTGATCAACCGGGACAACCGGTCAATATTGTTCAAGGCAACCGTAACAAATTTTTCCTGGTTGGGAGTAAGCTTGTTGATCGTGGTGTCGCCCAGAAGCTGGAGTGATCCCCGGATACAGGTGATGGGCGCCCGAAGATCGTGAGAAACATTGGCCAGAAATTCGTTCTTGAGAGCTTCCAGCTCTTTTTGCTTCGTGATGTCGGAGATCACGGAAACGAAGCCAACGGTCTTTCCGTCCTCGCTTTCAATGACGGCATTACTGGCGAGGAGCACTTTTTTAACCTGGTCATTTTGACTTTGGACCACAACCTCTTTGCTTTGGTTCCCGTCGGAGGGTTGCTGTACCAAGCTGACCAATTGTTCTTCTTTGAGATCGCTTAAAACCGACCGGCCGATCTTGTCTTCTTTTTTCACACCCAGCAATTTTTCGGCGGCCGGATTCATCAGCATGATCTCGCCCTTCTTGTTCACCATAATCACGCCTTCGGCCATGGAATGGACAACCTCTTCGGTCTGCTTCTTTTCTTCCCCCAATTCCTTAAACGAGACATCCAGTTTTTGATAGCTTTCGGTCACTATCTTGACCTTTTTTTCAGCGACATCGAGCGCCTTGTTTTTTTCTCCCATCAAACGTTCGTAGCGCGTCTGGATCTCCGCTGTCTTTTCCAGCGTTTTTTTCTGAACTTCCGAGGCGACAAAACTGGATATCTTTTTCGTGAGAACGCTGACTTGTTGGGAATCCCCCTCGAGGCTTTTTTTAAGTTCCTGTTCAAGATTTTGCGGGATTGATGCGGGGGTTGTACTGATTTTCTCCACAGTCACCCGCTTCTTGGCCACACCGAGGGCCAGAGAGAAGACAACCGTGACGACCAATGACAGAACGATCAAGAATACTTGTATGGTAGAATCCATAAAAATACATTTTCCTCTTGCCGCTAAAGAATTAGAAGACGTTATTGTATGGGTACGCTAAAGATTTGTCAGCTAATAACTTTTTTGCGCAGCCCTCATCAATCCTTGGAATTGATGAGGGGGTTGGGGCGCCAGACACTCCTCGGAAACAGCTTACGCCTGCCTCTTCCCCGGGGCAGCATCCAATTCATGTTTATTCAACTTCTCAAGCTGCTCCCACCTCTCGTACATTTGGGCGAGTTGAGCTGAGTACGCTTCGGCCTGCAACTTAATCCGGGAGATTTCCTTGGGATCTTTCTGGTAAAAACCCGGCTCAGCCATCAGGGAGTAAAGTTCTTCTTGCGCCGCCTCAATCTTTTCGATTTTCTTTAGAAGCTCTTTCAGCTCGCGCTGTCTTGCCTGAGAGGATTTCGAAACGATTTGGTTTTTTTTAGATGTAGAAGCGGTTTGACATGCCGGGACTTTTGCTCCACCGGTTTCGAATTTCACGATACGCTGACTCAACCAGTCATCATACCCGCCTGGATATTCGCGGACCATGCCTTGACCTTCCATCGCCAATGTCGAGGTCACCACATTGTTCAGGAACGATCGGTCATGACTGACCAAAAGAACCGTTCCACGGTATTCAACCAGTAATTCTTCAAGTAACTCCAGGGTCTCCACGTCCAGATCATTGGTCGGTTCATCCATCACAAGTAAATTGGACGGTTTGGCGAAAAGCCTCGCGAGGAAAAGACGGTTCCTCTCCCCTCCCGAAAGAACCTTCACCGGAGTCCTGGCCCTGTCCGGGGAGAAAAGAAAATCCTGCAAATAACCGATGATGTTTTTGGGCTTGCCGTTGACGATCACCGTATCTCCGGTTTCGTTCACGTTTTGAGCAACCGTTTTTTCAAGATCAAGCTGCTCGCGCAGTTGATCATAATAAGCGATCTCAAGACCCGTCCCGACATGCACGGATCCCTTTTGAGGCTCTATTTGCCCCAACAGAAGGCGTAGCAGGGTCGTTTTGCCGCATCCATTCGGTCCGATCACGCCGATCTTGTCCCCGCGCATGATCTTCGCCGAGAAATCCCGGATGAGACAGAGGTCACCGTAGCCATGGCTAACATGATGCACTTTCACAACCAGATGCCCGGAGGGTTCTGTGACCTGAGCTTTCATGCGGACATTTCCGACCCCGCGCCGTTCGGCACGTTTTTTTTCCCGCAACCGCTCCAGCGCCACCACACGCCCCTGATTCCGCGTGCGCCGCGCCTTGATGCCCTGACGGATCCAGAGTTCTTCCTTCTCCAGCTTTTTCTCAAATCGCGCTCGCTCGGCCGCTTCCGCATCCAGGGCCATTTGCTTGCGCTCCAAAAACGTCGGATAATCACATGCCCAGCTGAAAAGCCGCCCCCGGTCCAGTTCCACGATCCGGGTCGCGAGATGCGTCATGAAGGTCCGGTCATGAGTCACGAAGAAAAGCGTCCCGGGATACTCTTTCAGAAAACCTTCGAGCCAATCGATGGACTCGATATCCAGATGGTTGGTCGGCTCATCCAGAAGGAGGATCTCGGGCTTCAAGACAAGTGCCCGGGCAAGCAAAGCTCTTTTTTTTTGGCCCCCGGACAGCTCGTCAAACTGGCTTTCAGGATCCAGTTTGACATGCGCGATCACTTCCTCGACCTCGCGCTTCGTCTCCCAACCCTGGGTGTGATCCATTTCGGCCTGAAGATCACCGAGCTGTTTCATGAGCTGGTCCGAATACTCGGTCTGGAGCCGATGGTTCACATGGTGATAATCTCTCAGCAATTTCACGCGCTCGCCCAATCCCGAAAGTACGAGGTCGAACACACTGCCCGAGATCCCTGAAGGGACTTCTTGCGGCAAATGCGTGACCCGGACGCCTTTTTGATAGACCACTTTACCCGAGTCAGGCTGCAGGTGACCGGCCATCACCTTCATGAGTGTGGTTTTTCCAACTCCGTTACGTCCCAAAAGAGCCACGCGCTCCCCTTGTTCCAACTGAAGGTCCATATGATCAAAAAGCGGCGGTCCCCCATAGGCCAGCGTGATGTCCTGCAGACTGATCAGTGCCATATTTTTTTCGAAGTAAGAACGCCCGCGGATACCTACACCGTTGGAGAATTCATCCCCTCGACAGGCGTGGCCCCTTGAGCGGGCGGGATTTGAGAATTGTCATTGTTGCGGTTTTGACGCTTGAGCCTTTTCGCTTCCTGTTCCTGCTTGCGCGCCGCCTCTTTTCTCATCTTATTCCCTTTATAATTGACTCTCATTGTTTTCCTTTCGTTGGTCCTATGACTAATCATCCCGCCAAAGGCGGGATGGGGCCACCCAGGTCGCCATCAGCCACAAGAAGATAAAGACTTGGGTGGGGTTGCACAAAAACTTTTTTTGAAAACTTTGACATACAGATCTTCGACTTTCTTCCGGGCCCATGGCGTTTTCCGGAAAAACCTCAAACTGGATGTGATCGTGGGATCAAAGAGAAAACAGCGGACCGGGATACGATGTGCTAACTCCTTCCAGCCCACATGTTCCACGAGCCGGTTCAGGATCACCTCCAGCGTCACACCATGTAATGGGTCTTTCAAATTTTGATGCGGCAAAAAACACCCCTTACTTTGATCCATTTTAAAAAATCACTGAAACAAAAATATGCGATCTGACGGGTAAACTTCAGCTGCGATCAACCATCTATTGCCATCATTCCACCCACAAGCAGGACGGCGATTCGATCACATAGGGTCGTCGGCACTTTTAAAAAACGTGGAATGTTCGGTTTTGTCAGAACCTTTCTCCGCGGATAATCATCAAAACAACAGATTCCCGATTATCATTCAGGATAAGCATCAGTCTCACCAAAGAAATATAGCCCCACTCACCGACCTTGATGGTTTCAACAGCACCTACTTTCAGGGTCAGCATTTTTTCGATCATGGCATCCACCTGGCCGAAAGAGATTCCCCGGGCCCCCATCTTGTTCAGGCATTTTAAGAATTTCTCATCCCAAACAGGCTTTTGTCCCTCCTGCGCGCGCTGAACCGGGGCATTGGCATAAAGAACCTTTTTTTTCTCGTTCACTAGGACCAAGCCCATGGGCAAAAGATCCAGAACCGTCATCGCCATTTCAGACGATATCTGTGTACCTGAAGCCGGAAAATCAACGATCATCATCCCTTTTTTGATCGCAAGCCGGGCGACCACATTTTTCGAGAGTTCGAGTTCACGGCTCCGGAATTTTAAAATTCTTTTTGCATCGAGAGTTTCCAGCGCTTCCTTGATAAAAACAACGAGTTGGTCCAGATCGACCGGTTTTTTGACGAAATTGATTGCGCCATACTCAAGCGCCTTAATGACCTTTTGTTCGTCACTGTAACCCGTCACCATGATGGCCTCAAAATCCGTCTTTATCTGGCGCATTTCACGAAGCGCCGCCAGACCGTCCATGCCTGGCATATTGATATCCAGAAGTGCTATATCGATTTTTTTGTCTTTAAAAATTTCGAGGGCTTTCGCGGCATTTTCAGCCTCCAGCACCGCCCATCCCTTTTTGTGCAATATTGAGGCGAGAATAGACCGGGTACTTTGATCATCCTCCACAACAAGAATGGTCGAGATCGGCGTGGCCTGTTTATATTCCACGATCTTTTCCTGCGCTCTTCCCAAAGCCAAAGCTACGGCCTCCAAATCCATGGGTTTTCTAAGATAATCGATCACCCCTTCCCGCAGCGCCATAATCACGGTGTCCGCTTCGGCAAAAGCCGTCATCAGAATCGCCTGGGAATAGAGAATTTCTTTTTTGATATAACGGATAATATCCAACCCGTTACCATGCGGCATTTTAAGGTCCGTCAGAAGAATGTCCGGCTTTTCAGTATTGATCTTTTGAATGGCAATCGCCGCATCTTCCGCCTGAACAACGTTAAATCCTTCCCGGGTGATAAATCTCGTCAGCATTTTCCTAGTGCCTTCGTCATCATCCACGATCAGTACTTTTACCAGTTCTTTTTCAGCAGTCACAAGTTACCTTTCATTTAAAATAAAAAGTTAAAAATTTATTTTAAAAACATCCTGCAAGAAAAGTCCACGGGGCGCGGCCATCCGCGCTACAAATATGAAGCCGGTCATGTTGGCTGGATTCGTTAAGATCTTTACTTTTTTGATTCTTCTGTCTGCCAGCCGCCACCGAGTGCGCGGTAAAGCTGGACATAGAAAATCGCTTGTGAGCCTAACGTGCGCGCGAGAGTATTCTGAGCGCTGTAATATTGCTGGTCTGCGTCCAAAACTTCAGTGTAGCTGGAAAGTCCGTCTTCATAGCGGATCCGTGAAAGCTCAGAGGCCTTTTTCAGCGCCGCAACCTGCCTTTCCTGTTTTTCACGGACCGTTTGTATCTTTTCAATATCCACCAAAGCGTCCGCTACCTCACGGAACGCCGTCACCACTTTCTGTTTGTAAAACGCCACCGATTGTTGCCATTGCGCTTTGGCGGCTTTGTATCCGTAAAGATTTTTGCCGCCTTTAAAAAGAGGCATATCCACATCGCCACCGATCGACCATGTATATCCGTCGGCATTAAAGATATTCGAAGGACGATCACCGGTGCCGCCCACAAAATTCGTCAAATTGACGGTTGGCATGAATTCACCGACCGCAACACCCACTTGCGCGTTGGCCGCAC
>Ga0247841_10005868_pt1 | contig 19500 bp, 37 predicted proteins | sample LaCruzMarch2015__2_FD_192410 | JGI IMG/M metagenome (GOLD analysis project Ga0247841, IMG submission 192410) | Freshwater microbial communities from meromictic Lake La Cruz, Castile-La Mancha, Spain - LaCruzMarch2015_18m | ecosystem: Environmental > Aquatic > Freshwater > Lake | place: Spain... | reverse complement strand
TTTGGATCTTGAATAAGTTTTATCATCTCTTCAAGATGTTCGATTAGTTCTTTCTGAAGATTAGTCATTCCGGAAATTTTGATAGTTAATAGCCTCTGCGATATGATGAGCTTTGATTTCCTTATCCTTATCTAACCTAGCAATTGTTCTAGCAACATTAATAATATTACTTCCTTGCTTTGGAGATAATTGTAGTCTTTTCATTGCAGATTTAAGTAAAGTTACAGAATCTGCACTAATCAAACTATCAACTATAGGATAATTTTGAGCATCCGTAATTCTATAAATTACATTTTCTGAAGATTCGCTTTTTCGATTGCTTAAAAATATTTCCGGTGTAATTGGAGTCATTTCTATTACAATATCAAAAGCTGATGATTGAATTTTAGTAATAGGTTCTCCTTCCGGGAATTCAGTTATAAAGAAAGCTGAATTCATTGATTGCTTTGCAATATGTTCTGATGCTTCAGCGAGCATTGTTGCTCCATGTCCATTCACTACTTTTAATGCTAATTTATGCTTACCAAGAATAGCAATCTCAATTGCTCTCTTGATATTTTCATGTCCTTTTATTTCAGAAAAATTCATAGTTTAATTATAAAGTTATTTTAAGATTCAAAATATTCAACAATCTCTTTAGAAGGATAACCCATGTGACCACCATCAAATATACCACGAAAATAATCATCTTCATTTATAATGTAAATGTATTCAAGTGACATGTCGTTATGATCTCCAAATAAATCCAAGTATTTTTCATTAGCCTCTTCTTCGTTATCAAACTTGCCCTCAATAAACCAATGGCGATTGAATCCTGAATGATTACCGTGATTCGATTTTATTAATAATGCTTTCATTTGTAAATTATAAAGTTTAATCATTAATTAAAAATAAATAATCAATCATGGAATTTATAAAGTGTAAATATCGCTTTCCATTATGTTTGATTAAATTCGTTTGATTTTCCCAAGGATTATAGAAATCCATTGCGATATCATAATATATTAAAGGGAATGCTTCTTTAACAAGTTTACAACATCTCTTATAACTGAATTTTCTTCCGGGCAATTCTGCTATTCTGGATATTTTAGGATCAGAACAGGTTCCAAGAAACGCTAATTGAGTTGCATCAATATCATGAGGATTCTTTTTCATTTTCTTCTTCGTTTTTTTGGTAAATCATTCGTGAAACTTCTTTCCATAATCTTTCTTCAGAGGATGTAAGAGCACATCTATTTTGTAAATCAATAAAGTATCGACTCACTCTTTTCAATGTTTCTAACATTTCAGGGGCAGATGCGACAAGTCTTGCATTGGCTTCATGTTGTCTTTCAGGAAAACTATGCAATCTTCCAATAACTCCACTTTCACTTATTATTAATGGTTGATCGAATGCACCGCTATATATTGTGCATTCCCAAGGTCCAGGTGTATGTTTCATGAGTCAATTGTTACATTATTCCAAAGCATTTCACCTTCATCAGACATGATTTCAATAGTAGATTGTCCTTTGTTATCTTCAATCAACATTTGTTCTTGAGTGTCAAGTAAGTCTTCCCGTGAAATTCCAACTGCTGGTTCAAATAAATCATATAATTCTCCTCCATTAGTTATTTCACCTGACTTTAAATAGTTTTTTACAAGAAATCCCTTAAATCTTCAGTTTAGGGGATGAATTGTAATTGTATATATAATTATTATTTAGTTGAAAATAATTTAGAATAATTGAAACTTTTTTCTAAATATATAGTATAATAGATATGATTTTGAAAACTTACAAATATAGAATATATCCTAATTCAATTCAAAAAGAATTGATACATCAACATTTTGGTTGTGCAAGATGGATATATAACTATGCTTTGAACAAGAAAAACAAAACATATCAAGAAACAGGTGTAGGATTATCAAGATTTGATTTACAAAAAGATTTACCTTTACTTAAAAAACAAGAAGAAACAAAGTGGTTAAAAGAAGTAAATAGCCAATCTTTACAATATAGTTTAGAAAATTTAGATAATGCATATACAAAGTTTTTCAAAAAACAAGGTGGTTTTCCAAAATTCAAATCAAAAAAAGATAATAAACAATCGTTTGGAATACCACAAAGTACATATGTAGATTTTGAAAATGAAAAATTAGATATACCAAAGTTCAAATCATCAATTAAAATTAAAATTGATAGAATATTTGAAGGAACAATTAAAAAATCAACAATAACAAGAACATCAAGTGGTAAGTATTTCATTTCTATTTTAGTAGAAACAACAAATGAATTACCAAAAAAGAAACCAATTAGTGAGGACAAAGCAATTGGAATTGATTTGGGAATTAAAACATTTACTGTTTTGAGTAATGGAATTGAAATTGAAAACCCAAAGAATCTTAAAAAATCATTAAAAAAATTAAAAAGGATTCAAAGGAAAGTTTCAAAAAAAGTAAAAGGTTCAAATAATAGACAAAAATATGTTAAAAAATTATCTATTATTCATGAAAAAGTTTCAAACAAAAGAAATGATTTTTTACATAAAGTATCAAAAGAATTAGTAACTACATATGATACAATATGTTTAGAAACATTAAAACCATCTAATATGATCAAAAATCATAAATTAGCACAATCATTATCTGATATATCAATTGGTAATTTCAATTTGTATTTGGATTACAAAAGTGAATGGTATGGTTGTAACATCATTAGAATTGGACAATTTGAACCTTCAAGTAAAATGTGTTCTTGTTGTGGTTATATTAAATCAGATTTGAAATTATCTGATAGAGAATGGGTTTGTCCTAATTGTAATACAAAACACAACAGGGATCAAAATGCAGCAACAAACATTAAAAAGTTTAGTTTTGTAAAAAATAATACCTCTGGAACGGAGGAAATTCACGCTTGTGGAGATATGAAACTGGTTACAGGTTCAGCCCAAGAAACAACTAAATCTTTAGTTTAGTTGTAGTTCATTTTAGCCATAGCTTCTTCTTTAAATTCTTCGGGAATCTGTATTCGTTCCCAAACGGTAGTTTTAAAATCTACATTCATTATCTTTTGAATTGATTATTAATATTAGTAAGAACCCCTATTACTTCATCAAGAGAATCAAATGGAATATTGATTGCACAATTTGCCAGGTGATTTTTAGAGTTTATTGGTTCGAGTAATAGATTAGATCCACTCTCAGTAAATTCTAATCCTATTTGCTTTCCTGCACCGTTTCTCCACACATAATACGTGGGGAGTTTGTATCTTATATCTTTATTCATTCTCGGGAGATTTATCGTTATCAGATTGTTTTAAATAAGCTTCTACATCATAATCATCAGACTGGTGGAATATTTCATCAACCAATTGTGAAAGATATCCTTCATCAACAGATTTAATCTTTCCATCTCTTAAATCTTCCTGAATACGTGAAATCATCTGATTGAAGTAATGAACATCTACACCGATCAACTGATCATAGATTACCTGTGGATTGCTGAAATCGAGTTTAGATACCTGAAATGCCATTTTGAAGATATCTCCGGCACTGATAGTCCATCCACGGGATAAGAACTTGCGTAATCTAAAGATGGATGCCAATGGATAAAGAGAACCTTCATATCTCAATTCCCGGGATAATATCGCCTCAACAGAATCGGGATTGAGATGTAATTTACCATCACATGAAGTCCAGTAAGATTTGACATGAACAAAGTCATAGTTCCTGTGAATCTCATTGGCCGGACCATAGAATCGAATGATTAACTGAAAATCATTGGTAAGAGAAATAGCATTATCAGTCAATACTGCAGGATAATATTTCTTTCCTTCGCTTTCTGGTTTACGGATACCGGCAGATGGAATTCTGAATTTAATACGATTCTCTGTTTCTTCAATGGTAATTCCTTCAAATTCCAGTCCTTCTTTAATGAGAATCTTTTTGTAGTAATTACAAACAGCAAGAACTGTTTCTTTATTTGTGAAATATACATCAAAGTCATTCACTTTCTCATTTAATACCAATGATACTATTGCACCACCTGTAATAATGGAATTGTTTTTAACCAATGTCTGAACATTCTTGTCTTCGATTGATTTAAGAAATCGGGCAAATGATCCACGTAGGATCTTTTCTGCGGTTTTACTTTTCATCTTTTTGTTTTATAAGTTCGTCAATACGTAATTTGGCTGAAATAACACCATGTAATGTTTCAATTGTACCATCTTCACTTGTAATCTGAAAAGTGTTATGATTCTTTTTAAGAATATTATATCCACGATAAGATTTAATTTGAAGTAATGAAGTTGGCTCACGGTTATAATTAACCTTATAGAAATAGGATCTATTTTGGTACGGATTCATTTATAAGTGAATTTTGTTTGCACGCTTTTTGAATAACCTTTTTGTTTTTGTTTATAAGATCAATTATGTCATTATGGTACTCGGTAATTTCATTAGACATTCCCCGAGCTTGAATTATCCTTGATGTAGGCAATTCAATCTGTATTGTTTCGAGTCTTTGATTTCCTTTTCGAGCAGACATGATTAATGAAGTGTCTTTCTTATAATACTCATTCTCGAAAACACAATGGTTCAATTCAATTCCTTCATCTAAAAATTCTTTTACGTGTTTTAATACTACAACTTCGATTGTTCCATTACTGAATTTTAAATCAAAGAAGTTTTTCTTAGATGCAACATAATCAAGATTCTCTTTTTCTACCTTTTCTATTTGTTTAAGATAATTTTCTTTTTTAGCTATGACCATTGCTCTCCTTATTAATCGCTGATGATCTGCGTGTAATGTTGTAGAACAAATGTATTTAGAGTTTAAAATATCCATTCCAAATGATTCTAAGAAATGAATTTGGTCAAACCATAGATTTACATCCGGGATTGCATATTTATTACGGATACAAATCTTTATTGAGGGCCAATACTTCTCTATCTGTTCTTTGTGTCTTGTATATTCAGATATGAATTCAAAATAGCCTGATTTCAGAATAGTTTCAACTTTTGGATTCGATAGAATTAAATGAAAGAAATAAGCGTGATGAAGATGGTGTGTTGCACCAAGAAAACCATTCCGGATTATCTCTGGAAGATATTTCTTTTTTGGATAAAGCGGAGCATGGATAAAATACTTCTCTAAGGATTTTCTAATTTCCATATTTGATCCTCTACTCCATTGCAAACTCATTCCAAAAAATACATTATGCTTAATTGCTTTAATCAGGTATTCTCCATCTGTATCAATCCAAAATTGGACTACCTCTTCTGGATATAATTGAGCTTCTTCCATAATTTTATTAGATTTCTCAAGAAAGACATATCTCAAAACCTGATATCCATTATGAATAGTAGCAATACCAAAATAGGATTCTTCGACAATCTTCCTTTTATTTGTCCTAATTAATTTCTCATTGCATTTCGGACAAATAGCTTTGTTAGTAGCATGATTGTGAGAATCCCATCTGTGACCACATTCAAAACAAGTAAGATATTTAGCAGTCTGATGGAAATATTTATCGAATAGTTTATTATATCCCCAATCAATCTGTTTCCTTGTTATCTCAGGTAATCCTGATTTAACACTATCTACTTTAATCTGAAACTTAGTCTTTGGTATCATCCAAATAGATTTTGCTGAACAAATACTTCCTTCTCTTTTGGTTTTTGTGGAGTAGATTTGCGTTTCATAGCCTGATACGCATCTTCCTGTACCTTTTTAATTGCTTTCTCCCGAGCCTCTACTTTTTCTTCTTCGGTTAATTCAACAGCATGATTAACGACAACAGACATATCAATCTTGTTTCCAATTTCGATACTCTCTTCATCATAATAATGAACTGCCATTGAAAAAACTTCTTCATCAGTAAAGCCATTACATCCACTTTCTTTTACTGTATTTAGAATGTAGGTAATGCAATCATCGATATTTTTACCAGGCTTATTATAAGATTCGGCAAAAAGGATATCTACTTCTATTCTGTGATCCAAATAATCCTGAATCGTCTGTTTAAATATGTCTGTTGATTTCATGATACATATAAAGGTTGTAAAATGTGAATATTAGGATTATCTACAAGGGATAAAAATTCTTCATGTCGAATCTTTCTCATTTTTGGAGAATTATTTTTTGGATTTGATCTATAGTATCTCCAATTTCCATTATCACATACAGCAGAAATACATTCGACTGTATTTATTTTTTCCTTGATTTCCTGTTCTAATGTCATATAATTCCCTTTAATTTACCAAATTTTAACATTTCATCATTTTCAATAAATTGATATTTAAAGAAATCAAGTACTTTGCTTTTACAATCAGTCGATTCACCATTATCATCAGTTCCGATAATAAGCGCCTTACCGAGTATTGGATAAGACCAACCAGGTTTTTTAAATCCAGCTAATGGTATATTCTCTTTCTGATATAACCATGCTTCTTCATCACAATAAAGAATATCACGATTATCATATTCAACGGGAGATTCAATCATATTACAATCCAATAACTGATAGATATTTGATAATGTACCGTCAGTCTGGACTTCGCGTATTTCCTTTTTAAAAGGATCAATAAGAATTGCTTTCATACTCTTTTTTCAAGTTTTTGAATTAGTTTTTCAAGAATGTATTGTTCTTTATAAGGCATTTCTGATTTAATAGCATGTGCCTTAATCCGGATAACAGTAATTGCATCACGAAATATATCGTTTGCAATCTCATTTAGTTCCGGATATCTTTCAATAGTAGATATTTGCTTGCTCATTTCTCCATTTTTTTAAGCTCTTTTAAATAAAGTAAAGGATATGGTATTTTAATTCTTTCAAGATAATCATACCACCATGAGAGTTTTCTCCATTCTCTGGAATGATAACCGTCTACATGACATTTATTATGACTCAACAGCCATTTTTTTGCATCAAGTAAATTACTACCATCTCGACCATCATAATGATGTAGACTTGGAATTTCTATAATCTCTTTTCCACAAAATATACAGAATAGTTTTCCTTCGGGATGTTCCCGTTTTTTCTTATTAATAAATATTAATCTGTATTTTTTGTAAAGAACTCTGTATTTTTTGTAAAGAACAATGCTTTTTTCTTGTCGTCTTAATCTCACTAATCTTTCTCCAAACTGTTCGACATCTTTTTTAATGTGTCTTACTTTGGCTTTCGGAGTCTTTAGTCCTTTGGCTTTTCTTTCTGCATCAAGAGCATTAAGTTTTGGATTAAGATAGAGAGATTTATAATGACTGGAGCAGTAGCCCCTGGCAAATAGAGGCCACTTGCATCCGTCAACACTACAAATCTTTTTTGGCTTCATCAGCTTTTTCGAATTGGTCTTTATTTAATCCAATAGACTGTAATAATTCGTCTGTTGTTTTAAATTCATTACCTTTTTGGGTATCAGCAAAATAAAAGAATATTTCTGTTTTCCCAAAGGATCCATATGTACCTTTTCTTTTAGCAGTTTTACTTTCTTTATAGAATGTAGTAACAACTCGTTCACCATCTCTGATTTCAAATTCATAAATAGATAAATGAGCTGTTTCCATTGCTAAATGAGAAATCATTCTTCCTCTTAGGGTTAATTTGTTTTTAGTCTCCATTGGCTTTCATTGCTTGTTCTTCGTACTTGTCTTCATTACCAAATCCGGCGCCATCATAATCGGGTTCCGTTCCAAATTCTTCTACTCCAACTTGAGCATAAGAACCGGTTAAGCTTTCCATATCAATTTGTGGTACGGATTTGACCGTTAAAGTATAACAATCTTTGGGAATATAGGCAACCCAGTCTTTAAGATCTTCTCTGCCACAAAATCCTTTGTTCATCCATGTTAAACCGAAATCAACTTCCCATTTATTTGTTCCCCGATCACAAATGAATTTCCAAGTTTCATTACTCACTATTGGATGGTGACTTACGAACTCAATATCATCCCACGGAATAACGGCTTTAAATAATTCAATTATAGCATCAACTGGATTTGCAGCTTTCTCGAAAATATCAAGAATTGCTTGCTTGGATAATTTTACTGTCTTCATGGTTTTAAAATAGTATTAAGAGTTTCAAAAACATCTTCAGCGATTGTTGGTGTTAGTTTTGTTCCGTAATCTTGATAATAACACTCAACAGTTTCCCACGTAATACCAATAGTGCAATCATGACCTTTAATCATAGCATCAAGAGCATTTTTGGCTTGTTCATCTGTAATAGTCCATCCTTTAACTTCTAAGGAAGTAAAGTCTTCTACTGACCATTTGATAGATTCGTTTTTGTATTCTTCGAAATCACCTTGTAGCTTTATATAAGCATGATGTAGTTTTTCATAATCTTCTGCTTGACCAATTAAATCGAATTTAAGTTGATCAATTTCTTTTTGTAGATTGCTCATGATTTAAAATAAAGTTCTCCTGGACTAAAATGTTTATTATCCATCATGGTATTCTCAACTATAGTTATCATTGTGATTATTCGAAATAAGATAATCCCGAATGCATTTCTGTAATTATCACATTGAATTGCGTTATCAGGAATAGGCATTGCGAATTCATTATCCATAATATAATTTTATTATTTAATTAATAAAAAAGGAAGGTGGGGTACCGTTTCCACCTTTCTTCACTTGTTTTCACGTCAATCCCTATTGACCGGTACCAACTAATTTAAACCGTAGCGATTAGCCAAATATTGGCTCATAGCATGATTAGAGGATAAGATAAGCGGGAAATCAGTTTGTTCCGGCTTATAGAGTTCAGTTGCGAAGTTATACATATCCCATGCAGAAAACATCTGATTAGGATTGTCGGCTCTTCCATTAAGATAGCTTTCGGCAAATTTACCAATCTGTCCCTGATTAAGAGGAGGAAGTGGTTCTTTCGGGAAACGATTGCTTTCTTTCCGGATACGTTTGGTGGTTAATTCACCAATCATTTCCATAGCATCTTTCTCGTCAACCATTACTTCCTGAAAATCTGTGATAAGTTTCCTTTCACGTTTGCGAACAGATTCGAAATCATGTAACCATTCACCAAGTACTTCAATCATTCTTCCAGGTGTTGGCATTTTTGTTTCCGATGCATATGTACTCATAAATTTATCAGCACCCATAATGCTTAGATTCTGGCATATTTTAACATGCGGGCCAAAGGCAAGCTGAAATCCATACTGATTGAAAGATAAAGCAACTACGGTATTGGTAATATCATCTTCCAAATCATTAATCTGAATCTTAGCAAAGATTCTTCTTAATAGGAATGAACGAGCATCACCTTCTCCATATTCTTCGCGATATTTTTCAATTACAGATACTCCTGGTCTGCTTTTGTCCTGATTCTGTGCTGCCCAAAGTTCTTCAATTCTAAAATTTAATCCTTTCTTCTCAACTTCACGTAAGGCATTTTGGATATATTCAAAGTGATACATACCCATAAGAGGTTTACCGTTATAATCTTCTTCTTTAACGGAATTAGAAAGTTCTTCAAGGCTCAATCTCTGAACCTTATTGTCTTTAAAATTTAGGAGTTTGCGTGGCTCCAATGTGATAATTTCAGTCATTATTATAAATTTAAACTGTTTGAATTTTAGCTCTATCTGGACACTCTTTGTTTAAGCAGTTCTTACATAAACTGTATTCAGGATTAGTAGGCCAATCATTTGATTCTCCATACTCGAGGATCGCTTTCGTTTTACGGATACTCTCATGCAATTCGGATTCTTTGTTCTTATCCCAATTGATACGGATAAACTTGTCTTCCAATTCAGCACCTTTATAGTTGAATACCCAAAGTAAAAACATAATCCTATTTTGCTCGATTAATCGTTTTATGGAATCGGTTATTATACCGGCCAAATGAGGATTTAAGTTCTCATTGATATTACGAACCACATAATGATACATTTTACCTTGAATCAAATCAAGATATTCAGGTTTACCATAACAATATTCACCATACTCATTATGGATATCAGAAGTAAGTTTTAAGTCAATTATTGCCGCGTTCAATTCATCTTCAAGAAGAATTGTTGTTGGGAATACATCAAGCTCTGCAGAAAGAAGTACATCGGGATCCTGATCCCAAACAGTTAAGATTGGAACTTGTACATTGTAGTCAGTAATGATTACTTTATACTTTTTAGCCAAGGCTTTAAACCTGGCTATCTGTTCATCAATCTTAATCTGATGTAGGTATTTCTCTCCTTTGAGTAATGGTAGCTTATTTGCTTTCCTAACAGCGTTCTCGGCAATAACTTTCTTTGTTAGTTTCTTTCTCGGTAAATCATCTGTATATTGTCCTCTGGCACTTTTACCAAGAATCATCGATTCAAAATATCTCCCAAGCATCATTGGTTCAGAAGCAGGTTCGGATATTGTCCGGGCAATTCTCATGAGATATACTTTTCTCAAGCAAAATTGTCTTTCTTCACCATTATGAAGGAATGTCTTTATTATCGACTGATTAATAGGAAACTTATGAAAGTCCATATTATTTCATCTTTTTAGCAAGCCATTCAACTTGAGCATCAACATATCCCAATACCTTATCAGAACTGTTAATTTCAAGTTTCTTAAATGTAGTCATATGATTTACTACCAATTTAAGACGGCTTTGGTAATTGATATTCTTTTGACGATCACCGGCAGATGCATCAGTAATATGCTTGAAGAACTTTTCAGCAATTGCATAAACACCTTTAAGATCCGGTTCGACATTGTTACCAATACCACTTTTATCGACAAGGATAACTGCACAATCAAGACAAACGGATGCAAGAATTCCTCTTTCAACTTCCGGAGATTTACCACCGCCGGCAGAACCTTTACCATAACCAGTTGTACTTGTAGATACTTTGTCAATCTTTACAAATTGATTCCCACGATTATCTTCTTTGTCTTCTGTGGTATAATCAACAGCTTGACCAATTGTGAACTTGGTTTGTTCTTTTTTGGTTGTTGTGAAAATACCATTATCACCATTTGCCATAGTGATTGAAAATTCATGGATAACACCATTTCTCCCATTGTATTGTTTATTCCATACAATACTTGTTGGGGCAGCATTATTCTGTGCCATAATTTAATATTTGAGATTTGTGAAATGAATTATTTTACCAGAGTAATTAGAATTAAACCATTGGAGAAAATCGCCTAAGTTTTCAAAGCCATCATTTACAGCCAATAATTTAATCTTGTCAAAGCTTAATTCCAGACCATCAACAAAAATACGAGGAAGTACAATGTCTTTTACATTATACTCTTCATATTTAATCAAGATGGTTTGAGTAGATATACATTCAAAAGTAGAAAAATGATATGGATTGCTTGATTTGTTCCGAGGATTTTTATACCAAGCATGTATCGTTCTTCCAGTTCTAAATCTGTTTCCGAAATCATTTCTTATTGTGTGGATTTTTTCTCCATACAATATTTTAGATACGAAATCTTTAGTAGCAAAGGATAGAATCATTAGAACAAAGGTTTATCTTCTGAATCATCGGAAGTTGCAGAACCAATACCGGCTGAATCATCAAGTTTCCCAAGTGTTGGATCAAATTGCTCTTTTGCCTCTTCATAATGAGCATCAATAGCATCCAGATTAGGAGTATTGCTTTTCTTTGGTTTCTTTGCAACTTTAGAAACAAGTTCCATTGATTTATTCAATGCATCAACAGCGATATCCTCATATCCGACAATAACCATTTCGCTTGATGATCTTACAACTTCATCAACAAACATGATTTTGTTATTGGCTTCGGCAATCTCATTCAATCGCTGCAGCTTATCATTATCAAGAATAGAGGCATCACCAATAACCTGAATAGGCCCAGGATTGATCTTTGCAAGAATATTAGCCAAAATAAGTACGGCATCACTCTCACAAACTTGTGCTTCATCAAATTGGAATCCATCAATACTCAAATAACCATCGTCAAAAGAAATGTTGTTAACCGGTAATTCACTATTGGAAATCATATCAGCTTTTCTCTTACGGCATGATTCGATATCCTTGGTGAGTTCTTCGGCTTGTCTTGCAAGAACCATTTCCTTTTCTTTGGCACCAGTTTGCAGATTAAGTTTTGCCTTAATATCTGCAATCTTCTGAATGATAGATTTTCCTTTCAAAAGTTTCTCTTCAATTTCTGCAGGACTTAATGTTGCAACATCTTTGATTGATTCGGTTAATTTGGCAATCTGATCGGTATTTATCTGCAAATTCTTCTTCATCTCTTCAAGTCTTATCTCCAGTGTTTTAATTTCTGTTGGCACACCTTCAGTAAAATCCTGAATAGTTCTGATTTGTCGAAGAACTTCCATCACACTCCGATATTTGGTAATGAGTCTTTCGGCTTCCGATTCCTTTTCAATCAAATTGATATCTTCATCACTTACTGCAACACTCATTACATTAGCATTTGCTGTTTTGTAATCAGCATTAACCTGTGTTCTTGTATTGTAGTAATGTTGCTCTTGGAGATCAAGCTGGTTGAATTCTTCCCGGGTTTTTTCTGGAAGTAATTTGAGAATGATATCCCGTTGTTTTCTTCTTCCCTCAACACTTTTGCTCATAGCAAAGAACTCACTCACATTGATTGGAGTGTAATTGAAGAGTTTCCGAATATCAGTTACATTCGAAATTTTGTTACCGTGGGAATCAATAGCAATAAATTTGCTTTTCTCATTGGTAAATTCATGTTGAATAGTAATCTCTTCGCCGGTAGCTGATGGAATTGTCATTTCAAGATATCCATCTTCTTCTCCTCTTGAAACTTTTTCCGGAGTATCATCCTTTGCAGTTAAGCAACCCGTTAAAGCTTTTAAGAAAGATGTCTTGCCAACACCATTCGGTCCCTGAATGAAATAGATATTGGAACCTTTCAGGACAAATTCTCTGTCTTTTAAAAGTTTGTAATTATGGAAAATTACCGGGATTTCGACTTCTTTTGTCGAATCAATAAGTTTTGTCATAAATAATTATTTTGATTGTTTGGTTTTAAGATACTCTTGAAATTCTTTTTCATGTTGATCTCGTTCATAGAAAAGTTCATCATCATCCATATCATCTATTCCTCTTTTCTCGTTCATCAACTCAATATAAAGCTCCTTCATTTTGCCCATTGACTACTTCATCTTTGAGATTATTTATTATTTCAAACGTGTTATAGTCCAGATTGGCTTCATACCGAATAATATTAGTATCATCACTATCTTGACCATCACGATTCTTTACTGCTTCGACAATGAATAAATGTTGAAGTTTAAGTGAGAGTTTAATATCATTACCATAAAGATAATAAGTACGGGTAGTTTGCTTTGGCTTGAAATCTTCCTTATACTTTTTATTGACTATAAAAGAATAGATACTGAGTTTTTCTTCGTAATACTTTTGTTCTCTGTGTCTATTCTTATCATCAATAAACAAGGAATATTCGATATACTTTCGCATTATGTAGCTTACACCCATAGGAGCACCATTATCCAAAGTATCTAAAGAGCATGCTTCTTTCAATTGTTCCCAAGTCATTTCACGTAAATCAACGATGGTTTTGGTATTCTTATCACTATGAGGATTAAGCACCCAAAATTCATTTATGAATCGACTGAAATCAAATTTGCCAGTAGCCGGCTTAACATTGAATAGTTTAGCCTTTTCTTTCTCTTCGATCACCAAATCTTTATATTTCCGTGGGAGATTAACCAGGATTGCTTGTTGAACATAATCAAGGATTCTTGTTGAACCTTTGATATATTCTTTTCTTGGCCTGTATCCTTCAGCTAGATTAAAAGACTTAGCGCTTTCTTTGGTGATATGGTGAAGAACGATTATGCTTGATAATGTTTGGTCGGAAATATCTTTAATTCTACCGGCCAAATAATCATCTTTCTCATTTCCTTTATAGAATGATTCCGTATTTATCAATCCAAGATTATCGACTATAATAATTATCGTATCATCAGGATTTTTGTCACGAAATTGTTTTGCTTTACGGGAAATGGTATTAATGGTGCAAACATGGTCAACGAATTCGATATTGTAATTGCCAAAACGCTGAACTGAATCTGCAATCTTCTCTTGATCATCTGCAGTAATCGTATAATTGATACTCTGCATTTGTTTTGATGTGAGTTTACAGCCCATGGATATGAATGAACGAATAATCTGTTCTTTACTATCTTCCATTGAGAACCATAATATTCTCACATTATCATTATTATCAAGAATACCCTTTGCGAGATATGTAGCATATTTGGTTTTTCCACACCCTTCAGCTCCGGCAATTAATAGAATCTGTCGTTCTCTTAATGTGATGTTTTCATCAAAAGATTTATCACCGGTACGAATGAATGTGGATACAAGACCTTTAGCTTTATTTGCAATATCCAGTAATGTCATGTGTAAAGCATCCTTAAAAGAAATTCTTCCTTCAATATCAAGGTCAAATTTGGTTATCAATTCTTTCTCGGCCCATTCAGCAATATCTTTTGGATCTTCTTCTTCGTATGCTTTTTGTTGCATTTCTGCTCCAACACGAATTAATTCTCTTAAAAGATATTTATCAGTAATAATTGCACAATGAAATGAGAGATGTTTTGCACTACCAATGTTTGACATTAATTTGGTAATATATGCAGGGCCACCTACTTCCATTAACTTTTCAGTTTTTCTCAAATGATCAGTTACAGTAAGAATATCAATTCCGACATTCTTTTTGTGCAATTCAATGATTGCTTCAAGGATTTTAATATTACATTCTTTATAGAATACAGAGGGTTCAGTAAGAAAATGAGCCACAAAGGTATAACTCCCGGGTTCTAATAATATTGCGCCAAGAATAGCCTCTTCAATCTCAATTGCTTGAGGAGGCATTCTTCCATATTCCGGATTAATAACTTGAGCTTTCTTTTTACTGAACCCTGGAGATTTTTCAGGGACCATAAGAATTATTATTGGATTTGATTAAGCGAATTGAGAATCGTTATCTCATTATTGGATTTGATAGCGTATGTAAGGAAACTAAGGTCACTGGCATTAAGTTCAAGAAGTCTATTATTGAATTCTAAACGAAACTTTTGAAGGTTCTCCATATTGAAATCACCATTAGATGAATCAAGGAAGTATTTACGAGTAACATTATTCCAAGCACGAGTATCAGAGAATTCAGAAAAGCATGATTTAAACTCTTTAATGCATCGAGCTTTCCTTTCAGCTTTTACATCAGCAAGATATTTACTGATTAAATTCGAACTGTTTCTGTCAACGGGATATGTTACCTTATATCCAGCAAGCATCATTTGTAATTTGTCCATGTCTTTATGAATTAATGGATTAAATTAATATTAATACAATTAAAAAACAAATTATTCTGGAGGATTTCTGTCAAATATTGAATTCCATAAGATTCCTAAAATAATAGCAATAATAACAAGGAGCACGTAAATTATATTCCAAGCCATTATCCATCCAAGAATCATAATAAATCCTTTAACATGAAAATATTGGAATGAATAAATACCAATGATAATCCATATTAACACAGCGAATATCCAAGTTAAGATGTATCTGTTCATAGTATTGATTAATTATCAAGTTTGATTTGAACACTATTGAGTCTTCCTTCGAGTTTAAGTTTTATCTCAAGGTAATCCCAATATAAGGATTGAGTACCATCTTGAGGAACAACTTTAAGCATTTCAGAAACAGCTTTAGATTTCTCAACTTCATCAATTGAATGTTTCACCGTAGCATGATCTCTTCCAAAATAAGATCCAACTTGAAACAATGACAATTTCTTACCATGTTTTCCGGAGTTCGTCACTTCGTATAGCAAAGCATGAAAGATGTGTCTAGCCGGCCTTAAAAATCCTTTTCGGGAATCAGATTCTAAATCAAAGGGTGTAATCTTATAATAGTTACAAATGATTACAATAAGATCTTTAGCAATTGAATCACTATTAAGATTTTCAAGTTCAGTATTATTATCCAACAAAACAGCTAAGATTGAATCTACGTTATTTCGAAGTTTAATTATTTCTTGACGTATAACTTTAACATCAGAAATCATTTGGTCTTTTTCTTGATCTGTCATTTTGTTTAGATTTCATTGCGTATTACAGTTAAAAGCTATTACAGTTGAGAATTTACGGCCTTTGATATTCTGCCTTTGCTTGAGAAGTTTTAATCTTTTCTTTTCTTGATCAGTTTTTTGAAATGCTGATTTGTCAACATTTAAAAAGGCATATCCAAATTTAGCGGATAACACATTACTTGGTACATGAAAATTTTTAGGCATGATATTTAAATTTGGTTTATAAACAAAAAAAGCCCCAAGATTAAATCCTGGGGCAGTCTTTTCGCTCTTCAGCGTGTTAAGCAGCAGCTCTAAGCTCTGGCTGAACAAAGTTGATTGATTTGCCTGTTAAGGGCGGTACTAAGTTCTCGACTAATCATACTTATCTGCTGTCAAATCCAAGTCACCCCCAGTTGCTGGCCTTTCACCAGCTTTCTATTTTATTGAGATTAGTAAACTCAACATTGGCGAAATGTGTGGAGGTGCGAGGTATCGAACCCCGGTCCAAACAGATTTTCCTAATAGTTTCAACGAACAAAGTATGTCAAAATTAGTATTATTAATCTACAATTGGAACATCATTAAGAACACAGGCAAGATATACTTGAGGAACACCATAGTCTTTGAATAGATGATACATTTGAATATTAGATTTACCGGTACAAAAGTTACCTTCATCTACTATACATTGTTGATCTTCATCTTCAATGTTCGGATCAAAGACTTGGATGAAATATTCTTGTAATGGAAAGTCATATCCATATGCTACTTCAAGGACTTTCTCTCCAACATAGTGTTTATGGGTTAATCGGCTCATTTTATTTTATTATTATGGAATGTATAATTGACCATTTTTTACTTCAGTTAGGAAAAACCATTCACCTTCATATTCTTGCCTACCACCACCACGAGTTAATTTACCTATTGTAACATTATTTTCTTGCGGTAACAATTTCTTTAAATCCTTAAATGATGGTTTGTTATGGAACACAGCTACAAAATAGTCTCCATCTTGATCGTATTGATTGATTGCTCTTGTTACTACCCACATAATTATAAATATTAAATTATGGCCCTTCCGATTAATATCCAGTTAACCGGAAGGCTTACGACCAAAGAAACCAGGCAATGGTACCACAAAATGATTAATGAACACCGTTATATCCCGAATAGATTGGATTTTCTTTCGGGTGATTCAGCTCATGCATAATCTCATTGTAAATAAGATCTGTTTCCATGGCTTGAATAGTATTTATTCTCTCTTGAAATTTCTTTACTTCTACCCGGGTCTTGAGATAAATGATAATATCACAATACACAGAGTAGCTTAAAACAATAGAGATAAAGATTGTAATCATTGCAGTGGCAAATAAGCCAAAGAAAACAATTGGATCGGTAATTACAGAGCTATTTAGATAATAGCAAGTAAGGAATACACCAATGATATTGCCCAGTGCAATAAAAATGCGGAAATAAAGTAAAAAGTTTCTCATTTCAGTAAGTATTAATTGTTTTTAATCCAGCGTTCAATAGTTTCTTTTCGTTTCTTGGCTTCTGCCAAAATTAAGAGTTTCCTTTCGGATTTAGGTTTACGATGCTTTTCTTTAATAATATCAGAATAGCGATTGAGTTTGTCCTGAAGAACAGATAGTTCTAATTTGTTTAGTGCAGTCATAATTATTTATTTCTGTTTTTAAAATAATCTATTACATAATCTATTACAAGTAATACACAAAAAGCTATAAATAAAAACCGGAATTAGCTCATTGAGCTTTCAAATTCCTTTTCTAACTCGGAATAGGATACATTCTGGCTCCTGATCATTGCATGAAACAATTCCTTCATAGAATGATTAATATTGGAGATTACCTCGATGTTGTGTCGATTTACTTTACCAAAAGAAGCTTTATTATCTCTAAGCTCTTTAAGTTGTCTGCGATAAGCGGTGAATTCAGTCATGATTGAATAAGTTTTAAGATTTGTTTTGGAGCAATTTGGTTACTTTCATTGAAGTATTGATACTCATTAGAGTACAGAGTGTAGACAATCCTTCAAGATCAACAGTAAAATAGGTTACTTTACCGGATTTCGTAGTTAATTCAATGTAATACATTATAATGAATATTTGGTTTATATTAAATACTATTTTGGAAAGGATCACGGGAAGGAATACGAACAGGAAATGTCACAAACCTGTTTGTGCTCGCATCCCGCGTCCTTTGTCTTCATTCGTAGCAAGGGTCAGCCGGTTCCCTATTGTCAAAAGGCTCGTCATGAAGTTCGGCAACCGGCGCGCCATTATTTTTCCCCTCTTCAAAAACAGTCCAATTGTTGTCACCTTGATAGCCAACAAATGAATCATCGACATAGCCAAATGAATCACCATCTTTGTCATAGATAACATTATCAGATATATAAACATAATCTCCTTCGGGAAATCCCGGATGCGTGACTTTATGTCCTTGCATCATATGTTCTATTGCATCATTAAAGTTCATTGGATACAGTTTTGGTTAAGACATAATACTATGTTTCGGCTAATAAAGCTCTCATCAGTTAACCTGTAATATTAATACTCAAATTAAATAAATAGCCATATATACTTTGACATATCATGACATAGAGAGAGAGAAGACAGATAGATAAATTGCTTTTGTCGGTATAGTGTACGTTCTATTTAAGCTATCAAAGTGCTTAAAAAAAGCAATCAACAGCCATAAAGCCGAGCATTGTCGGCCTTAAGCTATTGTCAGAGTAAAAAACACACCTATATATATAGTGTATGTTTGCCTTAAGCTATTTATAGAATAAAAAAGAACTCCTACCCGTGTAGGAGTGGTCTTTTATGCGTCAACCTCTTCGGCTATTAAACTTGCAACCTGTTCTGATGACAAAGGCTTATAATCTATTGTATTGTAACCTCTATCATCTACAGTAACATTAATAATCTGGCCAACTTTAAGCCTGTTAAACTGTTCAAAATCAATTGAAACGTTCATTTTATCATTTGATTTTACATTCTGCATATCGCAAAAGCAGAGAATCTTCGCATTTTTTACAGTACTGATCTCTGTTTCTGTAATTGCTTTAAATTTCAGTTTACCTGTTTTCGGATCTGTTTCTGTACTTTGTGCTAAAACAGTAAAGTCAGTGTCTTTTAATACCCCTAAAAGATATTTACCTTCTTTATTCTGAACACGTGGAGAAAATAACGGTTTACAACCGTTTGCGACTAATAGGATCACTAAATTACTTTTCATTTTGTTGAGTTTTTTTTGTAAGTATTAAACACCAATAACAATACACTCACAAAGGAAGCCACGGGACAACCCATGCGGAGCATGACGGTGACGGGGTTAATTGATATACTCCCCCTACTCTCCTCCCCTCTCCGTGCACGTAGTATACCGGTTGGTTGATAAGGAATAGAGTTT
>Ga0247841_10005866_pt1 | contig 19503 bp, 19 predicted proteins | sample LaCruzMarch2015__2_FD_192410 | JGI IMG/M metagenome (GOLD analysis project Ga0247841, IMG submission 192410) | Freshwater microbial communities from meromictic Lake La Cruz, Castile-La Mancha, Spain - LaCruzMarch2015_18m | ecosystem: Environmental > Aquatic > Freshwater > Lake | place: Spain... | reverse complement strand
TATTTTTGGTTGCCAATGTTTTAGGACATGCAAAACTAAACTCAACAAAAGTTTACTTGCATAAAGATAAGAATTACATAGAATATATGAGAAACAGAATGAATAGTGTTAAGCAACCTCCAAAAGAAGAGTTTATGCTTGAGCAAAAAAAGGAAGAATAGCCCAATTCTCAAAAAATAGCCGTTTTGCTCGGCTTATTTCAAGATGACGGGTATTTATACGCATCCTTCAAAGCCAGCCCCCATTTTACTGCAGGTAAAAGCCTAGGATCGCCCAGAAATGCGGGTTTAAAGCCAATTGTCAAAACAAATCCTTATAAAGTTATAAAAAATTTATATTTATGGCAAGTTTACATTATGCTAGGCTAAATGAATCATTAAAAGCTTCTTGTTTAGAAGATAGTATAGAATTTGAAAATGGAATAAAAACTGTAGAAAAAATTCAAAAAGCAAAGCTCTTAGACCTAATAAGGAAAAATCAAAATACTGAATTTGGCAAGAAATACAGATTTAAGAATATACAAGGAATAGATGATTTTAGAAGAGCTGTTCCAATTCTAACTCATCAAGACTATCAAGAATTCATAGTAAAAATAATGGATGGGCAACAAGAAGTTCTTACATCAGAACCCGTTCTAATACTTGAGCCTACAAGCGGTTCAGTTGCACCATCAAAATTGATTCCCTATACTGAATCCTTAAGAAGAGAATTTAGAAAAGGCATATCTCCTTGGTTATATGACCTTTTATCTAATCATTCAGAAATAATGGGTGGAAGTTTTTACTGGTCAATAACTCCAGCCATGCATGAAGAAAAAACAACTAACGGCGGATTAAAGATTGGCTTCGGTAACGATGATGCTTATTTTACTAATACTCAACAAAGACTAATCAGTCAACTCACTGCAGTTCCATTTAATGTTTCAAGAATTCAAGATATAAACAATTTTCAATTAGAAACATTAAAACATTTATTAGAAAATAAGGATCTCGCATTTATTTCGGTATGGAATCCAACATTTTTATCGCTATTGTTTAAGCCATTGATTTCAAATAAAGATAATTTACTTGCTAGAATTAAAAGCCCAGACAGAGTAAGAGAATTGTCCGATATTTTTAGTTCTGGAGATGATAAACAAAAAATGTTTAAAAGAATATGGCCCAATCTTTCTCTAATTAGTTGTTGGACTGATGGCAACGCATCACCTTATGTTGATCCAGTAAAGAAACTCTTCCCAGAAGTAGAAATACAAGGGAAGGGGTTAATAGCTACAGAAGGTTTTGTGTCTCTTCCTTTGTTGGGGTATAAAGGTTCAGCACTCTCTATAAATTCTCATTTTTTTGAGTTTAAACAAAAAGATAAAGAATTTACTCGCTTAGCACATGAATTGGAAAAAGGTGAGAAGTATGAGGTGATAATTACTACTGGCGGAGGTTTTTATAGATATAATTTAGAAGATACCGTAGAAGTAGTAGGTTTTAGAGAACAGTGCCCCTTGATAAAATTTTTAGGAAGAAGTAATAGGGTATCTGATTTATTCGGAGAGAAATTAAATGAAACGCATGTGTCTGATGCGTTATATTCTTCATTAAGAGAGACTGGAATTTCGCCTAATTTTTGTATGGTTGCTCCAGAAGAATTGCAAGGAGAACAAGGTCATGCATACACAGTATTTATTGAACCTAATGAGGTATTGAGAGGACAAAAAGATAGATTAAGTAATTTTGTGAAGGAATTTGACGTAAAACTACAAGAGAATTATCATTATAAATATTGTCGAAAATTAGGTCAGCTTTTAATTCCCAGAATATTTATAATCAACGAAGGAGCAGAGAATAAAAGTGCTTCGGAAATCTATCTTGAAGTTTGTTCTTCAAGGGGACAAAAAATAGGGGCAGTTAAACCAGCGTTATTAAATTCTACTAAGGGTTGGTCAAAAGAATTTCCAGGCTATTTCGTTAAATCTGATTAGGTTTATTTTTTTGTAAAGGCGTCATTTCTGTTCGAGTATCTAAATTACATAAATCGTTTACAAACCCACAATGTCTTCGCTGATTAACTAATTTAGACCACAAGTTATAAATGGGTGTTTGCGTTAAATTTCCAACAGGTTTTGCAGTAAAATCACAAGGACAAACATCGCCATAGGGAGTTATATAAAAATAGTTTCTTCCAGCCGAACACCCCATGATTGATGGATCTTTAAATCGAGTATAACAAAATATTCCTGGAAGATCTTTTTTCTTATTATGATCGTCAATTATCTGATACATTAATTTTCTTTCTGGAGGTGTGGCTTTCAAGTCATCCCTATGTGAATACATCCCTACAGGCATCATATCAAACACAAATAATTCATTAACACCTTCATTATGTGCCAGACGTATCATTCTTTCTAAATTTCCTTGCTCCAAATCTTGTTGAGTTACGGTGGTAGATATTCCTGTAAGAAGCTTATGTTTTCTTGAAGTTCTAATGCCTTCAATAGCCTTCTCAAATAATCCAGGCAGTCTTCTAAAAGAATCATGAACTGATGGTTCTGTAGAATCTAAACTTACATTAACTAACATAGTTCCCGCTTTTTTTAACTCATAGGCTCTCTCTGGAAGATACCACCCATTTGTAAAAACAGAACTAACACTTCTATTCTTGTCTATATATTGAATAAGATCTGGAAGATCCTTTCTTATAAGCGGTTCTCCCCCTACAAAGTTTATGATAGATAAACCAAAATCTTGACAATTTTTTATAACATCTTTCATTTCATTTGTTGATAAAACCTTTCTTCCAGGCTGATTCATTGCACCGAAGAAACTACAATGTTCACATTTAGCATTACAAGTATCTGTAACACTTATATTAACCATTGCAGGTAAAGGCTCATTTTTAAGATGACTCATGAAACGTTGGACTAAAGAATTTGCATGAGGTTTGCTCATACCTGGAATAAGAAAAGAAGAATATACTGGTGAACCTTCATGCCAACCTATAACTTTATGATGTCCTAGATAGCGATCCATCAAAAGTTCATTAAAATCTCCCATGAAACTTGGACCATTTCTAATCAAGGATAAAATATACTTAAATCGATCTATCATACAAGAATACAAAATAATCTCTTTTTATATCTTTCTTTGGAAAACTTATTTTTCTATTTACCGTGCCAACTAACAAAAAGAGAAGCACATAAGGCTGTCAAGGCTGAAAGAATAGGTCTTACTAACATAGTATTGCCTTGTTGTATAGAGCAAGTTAATCCCTTAGTGTCATGTAAATCTCCAGCTACAAGTAAAACCAAGAATACCATACCGAAGACTATTGCAGGTAAAAATTTAGAAAAATGCTTCTTACTCTTTATTGAAGAATTGTAAACAAAAATTCCTAATCCTAAAACAACTACTAAAGCAATTGAACCAACTAAAGGACCTATCAACCTAAAACTACCTAAAGCTAAAGATAAAAAGCAGAACAGAAGTAATAACAACGGAGGAACCACTATAATCCCCACGATTATAAGAGCGATTATTCCAATTATCTTTCCCGCACTATAACCTTTTTTTTCTTGTGTTGTTTGCTGATTCGATGAAGCTGGAAGCTCGGCACTAAATCCTTCATTTGATCCGCTAGAGATATTTTCGTATGCCATTTTATTTCTTATCCATTAAATAGTTTACATATTTATAAAATGTTAGTATGAGGGAGATAAATATAGGAATAACAATTACTCCTTCAATAGGCATTTTTGTAAAGGGAATTAGGAAACCCGAGGTTCTTTCGAGTAGCTCTGGAGCATAACCTCTAATTCCTACGGTGAAAAGAACGGTTTCTAATGGGACAGTTATTGCCTCAACAATCAATAGATATAACCAAAATCTCTTTTTCTCTGGAAGATGTCTAAATCCATAGTCTACAAGTAAAATAGAAACCATGATTATACTGACCCAACCCAAGGTTAAAATCCAAGATATATCTTTGTAAAGATAAGCCCAGTTACTAAGTTTAGAGTTTATCCACATTGGCTCACTCATTATTTCAAATAATAAAGCTCCAATCAAAAGAATTATAAACTTTCGGGATACATTTTTATATCCTTTCTTAGTCATGAACATCCACAGAACTATAGTAAAAAGTAAAACAAATAATTCAAACAAGAGTATGCCGTTCATTTATTCTTCCTCCTAGAAATTGGCTGTTCTATAATCTTCTTTTCATTGAAGCTAATCTCCCAATATCTTTTAAATGAAATTACTAAAGCCATAAAAACGGGAATATAGTAAATTGCCTCTATTGGAACACCACCAATCATAACTCCAGACATAGCTTTTTGTGCGAGAGCAGAATAATCTCTTATTCCTAAAAGTCTAACAAGAATTTCTGCAAAGAATCCTACAACAGAAACGACTAATAATTGAACTATAAACCTCTTTCCTTCAGACAACTTAGGCAAAGTATAATTAACTAAGGCGATAGAAGCAAGAATAATACTAGTCCATCCAAGAGTAATTATCCAACTAACTCCTTTGTAAAGATAAGCCCAATACTCTAAGTTTTTATTAATCCAAAGAGCACTTGTAAAATATTCAAATAATAAAACAGAAATAAAAGTGATTAAAAATTTTCGTTTAATATCTTTGTCTTTAACATTTAAAACAAATAAAACTATTACCGTTGCGACGATGACAAAGATTTCAAATAACACTTTTCATATCCCTCTTGTTATATCAAGAAAAAACAGGTATTTAAACCTTTTTGGTTTGAAAAAATTAATTTTTTATCCATATTTATATTTAAGAAAAAGAAGGATGACTGAACAAAGAAAGGGCAATAAATTCATATAGATAATTAGATCATCAGGTTTTGTAAATCCATATGCAATCAAGAACAAAGCTTGAAAGAATAGTATAATTAAGAACCATGAGGATAAATCTGTTGTTTCTTTTATTTTAAAACTTCGATAGACTTGTGGCAATAACCGTATGGAAGTTAATATGCCTGCAATTATTCCTAATGCTGTTGATAATAATATCTCCATTTTAAAATAAACCGCAGTTAGGTTTATAAAGCTTTGATTATTGTAATATTTAGAGAGCGTGAACATGGCAGATAATAAAACATTAAAAGTGTTGTTGTGGTTTGTAGCAATTTATCATATTCTTATCGGCTTGTTAGGAATCTTTGCTAAAGATACTGCGGTGTTTATTGCAAAGAATTTTTTTAATTTTAATTTGACTCTGACACCAGAAATGGATTGGATCATTAATCCTTTCTCAGCATATGTTTTAATCTTTGGAGTATTTATTGCAGTAATCGCAACGGATGTTAAGAAATATAAAAATATGATTTATGTTGCAGTAGGATTATTTGCGTTGAGAGTAGTTCAAAGAATAATTTTTATGATATCTGCTCCAGATAGTCTAATTAGTACTATCGATCCTGTTAGAAACATTATTGCAATAGGTGTCGTTGCAGTAATCGGACTATTTATGTTCTTACTTGCAAGAAAAATGGATTAAGATGGATCTCCCATTCTTTTTTGCTTTTACATATCTGCTTCCATTTTCAGTATATCATGTTATACAAGGGTTTGTATCAGTTTTCTTTTCTGACTTTGCTATAAAATTCAATGAATCTCTTTACGGATTTAAACCAAAAGAAACAGAACAACTTAAGATGACTTTCAAACCTTGGGGCAGTCTTGCATTTGCAATAGGAATTGTGGGTTTTGTAATCTTATCAAATCTAGATAAATATTTCTTATTTTTAATTCCCCTCGCCATTTTATTAGCTTTTAGAGCAGGATACAGATTTTTGTATAAAGGAGAACTTAGAAGCTATTGGAAAGTTAGCTCGATACAAAATTGGAGAATGATACTTATTCAGATTCTTGGCATCGTAGTATTCACAATATTCACTATTAGTCGGTTGTAATTCTGGCATACTAATCTTTTTAACCTGTTTTTATTTGTTAAATCTATGGATATATTATTAATTCAGCCCAGAGGACCAATGTATAGATTTGGCGAAGGAATATTTAGAAAACCAATAAGATATGCTCCTTTAACTCTAACTACTTTAGCATCCTTAACTCCAGATAGTTTAGAAGCAAAAATTGAAATTATTGATGAGGGAGTAGAACAATTTAGCCCCAAAATAAGAGACCCCGACTTAGTTGGAATTAGTGCAATTACTGGACATTCTCAAAGAGCATATAAAATTGCAGATTATTTTAGGTCTAGAAAAGTTCCAGTTGTTCTTGGCGGAGTTCATCCAACATTATTACCTCAAGAGGCAAAGCAACATGCAGATTCTGTAGTCACAGGATTTGCTGAGGAAAACTGGCCTAGATTATTACGTGATTTTAAAGAAGGAAAAATGCAAGAATTTTATCATCAGTCTAAAGATATTTCTTTAGCTAATCTGCCTAACCCTAGAAGAGAATTATTGGAAAAAAAAGGATATGTTACAATACACAGCGTTCAAGCTACGAGGGGATGTTATAATAGATGTGATTTTTGTGTAGCTCCGATAGTTTGTCAAGGAAATATGTACTTTAGACCTGTTAAAGATGTAATAAAAGAAATTGAAGGAATAAATGGCAGAGACTTACTTTTTGTAGATGTTAGCCCCATCGAAGATAGAAACTATGCTCTTGAACTTTATAGTGCAATGATTCCACTTAAAAAAAGATGGATGAGTCCTTGTACAATGAGAATTGCCAAGGATCCAGAATTGTTAAGAGTTGCTTCTGAAAGTGGGTGTAGGGGATTATTATTAGGATTAGAGTCCGTATGCGAAAAAAGTTTAAAGAACATGCACAAAAATTTTAATTCTTTAAAAGATTATAAAGATCAAGTTAAAAAACTTCACGATCATGGAATTGCAATAAATGGATGCTTTGTTTTTGGATCAGATGAAGACGATAAAGATGTTTTCAAGAGAACGGTTGATTTTGTGCAAGCTAACAATATCGACTTACCAAGATATACTGTTTATACCCCCTTTCCAGGAACTCCTCTCTATACAAGATTAGAAAGCGAAGGAAGAATCTTAACAAATAATTGGTCTTTATACGATGCACAACATGTTGTGATAAAACCTAAAAATATGTCTCCTGAAGAACTGCAAGAAGGGCATCATTGGGCTTGGAAACAAACATATTCGTTTACAAATATATTCAAAAGAATGATTGGCTCAAGAATATTGCCTCAAGTTGTAATACCTGCAAATATAGCATATCATATTTATTCAGAAAGATTACCAAGTTTTGACGTCGAAGCTATGAATAGCATCGATTTTACTGGGATCCCCGATATTTTATAAAATGAAAATAACTTTAATACAACCCTCGATAGGAAAACATGAGATAGAAACCTATCCCCGATCTTGGAGCATGTATCCATTAAATTTAGCAGTCATTGCTGGACTTACACCTCGGGAAAATGCAACAAGATTTTATGATGACCGATTTGAAAATATACCTTATGAAGAGTCTACCGATTTAGTCGCAATGCCTGTTGAAACATATACTGCAAAGAGAACATACGATATTGCAGATAATTTTAGAAAAAGAGGAATTCCTGTTGTTTTAGGGGGAATGCACGCAACATTAATGCCTGAAGAAGCAAAACAACATGCAGAGGCAATTGTAATTGGCGATGCTGAAGTAGTGTGGAAATCAATTTTAGATGACTCGAAGGCAAAATCACTAAAAGATATCTATCGAGGCAATCCAAATGGTAAAACTTTAGAAACCGTTGCTATAAACAGACAAATTTTTGAAGGAAGAAAATACTTACCTTTATCCCTAATAGAAACAGGAAGAGGATGTTATTTTGATTGTGATTTCTGTGCAGTTACTGTAGCTCATCAAAAAACTTATAGAACAAAGCCAATTGATGAAATAGTAAGAGAAATAGAAAGTGTTCAAAGTAGAAATATATATTTTGTAGATGATAATTTTGTCTCTGATTTTAGAAGAACTAAAGATTTATGTGATGCTATAACTCCCCTTAGAATCAGATGGATAAGTCAAGGAAGCGTAAATATGGCAGATGATCCAAAATTACTTTCTTCTTTAGAAAAAAGTGGGTGTTTTAATATGCTTATAGGATTTGAATCCTTAAATCCAGAATCTTTAAATGCTATGGGAAAGAGTTGGGCATCTTCAAAGAGAAAATATTCTGAATCAATTGAAAGAATTAGAGATCATGGAATAACAGTTTATGCTACATTTGTCTTTGGTTATGATACCGATACTAAAGATGATTTCAAAAGAACACTTGATTTTGCAATAGATCAGAAATTTGCTATAACTGCTTTTAATCATCTTGTTCCATTTCCAGGAACACCCCTCTATAAAAGATTAGAAAGTCAAGGAAGATTACTTTACGACAATTGGTGGTTAAGAGAAGGTGGGAAGTTTGGAGAGGTTGTTTTCAAACCAAAAAATATGTCTCCTGAAGAATTATCTGAAAATTGTTTTAACTGCAGAGAGTCTTTTTATGGTTATAGTTCAATAGCAAAAAGACTTCTTGACTTTAAAGCAAATTCAAGAAATTTAACTAGTGCAAGTTATCTTACATGGGTAAATCTTTTCTCAAGACATGAAGCAAAAAAAAGACAGGGATGGCCAATTGGGAGTGGAGATTAACATGAATGTTACTTTAATTAATCCCACAATAGGCAGAATAAATAACGGGAGGTCTTACAGAAAATGGGTTTTAGAGCCTCTCTCTCTCGCATCTCTAGCAGGAGTTACTCCCGAAGGAATAAAATTAAGGATATTTGATGATAGAACAGAAGAGATAAACTATAATGAACCTACTGACTTAGTTGGAATCTCTGTTGAAACAACTACTGCACTTAGATCCTATGAAATTGCTGACCGATTTAGAAAAAGAGGGATCCCTGTTGTTTTAGGGGGTTTTCATCCAACATTGATGCCTGAAGAAGCAAAACAACATGCAGATTCTATTGTTGTTGGTCAAGCTGAAGACATATGGGCAAAGGTGTTAGAAGATTCATCAAATGGGCATATTAAAGAAAGATATAGGGGTTCTCCAAATGGTTTTCTTAAAGGATCTAAACCCTCTAAAAAAATATTCACAGGTAAAAATTATCTCCCATTTTATCTTATAGAAACAGGAAGAGGTTGCGTCTTTGATTGTGATTTTTGTGCAGTTAGAGAATTTTTTGATGAGTCCTATTACCCGAGACCAGTAAATACTATAATTGAAGAAATAAGTAGATCTGGTAAAAAAAACCTTTTGATAGTGGATGACAATGTTGCTTCAAAAAAGAGCCACTTAGAAGAGTTATGTGAAAGACTCATTCCATTAAATGTTAATTGGGCAAGTCAAGCTTCAATATCTGTATCGGAGAATGAAAAATTATTGGATTTAATGCAAAAAAGTGGATGTAAAGGATTACTAATTGGTTTTGAATCTTTGGTTGATGAAAATTTAAGGCAAATGAATAAGGTTGCAAATCTAAGAAAAAAAGATTATTCAAGGTCAATTGCAAAATTGAGAGAAAGAGGAATAAGAGTCTATGGCTCGTTTGTTATAGGTTACGATTCAGATACTCCAAAAACAATTTCAGATACTCTTAACTTTGCTGTGTCTGAGAAACTTGCTATATCTAATCTTTATCCTTTAACGCCCATACCTTCAACGCCACTTTATGCAAGATTAAAAGAAGAAGGAAGAATGATAAATTCAAATTGGTGGTTAGATTACAAACATCAATATGGGGACATTGTCTTTCAACCAAAGAATTTCTCTCCAGTCGAATTAAAGAAATTATGTGACAAAGCTAGACGAGAATTTTATAGTTGGAATTCTATTATAACTCGTTCGTTTGATACACAAGCAAATTCTAGAAGTTTATCTGGAACAGTATTGTATTTTATTGCAAACTATTTAACAAGAAAAGAAATTCTAGCTAAAGAAAAAACATTTTTAGGATATCAACATGACACAATTTAGATTAGAACTAGGAAGGCAAGAAGATGATTCAGACCTAAGAAGGATACTTAGAGAAAATAGTATGGGTCGTTCAATTTCTTTAACTCTTAGAAAAGAACCTTCTTTCTTTGATGCTCTCTCCGTAGAGGGAGAGTTTAATCAAGTTGTTGTAGCTAGAAACACAGAGAGTAAAAAAGTTGTTGGCTTTGGAGCAAGATCAATAAAGCCTGCTTTTGTTAATGGTGAAGACAAAAATATAGGATACTTAGGATGCTTAAGATTGGATCACGAATTCAGAGGAACAACTCTAGTCCCAAGAGGGTATAAATTATTTTCAGAACTTCATCAAGATGAAAAAACACCTTTTTACTTGACAACAATAGTCGAAGACAATAAATATGCAAAGCAAATATTGACTTCTAATAGAATGGGCATGCCAAATTATCATGATTATGGATTATACTACACTTATGCTGTGCCCATACCAAGAAAAAGAGATGAGCATTCAAGTAAAATAATTCAAGCAGAAGAGAGTCATATTGGAGATATTATAAAATTTCTTAATGCTGAGGGAAGAAGAAAACAATTTTATCCAAGATATAAACCAGAAGACTTACAAAATAATAGTGGACTTTTAAGAGGATTAAAAATAGGAGATATATCTTTGCATTTTGATAATTCAGAGATAGATGGGGTAATGGCTGGTTGGAATCAACATAGTTTTAAACAAACAGTAATCGAAAGATATAACGGATTAATGAAATACTCCAGACCCGCTATTAACTTACTGAATAAAATTCAAGGATATCTGCCATTTTTGCCACAAGAAGGAGAATCTTTAAATTATTCTTCGGGTGCATTAATTGCAGTAAGAGATAACAATCCAGAAGTTTTTAATGATCTTATAAAAGCACAAATTAATAATTTAACTGCGGAGGAGATTCCCCTTTTAATGATTGGATTGCATTCACAAGATCCATTAGCAGAAGTAGCAAAGAAACATTCAAAGATTAGATTTCCAACACGAGCCTATGTAGTTACATGGGCTAACGGAGAAAAAGATTATCAAAGTTTAGATGGGAGGATTCCTTATTTAGAGTTGGGTTCTTTATAAAATGTTTAATTCAAAATTAACTGGTTCAATTGTTCCCGTTTCTGCAATAACGGTTTCAGACAGAGATAAAATGTTTGATTTGATGAATAAAAATTATGATGGTATGAAAAGAGAAAATTTTGATAGGGATTTATCTGAGAAATCAGATGTCATTATCCTTAGAGAAAATGAGCAAAGAACCATTCAGGGATTTTCAACATTGGCTGTTCTAGAAGAAATGGTAAAAGGTATTAAAACAAGGGCTCTTTTCTCAGGAGATACGATAATAAATAAAGACTATTGGGGAGATACTGAATTAGAATCACATTGGGGTAAATATGCCTTTTCACTAATAGACAAAAATCCAGGAGTGCCTCTATTTTGGTTTTTAATGTCAAAGGGATATAAGACCTACAGATTTCTTCCAGTATTCTTTAATGAATTTTATCCAAGATACGATAAATTTACGCCCCCCTACGAGCAAGAAGTTCTAGATACTTTTGCAAGAAAAAAGTTTCCTGCAAACTATGATTCAAAAACTGGATTGATAATATTTAATGGATATAAAGATAGACTAAAACAAGGAATTGCAGATGTAGACCAATCCAGAATGAAAAATCCGCATATAAATTATTTTGTTCAAAAGAATCCTCACTGGGCTCGAGGGGATGAACTTGCTTGCATAATTCCTCTAACTAAAGATAATTTTAATTCTATGGGAAGAAGAATGGTAGAGAAAAAATAGTATTTTATTTTAACTTAACCGTTGTAAATGGTCTGCCATTAACATCATTTTTATCATGTTTAACTCTAACAACCTTATCAAAAAATTCTAATTCTTCTATTTGATCCCTTATTGTTTGAGAGTTTGTTCCAACTTTAATATCTAATTCTCTAAGCGAAAGCTCGCCATACTCTTTCAAAACTTTCAAAATATCTCTTTTTATTTCCAGTGCTTTTCTTCTCTTAGACATGTTACTAAAACATAGCAAGGCTTAAAAGCTACATGTCATTAATTCGTAACATGTAGGTGCGATGCAAAAATGCCAACATTAAACTGGATAGGGAAAGAGGCAGTAGTCAACCATGATAAACAGGTTTCATTTAAACTTTTGAAAAAAGTTAAGTCTCTTTCTGTTGGAGACTCTTCACAAAATCTTATTATTCATGGAGATAATCTAGAAGCATTGAAATCTCTTATGCCTTATTATTATGGAAAGATAAAATGTATCTACATCGATCCCCCATATAATACTGGCAATGAAAGTTGGGTTTACAATGATAAAGTTAATTCTCCAAAAATAAAAAAATGGTTGGGTAAGGTAGTGGGCGGAGAAGCAGAAGATTTATGCAGACATGATAAGTGGCTTTGCATGATGTATCCCCGATTAAAACTTCTTAAGGACTTGTTAAGTGATGATGGAGTTATTTTTGTTAGTATTGACGACAATGAACAAGGGCATCTTCGAGTTTTAATGGATGAAATTTTTGGAACGGATAATTTTGAGTCATTTATTTGGAAAAAGAAAGGCGGAGCAGGTAATACTGAAAAGATTATCGGAACTTTAACAGAGTATATTTTATGTTATTTTAAGAAGAAAAAAGCAGGAATCTTTAATTATCGAAATCTTGAAAGAGAATATAAACACAAAGATGAGATTAGCCCCTATAATTTTGAAGGATTAGAAAAAACAAACAAAGGAGCATATGAAAGAAAAACAATGTTATTCCCGATAATTGATCCGAAAACGAATACTAAATTTTATCCTAAGGAAGGAATGAGATGGACTGCTGGAAAAGATACAGTTGAACTTTTGATTAAAGAAAAGCGAATACATTTTGATTATGATAAGAAAAGAGTCTATATCATAAAGAGACCAGATAATTATGCAGAATCTGAAAATGTCTTTTATAATTTATTCTTAGATGTAGGTAGTCTATCAACTGCTAAAGACGAATTAGAAGCCCTTGGTTTTGAGAGAGAGTTATTTGATACCCCTAAACCTGTAGCACTAATAAAAAGAATTTTAGAAATCGTATCTCAAAAAGACTCCATTATTCTCGACTCTTTTGCAGGTTCTGGAACAACAGGTCATGCAGTTCTTGAACTAAATAAAGAGGATGGTGGAAATAGAAAATTTATTCATATTGAAATGGAAGATAAAGTTGCTAAAGATATAACTGCCGAAAGAATAAAAAGAGCGATTAAAAAGTATGATTATGAAGCTGGTTTTGAATTCTGTGAATTGGATAAACCTCTCTTCAATGAAGAAGGACAAATCGATGAAGAATGTTCTTTTGAACAATTGGCTACATATATTTATTTTACAGAAACTCAGATGAACCTTGATAAAAAACAAATTGAAAAAAGCTTCATTGGAGAGAATGAAAATAAAGAAGTTTATCTAATATTTAAAGAAAAGGGCAAGAATATCTTGGACAAAAGTTTCTTAAAAAATCTCAGAAAAGGCGATTCTAAAAAGATAGTTTATGCGGATAAATGTTTGTTGGATAAAGACATTCTAGCTAAAAATAATATCTCATTTAAACAAATTCCTTACGAGGTAGAGATTTACTAATGACACTTAGAAAATATCAACAGCGAACAATAGATGTCTTAAAAGAATATTTAAAAGAGTTGGATGTATTTAGTGGTAATCCCAAAAGAGCATTTATATCTGTTATTGAAGAAGAAGAGAGATCACATTACAATTCAGACTTCTTTGGAGAAGTTCCATTTATCTGCATAAAAATACCCACTGGTGGAGGCAAGACTTTGGTAGGTTGTCAGTCTGTTGCAGAAATTATGAACTCTGTTTTAAAGAATAAGATGGACAGAGGTATTGTTATGTGGTTTGTTCCTTCTGAAGCAATTAAGACTCAAACTCTAAAGAAGCTAAATGATAAAAAAGATATTCATAGAAAGTTACTTGATGAAGAATTTGATAATAATATTAAGATATTCGCAAATGAAGATGCATTAAGAATAAAGAAGTCAGATATAGAAGATAATATTTGTATTATTGTTTCTAGTTTGGATGCATTTAGAAAAGAGAAGTCTCTGCAGAATAAGTATAAGGTTTATCAGGAGAATGGAGCATTATTAGAGCATTTCGATAATCTGCAAAATGTTAATGAAGATAAATTAGAAAAGGACGAATCAGGGGTTTTGAAGTCTTTAGCCAATGTTATCCGATTAAACAGTCCTTTGATAGTTATTGATGAAGGTCATAAAACAAAAACTCAGCTTTCAATCGATTTCTTAAAAGAGTTAAATCCGAGTTTTATTATTGAATATACTGCAACTCCTCGAACGGGAAGTAATATCTTAGTTGAAATTCACTCGACCGATTTAAAAGAAGAAGAGATGGTAAAGTTGCCTATCGTTTTAACAAGTTGCACACAGTGGCAAAATGCAGTTATTGAAGGAACAAATAAAGTTCAAGAATTAGAAAAGATTTGCAGAAAAAACAAGGAAAACATAAGACCTATTGCTTTATTGCAAGCAGAACAAGAAAAAGAATCTGATAAAAAAATAACTGTTCAACAAATTAAAGATTTCCTGATTAAAGAAAAAGGAATTAATGAAGAAGAGATCGCAATTAAAACTTCTTCTAAAAATGAGTTACAAGGAGTAGACTTATTTGATAAGAAATGTAAAATAAGATATATTATTACAGTTAATGCTTTAGCAGAGGGATGGGACTGTTCCTTTGCGTATATTCTTATTTCTGTTGCAAACATTGGTTCAAAAGTTGCAGTTGAACAGATTATTGGAAGGATAATGAGAATGCCTTATGCTAAAAGAAGAAGTATTGAAGACTTAAATAGAAGTTATATTTTTGCATCTGCAAGAAACTTTAATGAATCTGCTGAGCAAATTATTTCTGGATTAGAAGCTAATGGTTATAGCAGGTTAGATTTAATTAATGCAACGGAAAAGTCTGCAAAAGACGAATCTGAGTCTGTAAGAAACATTAAAGAAGATTTTGGAGTTCCTCAAGTCTGTTTAGATAATGAGCTATTAACATTCGAGGATTTGATTGGGTCTGACTTTGAGTTATCTAAGCAAGAATACAAAATAGATTTTAAAGTTCATTATGATAATGATGGGAGAGCATTAATTGATGTAAAAGAAGGAGATAAATGGTTTAGAGAAAGGCAAACTATCTTAAATCTTAATTACAATGATAAAAACTGCTCAGATAAAGAATTAATTCTTTGGTTAGATAAAAAGCTAAGATTTACTATGATTGAAAAAGAAGATAAAATGAAGTTCTTAAAGAAAGTTATAGAATACTTGATTAAAGAAAAAAAGTTCAATGTTTCCAATCTCTCAGTAAATAGATATATTTTGAAAGATGAGATTGAAAAGAAAATTGATTTGTTATTAGAAGATTATTCTAAAGAGAGATTTAATTCTTTCTCGAAAAAAGGAAATTTTGGGCTTAAAGTAATTGAGGAATATCCTGAAAAGATAATGATTAGTGATGAAATCCCCCAGAAATTTAATAAGAATTATTATGAAAAGATAGAAAAGTTGAACAAAGAAGAACTTACTCTTGTTCAAAGATTAGACTTAGACTCCTTGCCTAACATTAAGTTTTGGGTAAGAAACAGAGAAAAGAAGGATTTCTTTATACAAGGCTGGAAGCCAAATAAGTTTTATCCCGACTTTATCGCAGTTACTAACAAGAACGAAATTATTGTTATTGAATGGAAAGGAGCGGATAGAGTTAGTAATGAAGATACTGAGTATAAGGTAGAAATTGCTAAGATTTGGGAAAAATTAGGAAAAGGGAAATTACACTTCTTTTTAGCTCATACTGGGAATATAGAAGAAGTTTTGAGTAAGATAAAAGAGCTTTGATAGATAATTCTATAAATGATAAAATCACATTTTATTAAATCAATAAAAATGCTTAATACAGATTGCCCTAAAGAGACTTGTGTTTGGTGTGAGAAAGTATAACCAAAACCTATTTATCCTATCTTTTTATTTAACTTTAATGGAACCAAATAAGTTTTATCTGGATAAAGACGAATTAATTAAAAAAGAATTAGAAAATATGAAGTTGAACTTAACTAAGAATTTAGATAAACTTCCAAATGAAGAATTGCCTTTTATGGAGAGTCATTTAAGAGCATTATATTTTCAGTCATATTTTCTATTGGCTTATGGATTTAATAATGCCTCAATAGTTTTAGGAGGAATACTTTTAGAGAGTCTGACTAAAGAAAAGCTGTTTAGTGAAGGAATGCCTGATAAACAATTGGAGCAGATGAACTTTGCTCAGGCTATCAAAAAATGTAGGGAAATGAAAACGCTTACTGATAAAGAATTAGCATTCTTGGAAGAGAAAAATAAGTCAATTAGAAATCCTTATGCTCATTATAATCAGTTCAAATTATCAGACGGAGTTTATTGCCCTGCATGGAAAATTGAAAATCCTGTGGAGAAGTTAATTTCTTTACAAGAAAGAGTTACTAAAGGAGAACTAACTGAATCACAAGCAAGACAGGAATTGATAAAGGGAGTTAAACCTGAATTGATGAGCTCTAAGGAATTTAGACCTTTAGCACAAATCGTAAAAAGTAAAAAAGAAAAGGTTGACGCATTTAATATTTTTTTAGAAGTTGATAATTTCGTAAGAAATTTTACTATAAAATATTTTAAGCCTGCTTCGTCTTGATTTTTTGAAAGTAACTTTTTGTTTTTAAAACCGAATAAACAACTCCAATGCATCCCCAAATAAATAAGATAAATAATAAATCAAAGATAAATACCGTTATTCTACTTTGAAATATAGGCACAAAATATAATTTATTTGGCTTAAATTCTACCTCCTTAATTGAGTTTTCTTCCACTGTTGCTTCTTTTTTCTCATATTTTTTTATGAACTTTCCAGCAGAAACGATTAAGGTATAGTTATTTATACCCAATTCAGCCTTACAAGTATTATTAATCCAATTACATTTATATTCTGAGTCTCTTGGTGGCGATAAGAAATGGCTAATTATTTGGACGTTTGGATTATTGTATTTCTCTGGAAGTTTAATTATGAGCACCCCTGTTTTATTAGTATATTCTTTAGTTATATCTATCTTTTCTCCATTTTCTTCATAGAAGACATACGATAAATTTTTAGCTTGCCCATAATAGCTTCGAGGAACATTTGTTGCATTCCAAGAAGCATCCATCACAACCCAAGAATTATTTATCAAAACTTCATTCCAAGAATGGTCTTCTCCTGGATTTTTTATAACTCTCGCTTTTAGTCCTATGGCTCGAACTAATTCTCCATAAAGCATAGCAGATTCTCCGCAAGCACCACATTTACTGAAGAATACCCAAGAAGGATCTTTATCCTTATCTGTTCTTTGACAAATTTTAAAATCAAATCCTTTAAAACGAATAAAAGGAATAAATGGAAATTGGTTATAAGTATAAACCCCTTTATAGTTTGAATATTGCCAACGCACGAGAGCTATGGCTTTACCTTCTTGAGAAGAAATATTTTGTGTATAAGTATTAGCAAATTCTTTTAAATTATCTTTAATATATGACTCTGAAGCCCAGTGCATAATCAAGGGAGAATATAATTCCATAAAGATAATAATAGAAAGTATCACAATTAAAATAATACTCCACTTATTTCTAAGTTTTAACCAACTTTTAAAATTCTCATCCAATTTCTGATCAAAGGGATTATTGCCCATTCTTTTCTTTTATTTTTCTCCTAAGATATAATGAGAAGCCCCATAAACTAATAAAAGTTACAGAAATAATCGGAATTGATATTTTTAGTGTTAATTTAAGAAATGATAACTCCGCCTTTATATCATTAATAGTCATATTCAAATTATTTATCTGCTGATTTAGAATAATTATTTCCTTATGAGTCACATTAAATTCTTTGCTCTCATAAAGATTTTTATAGTAGTCAGATAAATTTCTGTAATAATCTGTTGAATTCATAGATGCGTTTAAAGAAATATTGCAAGTATTTATTTGAGTTATATATGGTGATATTTCATTAGTACAGTCCACTGGTTGAGGCATTTCTGCATTTGTTAGGCTTACTAAACAAATTAATGCTAAGGCTATAATACTTACTCCTGATAGGACTTTATTGTATTCTTTCATAGAATTTTCAATAAATGCTACTTAAAAAAGCTATCTTTAGTCATAATAAAACGTCCGTTTTCTCAAGCCTCAGTTTTCAAACACTAACACGACGATAAGAATTCTCATTTTACATGGGGGGATTTTGGTCTGCCGAGCTTTTTGCCTTGCTGTCTTGCCCTTTCTAAGCCAGCCATTGTCCTTTCTCGTATGATATCTCGCTCAAATTGGGCGAATGACGAGAGGATGTTTATCATTAACTTATTTGTTGGGTTATCATCTAAGACTATATTTTCCTTTAAAGTTTTGAATTGAACATTATTTTGTTTAAGAAGTTCCAAGTCATTAATGAGTTCCTGCATGCTTCTCGCCCATCTGTCAAGTTTCCAAACTAAAATTAAATCCCATTTCTTTCTTAATGCATCCTGAAAGATATCATTTTTTACAGGGCGAGTTTTTCTTGTTGACTCTTGCTCTTCAAATATTTTATAATCATAGCCCATAGCTTTCGCATATTTTTCCAACTCTATCTTTTGATTCTCAGGGTTCTGATCTATCTTCGAGGTTCTACAATATATCGCTACTTTCATGTTTTCTTACCTTAGTTGGCTCTCTATGAATTTCACAAGGGCATTCAAAGGGGTCAATCTTATATTTTTGTTTTAATTCTGTAACATACAACACCTCTCTTTCTCCAGCCCCGCCATTAACATGCCTATTCCAATAAAGATTATTTACTAAAGAAATAATTGAGTTTTCTTGGGTTATCGATGCTATTTCTGTTAATTCTGTGCCAGCAAACCTACCAAAGATATATTCATGAAAGCCCTGTGCGACTTTTTTATTTAAACTTGTTAGAGATGGGCAAGCTCCTGCCATTCCTACGGATAATTTTCTAAATCTTAATATCAATTGAGCCAGAGTTTCAACAATTGGCTCCTCATAAGGCTCGGGGTTTCTTGGAATAATGCCATCCATCTCTTCAAAAATAAACCAAGGTTGCCCGAATGTATCTCTTTCTCCTATATCTTCTAAATATTTTAGATAACTTATTACTTCGCCAGCAATCTTGCCAACCATTGCCCTGCAAACATCATAATGTCCATCAAAAGATAAGAAAACTGAATGTCCTTTCTTTATTAAATCAATAAATGAAACATTGTCTTCGGGATTTAATGAAAATATACCTTCCTGCATTATGCTGTAAAGATGTTGAACCATATTATTTTTTGTTGAAGATAAAATAACATCATTGGGAAGATAGGGTTTACTATGCAAAAGAAAAGGCATATTTCTTTGATATCTTTCTGCTATATCCT
>Ga0247841_10005864_pt1 | contig 19507 bp, 20 predicted proteins | sample LaCruzMarch2015__2_FD_192410 | JGI IMG/M metagenome (GOLD analysis project Ga0247841, IMG submission 192410) | Freshwater microbial communities from meromictic Lake La Cruz, Castile-La Mancha, Spain - LaCruzMarch2015_18m | ecosystem: Environmental > Aquatic > Freshwater > Lake | place: Spain... | reverse complement strand
GGCGGGGGCACTTGCATTGCCCGCGCCGTTTTGCTATAATTGCATGTGCAACCGGTTGTTGCTTGTAATAGATTTGCCTCATAGCTCAACGCTTGGAAAAACCATGAAGAAAACACTCGGCCTCGCAGCGCTTGCCGCATTGATGATCACCACCGGCTGGGCAAGCACGAATGCCTACGTTGAGGGTGGTGAGAGGCTTACAGACATAGGCGGTTTTCAGATCGCGGCCATGAGCTTCACGGTGAAAGGCGCTATTATCGTGACCCACCTCGGCTTCTGTGGCTTGGCGATTAACGACTATAGTGATACGCCGAACGTCTACCTGCATAATGTCGACGAAAACAAAACCATTGCCACATGCAGTTGGCCGGCGGGCGTGGCGCAGTCGGGCGTCTGGACGTACAAAGAGTGTGGTGGCATAACGCTGTATCCCGGCACAAACTATCAAGTCAGCGCGCCGCTCTGGTGGAGAGCCGTGTACTCCAACGACCAAAGTTTCACTTTCGGCAGCAGTATCAACACGAATGATGTGAAGTGGTACAGGCAAGACGGCGCCAGCGGCTGGTATGACGGCCGGATTGCCACGACCAGGACGGACAACCCGAATACCGCGATGAATTTCATCTATGTGCCCGAACCGGGAATGTTTGTGGCGCTGTCCGTGCTGAGTTTGTTCGGGTTCCGGCGGATTGCCCGCGGCGCATAAGGCGCTCCTCCGCGTGCGCGGCCCGTCGGCGCTGATGCCCGCACCCCGCGCTGCAACAATATAACGTCATTGGCCAACCCCGCCACGCGCAGGTTGGCCAATGACTTTTTGCAGGGGAGCGGCTCACGCATCGCGATGTTACCGCTCCCGTGGATTGGGTGGCGCGGCGCCATTGCTGATGTGGCCAAGCCGCACGGCTTGGACGGCAGCTGCATCCGCGGCGTGCCCCGCGGCCACGGCTGCCGGAATTGGATGAATGGAAGGATGGGGCAGCGGCAGGGGCGGCGGCAAAATCCACGCCGGGTGCCGCAGCCACATTGCTTCGCACCTACAGAGACCCCCACGACCGTGAAGCCGGCGGCATGCACGGAATGCAAATATCAAATATTGAACAAGGAATGTAGAATAATGAAGTTCTGCGCAGATATTTCGCCCTTGGATATTGAGTGTTCAATATTGGATATTCATTCCCGGTGGGGCGCCAGATCTGAGAGAAAGCCGCTGCATCCGCGGTCCCGCCGTGCGGCAGGATGGCCACATTCCGTCACAAACTGTTTGACTATGCTCGCACCCTAACAACGGAATTTCAGGAATAAATTTCCGCGCTTTGACAGCCTGCGCCTGTTGTGCTATACTTTACCCACTATGGATACGCGGTATATTGATCGTTGGGCGCGGCTGTTGGTGCAGTATGCCATCAGCGTGCGCAAAGACAGCCTTGTCAAAGTACGCGGCACCGTCGAGGCGCGCGCGCTGATCCATGCCGCCTATCGTGAGCTGCTGCGCGCCGGCGCGCATCCGCGCGTCACCGTCGCCTTGCCTGAACTGACCCACACGTTCTACGCGGAAGCATCGGACGAGCAGCTCGCGTATTGCTCGCCGCTCGACGTGCAGGAGGCCGACGCGCTGGATGGCATCATCACCATTCGGGCGGATGCCAGCACGCGTGAACTCAGTAATGTCCCGCCCGCCAAGCAGGTCATGACGCAAAAGGCCGCGCTGCCGCTCTCTGAGCGCATTATCGGCAAGGACAACTGGACGCTGACCCTCTTTCCCACCTGCGCCTACGCCCAGGACGCCGACATGGCCCTGGCCGATTTTGAGGACTTTGTCATCCGCGCGATGCACCTTGACGACGACGATCCGGTCGCCTTCTGGAAGCAGCAGAGCCGCCGCCAGAGCAAACTCGCGCGCCGCCTCAAAGACACGAAACTCGTGCGCATCACCGCGCCCGATACCGATATCACGCTCGCCATTGCCGGCCGCACGCCGCGCAACGACGATGGCCACCGCAACATGCCCGGCGGCGAAGTATTCACCGCGCCGATTGAAGACAGTGCCGAGGGCCACATCCGCTACTCGTTCCCGGTCGTCGCCTTTGGCCGCGAGATCAGCGGCATTTATCTCGAGTTCAAGCGCGGCAAGGTGGTCAAGGCGTGCGCCGAGAAGAACCAGGATTTCCTGCGGACGATGCTCGACAGCGACCCCGGCGCGCGCCGCCTCGGCGAGCTGGGCATCGGCATGAATTACGGCATCACCCGTTTTGTGCGCGCCATCCTCTTCGACGAGAAAATCGGCGGCACGGTACATCTGGCCCTTGGCCGCAGCTATCCGCAGTGCGGCGGGGTCAACAAATCCTCGCTGCACTGGGACATGATCAAGGATTTGCGCCCGGGCGGCACGCTCGCCTTGGATGGAGTCGTTGTGCAAAAAGACGGGAAGTTCGTGCTATGAGAGCGCTGGTGCAACGCGTCCTGCACGCCTCCGTTGCGGTGCGCGATGCGGTGGTCGGCGCGATTGGGCGCGGCCTGCTGGTCTTTGCCGGTTTTGGCCACGATGATGGCGCGCGCGAAATCGAATGGCTTGAATGCGCGCCACCAGTGGCCGTCTAACGAATGACGTAATGTACTTTGACGATCACCCATGAGGATCCAGTCATGAATGCGTTTATGATCATGCTTGCCGCGGCCACCATGGCCGCCGGCATGGCCGTGGCGGCGGGCAGCGACGTCATCACGACCAAGGCCAACAGCATATTCGTCGGCACGGTGACGAACCTGACCGAAAAAAACATCAGCATCATCACCAAAAAGGGCACGGTCACCTATCCGTGGGCCGCACTGAACGAAGCCACCATCAAGCGTTATAATCCATCGCTGTACGAAGAGCTGCTGGCCCAGCAGAAATTGAAGTTTGAGCAGCAGAAGCGCGAGCTGGGCTTGGTCCAGTACAAAGGCAAATGGATGAAGCCGAAGGACAAGCTGATTTTCGAGAAGAAAGACCAGGGCCTGGATTTCTTCGAGGGCACCTGGCAACCGACCAATGAGATTGCCGCGATCAAGCTGCGCCGCGAGATGGAAGCGGCCGGCAAGAAGGAATACAAGGGCAACTGGTATACCGACACAGAACTGGCGGAGGTCAAGGAAATGGAAGCCAACAAGGGCCTCAAGACCGGCATGACCGAGCAGGAAGTCATTGCCAAATGGGGCAAGCCGACGACCAAGAAAGTTTCGCCGGAATTCGCCTCGCGCAAGCGCGAGATGTGGTTTTACCCGCATGAGAAAAGCGGCAAGGAAGACCGGCTCGTTTTCGAAACCGGCACCCTCCGCGAAGTGCTGATTGACCAGGAAATCGGCGATTTTTAACGCCGCTGCATTCGCACCTTATAACCTTGCTACTTTCGTACCTGTAACTCTGCTACCCAAAGGAACCGCATGTCTCGTCATCCCAGTTTCGGCAAAGTGGGCATTGCCAAAAAGCGCAATGTGCTCAAGCGCTTTCAACGCATTGAAGTCCTGAAAAAGAGCGGGCGCGTCAAAGACGACAGCTCGCCGTTCGGCCTGCCCAAGACCAAGCCGCCTGTCTGACGCCCGCACGCGCGGCGGATTTGTTGTTTTGATCGCTCCCGTCGCGGGGCGATCTCATTCTTTATTTGAGGAGACGCCATGAGAATCCCGGTCATTGCCGGCAACTGGAAACTGAACAAGACGGTCGCCGAGGCGCTCGCCTTTGCCAATGAAATCAAGACGCGGCTGGCGGGCGTGACCGGCGTCGTGCCGGTGGTCTGCCCGCCGTTCCTGGCGGTGCAGCCGGTCGCGCAGGCGCTGCGCGGCAGTGCCATTGGCGTCGGCGCCCAGGATTGCTTTTGGGAGACCAGCGGCGCCTTCACCGGCGAAGTCAGCCCCGAGATGATCAAGGAAAGCGGCGCGACGTATGTCATCATTGGCCACAGCGAGCGCCGCCAGTTCTTCCATGAGACCAACGCAACGGTCAACAAGAAAGTCAAGCAAGCGTTGGCGGCCGGCCTGACGCCGATTGTCTGCGTCGGCGAGACGCTGGCCGAGCGCGAGGCGGAGGTCACCGACCAGGTCGTCAATGACCATATTACCAACGGCCTCGCCGGCGTGCCGGCCGCGGACATGGCGCGCACGATTGTCGCCTACGAGCCCGTCTGGGCGATCGGCACCGGCAAGACGGCCACGCCGCAGCAAGCCCAGGCGGTGCATGCCTTCATCCGCGCGCGCCTTGCCGCGCTGTGGAGCAACGCGGTTGCGGACCAGGTCATCTTGCAATATGGCGGCAGCGTCAATCCGGGCAATGTCAAGGAGCTGATGGCCCAGCCGGACATTGACGGCGCGCTGGTTGGCGGCGCGGCACTGAAGGCCGATTCGTTCGAGCAACTGGTCAAATTCAAATAAAATCGGCCGTCAGCCGCTTTTTACGAGAACTATGCGCACCCAGGCCAAAAACAATGCTGGCTTCGTTTCACCGAAAAAATCGGCCGCAGCTGATTTATAAATTGCGCCGCGCAATTTTCTCTTAAGCATGATCCTTGTTGATGACAGAGAACGCAGCAGTGGCGTGTGCGGCGAACTTGCCGCACTCAATGTCGCGTTTCGTGTTGAACGCCTGCCGATTGCCGACTATGTCATCAACAGCAGCATCTACATTGAGCGCAAGACCTGCGCGGATTTCATTGCCAGCCTGGCGGACCGGCGTTTGTTCAGCCAGGCCGCTGCGTTGCGCAAGGGCAGCAAGCGCGCCGCGATGTTCATCGAAGGCCCGCGCCTGCCCGGCACGCCCAGTGTGCGCGGCGCACTCTGTTCGCTGGCAGTGCAATGGTGCCTGCCCGTGCTGCGCAGCACGGATGCAGCCGGAACTGCCTGGCTGCTCGCGCACATCGTCGCGTACCAAGAACTGCCGTTGCAGCCCATGCGCTACTATGACTTCCGTGCCAAGCGCGGGATCAGTTCGCTTGGGCGCAGAATGCTGATGCAGGTGCAGCAACTCGGGCCGCAGGCGGCGGATGCGTTGCTGCAGCGCTTTGGTTCATTCGGTGCGGTTGTCAACGCGGCGGAAGATGAGCTGCTGAAGGTGCAGGGCGTTAGCCGGTATATGGCCGGGCAGCTTGCAATGCTGCGTGTGAATAGTGCCAGGGAGCAAGAGGCATGAGCCGGTGCATACCGAAAAAATCGGCCGCCAGCCGATTTATAAATTGCGCCGCGCAATTTTTTCAAGAGCCATGCGCACCCAGGCCAAAAGTAACGCCGTCTTCGTTTCACCGAAAAAATCGGCCGCAACCGATGTATAAATTGCGCCGCGCAATTATATGAGTGAAGAAATTATCATTCTCGACTACGGCTCGCAGTACAATCAACTGATTGCGCGGCGCGTGCGCGAGCTGCAGGTCTTCTGCACTATCGAGCCGCCCACCCTGTCCGCCGCCGCCGTCCGCGCGCGTAAACCGCGCGGCATCATTTTGTCGGGCAGCCCGGCCAGTGTCTATGCCCCCGGCGCGCCCGGTATTGATCCGGAGATCTTCCAGCTCGGCATTCCGGTGCTCGGCATCTGCTATGGCATGCAATTGATGACCCATGTGCTGGGCGGGCAGGTGCGTTCGGCCGGCAAACGCGAATATGGCCGCTGCCCGCTGGTGGTCGGCCGGGCCATGCCGCTGCTGGCCGGCGTGCCCAAGCGCTCGATTGTCTGGATGAGCCATGGCGACAAGGTCATCACCCTGCCGCCCGGCTTCCGCAACTTTGCCGCCTCGGACAACACCGCGCACTGCGCCATGCAGCATGCCACCGCGCCGCTGTACGCCGTGCAGTTTCATCCCGAGGTCGAGCACTCCGAGCATGGCCGGACGGTCATCCGCAATTTTGTGCGCGGGATCTGCGGCTGCACCGGCGACTGGACGATGCAGTCATTCGTGCGCCAGCAGATCCGCCAGATCCGCGCGCTGGTCGGCACACAGCGGGTCATCCTCGGCTTGTCGGGCGGCGTGGATTCGTCGGTCGCGGCGATCTTGCTGCACAAGGCGCTTGGCCGGCAGCTCACCTGCATTTTTGTGGACAACGGCCTGCTGCGCCACGACGAGGCACGCCAGGTGGTCGCGACGTTCCGCGGGCATTATCGCCTGGCGCTCAAGGTGGCACATGACGCCGACACATTCCTGCGCGCCCTGCGCGGCGTGATCGACCCGGAGCGCAAGCGCAAGATCATCGGGCGCGAATTCATCCGCTCGTTCGAGCGCGCCGCCGCCGCCTGCGGCAATGCCACTTTCCTCGCCCAAGGCACGCTCTATCCCGATGTGATCGAAAGCCGCTCGGCCTTTGGCGGCCCGTCGGCGGTGATCAAATCGCATCACAATGTCGGCGGCCTGCCCAAACGCATGAAACTCAAATTGATCGAGCCGTTGCGCGAGTTGTTCAAGGACGAAGTCCGCGCCGTCGGGCGCACGCTGGGCTTGCCGCCGGTGTTGGTTGAACGCCATCCGTTCCCCGGCCCGGGCCTGGCCGTGCGCGTCCTCGGTGAAGTCACCAAGGAGCGCCTCGCCATTCTGCGCGCGGCCGACGCCATCTTCATCAACGCCCTGCAGGAAGAACAGCTCTACCACAGCACCTGGCAGGCCTTCGCCGTCCTGCTGCCGGTGCAGACCGTCGGCGTCATGGGCGACGAGCGCACCTATGAAAATGTGATCGCCGTGCGGGCGGTCACCTCGGTGGACGGCATGACCGCCGACTGGGCCCGCCTGCCGCATGAGTTCCTTGGCCGGGTCGCCACGCGGATCATCAACAATGTCAAGGGCGTCAACCGCGTGGTGTACGATATTTCGAGCAAGCCGCCCAGCACGATTGAATGGGAGTAAAATCCCGCCGGGAAGACCGGCGGGATTTTAATGATTGCAACCCGCAGAAGCAGCCATGAGCATAATCCTGATTGATGACCGCGAGCGCGCCAGTGGCATCTGTGCGCAGCTGGCCGCATTGCACCAGGCCTACTGCATTCAGCGGCTTGCCGTCGCGGATTACGTCGTCAATCATGCGCTGTATGTCGAGCGCAAGACGGCCGTGGATTTCATGGCCAGTCTGGCGGATCAACGTTTGTTTTCACAAGTGGCGCGCATGCGCGCCGACAACCACCGCGCGGTCATGATTGTCGAAGGCGCGCATTTGCCAAATCGCCCGGCAGTCATGGGCGCGCTGTGCTCGCTGGCCACCCAATGGTGCGTGCCGGTGTTGCGCAGCAAGGATCTTGCGCAGACTGCCTGGCTCTTGGCGCGCATGGCGTGCCATGCCGATGCCCATGCCGCGCCGGTTCTGCGCTGCGATTATCACCGCAAACACGGCCGTCAATCGGTTCATCAGAAAATGCTGACGCTGATTCCGGGCCTCGGCCCCCGCAAAGCCCGCGCGTTGACGGACGTATTGCACACCGTCCATGGCGTCCTGACTGCCGCGCGCGGCGAATTGTTGCGCGTGCCCGGGGTCGGGCCGCGCTTGGCGGATCGGATTCTTTCACTGCGCACGCCATGACGCGTACCCATGGCGTTCGTGCAGCATTAATAATTTGTTGTCTGCCAACAAATTAACCTGGAGCACCCAATGGTCAAGAAAATTTATTTAAGTGGGCCGATCATGGACGAGCACGAGGGGGTCGCGCGCGAGTGGCGCGAGATCTCCAAGCGGCTGCTGGGCGACAAATTTTTCCTGCTCGACCCGATGCGCCGCAATTTCAAGGACCGCGAGGTCGACAGCGCCAACGAAATTGTGCGCTTCGACCTGCAGGACGTGGATGACGCCGACCTGCTGCTGGTCAATTACAACAAGCCCAGCATCGGCACCGCCATGGAAATCTTCCATGCCTCGCACAATCTGGGCAAATTCGTGGTGGCCTTCTCACCTTACACCTTCAAGGACTGCAGCCCGTGGATGGTGAAATACTGCACCAAGATATTGCTGACGCTCGAAGACGCCTGTGACTACATCAAGCGCCACTTCGCCTGAGGAGGAAAATGGTTCGTTGAACCATTTTGTGGTAATATGCTCGACGTGGACGACCGCGAACAACGCAGTGGCATATGCGAGGCACTCGCTGCCTTGGGGGTTGCATTTGCTGTCCGACGATTGCCACTGGCTGATTATGTGATTGATGGCACGGTGTTTATTGAACGCAAAACGGTCGCGGACTTTCTCGAGAGTATTGCAACCCGGCGGTTGTTTGCGCAGATCGCGCGGCTGCGCGCAGGTCATCAACGAAGTGTACTTATCATTGAAGGCGCCCATCTGCCTGGCCGGCCGAGTGTGCGAGGCGCCTTGTGTGCAATTGCGGTACAATGGTACATGCCAATCTTGCGCAGCAACAATGTGGAAGGCACCGCATGGTATATCAGCCGGATGGTCAAACAGCATCAGGCGACAACGGATGCAACGGTGCCATATCGTGGTTGGGCTCCCCGAATGCATGCCAACCCATCGCAGCGCATGTTGATGCAGATTGCCGGGATTGGTCCATGTTTGGCGGCCACGCTGTTGAACCACTTTGGCAGTGTACGCAGTGTGTTCTCGGCATCCGAGGATGAACTGCAGTGCGTGCCCGGCATTGGTGCCGCGCTCGCCCGGCACATCGTGACGCTCGCATGAGCCCTAACCATAAAATTCGTTGTCGCAACGAATTTCCTCACTTCTGCCCTAACCATAAATTCGTTGTCGCAACGAATTTCCTCAGCTTAGCCCTAACCATAAATTCGTTGTCGCAACGAATTTCCTCACCCCACTAGAGATCAGAACATGAAAGGCATCATCCTCGCCGGCGGCGCCGGCACGCGCTTGCACCCGTTGACCAAGATCACCAGCAAGCAGTTGCTGCCGGTCTATGACCGCCCGATGATTTACTATCCGCTGCAGACCCTGCTGGACGCGCAGATCCGCGAGATATTGATCATTGTCGCGCCCGATCGCGCCGGCGATTTCCTCCGCCTGCTCGGCTCCGGCAAGGAATTCGACGCCAAGTTCACCTATGAGATCCAGGACAAGCCGGAAGGCCTCGCCCAGGCCTTCCTGCTGGGCAAGACCTTCATTGGCGACGACAATGTCACCATGATCCTGGGCGACAATATCTTCCTCGGCAACGAAACATTTTTGCTGAATGCCATCCGCACCTTCAGCCAGGGCGCGCGCGTCTTCGCCAAGGACGTGCCCGACCCGGAACGCTTTGGCGTGGTCGAGTTCGACGCGCAAATGCGCGCCAGGACGATCGAGGAAAAACCGATGCGCCCGAAGAGCAATCACGCCGTCACCGGCCTGTATATTTATGACAATTCGGTGGTCGCGCGGGTTGAACGCCAAAAACCGTCCGCGCGCGGCGAGCTCGAAATCACCGACCTCAACAACCGCTATCTCAAGGACAACCAGCTCGATGTCTGCATTTACGACGGCTTCTGGCTCGACACCGGCACATTCGACGCGCTGCTCGACGCCGGCATCCAGGTGCGCGAACACCGCAAAGGCCTGCGGGCACAGTGAGCAATGAGTACCGAGAACAAGGCAAGTTATTAGTAAAAAAAGGAGGCAGACATGGCAACCAACGCAAAACCCAAGACGGTTCCGTTTCGCTTCAAGTTCGTCGAAGCATTTGTAGACGGCCCGGTCGTCGCCGCGTTTGACCAGTTCAGCATTTTCACTGCCACGGCGAAATGGGTGCGGGTCGAGTTGCGCGACGGCACTTGGGTGGCGACCAAAACCACCGCAACCACGATCGCCGAAGACGTCAGCGGCACCATCCGCTGGGGTGACAATGCCCTGAAGAAAATCCGCATCACGGAAGGCGCCGACAAGCCGGCGGTGCGCTGCCATTTCGATAAGCCGAAAACCGCCAGCCATACGTACACGCTGTTGATCGCGCCCAGTGAAGGCGGCAAGAAACAGACCTATATCAGCCCGATCGGCGCCGACGGCACGGCAACGCTGGTGGACGGCGTGGCGACGCCTGGCAAGAGCGTGACGATCCGCATGTAATGCTTTCGCGGCGTGGGTGTGCTGAGACCCCCACGACCGCGCTAAAGTGATTCAGAGAATGCGAATATCCAATATTCAACAAGGAATAACCAATGATAAAGTTCTGCGCAGATACTTCGCACTTGGATATTTTCTGCCAGACCCCCACGACCTTGCGTCGTGGGTGAATAAGATTGAGTAAAAAGGCGCGCCGGCGTTCTTTTCTCAATCTTTGTTTCCGCCGATCCCGCCGCCGGCGTGGATCGGTGGGGAGCCACAACACATACCAGCTGCCAGATATGGGCCATGCTTCCATATGACACCACACTTCCGATACAGCGGACAGTTTTTGGTCCGAGCTCCATTCCAACTCAACTAGCAAAGATGACCGTAAAACACGGAATGCCGCCCTGCGCCATGGGACTGACTATGGTTGTATCGTCGGGACCATTGCTGGGGCAATGGTGGAAATGCCCTGCGCGGTGATCCAGCCGGTGATATAGCGCGCCGGCGTGACATCAAAGGCGGGGTTGCGCGCATGGGCGCCGGGCGGCGCGATGCGCACCGATGCCCGCGTGCCGTCCGCCAGCAGCCCCTCGATGGAGAGGACTTCGTCCTGGTCGCGCTCTTCAATGGGAATGGCGGCGCCGGTGGGGCAGGCATGGTCGAAAGTGGAGGCGGGTGCGGCCACATAAAAGGGGATGCCATTTTCATGCGCGACCACGGCTTTTTCATAGGTACCGATTTTGTTGGCGACATCGCCGTTGACGGCCACCCGATCCGCGCCCACAATACAGAGGTCCACGGCGCCGGTATGCAAGAAATGGCCGGCGGCGTTGTCGGCGATGATCTCGGCGGCAATGCCCTCGTGCTGCAACTCCCAGGCGGTCAGGCGCGCGCCTTGGCAGCGTGGCCGGGTTTCATCGACCAAGACATGCAGGCGCAGGCCGCGCCGCGCGGCGACATACAGCGGCGCCAGGGCCGTGCCCCAGTCCACCATGGCAAGCCAGCCGGCGTTGCAGTGCGTCAGGACGGTCATGCCATCGCGCAGGAGTGTTGCGCCGTGCTCGCCGATGGCGCGGCAGGCGGCGACATTATCCTCGGCGAACTGCTGGGCGGCGGCCACCGCGGCGCCACGCGCGGCAGATATGCCGATGGCGGCAGTCATGGCATGGCCGACACAGTCAAGGGCATGAAAGAGGTCTTGGGCCGTTGGGCGGGTTGCGCGCAAGCATTGGTCGGCGGCGCGGACGGTGGCAAGGAAATTGTCTGCCGGCGCAGACTGCGCGGCGAGGGCGAGCCCGAATGCGGCGGTCGCGCCAATGGCCGGCGCGCCGCGCACGCGCATCGTGCGGATCGCCGTGGCAACCTCGGCATACGTGCGCAGGCGCAGGACTTCGACCGCAAACGGCAAGGCGTGCTGGTCGAGCAAGCAGACGGCGTCATGCTCCAGCCATACCGTGCGATAGGGGTGGCCGTCAATCGTCACGATGGTTCGCCTTTATTCTTTCGCGGCGATAGAATCATCGCGGTCATGCACGACATAGATCAACCGATTGGTCGCAAAGCCCAGTGCGGCCGCCTTCTCGATCAGCATTGTGCGTGTTGCGTCCGGCAGTTGCGGCGTCCGCGCCAGAAGCCACAAATATGAAAAATCATTGCCGGTGACAAGCGCATACTGATAGGCGTTGGTATCCAGGGCAATGATTTTATAGCTGGCGTAGAACGGTCGGAAGAAACTGACGCGCAAATGCCCGACATCGCGCGCGCCGGCAAAGCGCGCAATGCCGCGCACGCTGCGCCAGCGCTGCTGCGCCACGTCATAGCCCGTGTTCATGACCTTGATGGTGGTGGCATTGCGCGGCGCATATTCGGCGCGCACATCGGCAAGGCCTTCTTCAAAGCGGTTCGGCAAGCGCGCGATCTCGTACCAGCGCCCGAGATAGCGGGCCGCGTCAAAATTGCTCACCGGGGTGAGTGTGGCAGTTTCCTCGGTGCAACTTGCCAGGAATAATCCGGTGACAATGCTGATCAAACGTTTGAACGTGCGTGTGACGATGTTCATGGTGGTTGGTATGGTCAATAAGTATGAAGTGTCTTTGCGCGTGACGCGCTGCATCAGCGCAAGCTGACCGGCGGATCCAGCAGTTCTTTCATGATAAATGCCCGGCGCAGGTCGGCGGATGCAAGTGCGCCGATGACGACATTGCCTGCGGTTGTTTGCGAATCCGCTGAACCGGTTTGCCCCAGTGCCACAGTGTCGGTCACCCGCCGCTGCGGCACGGTGTCGCGCTCCGCCTTGGCTGCCGCCGCATCCGCGGCGGCGGCGGACACCACTGTGATTTGTGCGCGCGGCTGCGGTGCGCTGATCGGCCGCCAATCCATTGCCGGCCTTGCCTTGGGCTCGCCACCGAATAATTCGGAGAGCATGTCCTCGAGTGAGCCGCCCGCCGGCACTGGTGGCGGATCCGCCGCGCGCGCCTCCGGCCGCGCGGCGCGCTGCTTCTTCAGCCACCATTGCAGCAACGAGCCGGCACCGACCGCCAGCAGAATCAAGACATTGATCAGGCCGTCATTCACGGTTCAGGGTTCAGGGTTCAGGGTTCAGGGAATGCGAATATCGAATATCGAACAAGGAATGTCCAATGATGAAGTTCTGCGCAGGTACTTCGGCCTTCGATATTCCTTGTTCGATATTGGATATTCATCATGCCGTGGGCGGGGCAGACGGGCCATGGCCGGTGCCGGCGATGCTGTCGCGCATGGCCGTGTCGGCCTGCACGTTTTTCATGCGATAATAATCCATGATGCCAAAATTGCCGTTACGGAAGGCCTCGGCCATGGCGCGCGGGATTTCGGCTTCGGCCTCGACCACCTTGGCGCGCATCTCCTGCACCTTGGCTTTCATCTCCTGCTCGAAGGCGACGGCCATGGCGCGGCGCACTTCGGCCTGGGCTTGGGCGACGCGCTTGTCCGCCTCGGCTTGGTCGGATTGCAGGCGCGCGCCGATGTTTTCGCCGACATCAATGTCGGCAATATCGATCGAAAGAATCTCGAAGGCGGTGCCGGCATCCAGTCCCTTGGCCAGCACGCGTTTCGAGATCGAGTCCGGATTTTCAAGGACATCCTTGTGATTGGGGGCCGAGCCGATCGTGGTCACAATGCCCTCGCCGACGCGGGCGATGATGGTCTCTTCGGTCGCACCGCCCACCAGCCGGTCGAGATTGGTGCGCACGGTCACGCGCGCCTTGGCCTTGAGCTGAATCCCGTTTTTGGCGACGGCATCAATCGTGCTGCGCCCCTTGGTCGGGTCGGGGCAGTCAATCACCTTGGGGTTGACCGAGGTTTTGACTGCGGCGAAAATATCGCGGCCGGCCAGATCAATGCTGGCGGCGCGCTGAAACGTCAAGGGGATATTGGCCTTGTCGGCGGCGATCAAGGCGCGCACGACATTCATGACATCGCCGCCGGCCAAGTACAGGCTTTCGAGTTCGTCGGTTGAAACCGCCAAGCCGGTCTTGACGGCCGCCACCTTGGCATTGACAATCACGGTCGGCGTGACTTTGCGGAGCGACATGCCGATCAGGCTGAAGAACGCGATGTCGGCATTGGAGGCCCAGCCCTGAATCCAGAGCGTGACATAGCGCATCAAGGCGATGAAGAGAATAAAACCGCCCAGTGCAAGCGCGGCGACGAGAATCAAAAGCAAGTTCATAAACAACCTCCCGGTTGCACACGGCGGGCGCGCCACCGTGCAGTGTGAATAAGTCCATCAGCACTAATGGTACCCAAGCGCGCAGGCAAAGTCAAGCACACCGCACACCGCACAAGCCCGGATCCGGCGGTTTGTTTGTGCTGCTGCTCCCCACCGATCCACGCCGGCGGCGGGATCGGTGGAAGCAGAAGAGTTGATGAATATCCAATATCGAACACTCAATATCCAAGTGCGAAGTATCTGCGCAGAACTCTGCTTGGAGTCCCGCCGTCGGCGGGATCATCATTGGACATTCCTTGTTCGATATTGGATATTCGCATTCTCTGAACCACTTTAGCGCGGTCGTGGGGGTCTCAGCACACCCACCCGCCCAATCCGTGTGCGCGCTTGCGTTCGGCGCGCCTACTGATCACGGCTCAGCGAAAAGGCCGCGGAGTAATTCGTGTGGCAGACGCCATACACATCCTCAACAATCACGCGCACGCGCGTCTGGCCCACCACGTTGGTCGGCAGGAACCAGTCATACGGCGATTGCATCTGGTAATGGTAATCCTCGGCGATCGGCTGCCACGCGCCGGTGCGCGCCGGTTGCTCGTACGCCAGATACACGGCGCGCGCGCCCTGCGGCAGGTCGGCCACCGTCCAGGCAATCGCGTTGGACACCTGCGCCGCGCGATACACCGCGTTCGCCTGCGGGTGCGTCACCTGCACCGCCGTTGCCGCGCCTTGCGGCCGCGGCAGGATCGAGGTCTCAATCCGGTAGTCCGCCGTGTTGCGCCAGCGCGGCGCGTCGCCCGACGCGCCGAAGCTGATGTACCAATACCCTTCCAGCCCTTTGCCGAAACTGTTGGACGGGGTCAAGATCCAGGTGTGGTTGTTGTCCCGCACGGTCGTCCAGTCGTCGCCGCTGCGGCCCTCCGCGCTACAGCGATAGGCGTACGGCACCAGGTTCTTGCGGATGCCGAAGTACACCGGCCGGCCACATTGCACGGAGACCGTCATCTGCGTCGTGCCCGGCGGGCAGTAGAGTTCGTAGGAGAACCAGCCGCGCAAGTCCGTGGCGCGCTGCGTGTGTACCCCTGCGCCCAGCGGATACGACGCCTTCCATGGGTTCCACGCATAGGTCAGCCAATTGTTCAGGTGCCCGCGCGTGAAGCCCAGATAGCGCGGGATATGATTCCACCACCACAATTGGAACGTGGTATCATTGGCGTCAATCTTGCCGTTGAGCGTGCGGCCCCAGGACCAGTCGTAATTGTTCATGAACCGCGGCGGGTTGGTCATGACCGGATAGCTGTACCATTGGTCGGTATGTGACCACACGCGATTGGTGTTGTTGTAGTCGTAATCTTGAGGGGCGTTGGGCGGGTAGTGGGTATGGCCGCACATGATGCGCTGCTCAATCTCGTTGGTGAAGCGCGCGCAGGTGCAGAACAGGGCGAAATCGTTGATCGCGGCAAGGTAGTCCTTGTCGTGCCAGGTTTCTCGATACGCGCCCGGATTGAAAAACCACGATTCCATGCCAAAGCCGAGGCCGTGGCCGTAGTTGTGCAAGCCGTTGCCGGTGCCGGGCGTGCCAAAGCAATTAGCCACCACGATGCGTTCATTGGTCCACGACAGCGGCACGGAGTTACACTGCCACGCGCCGGTGCCGACCATCAGCGTCTCCCAATAGCCGAAATACGGCCCGCCACCAATCATCACATGATCCACCTCACCGCGCTCGATCATGCCGAGGATGTGCGGGAAATCGCCGGTCAATGCGGCCAGATAGCCGGCATTGCCCAGCTTGGCGTCCACGGCGCCGCGAAAATTATTCGTGCGCACCTGCCAGTACTGTTCGGCCGTAATGCGATGCGTGCCGAAACCGTTGATGGCGCCGGTGTGGGGAAACAGGTTGACGTTGGTGGTATGCACCAGCCGCATCAACACCATGTTGTCGCTGGCCTTGCTGATGCCTTCCGTCAACACGGGGGTGGCATTGCTGAGCGGATCCGGCCAGCCGCACGCCTGCCAATATGGCACGCCGTTGATGTACGGCTCGTAATTGAGGATGGCGGTTTTCAGAACCAGCCGGCCGGTTGGCCGCGCGAAACTAGGCATGGCCAGGACGGCGATCAGCAGCAGCAGCATTGGTACCCGCATATTTCAACTCCGTGATAGTTAAGCGATGATATAACTATAATATATTGAGTATTTTATTGCAAACGAGGGCAACACGCCCGGAATCCGGCGGTGGGAATCTGGATGAATGGAAGATTGGAAGGTTGGATGATTGGAAGACTGGAGGAGTAGTGCAGAGGCAGCATTCGCGGCACAGAAGTCGCTCTCACTCATTGCAGTCTGGTGCCCCACCGAGCTTGCCGCGGTGATCTGGCAGATAGAGATGATGAATATCCAATATTGAACAAGGAATATCGAAGGTCGAAGTTTCTGCGTAGAACTCTGCTTGGAGTCCCGCCGTCGGCGGGATCATCATTGGTCATTCCTTGCTGCTTGGAGTCCCGTCAAAGGCGGGATTCGATATTCGATATTCGCATTCCCTGAAGCCTGAACCCTTTATCGGCGCGGTTGTGGGGGTCTCTGCAGGTGCGAGGCAATGTGGCCGCGGGGCACGCCGCACGCCGTGCGGCGGCTACGGGCAGAGGTATCGACTGCGGTATGCATTTCCGCTTCTGGCATCTCTGCAACCATAAATGATCGTGTCGCACGAGAATTTAACGGCGTTCCGCGTGATGTGCTGCGCGCCGCACGCCGTGCGGCGGCTACGGGCAGAGACACACGTGCGCAGCAGGAGTCTCTGCATGCACAGAAGGTGGGAGCCGCCTCCGTGCGGCGATTCTGCTGCATCGGGGCATGGAAGCCCCTCCCGCTCATTGCAGCAACAAGCGGCAGACGCGGCAAGAAGGATAAAGTGAAGAGAAGGGCCGGCGAGCCGCCATTCACGTCAGGCCGGCGGATTGTGCTGGGCCTGGGTCAGATTGAAGATGTGATTGCGCACGCGCCGCAGCGCGCGCCAGCCGTAGGTGAAGAGAAACTGCCAGTCGCGCTTGCGCCCGCTGCCCAAAAACTGCAGCTGGCGCGCGATGAACCGCGGATGCACCGCCACGCCGTACATGCGGCGGATCGCCTCGTAGTAGCGCGCATGCGGTATCGGCGTGCGCACAATCAACTTGCTCATGTCGAAATCATTGTAGTCATCCGTCAGCATGACGCCCTTCTGCACGCACTCGACGTGATACGGCGTGAAGTCGAGTGGCGTGCAGATCGTGACCTGCAGCGTGCGCGCCAGCCCGCGGAACATCAGGTCGCGCACGGTCTTCACCGTCAGGTCGAGCATCTCTTGCGTCTGCCAATAATAGCCGACCATGATGGTCAAGTGCGGATGCATGCCGTACTTGGTGAACCATTCAAGGTTCTGATAGGCTTGGTGCGGCAGATAGCCCTTGTTCAAGCGCCGCAAGGTTTCCTCGTCGGCGGCCTCAAGCCCGACCAGCACAAAGCGGAAATTAGCCTTGCCCATCAGCTTGATCGTCTCTTCATCCAAATAGGCAAAGCGCGTGTTGATGCCGAAATACACGCCCTTCTTGTGCAAGCCGCGATCGATGATGCCCTGGGCGAATTCGCGCGCCTGCTTGCCGCGATACCAGACGCCCGAGTCATCAAAAATCTCGCGCACCTTGTACACCTCGATCAGCTTTTGATACTCATCCAGGCTTTTCTGCACCGAGCGGATCGAGAAGGTCAGGTCCGGCCCGTTATAGCGGCAGAACGTGCATTTGCCAAACATGCAGTCGCGAATGACACTGGTCGCATACGTGCCCGGCACCTGCAGATAGTTGCCGTTTTCATAGGCGTAGCGCTGCCATTGCACCAGGTCGCGATCCACATCCGGCGCCAAGTCCAGGTTCTCGACCTGCTTGAAATTGCCGGTGTTGCGGAAGTCGTTTTCGCCAAGCCGCAGCCACAGGCCTTCCTGGTCACACGTCTCGCGCCAGTTCTGATGCTCGTCAATATACGGCACCAGCTTGCGCAGGACAAAGTCGACATGATTGCTGCGCACCACCACGTCGCAGGCGCACTGCGCCATGGTTTCCTGCGGATTGCGCATCGAGTGATAGCCGGTCATGATCACGATGCACTTGGGCAGGTCGCGCTTCAGTTGATTGACCAGGCGCCAGTAGAATTTCATGACCGGCGTCGTGCTTTCGAGCACAATGATGTCGGGCGCGGCGGCGCGCAGATCGGCATGCCATTGCTCAAACGACTTCAGTTGCGCATTGCCGTCATCCCAGAGCACCGTATAGCCAAGGTCGCGCAGCCACGTCGCCGCCTGCGCATGCACGACCGGCAGGAGGAATGTCGGCGTCTTGAAAAATTGCACATTGCGGTTCTGCGAGACCATCGCGACTTGGCCGCGCTCGTTGACAATCGGCGGATAGGAAATGGCGATCTTCATCAGTGTTCAGTAATAAGTAATCAGTAATAAGTAATCAGTAATCAGTTTGCGTAGCATGGATCGCAGATACCATAATTTCTTGCGCCGCGCAAGAAATTAGAAGAAGATCTCCGCGAACAGTTGATCGCCCGGCACGCCGTGGGCGCGCAGGACATCGTAGGTCTCGGCGATCATCGCGTTGTTACCGCACAAGTAGCAGATCGTCCCGGGCGCCGGCGGCTGCTCGCGCAGATAGTCGGACACGCGCCCGCGGAAATCGCCGCCGTCTTCGCGCGTGACGCAGGTATGGTAGCGCGCCGGCGGATATTCATCGCGTTCATAACACTCGCTCAGGTAGCGCACGCCGTGCAAAATGGTGTAGTCCAATTGCGGATAGCTGCGGATATAGCTGCGATACGGCGCGATACCGACGCCGGTCGCGATGAACAGATATTTGCGCGCCGGGTCGCGCGGCTGCTCGATGATAAACTGGCCGTAGGGGCCGTCGAAGTCAACCTGGTCGCCGGGCTGGCAGCGCTGCAGCTCGGTCGAGACTTGGCCGCCTTCGACCACGCGGACGAGGAACTCAAAATAATCATCATGTTCGCCGGCGTACATCGAGTATTCGCGATTGATGCCCGAACCGTGCATGCCCAGCGTGGCACACTGGCCAGCGGTGGCCGGCACGTCATTGCGCTCGATGCGCACCACAAAGGCGGCCGCGGTCAAATGGCGCACGCTTAGCACGCGATGCACCAGCCCCAGCCGGGCGGTGGTGCGCGCATGCGTCAAGCTCAGGACATCAACCGGGGTGTTCTGCATGGGAAAATGATAGCGGCTGCCGCCGGATTTGTCAACCGCCGCATGCGCCGGCGGCGGGATCGGTGGGGCGCTTCAGACCGCAGAGGCCGGCACCACGCACACCAGGCACCCGCGTGCCGCGTCCCAGCGCCAGGCTGCGTCCGCGCCGTGCAGATGCACGCCGCCCAGCCAGCGGTCAATGCCGTTCTCGCGCACCCAGTCGAGTTCGCCGTGCAGCATTTGCGCGCCCGCCGGCGTAAGGGCCACGCGCCAGCGGTCGAGCTGCGTCAAAGGATCGTGCAAGGGCCGGACGATTGAACCCGGCCCGGCAATGGCCAGTGCGGGTGTGCCACCGCGCGCCAGGCCATCCAAGCAGGCCCACAGCGAGGTGTCGCCGAGAAAGGCGTGCTCTTCGCGGGCCGAGACGCCGCGGAAGATTTCCGCCAGCGCATGCGCGCCGCCGTGGATGACGTCCAACGCGGCATGCTGCAAACGACTCAATCCGTTGAGTGTCGCGGGGAATTGCTCGAGATGGCGGCGCAAGGCCGGCGCGACGTGCGGCAACGCGCCCG